>Ga0209019_1001957_pt1 | contig 10071 bp, 9 predicted proteins | sample METZYME_3_300m_FD_187549 | JGI IMG/M metagenome (GOLD analysis project Ga0209019, IMG submission 187549) | Marine microbial communities from oxygen minimum zone in mesopelagic equatorial Pacific - METZYME_3_300m (SPAdes) (version 2) | ecosystem: Environmental > Aquatic > Marine > Oceanic | place... | reverse complement strand
TAAACTTGAGGCAATGGGATGAAAATTTTCAAAACCTCGCCGTTTATGGCTATTTTACCGGTGCAAAAAAGCTGCCCATCCCTGATGAAAACAATATATTCATTGAATCATTTGAAAACGGATGGGTTTGGACAATTCCCTTAAATGGAGACATTACCAGTGTCGGAGCGGTAGTTGATTCCAATAAGAGCGCTGCGGAATTACGGAAAGTCGACTCGAGAACCTTCTTAGAAGACCAACTATCATTGACCAACAGAACATGCGATATGCTTTCGCAAGCAAAACTACAAAGTGATGCGAAAATATTAAAAGACTGGTCATATACAACCTCGAAGATGGCCGGCGACGGTTGGGTATTAGCCGGAGATGCTGCATGTTTTATAGATCCTTTATTTTCTTCGGGTGTACATTTAGCTATGATGTCCGGTGTACTTGCTTCAGCATATGCTGTTACATACTTAAAAGATAAGATTCTTGGCAAAGAAAGCGCGTCAGTATACGAAACCACATTTCGACAAGAATATGACCATTTTCGGGACCTAGCCCTATTATTCTATTCAAGCAATAGAACCGTAGATTCCTATTTCTGGGAAGCCCGTCGAATATTTAAAGAGGAAAATTATTTTTCTGACAGGGTCTCCTTCATCAGAGCCGTGTCAGGACAATCTGTCCGTGGATATGAGCGGGTGGCTTTAGAGAGAGGCGAATTGCCAAAGGAATTCATGTCTGCCATAAGCCTACACAACAAAAAATCTGAGGACAGAAACGCAGAATTACTTTTCATTCAAGATTCAATCTTGGAAAAAATACCATGCCTGGCATTAGAAGCAAAACTAGAAAAAAAGCCCGTTCTGTCAGAAGGAGAATTTAAATGGGGGACAGTTATAACAACACCATACCGAAAAGAAGGGGTGCCGTGTAGCAATTTGGTGGCGAATCTATTGATGAAAATAGACGGGGAAAAGTCAATAAGAAAAATCCTGGAAAATCTTTCAACATCTGCCAGTGAAGACACTAGAAAACAGTTATTAAAATACGGTATAGAAGCGATAAGTATTCTTTTTATAGAAGGAGTTATAGATAGTCTCAATTAAATAGTAATTAAGGAGAAAACTATGTTAGAAGATATTCAAGGCCAAGTCGCCTGGATAACCGGAGCGGGAACAGGCATCGGGGAATCTGGTGCCATAAAATTAGCGGAAGCCGGCTGCAAAGTGGTCCTTTCAGGGCGAAGACAGGATGTGCTGGAAAATGTAGCCTCAAAAATCTCAGGAGATGTTTCGATACAACCTCTGGACGTTTCGGACAATGATGCTGTGCTGTCAGTCGCTGACTCGATATTGAACCAATATGGGCAGATAGACATAGGCGTATTCAGCGCAGGCATTAATGTCCGAGAACGCAATTGGCCGGTAGTTTCAATCGAGGACTGGGACAAAGTCATAAATATTGATCTGAATGGAGCTTTTTACTGCTGCCAGGCGGTTCTACCTTCAATGAGAAGTAATGGAGGTGGTCTCATCATCAACATTTCCTCTATGGCAGCGAAAAGTGCTGGTGCGCTAACGGGACCTGCCTACACCTCAGCTAAGCATGCGATGAATGCAATGACTGCCAGCTTAATCGTGGAGGAAAGAAATAACGGAATTAGGGCGACAGCTTTGTGCCCTGGAGAAGTAGCGACCCCAATACTGGAACAACGTCCAGTACCAGTCAGCGCAGAAGATCAAGCCAGAATACTTCAATCAGAAGATCTTGGTGAGCTGATATTGTTTATCGCCCAACAGCCGACACATGTAACGATAAATGAAGTTTTAATAAACCCGACTTGGAACCGTTTTGCATAACTGAAACATGAGTGGATCTCTCGGAAAGTCGTAGCCACTTCCCCGGAGGTCCGTCTTTTATATGTTAATCCCCAGGAGTAGCAGCTATTTCGTCAGGAGTCTCAGCCTCGGTTTCTTCAAATTTCTTGCCTGTTTTAGGGTCAACCTCAAACGAGCTAGGGAGTTCAAGCTCATCTGCTATTTCCCTAACAGCAGGTAACACTTCTTCACCCATTAACCGAAGACTCCTCATCTGGTCATCATGTGTCATTGCCCCGTCACCATCCCAGAAAAACACAGACCCGGGTCTAAGGTATTCCAAAACATGTCGTATTTTGGGGATTACCGTTTTAGGAGTACCGAATATTATGGTATGGTCGTCGACTTGATCTTCAAAGGACCTCGAAAGTTGGCCACCTCGATTAGCAGTAGCAACCTTCATGGTCGGAAGTACTCTCTTGCGAGAAGTCATCCCAGGGAGCTTATTTAACGCGGGATTGGCTGTGCCTTCATTTCCCGCGTTGAACGGATTACTAGGTCCTTGGACAAATTTCCTTGCAACTTCTTCAGCCAATTCTTCAGTCTCATCCACGTGAACTTTCCATAGGTAGCCAAAATTCTGCGATCCAGCTTCGTAACCTTCCTCTCTGGCAGTCTCCTTATAGACTTCAAAGGACTGTCTCGTTGGTTCAAGTTGAGTTGCCAGCATTATGTACGGTATTCGTTGCCTAGCAGCCCATATCACTGAATCTCTGCTTACAACCCCTGGTAGCATTATTGGTGGATGGGGTTTCTGATAAGGTCTAACCCAAGGATTAACATAACGATATTGGTAATGCTTTCCTTCCCACCTAAATGGTCCAGGTTCTGTCCAGGCCTTCACGATAAAATCATGGGCCTCTTGAAACCTTTCCCAGTTATATGCAGGCGGAGCGTTATGCGAGACACTCTCTCTCGCAGTTCCTCTAACCCATCCAGAAACTAGCCTCCCTTTGGATATCATGTCTATTGTCGCTAATTGTTCAACCAGCCAAAGGGGGTCGTCCCAAATTGGAAGCACATTACCTAAAAGTACTATCTTGGCCCTATTCGTAATGCGAGCAAGAATGGATGCTTCCACATTTACCGTACTGCCCATACAGAAAGGGCTGCTGTGGTGCTCATTGAGCATTAGTCCGTCAAACCCCATCTCCTCAGCATAAATTTTTTCATCTAAATACCTGTTGTACAGATCAGATCCCAAAATCGGATCGTAAATATCGTTGCTAACGGTCAAGTCCTTAATCGACTTCCCAGTGGCCCCAAAGTAGCCAGACTTTGGGTCTTGATATGGCCTCTCCGTAAAATGTCCTATGAACATATGCTCCTCCCTATCTGGGCTAATTTACCGTTATTTAAGGAAATTTATTACTAATTTAAGGAAATCTTCAGGTTTTTCTATCTCTGGCCTATGTCCGCTTTGGTCTATTAGGCTTAGGGAAGATCCCGGTATAGATTCGTTATATATTCTTAATGAATCAAGAGGAACGATAGAATCTTGTTTACCTGAAACTATGAGTGTTTGAAGTGTTTTTAACCTTCGCAACAAGTAAGGCAATGTCGGGTTGTACATGAAAGGTTTCCATGCCAATCTCGCAGACTGCTCCCGTCCCACTTCCCACAATTCTTCCTGTTCTGGAGAAGGTTCATCCGGTCTTATGGTGGCATACTCTTCCACTGAATTTGGGTTCAAAAAACTTTCTTCCAAAAATTCAGTGGCCACATTAAGAAAAAGATCGTAAATCTCACCCTTCTCCGGTTTAACTCCCATAGGTCCAACAAGTACAAGCTTTGAAAACTTACCTGGGTCCATCGCAGCCATTTCTGCAGCCAGCCAACCTCCCATTGAAAAGCCCACCATCTTGACTCCCGACAATTCAAGATCATCCAGAACCTGAAGATACACTCCGGCTAAATCACTTATGTGCATAGCCCAGTCCAGTCTATCTGACTCATCGTACCCAGGATGACTTGGGGCCATAACTCTAAATTGTTCTGACAATGTTCGGTGATACCTCATCCAACCAGGAAAACCCAACTCACCGTGAAGCAGCAGCAATGGCTCCCCTTCCCCAGCAATCCGCATCTGAATTTTACCTTCAGGAATCACTATTGCTTGCTCTTCAAATTTGGAAAATTCTCCTGCCATTCCTTATTCCTCATATGATTTTCATTAATCAACACAAAGCCTAATTTTGCGATTATAGCTGAAAACACGAAAAAGCCGGAGTTTTAAGAATTTGTTAGATTAGTTTAGTTGCATTTATACTGCCGGCATGCTGAACTTTAACTTAACCAATCCGGCGGGACCCTAACGTGCCTGACATAAAATCTGGAATCTTCATAATGCCGTTCCATCCTCCGGACAAAGAATTGGCTCAATGTCACGATGAGGACATGGAACTGCTAATTGAGTCAGATAAATTAGGAATCGATGAGTTTTGGGTTGGTGAGCATCACACTTTGTCATGGGAACCAATCGTCAGCCCTGAAATGTTTATAGCCGCCGGGTTCAGGCAAACTGAGCAAATAAGAATTGGACCTGCACCTCTCCTTTTAAATTTTCATCATCCCGCCCAAGTAGCAAATCGACTTTCATTTTTGGATCATTTTTCGCATGGCCGGCTTAACATCGCCTTTGGGCATGGTGGAGCTCCGTCGGATTTTGAACTGTACGATCTTCAAAGTTCAGAAATGCAGAAAATGTCAGAAGAAGCGATGGGCATGATATTGGAGATGTGGGAAAAAGAGCCTCCCTACGAAATAACAGGCAACTATTGGAATATAGTGTTGAAAAGTAGTGATGAAGATATTGGCTACGGCAAAATTCAAAAACCATTACAAACTCCTTATCCTCCGATTTCTGTTCCAATCACAGGATATAACTCAAATTCGGCGAAAATAGCTGCTAAATACGGGTTTTCACCCTTCAGCCACTCGATAACTTCCTTACCCGTTCTAAAAGACAACTGGAGAACTTATTCAAGGTCTAGGAGATTGGTAAATGCCGAGCCTGACAGGTCTAATTGGAAACTTGCGCGGACCATATTCATCGCTGATTCTGACGAGGAAGCCATCAAGAAAGCAAGAAATAACAGCATAGTCAAAGCCTATAAATACTTAGCTTCAGCCATAAAAAAAGGCCCCGGCCTTGCGATTATGAAATCTGACCCAAACGAACCAGACAGCGAGATTACTGAAGATTACCTCATCAATGAACTAATCATTGCCGGGTCAGTCGAAACTGTAATTGGTCGCCTGCAAGAAATCTCAGAATACCTCGGTCCTTTCGGCACCCTGATAAATATGTCATTCGACTGGATAGATGAATCTGATAAAAGAGACTGGTTAAACAGTATGGCTCTTTTTCAAAATGAAGTAATTCCCAAGCTAAGTTCCAGAATTAACCAATTGATTGCCTCGGAGAATTCATATGACTAATAGTTATCAAAAAAACCGTACAAAGTCTGAATTGTTGAATGGTAAAACCATCAAAGTACCGGAGATAAATCGAGTTTTTGACCCTACCGTAGTTGAAACAATCGCATCAGTTGGTTACGGGTGCGTTTGGGTAGACATGGAACACAGCCACGCAGATTTCAAAGATCTTGCCACCCTTGTATTAGCAGCACGCGCCTCCGAAATAGATATATTCGTCAGGATACCGCACGGACCTTATAACCAAATAATAAAAACGTTGGAAATTGGGGCATCCGGTTTAATTTGGCCTCATTGTAAAAGTAAACAAGAGGCTGAAGCGTTCGTTGAAATGTCCAGGTATCATCCAGAAGGCATGAGAGGGATGGGTGGTGGCAGAGATTCATCCTTTGGTAAAAGTGAAAAACCAGCCTATTACGACATTGCCAATGAAAATGTGCTTCTTGGTGTGATGATAGAAGATAAGGAGGGGGTAGAAGCATGCGATGAGATCGCTTCCGTTCCTGGTATAGATTTGCTTTTTGTAGGACCCGGAGACCTATCCCAAAGCTATGGCGTCCACAGGGACCCAGGGGATCCAATAACTAAACCCCTCATATTGGAGGCCTTTGACAAGGTTGGGGCAGCCTGCAAACTACATGGCAAGTTCATGGGCACAGCTGTAGACCCAGGTGACCCAATGGGTATGGCAGTAGCGAGAGGAGCCACTTGGCTCAACTGCTGCCACGACATAACTGCTCTCACAATCGGCTATAAGTCTGCCATGGTAAAAACAGACCAAATCATGGCTTCCGCAAACCCGATCTAGGAAAGATTCACTGACCCTCCATAGTCTGATTTGGCTTTTTCGATAGCACGAATCCTGCCGTCCAAAAGAACATCTACCCTGTCTTTAGCCCACTGGTTCGAAGTTTCCAATCCTGTAACGGAACCTTGAAATTGCGGCATCACATATCTCGCTAGAAGCTCATAGCTACGGAGAATGCTGTCACGCGGAGCCCAATCGACGGTCTGCACCAGAAATCCACCAAATCCACCACTCTCTTGCGCCAAATTATTAATGCCTTCAATACAGTCGTCAGGGGTTCCGACTATCCAGAACCCGTTATCTGACATCCAATCGACAACTTGGTCCCTTGGTCCGTCGAAGACGGGTTTCCGTCCATTAGTACCTTCGGAATAATCCCTTAAGAACCCGGCAGCCCCTTCTCTGGTTTCTTCCCGAGCCTTCTTTCTAGTTTCTGCCAGATGTACCGGTACCACCAATCGCCAATCCTCCCTTTTTACAACTTGCCCATGTTGTTCAGCCGACTCTTCTGCTATATCCCATAACTTCCCGAAGTCCGCGCGATCAGCCAGAGGATCCCTCGGTACGGTGATAGTTAAAACAGAAGCGCCATGTTTACCAGCTAGCTGAACCCCAGAAGGAGATTGTATAGATGCAACTGCAATCGGCATATGCGGCCTCTGATAAGGTCTGAGTTGCAGCAAAGCCTCATTTAGTTCAAACCAATCACTCTTATATGTTATTGGTTCGATTTCTGTAAATAACCTCAGTATGACCCCTAAGGCTTCATCCATCTTTTCTCTCTGGGTGGTTGGATCAATGCCCATCATATATGCGTCTGTAGGCAAAGCTCCGGGACCCACACCAAACATGGCCCTACCTCTAGTCATATGATCCAATTGGACCATTCTATTGGCAACCATAAAAGGATGATGATAAGGAAGACTTATAACCCCAGTACCGAGGTTTATCCGCCTCGTTCTTTCTGCTACTGCGGCTATGAATAGCTCAGGAGACGAAATAGTTTCCCAGCCTGCGCTGTGATGTTCTCCTATCCATGCCTCATCATATCCCAGCTTATCTAACCATTGAATCAACTCCATATCCCTCTCTAAGGCCAAAGTGGGATTTTCACCCACCCTGTGAAAAGGTCCTAAAAATATACCGAATTTCATCTTTTCAGGTAGATTCATATCACATATCCTTCGCCCTTCATTAATCTTGAAATTTCATAATATATGAGATCATATGGGAGTGCCTTTATCATGACAAATAAATGAACGCATCGTTTCTTAATAACCGATATACTGTTTTTAGAAGCTCTGTAAGAATAGATCCTTGTAATCTACAGAAGACCCATCGAAAGCAACCCCACCATTCTCTAAAGCAACAATTTTATCTGCATAGGCGTTAGGCATTTCCGTATCATGTATTACAACAACAAAGTCTGGCTAGTTTTTCTAATCTAACATCCCCAAATCTCTAAATATGAGTTGAGTTCCTTTCAAATCGGATAGGTCTTCTATCGTCAAATCTGGTTTATTAATATCAGCTAACGGAGTAAGCAACATATGAGTTTTTACTCCCTCGACAACTGGATATTCATATATTTGCCCAGCGAAATATTGCTGAGCTACCTTTGAGGTCATAAAAGTAAGAAATTTTTCGGCGTTGGCACGATTTTTTCCTGTATCGACTATTCCTGCTCCGGCCACCATTACCAAACTGCCGGGGCCACCATCGCTCAAATAAAGATTTCGGGCGTTAAATGTGTCCCCTTGTTCTGAAATGAAACGGTGCAAGTAATAATGATTAACAAGCCCTATGCTTATTTCCTCAGCAGCAACTGCTGCCACCTGAGGAGTGTTCTTCGGATAAACAATGGGTTCATTGGCTAACATATCCGCCAACCATTGCCTTGTCTTTGCTTCTCCCCAGCTGGCTCTCATCCCAGTAATCATCGTCTGGAAGGAGCTATTTGTGGGAGCCCATCCCAATTTACCTTTCCATTTGGGCTCTGTTAAATCATCAAGCGACGTCGGTAAATCAGCAGATTCAATTGTAGCCGTATGGACCAAGGTCCTGGCCCGACCGGATATACCAACCCATTTACCGTCCTTTGGCTTCGCCCAAGCAGCAACCCGGTCAGTTATGCTACCGGGAAGCTCAATGAGGCGGCCTTCCTTGGCTAAAAGCCCCAGACCACCTGGATCCTGTGCGAAATATATATCGGCAGGGCTATTGGGGCCCTCTTCAAGAATCATGGTAGCAACCGGAAATGTTTTGCCGTATTTGACCTTTACGTCTATTCCAGTGGCTTCTTCAAAGTGTTCGACTATGTTCCCAACAAGGCTCTCAGACCTTCCGGAATAGAGAACTAATTCTCCGGGGTCAAGATCCTTTACTATAGTTTCCACCGTAGGGACTTCTATAATTTTTGCGATTCCTTTTTCGGCGACTACCTCTACAGGTACTGCTTTCACTGCCTCTGTAGTGCAAGCAGTAAAGAGTGCCGTGAAAGCCGCTATAGACAGCGCCATTGCAACAACAATTCTATTCATGATTGCCATTTACTTTCTATCTATTCTATTGCCCCATGCCATTATTTAGGTGTTTACAGCACTAATTGATACACGATGTCTAATCATTATGTGCATTTCGTATACCTACTTTCATAAAATAAGTATGTAATAAGTACAATAATTAGTATGCACAGTTAAACGATTTAAGCACTGTGGAATAGCGGTGTCAATAACTAGGGTCGAATATCTGGCATTGGTATTTTAAATACTGTCTTTTAGCTAATCGGAGGTACGTATGAAAGAGTTAAATAGGACGTGCATTACTCTGCTAAATATCGCGAAGGGTAGAATCATAGTCTGGAACCTTTTCTGGATGCTCACCTACCTAACTGCAAATAATGGTTCCGTTTTCATTTAAGATGAAAACTACACAGTCTACGCTCTTATAACCGTCCATTCCTAACAGACCTACAAATGACACACCGAAGGCATCAATGCAATCGAGGTTGTAGTCCCTTATTCGGGTAAACTCAACGTTATTTGGTATGCGCGTACTTTCAAAGCAAAAGGTGAATCACATGAAATCCCGTTTATTTTAACGTTAGTCCTATTGAATTTATCCATAAATCTATCAAGTTGACATGACTATTTTATGCATACATCTGTGAAAGCTCCTGGAAAGGATGCATAAAGTGTTTTAGCTCAAATAAATTCCGTGAACCTCCTCTTTTGGGGTTAGTGTCACGGAAAGAAAGTTCCGGGATTTCTTCTCCAAAAGCTAGTGACACAACCAATCATCTACCTTCTTAATTGGATGGAATTGATCATATTATAAGACGTTGTAGTACCAAAGAATATAAATATTAATCGATGTACATGTAATGCCGATCACGATTACCAAACCCAAAGGAACTATGCTATGAAAATGATTTCGTTTGGTCATTGATAAAGAATGATAAATGAATAAAAAAATAGACATGAAACCACAAACCCATAATAGATTTGCCGTCCAAAGCAATATTTCAGGATTTGAATTGAATAAGGAATGATTAGCAACGATATTGTTTCTATAATAAAATCCTGCATGCAAAAATATCGAGGACGAAATGAATGGCAAGCACCCAAGTAGTCCTTTGGTTATTGATTTATCTTTTACAACTTCAGGCGGAATATTTATCTTATTCTCCTCATCCCTCGATCTTTTGGTTTTTTGTTGTTTCGTAATATTTTGATTATCGGGTACATCTATTGTTCTCGTAAACGTGTGATAACGTTTAACAAGAATCATCAGCATAGGTGGTAAGAGCATCGAAAATTTGAACTACATCATCCTATCAGCCATATGGGCATTCGCATCTTACTTCATAGGAACCATTTCCGTGGGAGAGCTGATATCAAAATTAAAAAATGTCGATATTCGTTCTGTAGGAACAGGTAACCCTGGGGCCTCAAATATTTA
>Ga0209019_1001956_pt1 | contig 10073 bp, 7 predicted proteins | sample METZYME_3_300m_FD_187549 | JGI IMG/M metagenome (GOLD analysis project Ga0209019, IMG submission 187549) | Marine microbial communities from oxygen minimum zone in mesopelagic equatorial Pacific - METZYME_3_300m (SPAdes) (version 2) | ecosystem: Environmental > Aquatic > Marine > Oceanic | place... | reverse complement strand
CACTGTGGAAGGGGACCATCCACTTGATCTGAAGGTGGTTGGTGGATACTCCCGCAGCGTTCAATTCGTCTACCGCCTCGGCGATGATTCCATCGGTAGATCCCCAGCCAACCAGGGTAACATCGGCGTCGGACGGCCCCACCAGAACGGGGGCGGCGATATCACTGAGAATTGTCTCAAACTTCCTAGCCCTCTTCTCCACCATCTGACGCCGCTTGTGGGGGTTGGTGAACTCGTCGCTGAGGAGGGTCGAGTCCTCGTCGTGCTCGTCGGTGGCGACCACGTGGACGTAGCCCTCCAGTCCCGCCAATGGCCTTGGGGATATACCGCTCTCGGTGTCCTTGTAACGCAGGTACCCATCGTTGTCCGAGTCTTCTGTTATCAGCGCCCCCCGGTCGATGTTGGGGTGCATGTTTATCTTGTCCGGGTCAACGCTGAAGCGTCCCTCGGAGATATACAGGTCCGAAACGACGATGGCCGGGCATTGATACTTGTCGGTGAGGTTAAACACTTCGGGCATCGTGTTGAAGGCGTCCAAAGAGTCGAACGGTGTAACGATGATCCGTTCGAAGTCGCCCTGACTGGCCCCCAAGACCTGCCAGAGGTCGCCCTGCTCGGTCTTGGTTGGAACGCCGGTGGACGGGCCGGCCCGCATCACATTAATGAAGACAACCGGGATCTCCATCATGGCCGCTGCGCCAATTGCCTCTGTCATCAGAGCGAACCCTCCGCCGGAGGTGGCGCACAGGGAGCGAGTCCCCGCCTGCGCCGCACCCACGACCATGTTGGCCACGCCAATCTCGTCTTCTACCTGCCGGACCATGATTCCCAGGTTCCGGGCGTTGGATGCCATCCAATGCAGCACGCCGGTCGCCGGGCTCATAGGGTATGCAGCGTAGAATTTGACGCCCGCCGCCGCGCCGCCCATGGCCAGGGCCTCGTTTCCCGACCAGACAGCCAGCGGTTTTCCGCCGGATGGCGACGACTGGTCGAAGGGCTTGAAATGCTCTTGCGAATACTCGTAACCGGCCCTGGCAACTTTGACGTTCTCGTCAACCATCTCCTGACCTCGCCGCTGGAAGCGCAGCGTCAAGCTCTCTTCCAGAACAGCGAAATCGATGCCCATCAAGGATGCGATCGCTCCCATGCCAACCGTGTTCTGGACCAACCTGTTCCTGCTGTTCTCAGTCAGCTCCGCCACGGGCAAGCCGCAGAGATCTGCTCCTTTGTCTTCAGTACCGGGCTCGATGGAATCGCTGTTGTAAACGATTCGGGTACCCGATCCCATCAGGCGCTGGTGCCGGTCCATGGTGTCTTGGTTCAGGCACAAGAGCAGATCTAGTTTGTCTCCGTGGTTCTGAATTTCGCCATCACTGATGCGCATGGTCAAAAAGATATGGCCGCCACGAACGATCGACTGGTACGCGTTATACGTGACTAGGTGTAGCCCGCGGCGGACGATGATCCGCGCCAGAATGTCCCCGGGCGTAGCAATACCCTGTCCCGCTTCGCCACCAATCGCTAATGCGAAATCGTAAGTTCCCGGCCCCATTTATTCCGCTCCTTGCTTTTTGTCCTCCCCGGTTCGACGTACCGGGCGCCGTTATCTATTCTAGAATCAGATCCAACCGCAGGTCTCCTTCGACTATCAGTTGCCAGACCAGGCCATACGGCTATTGTAGACTCTATGTCTCCTATATGAGAGAGCTACATGTGGATTGTTCGGCCTTGCGCGTCCAATGCGGCCTCTTTAAGCATCTCCGACAATGATGGGTGAGAGTGTACCGCCCAGCCTAACTCAAGCACCGTTCCTTCTAGTATCCGGGTCATGGATAATTCGCCCAACAACTCGGTGACCTCGGGACCAATCATGTGACCGCCCAGCAGTTCTCCGTACTTGGCGTCCACCACCAGTTTCACCAAACCGAAGTTTTCGCCCATTGCCGCGGCCTTACCGTTGGCTTGCACGTTGAACGTTCCAACGTTGATGTCTTTACCTTGCTCCCGCGCCTGGGCCTCGGTAAGACCGAAGCTTGCTATCTGGGGCTGACAATAGGTGGCTCGGGGCATGTAGGTGTAGTCCAAAGTCTGGGTTTCCAACCCTGCTATGTGCTCCACGGCCACCGCGGCCTGTGCCGATGCAACATGTGCTAACGGCATCTTACCGTTGACATCGCCGATGGCGTAGATGCCGGGCACGTTGGTGACCATATGGTCGTCCACCATGATGCCTGTTCGGTCGGTGGCAATGCCAACAGTTTCCAGGCCCAGTTCTTCCACATTCGGCTGGACACCGATAGCCACTAAAACCTTGTCGCATTCCAAAACTTGAGTGGTGCCGTCTTTGTCCACGGTGACCTTTACGCCATGGCCCGAGGTGTCGGCCCCAATGACTCCGGCGCCAGTCATAAACCCGATGTGCTCCCGTTTGAAGGCCCGCTCCAATTGCGCGCTCACGTCTTCATCTTCATTGGGGACCAGCCGGGGCAGCATCTCTACAATGGTCACATCGACGCCGTACGTCTTATATATGTAGGCGAATTCCACGCCAATGGCCCCGCCGCCGACGATGACGATTGACTCGGGAAGATCACTCAGCGTGATCGACTCGCGGCTTGTGATTATCTTGTCGCCGTCTATGGGCAGTGGCGGTATGCTACGCGGCCTGGCGCCCGTCGAAATTACGATGTTCTTGGCCTCAATGATGTTCCCGTCAGGAGAAACTTCAACCTTACCAACACCAACAATCTTGCCAGTGCCCTGAATATGGTCGACCTTGTTCTTATCCAGCAGGAAGGCAACACCTTTGGTGTTGCGGTCAACCACCTTTCGGCTCCGGTCCATGGCCACAGAGAAGTCTGCGCTGAAGTTGTCCATCTTCAAGCCAAACTCGTCAGCACGCTTGAAGTAAGAAACCACCTCTGCGTTCTTGAGTAGGGACTTACTAGGAACGCACCCCCAGTTCAAACACACCCCACCGAGCGCCTCTTTCTCGATGACGGCTGTTTTCAATCCCAGTTGTCCCGCCCGGATAGCGGCAACGTAGCCGCCTGGTCCCGAGCCGATCAACACGACATCGTAGTTAGAATCCATCACCACCTGCAGGTTGTGTTATCCGGGTCTGCCGCCGAGCTTGTATCACTCTGGAGGGATTTTAACGTAGGTCAAGATTATAGCGTCGCCACCTGTTCTATACAACATATATCACTCCTATAGCTTGCACCTATCACTGCGGCATCTGGCAAGTCCTTCCACCAGATAATGGGTCGTTGTAGGGTAAGTCCAAGCATCACAGGGCAGGTGCGATTCATTGTCGTGGCAAGCTGTATCTGCTAATATTCAATAGCCTAGATGCACGGGCTCCGCAGAAGGGCCACTCTGCCGCCGTCATCGGAAGGAAGAGAAATGAGAGTTGGGCCTTTGGGAATCCCCGAACTGGCGATTATCGTCGTCGTGATTCTCTTGATCTTCGGCGCCCGACGCCTGCCCGAGATTGGAACATCCATGGGCAAAGGGATACGCACGTTCAAGACCGCGCTGATGGGCGAAGACGAGAAAGAAGAGGCAGAAAAGGCCACAACCAGCAGCAAAGACGACAGCAGAACCTAGACCTCAAGCTGTTCAACCATAAATATCTCCAAACCGAAGTAGGGGCAGGTTTCTAACCTGCCCTTTTACTTTGCCACCCTGGTGTTCAAACGAACAATCTGCCGGGGAGGGGCCGGTCGAGCCACAGAAGTCTAATCAATGATTAGCTCTGTTTACTCAGGTCAGGGCGCGTTGCACAACCCGCCCTTACGTGGGGGACAGGTTGGGCGAGTTGTCCCGAATCTTTCTGAGGCAGCTAGGCTGAAGTGATGGCGCTGGACTTTCTCCGGCTGCGTCCGGCGATGCGGGCCAGCAGGACGCCAAGTTCATAGAGCACCAGCAGGGGTCCCGCCACTAGGGCCTGGTTGACCGGGTCCACAGTAGGCGTGATTATGGCCGCCAGAATGAAAGCCACCACTACCCAGTAGCGCCGGAACCTGGACAGCGAACCGGCCGAGACGATGCCCAATTGGGCCAGCATGTACATGACCAACGGTGTCTCGAAGGACAGCCCCATCCAGAACAGCAGCCGAACCATCAGGTTGACGATATTGCTGACCCGAATCAGCGGTGTGGCGACGTCGCCGCCGAAGGTGAGCAGGAAGTGAAGTGCCGGCGGAGTGAGGATGTAATAAGCGAAGGCCACACCGCCGGCAAAGGCCATCACCACCGCGGGCATGAATCCAAATAGGTACCGCTTCTCCCGTCCCGTCAGTCCAGGCGCAACGAACATTATCCCTTGATACGCGAGCACCGGCGAGGCCAATATCAACCCGGACACGAACGACACTTTGATGGCGGTGGTCAGCAGCTCGGTTACTTCGGTATAGATCAGCTCACCGCTGGTTCCAAGATTCAAGTCACGGGCGGGCTCGACCAGGATGTCAATGATCTGCTCGAAGAATGCGAAGGAAACGGCGCTGCCCACCAGCACGGCAACCACGCAGATGAAGACCCGGCGGCGTAGTTCGGCAAGATGCTGCAGCAAGGTTTGTTCCCGGGGCCTCATCCCTTTCCCCGAGACTCCGAATCATGAGCAGGTTCTTGGTTCAGTTCGTCTTCCGGAGGCATATCCGCCCGCACGGGCACGCCCGGCGCAGGCTCCAGTTTGGACGTTGACCCCTGGTTCTGGGCGGGGGTGCGCTGTTCTATAGACTCCACGGTCATTGCGCTCGTCACGTCGCCGAATGAACGGCGCAGGTCGCCCATTACCTTTCCAGCACTGCGAGCCATGTCGATGGCCCGGCCTGGGCCCAACACCAAGAAAGCCACCAAAAGTATCACGCCAAGCTCAGGGATTCCCATTCCCATAACGTTCATGGAGTGCTTTCTCCACGGTTCCCGCCAATGGTCGGGCAATCCTCGCCGCAAGCGACCTCACTGGGCACCGTCCAGCCCTCCGAAAGTTGGTAGCCCAACTCCTGCAGCATCTCCAGCAGCCGGCAGATGGGCAGGCCGACGATGTTGTTATAACAGCCCTCCCAGTTTGAGGCGGGCCGGAGTTCGGTGTCCTGAACGGCGTAGGCCCCGGCCTTGTCTTTGGGCACCCCCGATGCAATGGACGCCTCGATTTCTTGTTCCGATATTTCTCGCAAGGTGATCTGACTGGTCAAGACGTCGCTAAGAGTCTTGCCCGACGCCGCGTCCACCACAGTGATGCCAGTACTGACGTGGTGGGTCGTACCACTCAACTGCCGCAGCATTCGCCGGGCATCGTCGTCGTCCACGGGTTTGCCCACTGGCTGACCCTCAAAGACCACCGTGCTGTCGGCCCCGATTACCAGCCCCGATTCCATATCGGCGGCCACCGCCTGAGCTTTTTCCGTGGACAACCGCCGCACCATTTCAATGGGCGATTCTCCTGAGATGGGTTCCTCGGACAGGTCAGAGGGTGAAATGGTGAACTCCAAGCCGAGGATGCCCATCAGTTCACGGCGTCTCGGCGATGCGGATGCCAAGGTGAGGCTAGGCGACGCTGGTTCGATGGACGACTCCCCCAAAAAAAGCAGCGCCACACACTCAACGTGGTGAGTCTGTGGGAACATGTCCAAAGGCGCCACTTCGTCCAGACGGTAGCCGCCTGCGCACAAGATTTTTAGGTCCCGCGCCAAGGTCTCGGCGTCGCAAGAAACATAGGCCACTCGGGATGGGGCCATCTGGACGAGACTTTCTAGGGCCCGCGGCTGGCAGCCGGAACGGGGTGGGTCCAGAACCACCACATCGGGCGTATCCGGTAAGGTTCTTAGGACATCTTCGGAGCGGCCCAGGACAAAGTCGACGTTCCGAAGCTCACTGGCGTTCTGTCTGGCGTCGGCCACGGCGGCAGAAGACTCTTCCACTGCGATAACCCGCTTCACATATGGGGCCAGCAGTATTGCGAAGGTGCCCACTCCGGTATAAGCGTCCAGCAACACATCTTCGGGTCCCAGTTGCAGGCGATCGCGCACTACGTTGGCGGCGGCGACGGCTTGATCGACGTTCACCTGGAAGAACGAGGGGGATGAGACGAGAAAATCCTTGCCGTCCACAGACTCCGTGTACCGTTTTTGTCCCGTGGTGACCCCGATGTCGGGATGGACCATATAGGGTTGGACCAAAAAGTCGCCGGAGTACTTGCCGGCCCGTATGGAAAGCTGGGTAGTCTCGCCGCAGTGGTCCTGCAGTTCCTTTAATAAGGAGTTAACACCCTCGTGCATCAGGAGGCATTTGTCGATGCGCACAAACTGGCGGGTCTCGCGGTTGACGAATCCCAGGGCACCGTCCCGATTGATAGTAAATCGGGCGTGGTTGCGGTAGCCATATTGGTCGGGAGAGGGATCCACGTCGGATACCGGAGGGTCTACCAGATCACCGACGCGCTGGAGGGCGTCGGCCACTTTTTCGCGTTTGGTCTTCAACTGAGCGCTGTAGGCCAGATGCTGCCATTGGCACCCGGTGCATTCGCCGTAGTAGGGGCACGGAGGCTCCACCCGGTCTGCCGACGCCTCGAGCACTTCCACCACTTTGGCGGAGACGTACTTGCGATGGACTTTGACCACCTCAGCGACCACCCGTTCACCGGGGATGCCGCCGGCCACAAACACGTCGTGTCCGTCAAAATCGGCCATGGCCTCACCCAACCGTCCCCATGACGTTAGGGAAAGGGTGACCCGGTCTCCTTGTTGGGTGATGCGGTCGGCTATCTCCATAGACTCGTAAATACTATAATTCAAGGAGGGTCAGAAACCAAGGATGCCGGGGTCGGTTCACAGGTTAGGTTCACGCCTAAGTTATCCAGGCCGCAGATCGCCGACCGGGTAATCATACCGGCAGTTTTCGGACCCGCTTTAATTGGGACTTTCCTCGGTTGACCTTGGTGTATGCGCCCTATTAAACTGGTGCGTGAGTGGACCCGGCCCCTTTACTGGCGGCCGTAGTCTCGGTGAGCCTTGAAGCGACGAACCGCATCAAAGTTATTGTGCGAGAAAATCGCGTAAGAGATTCCGGAGGATGGAAATGGCAGAACCCTTTGAGGTGAATGACACTACTTGGCAAGAATTGGTATTGGATTCGGACACACCGGTAATGGTGGACTTCTGGGCCGAATGGTGTGGTCCGTGCAAAATGATTGCTCCCGCCGTTCACGACATGGCAGTGGATTATGACGGTCAACTGAAAGTGGCCAAGCTGGACGTGGACAACAGCCCAAACACCGCTATGCAGTATGGCGTCCGCAGCATCCCGGCCTTGATCTTCTTCAAGGGCGGGCAACCGGTCGACCAAATCATCGGCGCAGTGCCCAAGGGCGCACTCAAAAAGAAGGTAGACTCCGTACTCGAAAGCTAGATCCTTCTCATCCATAGTTGATAAACGAGGCGCCGCCTTCCGGCGGCGTCTTTTATTTGCTATGTTAAGGGAACCCTGAGACAGGCGATTATGGGAGTGGATGGGGCCCGGTGGCTCTTGCGGACTTCAAATCCGTTGTGCCTCGTGACGAGCGGGGTAGGTGGGTTCGACTCCCTCGCACTCCCGCCAGACATATTTAGGCACGAAATCGATTGATTTCAGCTGATAAGAAAACCCCCGATCATCACAATCGGGGGCTTCTTTTTGCCCGGCGTTGGCCAATTGTTATTCGTACGGGTTTTAGCCGCTCAATACATCGGCCACGGAGTCGGCCAGTTCATTGTGCATGTCCGGTATCACATGGGAGTGCCGGTCGATGGTGCTACCTATTTAGGGCCGCTGCCACTTTTTGGGAATCGTCAAATATGTCGAATTCTGTTTCCAACCCTTCTTTCACCACGAAACAATGCATCGATTCCGCATCTAAATTGTCCGCAGTCAAATGCACCCTCACGTGAACCCTGTCATCTTCAGCAGTTACGTTCAGAATGTCTAAATTGAAATTCGGGAATCTAATCGGTATCTGCGCTAAGAAGTTAGCCAAAAAATCATCAAACCCGCGGTATTCCCCGGATAATTCATGATTCCCATTGACCCTAATCAACGCATCCTTGTGATAAATCTTCCCGAGACCTTCCATGTCGCCGCCAGCAAAAGATTGGTATCCGCCCATAACTATTTCTCTAGGTGTCATCAGGCTCCTCTCTAGTTTATCGAATCTTTCGACGATAAGAATTGACGATTCAACGTAGCTAACCACACTCAAAGAGATATTGTCGAATCGGCATCCGTCCCACTAAGTCGTTAACAAGGAGATCGCCTATCGCAGGAGCCAGGAGGTTGCGACGATGGGAAAGTTGAGTCAAGAGGAGTTGGAGGTTGTGTACAAGATTGGCTTCAAGCCGACCAATTACCTGGCCAACAAAGACTGACGATGGTTCGGGACATTGAGGTAATCGAAATCGACATAGACGGGCGTACCTTCTGGGTGCGCCCCGTCGGCCCTGGATACTGGATTCCAACAATGTGGTGGCCGAAGCCCTGGCGTCGTCACTGGATAAGCCACTGAGAGGCCTAAGTGAAGGCTCAGCTGAATTAACTTTTGTTGACCCCGGATTGGATGATGGTGGTGATAAATACGGAGAAGCGATACCTGACTAGCCAACTTTTTGTGCTAAATCACTCAGGGCCGAAGTTTCTTTCGAACCTGGGTCAGCATCTACCCAAGAACTTTGGGCTTGGCGAACACTACTGATAGCCGCCGCCCGGCTCCCTTCTGCTTCCTGAGCTCTGGCCAACCAGAATAGATCCCTCGGCGATTCTCGCCGCCTTAGACGCTGGCCGATCATCGCTTCTGCTTTATCTGATTGACCAGACCGTAGATACGCTTCCGTCAATGTGTCCTCGAACACTTCGCGTTGGGCGTGACTACCCCCAACACGGGCAAGCTGGTCATAGCGCGCATCCAAACTAAACAACGGCTCCATCAAGCGAATCGCTTCGTCGTAGTCTTGGTGAACGAAGGCGAATATGCCTTGTACCAGCGGCAGAGTGACCTCTTCCACCAATTTGTCTCCATTAGATGCCGCTGTTCGCAAACCGTCCATCATGCGGGCCATAGATTGCTCATCTGAAGCAACTGCGAACGCAAGGGCTGCATGGGAGTCACGGAAGGCGGGTCCGGGCTGCTCGGCAGCTGGGGCAGCCTGGGTCGATAACTCTGACATTAGGCTAGGTGGAGCAGCGGCCCCATATATCTGCAATCGCCACATCAGCGAAGCACTGTCAGTCAATGATATGGCGCTTTTAGCAACCACTGACGGGCGAATTCCAGTATCGTAAACCTCCAAAGCCCTTTGATAATGCCCCATAGCTAGTTCGAACAATGCCATATGCCAGGACAGGTGGACATGGTAAGGTGCGCGGTCATCAAACCCAGGCAGCCACCTAGCTAAAAATTCATTGCCACCTGAGGCGTCACCTCGCTCGAAATAAACATGGGCTATGGAATGGGACGCCACAGCATTTGTGGGTCGTTGATCCAACGACCGTCCTGCCATTTCTAAGGCCTCATCTAGCAGCCCGTTTTCGTGGTGGGCGAAAGAGTACTGGCCCTGGAATGCCCAATCATCTCCGTATTCAGGCGCGACACTCTTCATCAAGGCAAAAAGCTCTTGGGGATAGTTCGCAACACCCGCACCTACACTGCTGCATCCCAAAATATACAGTCGCTGAGCCACTCTAACCATCAACATATCCCTGGGAAACTCGGCAAGGTGCTGACGGATGAGGGCAAGGGACCCCGACCCTTTGCCGCTGATCCATAGTTCTATAATCTCGATTTGCTGTTGCTCACGGCGGGTTGTCCCAGAAGCCAAAGATTTGGCCAACTGAACGAATTTGCGGGCATCGACCGGCCGGGCGCCTACCATGTGCGAATAGGCTAGCCCCGCGTAAGCTAAAGCAAAACCCTCATCGACCTCGACAGCCTGCTGAAATTTTCGCTCGGGTGCGAAGTTCTGCTCAAGAGCTAAATCTAGACCATCCACTAGGTAGTTGGCGGCAGCGATGGAACTGGTGGTTATGGGAAGCCCGTAACG
>Ga0209019_1001946_pt1 | contig 10113 bp, 8 predicted proteins | sample METZYME_3_300m_FD_187549 | JGI IMG/M metagenome (GOLD analysis project Ga0209019, IMG submission 187549) | Marine microbial communities from oxygen minimum zone in mesopelagic equatorial Pacific - METZYME_3_300m (SPAdes) (version 2) | ecosystem: Environmental > Aquatic > Marine > Oceanic | place... | reverse complement strand
ATGGGCCGGGTAAAAAAAACAGTGAAATCCCCGTTTGATATGAGCAAAGACTGGCGAAGCGCCGGTTCCGCAATAGGTCCTAACACGATGGCAAGCACGGCCGGGGCAAGTGGATAGTCCAGCTTACGAAGCAGGTAAGCCCCCACTCCGAAGATTAGCATGAGCCAGACATCGTGCATGTCTTGAGTGGGTGAGTAGCCACCGACAAGGCTAAGGACAAAGATGATCGGAGCCAGAATAGTAAAAGGCATTTTCAATACCCATAAGAAAATGGGTATAAATGCTACATTGATCAAGAGAGCAAAAAGATTTGCTACATAAAGAGATCCGATCAAGCCCCAGACAAACTCTTTTTCCTCGACGAACAGCAACGGTCCTGGAACCAAGCCCCAAATGACCATCCCCCCTAAAAGGATTGCCGTGGTGGGAGAACCAGGAATGCCGAGGGTTAGCATGGGCAAAAGGGCCCCTGTCGATGCGGCGTTGTTGGCGGACTCCGGAGCAACCACCCCTGCGATTTCTCCCTTACCGAAATTATCTGATTCTTTGGATGTCATTTTAGCTACTCCATAAGCCATGAGTGATCCTGGAGTTGCACCTGCAGCTGGCAGAATGCCGACAAAGAAACCCAGCAGTGATCCGGTTGTCCATGAGAACCACGTGCGCCTCATTTCACGCAAACTGTCAAAAACACCATTAATGGAAAGCACAGCTTTTGACATGGTGCTGTCACCCCGATTACTCTCGATCGTCCACATCATTTCACCGATTCCGTAGATGCCAATCGCTAAAACAAGAAAATTGATTCCATGCATAAAACCGATAATGTCAAAAAACACCAGCCTTGGCTCTCCCGACATGATATCAAGTCCAACTGCACTGAAAACCAAGCCGATGCAAATGGAAAAAATGGTCTTTGGGATATCATCGCCACTTAGACCTACGAAAGTAGCAAACGCTAGGAGCATCAGAGCGAAAATCTCATGGTCTCCAAAGTCTAGTGCAATCTGGGCAAGTGGGGGAGCAAATCCTGTGAACAGCAAGACGGAAATGGTGCCTCCAATGAAGGAAGCCATTGCAGCGGTAATCAGTGCTTTGTCTGCTTGCCCCTTAAGAGCCAAGGGTCGGCCATCAAAGGTTGTGGCCACCGCAGTCGAAGCACCTGGAATTCCAAGCATTATTGAGCTTATCGCTCCTCCATACATGGCTCCATAATAAAGTGCCGCGAGAAATATGATAGCACTTGTCGGGGGCACTAGAAAAGTCATCGGGAGCAAAATTGCCACTCCGTTCACAGATCCCAAACCTGGCATTGCCCCAATGAACAAACCAACAATCACCCCAATTACTACTACAACCAGGTTTATTGGTTGGAATGCGATGGCAAAACCTTCCAGAAGGAGTGCTATGATATCCATTTTCTTTTTAGTTCATTTTTAATGCGTTAAATTAAATTGATCTCTCAATGCTTCAATAACTAATCCCCACAGTTTATTACCGAAAAATCAAAATTTTAAAGGAAAAAACTGTATAGTGGTAAGAAAAGAGGTTCCAAATACCCTTTTGGCAAAACAATTCTCAGGGCAATGTCGAAGAAGAAGAAAATTACAACCGGAGCAAGGAGTGCGACCAATAACGTGGTGATCCAAGAATGTCTGCCTAAAAAACGTAGATAAAATAAAAGGAAAAGAGGTATACTTCCGTACATGCCTACAATGTGAACCAAACCAATCATTACTGTTACACCACCTCCAACTAAAAAAAACATCCTTAATGCGTAAGCATCCATGAATGATTCTTGAGATTTGGAGGGAGGTGTTGCACGACGGTACCAGTTCACCATTGTACACAGACAGCAGATCAGCATGACGGCAGAGAGCCAGAAGGAAAATGCACCACCTCCCGGCCCTTCATCAGGGATCCACCAGATCGGCAACTCAGTGCTTTTCCACATCAGGTAAACCGATAAAACTGCCATCAGTATAGCTGCAACTATTTCGGCACGTCTCATACCAGTGAACCTTTTCTGATCCTAGTTTTTTCCCAGATGATTCTTATATGGCACCCATTTTCTTGAGGATGCCTCTATGAATATCACGTTCTTTCTGCCAATAGTCCTGCAGCTCAGTACCGGTCAGAAAATCTCCCATGAGGCTCTTTTTCTCGCGATATATCTTCCAATCAGCAGAATCGAAGACTTTTTTGAAGAGTCGCTGGTAGAAGACCGCCGCCGCATAGCTCATGCCAGGAGCACCAACAATGCTGCGTTGCATGTAGTAAACATAGTCCTTGCCCAATTCGCGGAAGGTCGGCGCGTTAGGAAACATTTCCAACCTGTTCGCCGTAAAGGCCGCAAGCGGAACTGTGGTCCCAGCTTTATAGAATCCTTCCTGCTCCGAAGGGTTGTTCACTGTGGAGTTGGCATGCTTACCAGCGAGCTGCTTGGCCACTTTACCGCCGCCCTTATAGGGGACGTACTTCATGTTCAGCCCATATGCAGCATTCAGGAAGTCGGTCAACAACTGGTCCTCCTGCAACTTGCCGGTTCCAGCCATTATCCAGTTACTGCCCTTTGACTTGGCCGCGCTCACGAACTGACTAACGTTCCTGATCCCTGTATCCTTGTGGACCCACAGCAAAAAAGTATCCTCTGCCATGCGCGCAACAGGGGTGAAGGTTGAGATGTCGACGCCAAGACCAGGCTGTCTTAGAGGCGTCGTATAGAAACTGTTCAGAGTTACCATGATGGTGTGGTTTGGATCCGAATTTGCTCTGTTCTTCAGATGCACCAAGGCTTCGGCTCCGGAGCCACCGGGCTTATTGATCGGGGTGAGCGGCATGGAGGACCACCCTTTTTTCTCGATTACAGCCTGCATCAGGCGAGCCATCTTGTCGGCTCCTCCTCCCTTCCCGGCCATGATCACAAACTCAACCGGTTTTTGAGGTTCCCAGGCCGATAGTGACATCGGTGTGAGTAACATGGCAAGGCCTGCAAAAATGAACGAGCATAGGCCCAAGTGTTTTTTTATCATTTTTATCATATTGTCTTCCTAATTAGTGTTTAGAATTTTCCTGAAACTGCTTGCTTCAGGAGGATAATGATACCATACAGGTACTATACATTTAAAACTTATGCTATGTTAAATACCATGTCAAGGATTATTTTCTGCAAATTCTGCAAATTTTGCAAATAGTCAGATTTAATAATTTGGCGTTTTTTACAGTGAAGTGAAATAGTACATATTTTGTTATTTTTATTTAGATTTCCGCATCCTCCGCCTTTAAATCATAAATTGTGCTATTCATTTTCTTACAGTCCATTTCACCCTTAACTTTTACCGATGAAATTTTCGTAATGCCTATGATAATTTCATCACATTGTTCCCGTTAAATCGCCCCTTTCATTTCAAACTCTTGAAAAGGAAAACAAATGATGATACATTTTAGAAAAAGAGCACCCACCATAGCTTAGATTAATTTATTGTTAGATTTTTTAATTGTCTATAATTTTCTAACCTTAATTTGGGAACACAAATGAGTCGGGCTTTCCGTCAAAATTCCAGTCAAAATAACACTTACTATCCTCAACTTTTTGGAACTCATGGGGCCATTGCCACTGAACATTACTTGGCGACGAAAGCCGGAGCTGATCTTCTAGGTGTCGGAGGTAATGCTGTGGATGCGGCGGTAGGGGCAACTTTTGTCGAGGGTTTAGTAAATCCACAGATGTTTACACTTGGAGGTGAGTGTCCGATGCTGGTCTGCATGGCAGAGACGAACCATGTTGTTTCAGTCAATGGCAACACCTCTGCTCCCGAACGGGCAACACCGGAAGTTTATCTGGAACGTGGATTGACTGATGTGCCGGATGAAGGCATTCTCTCAAGTGGCGTGCCTGCGGCACTCGGAGCGTTGGTAACTGTTCTGGCTAGATTTGGTCAACTCACTTTTGCTGAAGTGATTGCGCCGGCTCTTAATTATGCAAGGAAAGGATTTCCAGTTCATAGTGGTCTTTATGGGCAGGAACGCTTTGGCATTCGTGATCTTGAAGAGAAATTCAGAAACCACTGGTCCGGAAGTGCTAAAATTTATCTACCACATGGCATGATAGCAGAAGTCGGGCAGGTCATTGCAAATCCTGCTCTGGCAGACCTGCTAGATTATTTAAAAACAGAGGAACAAGTCTCGTCCGGTGACAGGAAAAAAGGTTTGGAGGCAGTGCTTGAAGCCTTTTACAGAGGGGATCCAGCCACAGAGATCGAGCGTTTCTCAAAGGAACGCAATGGCCTGCTCGCGCGTTCGGATCTGGAGCGTTTTGAGACACATTTTGAAGAACCGGTTTCAATGCAATTTGCCGACACCAAAGTGTTCAAATGTGGACCATGGAATCAGGGTCCGGTAATGTTGCAGGCCCTAGCAATCTTGGAATCCTATGACCTTAAGGGAATGGGGCACAACTCCGAAAATTACCTTCACTGGACTACAGAGGCTTTCAAGTTGGCTTTCGCCGATCGCGAACAGTACTATGGTGATCCGATGCAGGTTGATGTGCCTATGACGGAATTGTTATCGAAGGATTATTCCCTTATGCGTGCAGCACTCGTAGATCCAGAGAAAGCTAACTCGGAGCTCCGTCCTGGTGACCCGAAGCGAAAATTGGCTTTATTGCCCATAGTGGAGCGTTTGGGCGGCGCTTCATGGGGCCCCGGTACAGTGCATGTGGACGTAATCGATGGCGACGGCAACATGGCCGCTTTCACCCCAAGCGGTGGCTGGCTAAAGTCTGCAGAGGTTGTTCCCCCTCTTGGTTTTCCCCTGGGAAATCGATTGATGACTTTTTATCTCAAACCTAACCACCATCCAAACATCATCGCCCCATTCAAACGTCCACGTACTACCATCAGTCCTTCATTGGCTTTTAGAAACAATACCCCATGGATGGTGTTTGGAAGCATGGGAGGTGACCAGCAGGATCAGTGGCAATGTCAGTTTTTTCTCAACCGTGTGCTGTTCGGTATGTCTATTCAGGAAGCCATTGAAGCTCCAAAATTCAGTAGCGAGCACTTTCCAGGTTTTTTTGCACCGCATGACCGCTTTCCGAATCTTATCCGAATTGAACCGAAGTTTAGCCAGAAAATACTCGATGGGCTGACCCGGAGAGGGCACCAGGTTGAGATAGGTGCTGATTGGTCTGAAGGTTATCTTGCAGCAGCAGCCCGCGACCCAGTGAGCGGTGTGCTGGAAGCCGGCTGTGATCCGAGGGGACCCAAGGGCGAGGTCTTTCCGGCGTTAGCTTTATGCTGGTAAAATCAGGTCTTCAAGGAAAAACATGTAGATTTCTGCAAGAGATGTCCTGGGAAACACTCTGAATCCAGTTAAAGTGTTGTCCAGTACAACTATTTAATGGAAAGTACTAAATTGATTTTAGCTTACATTGTACAAATTGTTAGATTTAATCCAAATATCTGTGGAACCAACTGGACCAAATATTTTCTGCAAATAGTTGAATTGAAAGACTGAAAATAATCTAAAAATCATTCAAACAAATTCTTGCACTTTCAACAAAGAGGCAGGTCTAAAAAGTAAGAATGTTTAAAAGTTTTTAAATCAATGTTTAGCAACAAAATACCAGCTCATTGATTTCAAAATTTCGATTCTAGCAATTTTTCGATATTGTCTATCCTAATGTTAAGATCTGCTATTTGTTTTTTCATCTGAGCGAACTGTCTGGTGTTGACTGGGTTAAGTTTGGACTGACGACCATGTTTTTCTTCGGATTCATCTTTCAGGTCCTCAAAGGCGAATTCATCTGCAAAGTGGTGTATGTTTTTCATCTTTCCTTCTTTCATAGAAACCTTCCATCTTTTTATCTTCAAACAAACCTACGCTGGTTCACAAAGGCTTTGAAATGATTTAAATTCATGATCTGAAAGTACAATAGTTTCAAGAACCATCTATGAGAACTATACCTTGAATTACTGCATAAATTTATTCACTTTAATTCTTGCTCAATAGCTAATAGAAGCCTGGCAAAGGATTATTTTGATGAATCCAACGTTAATCTGTTATGACAAATTGATAAAGCTTTATTTTTGAAAAGTCGTTTGTTATTATTCGCCTGGTTAATTAAGTGGTTAAATAATGAATCACCGGAATATAACAATAGGGGAGCCAGGCATCATACAATACTCGCGTCAACGACGACACCACCCAATCCATCCAACTGAAATTCCCAGAGTGTTCTTGGTATATTTGTATTTGATCTCACAATTGTTAATTTAGAAAAAAATTAATTTAGTACTTATCTTAAGTAATTGGTACTATATTTATTTATTGATTAATAAAATGATAAAACGCGAACACAGTTAATATAATCACAGTGTTAGGGTAATACAAATGGTTCTTCAATATGATATTGTTATAGTGGGAGGAGGGGGTGCAGGCTTAAGAGCAGCCATTGCTATTGGTGAAACAAATCCCAAACTAAATATAGCTTTGGTCAGTAAGGTTTATCCAATGCGAAGTCATACAGTTGCTGCTGAAGGTGGTGCAGCAGCAGTTATCAAAGATAATGATAGTTTTAGTGATCACTGTTTAGACACAATTGGAGGAGGTGACTGGATGTGTGATCAAGATGCGGTAGAAATATTTGCAAATGAGGCTCCAAAAGAATTGATACAAATGGAACACTGGGGATGTCCATGGTCTAGGGAACTTGATGGTTCGGTTGCAGTCCGCCCTTTCGGCGGAATGAAGATTGAACGAAGTTGGTTTGCAGCAGATAAAACGGGCTTCCATTTGCTCCATACACTTTTCCAAACTTCTTTGAAATATAATAATCTCATCCGACATGATGAATGGTTTGCTACAAAGATTTTAGTTGAAAATGGAAGGTGCCAAGGTATAACGGCAATTGAAATGCGCTCTGGGGACCTAAAAGTTATAGCTGCAAAGTCTGTAATTATATGCACAGGTGGTGCAGGCTGTGTTTTCCCATTCACTACTAATGGGTCAATTAAGACAGGTGACGGTATGGCTTTAGCCTACCGTGCAGGAATTCCCTTGAAGGACATGGAATTCATACAGTATCATCCCACAGGTCTACCAGGAACAGGCATACTTATTACCGAAGCTGCCCGTGGAGAAGGAGGCATCATTGTTAATAATGAAGGCCATCGATATCTCCAAGACTATGACCTGGGTAAGCCTCTAGACATAAAAGATCCTAAGCATCCAGTCAAAAAAAGCATGGAGCTAGGCCCTAGGGATAGGTTAAGCCAGGCCTTTATTAAAGAACGTGAGAAAAAAAAGACTATCCCCGGGCCTTTTGGAGATGTAGTACATTTAGACATACGACATTTGGGAAAGAAAAAAATTGACAAGAAACTTCCATTTGTTAGGGAACTTACAAAAAATTACGTAGGGATTGATCCAGTCTATGAGCCTATTCCCGTTCGTCCTGTAGTCCACTACATGATGGGAGGCATTGATACAAATATAGATTGCAGTACAAATTTACCCGGACTTTTTGCAGCAGGAGAATGTGCTTGCGTTTCCATTAATGGAGCCAATCGACTAGGATCAAATTCACTAACCGAAATACTGGTTTTTGGTGCCCGTGCAGGAAATGCAGCTGCAGGTTTTGCTAACGAGCATTCTGAGATAGACATTAAAGCTCTCGAAAAACAAAGGGATGAAGAATTTAAAAGAATCACTCTGAATTTTTTGAACAAAGATGGAGGTTCTGAGAGAATAAGTACCCTCCGTAAAGAAATGCATCAAGTTATGGAAGAGTGTGTTGGTATTTTTAGATCAGAGTCTGGTTTAAAAGAGGCATCCAACAAAATTGAAGAATTGAAAGATCGTTTTTCTTCAATCCTCATTGAGGACAAAAGTCTAAATTTTAATACGGAATTAACTTCAGCTTTAGAGCTTGAAAACATGATTGATGTTGCAGAAGCAATAATATTTAGCGCCTTGTCAAGGAGAGAAAGCAGAGGATCCCACCAACGAACTGACTTTAAAGAAAGAAATGATGAGAATTTTTTACGTCATTCACTTGCATACCGAACAGATGCTGAAAGCCGTATTGAATATAAAGAAGTGGTCATTACTAAATGGCAACCAGGAGAACGTGTTTATGGAAAAGAGGAATGAAAGTGTCTGAAACTACTGAGATAGAAATTTTTCGATATTTACCTGACAAAGATAATGAACCTTTTTTTAAAAGTTACGAAGTTCCATATAGGGAAGACTGGGTAGTTCTTGATGCTATCAACTACATAAAGGATGAAATTGATGGCACAATTTCCTATCGTTGGTCCTGCCGAATGGGTGTCTGTGGTAGTTGCGGAATGATGGTCAACGGTGAACCAAAATTAGCATGCTCTACTTTCCTGAAAGAATACTCGTTAGGTAAAATTCGAGTTGAGCCTCTACAAGGATTCCCGGTGGAACGAGACCTAATAATTGATATAAACGACTTCATGGAAAAACTTAAAGCAGTTAAACCTTATATACTCAGGAAGGAAAAAGATGAAAAACCTATTGAAGAAGGTGAATATCTTCAGTCTCCTGCAGAGCTAGCTCGATACAAACAATACACATTATGTATTAATTGTATGCTCTGCTACGCTGCCTGTCCTATTTATTCACTGAACTCCGAATTTATTGGTCCGGCGGCTATCGCATTGGCTCAGCGCTATAACTTAGATTCGCGGGATCAGGGCCGTAATCATCGTCAGGAAATGATTGCCAGCCATGAAGGGATATGGGAATGTACTTTTGTAGGAGAGTGTAGCGTTGTATGTCCGAAAGATGTGGATCCAGCAGCAGCAATTCAGCGTGCAAAGGTTTCAAGTACAATAGATTGGTTTATGAAAATAATTATGCCATTGAGTAAAACAAAATGACAACCTACAGGAAACCTGTTTCTAACACTTGGTGGTTGGAAAGAAAACAATATTTTTTCTTTGTGATCCGAGAGTTAACAAGTATTTTTGTCGCAGGTTATTGTCTGTTTTTGTTATTTATAATATCAGAAATTAGTGACGGTCAAGAAAAATATACATTATTGATTTTGTCATTAAAATCTCCGATAAGTTTAGTTCTTCATTTTATCTCACTCCCATTTATTTTATATCACACCATTACATGGTTTAACTTGACACCAAAGATAATGAAACTTCAAATTGGAGAGGAAATAATCTCTGAAAAGTTAATCGTTGGGTTAGTTTATATCAGTTGGGGGATTTTATCTCTGATAATATTTTGGCTTATTTTAGGAGTTTAATCGTGGCAAAATCAAACGAACCAATTTTGTGGTTATTGTTTTCAGTTGGTGGAATGATCTCTGCGATGCTGTTCCCACCTCTAATAATTATTACTGGAATTATTGTACCTTTTGGATTAGAAGGAGAGACAACATATTTGTTTGAAAAAATTCATTTTTTAGTAAAAAACCCTTTTGTAAAACTGCTCCTTTTTTTTGTGATTGCTCTTCCATTTTTTCATTGGGCACACCGTTTCCGTTTTACATTAGTTGATATCGGTCTGAAACCAATTAGTTTCTTGATCTCTACGCTCTGCTATGGTGGTGCCGTTGCAGGAAGCTTGCTCACGTTATATACTCTGTTGAGAATATAAAATCATTATTAAACACCACGGATCATTAAGTATGAAAAGTTTAAATTTGATTAATCAAGCCAGTTTGACCACTAGCAAATCCTTTGGTGGTTTTTCCTTAGCAACCTGCTTGAAAGGGCGATGGATTTCAATAAACAGTTGAACAAGCTCAAAGATATTTTGAAAAATACTAAATCTATATGGAACCTGCTTTCTTTCAATAGGATCCATCTAAGTATCATTCTGATGGACGAACCCGTCCAGATTGAATTTCACAAGGCGTTTCTCCCACATGAGAGACCTCGTCACCGAAGTTTCCTGGAACTACGAAATCAGCCAGTGTATCCGTCCACTAAAACCAAAGTCTCTTGCGACAATACTTACCGGATGCAGTAGGAGAACATAGAACACATTCAGGAATTCCACAAATGTATCGAGTTCTTCTTCTGCCAGAATGTCTGTGGTGTGATGCGTGATCAAGCAGGTCAG
>Ga0209019_1001940_pt1 | contig 10122 bp, 8 predicted proteins | sample METZYME_3_300m_FD_187549 | JGI IMG/M metagenome (GOLD analysis project Ga0209019, IMG submission 187549) | Marine microbial communities from oxygen minimum zone in mesopelagic equatorial Pacific - METZYME_3_300m (SPAdes) (version 2) | ecosystem: Environmental > Aquatic > Marine > Oceanic | place... | reverse complement strand
CGCAAGTGTATTATTATTCTTAGCGACAATTGTGGGTATGTATATATCTCATAATTAATAATTGCTATCCGTGAACTAGAAATAAAGGTGAATTGAATGTCAGATCAGATAAAATCTGTCAGAGGAATGCCAGCTATTCTTCCCGGTGAAATCAAGAAATGGCAGTATGTTGAAGCAGTTGCAAAAAGTGTTCTCAACGCATATTCATATAACGAAATCCGAACACCCATTGTCGAAAGAAGTGAGTTGTTCCAAAGAACAATAGGTGAAAATACGGATATCGTTGCAAAGGAAATGTACACATTTTTTGATCGCAATGATCAATCTCTATCTTTAAGACCTGAAGCAACAGCTGGAATTATCAGATCCGGCATTGACCGGGGATTTTTTTACAATCAAACTCAAAAACTTTGGTCCATTGGACCCATGTACAGATATGAGAGACCGCAAAAAGGGAGATATCGTCAATTTCATCAAATTAACATGGAAGCATTTGGATTCCAAGGACCAGACATTGACTTGGAGATGATTCTATTGACCAGAAGAATATGGAAAGCACTAAATTTGAACTCTCTCAAGCTTGAACTGAACTCGTTGGGCAGTCCAGAATCAAGAAAAGAGTACAAACAGCAATTGCAGAATTACTTCAATGACCATCAAAAGGAGCTTGATGAGGACAGCTTAAAACGATTGGATCGCAATCCATTGAGAATTCTGGACAGCAAAAATCCTGATCTTCAGACACTTATTGAATCGGCACCAAAGATGATTGATTTTCTAGACCAGGAATCAAACGAGCACTTTGAAGGATTGACGAGAATGCTTAAAGATCATGCCATTGAGTATAGCTTGAACACCAGGCTAGTTAGGGGTTTAGACTACTATACGCGAACTGTTTTTGAATGGACTACTGACAAATTGGGTGCACAAGCAACGGTCTGTGGAGGCGGTAGATACGATGAATTGGTTGCAGAACTTGGGGGACAGGCGACACCAGCAATAGGTTGCGCAATTGGCCTTGAGCGCCTTATTGAATTGATTGAACTATCAGGTGAAAATAAGCAAAATAATCCACCAACAATCTATATTGTCGCCGTTGGGTCAGAAGCTGAGGGGCAAGGATTTTTACTTGCAGAGGAATTGAGAGATGCGTATCCAGACCTCTCAATTGAAATGAATCTAAATGGGGGTAATTTTAAGCAACAATTTAAGAGGGCAGATAAGGCAGGTTCAGATATCGCTTTAATTCTTGGTGACGATGAGATTAGGCAACAAACTGTTGGAATCAAACCCATGCGGTCGGAAGGATCTCAAGAGACTGTTGATAGAAAAGAGTTATTAAGTATAATCAGTCAATTTTTATAGACAAATATTACCAGCGAAAGATAAAAAATGGATGATAACCTAACAGATCAGCAACAAGCAGAGCTCATAAAGAACTGGTTAAAAGAGAACAGCAAATTCTTGATTGGAGGATTGGTTCTTGGTGTGTCTGGTTTCTTTGGCATCCAATTTTTTCAACAAAACAAACTAAAAGAAGCGGAAATGGCTTCTCAGTTGTATTCAGAAATAGAGTTTGCTGTCAAACAACAACGGTTAAGCCAAGCACAGTCATTACTACAGAAAATGGATACCGATTTTGCCAATACACCCTATCAGGATCAGGGGCATCTATTCATGGCCAAGCTTTTTATGGACTCTGTAGATTACGAAAATGCAATACTTCAATTGGAATTTCTAATAGAAAATTCAACGGAAGAATCACTGCAACATATAGCACGAATCCGAATTGCTAGAATTAAGTTGCAGCAAAATTTATACAACGAAGCCTTGCAAATACTTGAAACGGAGTCAATGGGTTCATTTGAAGCTAAATACGAGGAAATCAAAGGCGATATTTTTTCTAAGAAAGGAGAATTTTCAGAAGCACAAGCGGCATACTCAAAAGCACTAGATTTACTCCTGCCGGGTGAATTTGATTATGAATACATCCAAATGAAATTCAAAGACATTCAAAGTGAGGATCTTAATGAGGCTGAGGCATCAAAGGATGGCAATGCATGATGTTAGGAGTAAAAAAATCTGAACTTAGTAATTTTAAATCCTCTTTAAAAATAGTTATACCATTTTGCATGCTAATGACCCTCCAAGGATGTGCTTTGTTTGGTGGTGATGACGAAGAGGTCCAGTTGCCAACAGAGCTGATTGAGTTTGAGTCTATCATTGAGGTTGATGAAAAATGGGACGTGTCTGTAGGCAAAGGACATGAGGGGTTGGTATTGGGATTAAAACCAACAACTGATGGCGAACAGATTTATGCAGCAAGTTTTGATGGCAATGTTATAGCCTTTGATGTCAACAGGGGCAGAAAGGTCTGGAAAAATAATTACGACTTAAGCTTCACTTCTGGACCCACTTTCAAAGATGGTATCTTGGTTTTAGGTACAAACGATGGGGAATTAATTGCATTGGATGCACTAACAGGCGAAATCTTGTGGGCAACCACAGTTAGTAGCGAGATCCTTGCACCAGTTTCCATTAAAGATGACAAGATATTTGTACGCACTGTAGATGGAAGCTTAACGGCATTATCGAAGGAAGATGGCACGCAACAATGGTTGGTGAATCACAAAGTTCCACGATTGAGCCTAAGGGGCACATCTGCACCGGTTAATTTTGCGAATGCCGTTCTTTGTGGCTTTGATGACGGGAAGGTGAGTGCCTACGATGTCAGCAATGGGACATTATTGTGGGAAACAATGTTAACACCTGCTGGAGGCAGAACAGAGATTGAAAAAATCATGGACATTGATGCTCCCATGGTTATTTTAGGTAACGAACTTTACGTGGGTAGCTATCAAGGAGCCTTGGGAGCGATGGCCTTGGAATCTGGAGATATCATTTGGGTTACTGAAGCCTCAACCTATGCAGGCATTGCCGCAGACGATAACGCTGTATTTGTTTCTGAAGCCGATGGCACTGTTAGGGCCCTTTCTCGGTTTACCGGGCGCGAAATTTGGAAGAAAGAGAATTTATTGTATAGAAATCCAACCGCACCTGTAGTTATGGATGATTCCATTGTCATTGGTGATTTGGAAGGTTATCTGCATTGGCTTGACAAAACCTCAGGTGAGATTCAAGAAAGAATCAATATTGGTAAGAGCAAAATCAGCAACGCCCCGTTGGTACTGAACAATTCAATCTACGTTTTAACAGACAGTGGTGATCTTGTTTCTGTTGAGAAAAAAATTCCAACTTCTTGATATGAAGGAGCCATTCGATGTTGCCCATTATTGCAATTGTTGGCCGACCTAATGTTGGCAAATCTACTTTTTTTAATCGTCTGACCGGTACCAGAGATGCCTTAGTGGCTGATTTTTCTGGGCTTACCCGTGATCGCATCTATGGGCACATGAGCCATCAAGCATTCGAAGCCATCATGATTGATACCGGTGGCTTGATTCATGATCACGGAGACCTTTCCGAGGTAATTCAGGAACAGACAAAACTCGCAATTGAAGAATCCGATTTAATTTTGTTTCTTGTTGATGCAAGACAAGGATTGATTGGCAATGATCAAGAAATTGCAAGACAACTGAGAAAGGAAAACAAACCCATGATTCTAGTTGTGAACAAAACTGAGGGCACCAATCGAGATGAGAGTGCATCTGAGTTTTTTTCACTGGGTCTAGGTGAACCTCAGTGTGTTTCAGCACTGCGTGGGGATTATTGTGACGATCTTAAAGAGCGGATTTTTTCACTTTTGCAGCTGAAGATAAATGAAGTGAATCGCATTGAGCTTCCAGAAACAACCACTTCCATTGCATTGATTGGACGACCTAATGTTGGCAAATCAACTTTTATAAACAGCATCCTCAGGGAAGATCGGTTGCTGACTCAAGATCAACCGGGTACTACTCGAGATACCATCCATGTTGATTTTCAATACCATTCGAGAGATTTGACTTTGATCGATACTGCTGGAATTAGAAGGCGAAAAAAAATTCGTCAGACAGTGGAGAAATTCAGCATAGTCAAAGCATTGCAAGCCATTGAATTATCCGACTCCGTAATTGTATTGATCGATGGTATTGAGGGAATAACCGACCAGGATACTTCGCTGATTGGACTGGTCTTGCAGAATGAAAGGGCTCTAACGATTGCTGTAAATAAATCCGACACACTTGATGAGGATCAATTAAAGACTTTAAAAAGGCATATTGATCGTAAACTTCGATTTATTAATTTTGTAGACATCAACAATGTGTCTGCACTTGAGAATGAAAATTTGGATGCTGTATTGTCATCGGCAATCAATGCAGCCGATGCTGCGTGTCTGTCTGTTCCTACAAAGGAAATATCCAAACTGATAGAGAATTTGATTCTTTCCAACCCACCGCCATCAATTCAAGGCAGAAGAATTAAATTAAAATACGCTCATCAGGGAGGGAGCCAGCCACCTATTTTTATCGTTTACGGGAATCAAACAGATAAAATACCTAAAAGTTACGAGCGATTCTTGATCAATCAGTTACGCAAGAAGTTTGGCTTTTGGGGAACGCCCATACGTCTTGAATTTCGGAACAGCACCAACCCTTATGCTGAAAAAAAGAACAAACTTTCTTTGCGACAGTGGCGGAAGAGAAAAAGAATTATTCGGTTGAGAAAGAAAAAGTAAATTTAGATCAATGTTTAATTTTTGGTTCTAATGGGTCGACAGAACTGATTTTGGCACCAAAACTGCCGTCTTTTAGGCGGGCTTTGATGGTGGATCCGACCTTGACCTGTCGGACACTCTTTATGTTTCTTTGAGTGTCAGGATCAAGCACATATGCATAGCCACGACCCAACACATTTAGTGGCGAGGCCCCGTCCAATTTTGCAACAGTAATTGAGAGTGACTGCTCTTTATTACTGAAAATTCCTTGAGTTGCAACAATCAATCGCCGGTAGGTATCGGTTACTGTAGATTGTATGTTTTGATGCATGGATAATGGACTGGACCGCAATAGCCAGGCATGCAGAACATTAATTCGGTTTGAGATGCTAGTTACATACTCCCTGGGGCTTGCCTTCATTCCTTGCAATGCAAGATCCAATCTTTGGTTGTATTGTTCAAGGATTGACATTGGGTGTTTCAGCTGGAGTTTTGCATCCAGAGATAAGTATTTTTGTCCAACCATTGCCGATAACAGTTGCATGGTGTTCAGTAATTGTTTATTAAAATTGCTCAACCGTTGCTGGATTTCATCTGCATTTGGTAAAGCAATTTCAGCAGCTCCAGAAGGGGTTGGTGCCCTATAATCTGCGACCAGATCGGCAATCGTGACATCGGTTTCATGACCAATACCAGAAATGATTGGGATCGTTGAATCAAACATTACCCGAGCAACTTGTTCTTCGTTAAAACTCCATAAATCCTCTAAGGACCCGCCGCCTCTTGCGAGAATTAACAACTCGCATTCATTCCTTTCATTGGCTACTTCTATTGCCTTGCTGATTTGTTGTGTGGCTTCCCTGCCTTGCACTAGGGTTGGATATACAATGACATTGATACAGGGAAATCGGCGATTCATAATGTTGAAAATATCTTGAATCGCAGCACCTGAAGGAGAAGTAATTACACCGATTGTTTGTGGAAATTCAGGAAGAGGTAATTTATTGCTGCTATCAAACAAACCTTCTTGTTGGAGTTTATTTTTTAACAATTCAAAACGCTGTCTTAATAAACCTTCTCCGGCTTCTTCAATGTAATCCACTATTAATTGGTATTCCCCTCTAGGCTGATACAGACCCACTCTTGCTCTCGCAAGTATTTGTTTGCCGTCTTCAACTGGAAAGTTAACCAGTTGATTTTGTTGCCTGAACATGGCGCAACGGATCTGAGAATGCTCATCTTTTAGTGAAAAGTAAACGTGGCCTGCGGAGGATCTAAGGAAATTAGAAATCTCGCCTTCTATCCAAACAACACCAAATGTCGAAGAGAGTAATTGATATACCTCTTTGTTAAGTTCCGAGACGGAGTAGATATGTTCTTGGTCGGTATTCTGCATAGGAAAATATCAATTATACAAAACTATCTCTCAGGAGGTTTACCTAATCTCCATAGGAGTGTAGAATTCGGTATGCCAGTAGACAGACTAGCGTTGACATTTGACGATGTCTTACTAAAACCGAATTATTCGGATGTCCTTCCACGCGAGACCGATTTAACCACCCAGTTGACGAATCAGATTCGTCTCAATATTCCTTTAGTTGCTGCTGCAATGGATACGGTAACTGAGTTTCAGCTGGCAATCGCGATTGCCCAAGAAGGGGGATTGGGCATCATCCATAAAAACCTAAGTGCTGAGGATCAAGCAGCGCAGGCTCGTAGAGTTAAGAAATTTGAGAGCGGAGTAATCACAGATCCAATAACAGTTTCCCCAAACACGACCATTCGTGACGTGCTTGAAATTACCAAGAAAAATAATATTTCCGGAGTTCCAGTTGTGGACAAGGAAGAAACAGTAGGTATTGTAACCAACCGTGATCTGAGATACGAAAATCAGCTGGATGCCTTGGTGAGTTCTGTGATGACGCCTAAGGCGGAACTGATTACCGTCAAAGAGGGTGAAAAGAAAGAAGAAGTTTTAAGACTTCTGCATCACCATAGGATTGAAAAAGTCCTTGTTGTCGATGAACATTTTAAGCTTAAGGGGATGATCACGGCCAAAGATTTCCAAAAAGCAACTGATTTTCCTCTTGCAGCAAAAGATGGAAATGGTGCTTTATTGGTTGGCGCTGCTGTAGGCGTGGGGGGAAATTCACTTGAACGCACAGATCAGCTTTACCGAGCAGGAGTGGACGTTATTGTGATTGATACTTCACACGGGCATAGCAAAAGCGTCATTGAAAGAGTTACGTCTACCAAGAAAAAGTATCCAGATTTGCAGTTGATTGCAGGCAACATTGCTACTGCTGAAGCTGCAATTGCATTGGCTGATGCCGGTGCCGATGCCGTCAAAGTGGGTATTGGTCCTGGTTCTATATGCACCACCCGAGTGGTTGCCGGGGTGGGAATGCCTCAGGTTTCGGCTATTATGGATGTTTGTCAGGCACTGAAAGCTAAAGGTATACCAGCCATAGCAGATGGGGGTATTCGATACTCAGGGGACATTGCAAAAGCAATAGCGTCTGGTGCCAGCACAATCATGATGGGTAACCTTTTTGCAGGCACAGATGAATCACCAGGAGAGGTAGAGCTTTACCAAGGAAGAACCTATAAATCATACAGAGGTATGGGTTCAATTGACGCTATGGCTCAGAAGCACGGATCAAGGGATCGCTATTTTCAGGGAGACACCACAGCCAATGAAAAACTCGTTCCGGAAGGCATAGAGGGTCGTGTACCTTGTAAAGGAAGTTTGTCCAATATCGTGGAACAACTGGTGGGGGGCTTGAGACAATCCATGGGTTATACCGGTTGTCAAAATATCCATCAGATGCAGACCGAAACTGAGTTTGTCCAAATCACCGATGCTGGAAAAAAAGAAAGTCACGTCCACGATGTCACCATCACCAAGGAATCACCCAACTATTCACTGGATTGATTTGATCAAATAATGAGGCCATAAAATGACGTCATCGAAAGTCAATATCGATGTAAGATTGCAAAAAATATTGATTCTTGATTTTGGGTCTCAATACACACAACTCATTGCCCGTAGGATACGTGAGGCTGGGGTCTACAGTGAGATCTATTCCTGCGACACGGATATAGAAATAATCAGAGAATTTAACCCATCGGGAATTATTTTGTCCGGAGGACCAGAATCAGCATTCATCGAAGAAGCACCAATAGCCCACGATGAAATCTTTGAGCTTGGCACTCCTATTCTGGGGATTTGTTATGGGATGCAAACCATGGCCGAGCAGTTGGGTGGAAAAGTTGAACCGTCATCTCATCGAGAATTTGGTTATGCAAAAATCACAATGGATTCACTTGAAGGGATTTTTGATGGTTTGGATGAGCCAGCTAATGAGCTTGATGTATGGATGAGTCATGGTGACAGAGTTGAAGTTTTACCGCCTGGATTTGACCCCATTGCCAGCACCGACAATGCTCCTTTCGCTGCGATGGGGGATCTAGAACGATCTTTTTTTGGACTGCAATTTCATCCTGAAGTGACCCACACAGAGAAAGGCCAACGTATTATTGAAAATTTTGTCCACAAAATTTGTGGATGCAACAGTCATTGGAACCCCGGTAATATCATTGAGGCTGATATCAAGAAAATACGGGCTGAAGTAGGTGAGGATAATGTTTTACTGGGTCTCTCTGGAGGTGTTGATTCATCGGTTGTGGCAGCCTTATTGCACCAAGCAATCGGTGATCAATTAACTTGCATATTTGTTGATAACGGTTTGTTGCGTTTAGGTGAGGCAGATCAAGTCATGAAAGTATTTGGTGATCACTTAAAGGTAAAAGTTGTCCGCGTTGATGCTGAAGATTTATTCCTTGGTAAATTGAAAGGGGTGAGCGATCCGGAAGAGAAACGAACAATTATTGGCAACACATTCATTGAAGTCTTCGAGCAGGAAGCTAAGAAGATAAAAAATGTCAGATGGCTTGCTCAAGGAACAATATATCCGGATGTCATTGAATCAGCAGGGGCTAAAACAGCCAAAGCCCATGTTATAAAATCGCACCATAATGTGGCAGGCCTGCCAGAGAACATGTTACTCAAGCTTATTGAGCCTTTAAGGGATCTCTTCAAGGATGAGGTGCGTAAGATCGGCATTGAACTTGGTCTGCCTGATCAATTGGTGCATCGACACCCTTTTCCTGGACCCGGATTGGGAGTCCGGATACTTGGTTGTGTAAACAAAGAATACGCAGATCTGTTGCGAGAAGCAGACGCTATTTTTATAGAAGAACTGGTAAAGCAGGATTTGTATCATCAGGTCAGTCAGGCTTTTGCAGTTTTTTTGCCGGTCAAGTCAGTCGGAGTCATGGGAGACGATCGAAAATACGATTATGTGATTGCCCTCAGAGCAGTTGAAACAATTGATTTTATGACAGCCCAATGGGCAAGACTTCCATATGAATTCCTACATCATGTTTCCACAAGAATTATTAACGAAGTTCAGGGAATTTCCAGAGTCACTTATGATATTTCCAGCAAACCTCCTGCAACTATTGAGTGGGAATAGTGCAAATAACATATAAATGATTGTTGATTATTCTGAAACTTATGTAAAAGAAATACTTAAAGAGGTAAAAACTATTGCAGTAGTTGGAGCTAGTGGAGATCATGACAGAGATAGTTACAAAGTTATGGAGGCACTCATTCAACATGGTTATCAGATATTCCCAATTAATCCTAATGAAGAAGGTAATCTCATTTTAGGGCAGCTATGCTATGCAGATCTAAGTTCTGTTTCAGGAAAGATAGATATGGTTGACGTTTTCAGAGCCGAAGATGCAGTTATTGGAGTAACCAAAGAAGCAATCAAAATAGGAGCAAAAGTTCTTTGGACTCAATTAGATATTATCAATGAAGAGGCGTCAGAATTAGCAGAAAAAGCTGGTCTAAAAGTTATTATGAATAGATGCCCAAAAATAGAATTAGCAAAACAATATTAGATTAGTAAAACAAAATAGCTTTTAATAGATTTGACATGAAAGAAAATTTAAAAATATTAATTAAAGAAAAGTCTGATGAGGGAGTATTGCGCCTTATCATGAATAATTTAGATCAAGGAAATGCTTTATCTGAGAGCATGATGAGCATTCTAATGGACGAGATTAAAGGTGCATCTTCTGATCAATCCATAAAAGTTATAGTTTTAGCAGCAAACGGAAATGTATTTTGTTCAGGACATGATTTAAAAGAAATAACAGCCGCTAGAGAGAACGAAGATAGCGGTGAAATCTACTTTAAAAACCTTTTTGATTCTTGTTCTTCATTAATGCAATTAATAGTTAATACACCACAACCGGTTATTGCTGAAGTCGATGGAGTTGCTACAGCTGCAGGTTGTCAATTAGTTGCAAGTTGTGATCTTGCAATTGCCTCTCATGAATCTAAGTTTGCTACACCTGGGGTAAATATTGGTCTTTTTTGTTCAACCCCAATG
>Ga0209019_1001939_pt1 | contig 10124 bp, 10 predicted proteins | sample METZYME_3_300m_FD_187549 | JGI IMG/M metagenome (GOLD analysis project Ga0209019, IMG submission 187549) | Marine microbial communities from oxygen minimum zone in mesopelagic equatorial Pacific - METZYME_3_300m (SPAdes) (version 2) | ecosystem: Environmental > Aquatic > Marine > Oceanic... | reverse complement strand
ACTCAGGAACTCCAGCCAGGGGGTTATCACCTGATGTTAATGAATTTATCGAAAATCTTGAAAGTGGGTGAGGAAATTGAGTTTATGCTTCATTTTAAACATTCCGGAATGGTAAAAGTCATTGCCCCAGTAAAAGAGGGGAAACCTATGAAGCATGATATGAAAACAGAAAGAAGAAGCAATGAGTGAAGAAGGGCTTACAGGTTTCCTATTCCAGCCAAAGTAAATTAATCTGTTCCAAGGTTGCAATGCTGCAACTTCACCACATTACAGAAAAATAGCAGTACTTATAATTGATTCCTTTTCAGTAGAATTCTAATTTGCTGCACGAGAAGTTGTGCAGCAATATTGTGCGGAAATGTTTTTCGAAGTTGTCCCTGCGGATCAATAACAAATATTTTTGAAGAATGATAAATTACATAACCCAAAGCTGAATCGGGCGATTCCTTTTTCTCAAATTTTACACCATAAATATCGGTAACCATACTCAATTCTTTCATAGTGCCAGTAACTCCAATAATATTTGGATGAAAATAACCTGTATATTTCTTCAGTCTTTCCAGTGAATCCCTTTCCGGATCAAGACTAATGAAAAGTGATCTACTCATGTTTAATTCATTATCATTCAAATATGAAAATGCATGGGATATCGTTGCCAGTGAAATCGGGCAAACATCTGCACAGGAAGTAAAACCGAAGAAAATTAAGACTACGTTCCCTCGAAGATCCTTAAGTGACAAAGCCCCTTCTGGTGAGTCAAGGGTAAAATCGATCTCCTGAAATGCCGTTGATTTTCCGCCTTTGATTTCACCGTCAGATTCTTTAGCTGCAGCATTATGCAAATCTAAAATGCCAGAATACAAAATTAACATGCAGAAAAGCATTCTTGTTACTGAAACTGTAACTTTCTCAGATATAAAGTTTTTCCGGCACATTATTCATATTTTGCTGAAGTTCATTTGCTTCTGCCTTTTTCAGAGACAGCCTCACCCAAAATGTCATATCTGTTAGATCTTTAACGAATAGAGAGGACACTGACTTTTTTCAAAAAGATGATAGTATTCTTTCAGATGCCTTAGAAATAATATTTGTCGGAAGATTGCATTTTTGGGTTAAGAATTCATTTACCCCACCCCCATTTATAAGATTTCTAATAAAATTTGACATCCTCCCGTATTTATCTTCTATCAAAGATTCTGTTTTTCTGTAATCGCATTCTATTGCATTAATCATCCTTTCATCCAGCAATCCTGCCTTTTCAGATGCCATTGCTATTAATAATGCAGAAATGGCTCCGGTCCTGTCCCTTCCAGCATCACAATGAATTAACACTTTTTTTTCAGCAACAATATCTAAAAGGATATTTTCATAAAATAAACACGTTGGAATTCTAATCTTTTCATTTTCCCAATTTGAAATGAATTCAAGGTCGTTTAATACAATTTCATCATTGAAAAATTTACCAATAATTTTTTCTTCAGGTTCATGACAGAAAAATCTTTCTTTTTTTATTGGTGAATAATTTAGAGAAAATATAACATCCGGATCACCAACTTTTGAACAACTCCATCCTGAAAACCACACTGCTGATCTATGAACAACGTCTTTTTTAAAAATGTCTTCTTCTAAGCAATTATTAATACTCTGGCCTAAGTCCCGGTGATTCATGTCATGATAAAAGCCCTCATAACGTATTGCAAGCGGCTGTTCATTATCTTCCTCTCCAAGGCTTTTAAATTTTGCCCAAGCCATGATCATGAGTATAAATACTAAAACCAGACCCAGAGAGGACAACAATATTTTTAAGAATTTTTTAATCAAATTGTTTTACTAAAAAATCCACAGAATAATTACCACATTCAGCTAGCACGATAATTATAAAAGCAAAGAGTAAATGGCTTTTTACAAACAAAATTAATTTTTATGTGGTATGTAACGGAAAAAATATAACTAATTATATTAACTACTTAATATTATTTTTACAATATATATTAATTTTTTTCTTGACAATATTAGTATATACTAATATTTTAATTATCTTCATATTATTAAGATTAATTGCCTCTAATAATTAATAATAGTATGAAATGGATATTAATCAAATGAATATATACTTGATTAATTCCCTACAAGGGCAAACACACGTCTGCCAATTTCAATTTACCCAAAACACTCAACATAATTAAAAAGGAATACAAATGATAAAAATCCTGCTATCGATAATTTTGATCGGTATTTTTGACACTCCCAATTCACTCATGGCCACCGATCAGGTTGTCAATATATATTCAGCACGCAAGGAGGCACTGATACTGCCTCTACTCAAAAGATTCAAAAAGGAGACAGGAATAAGTTATCGGCTGGTGACCGGCAAGGCAGACGGGCTGTTAAAACGTTTGGAGATCGAAGGCAGCCTGAGCCCTGCCGACGTTTTTATCACTGTGGATGCTGCGCGCCTGCAAAGAGCCAAGCAGGCCGGTGTGCTGCAAACGATCGACAACCCTATTCTTAAGGAGCGTATTCCAACCAGCCTTCGTGATCGGGAAAACTACTGGTTCGGCCTTTCGCAGCGAGCGCGGACGATTATTTATAATAAAGAAACCGTGGATGAGGACAATCTATCAACCTACGAAGAACTGGCAAATCCTGCATGGAAAGGTAAACTGTGCATTCGATCTTCCGACAGCGTTTATAATCAGTCTCTGGTCGCTTCCATGATTGAGGTTAACGGCATCGAGAAAACCGAATCTTGGGCACGTGGTCTGGTACGGAACTTTGCGCGCCCCCCTACCGGAGGAGATACGGACCAGCTGAAAGCTACTGCCGCTGGACAATGCAGTATTGCTTTAGCCAACACCTATTATTTAGGTCGCTTGATAAACAGTAAAATAAGCTCCGAGCGAAAGGCATCTCAAAATTTGGCTGTGTTTTGGCCAAACCAGGGTGAAGGAGATCGCGGTGTTCATGTGAATGTCAGCGGCGCGGGTGTTACTAGATACGCACGAAATAAAAAAGAGGCCCTATCGCTCTTGGAATTCCTGGTGACGGACGAGTCTCAGGAGTGGTATGCCGAAGTTAACAACGAATATCCTGTGGTTGAAGGCGCCGGCATTTCAAAAACACTAAAAAGCTTCGGGACTTTTAAGGCCGACAGTATTAATCTAACGATCCTCGGGGTAAATAATCCTGAGGCTGTAAAATTAATGGACAGGGCCGGATGGCGCTAAAAGCCTTTGGATTAAGGACGGCTAAAAACAACTGGTCTCTCGATTTGAAGCCGGATACCGATCGATTGATCTATTTGAAGGCCCTCGGAGCCAGGAAGTAAGCATAACAGTTCCGCACCTCCGCTCGTTTTTAGAGTATACAAGTAACCGGATCCTCGAAAATAACGCTCCGTAATCACGGCTTTATTTTCGTTCTCATCCTCGATGATTACGTTCTCCGGCCGGATCAAAACGTCGACATTATCTTGATGCTTGCAGGATTTCGGCAAATTCCCTGTAATTTCTCCCAAATCGGTTGCGATGGTATCTGCACTGGTAACTATGCCGGGCAGTAAAGCACCTTCGCCGATAAATTCTGCAACGAAACGGTTTAGAGGACGATGATATAGATTATACGCAGAATCGTTTTGCTGAACTCGGCCCTGGTGCATTACACAGATATGGTCTCCCACGGCAAAGGCTTCTTTCTGATCGTGTGTTACCAATATGGCGGAAATCTTTTCCTGCTGCAAAATGAGTCTAATCTCCCGCGCCAATTGCTCTCTCAGTTCCTCGTCCAAACTGGAGAGGGGTTCGTCCATCAAAAGTAGCGAAGGTTTCGGGGCCATTGCTCGGGCCAATGCAATACGTTGCTGTTGGCCTCCGGAAAGCTGATGTGGATAGGTTTTTTTGAATTGCGACATGTCAACCAGCTCCAACAATTCGTTACTGCGTCTGTTTCTTTGGGTCTGGGGCAATGAGCGTATACCGAATTGGATATTGTCGTCGACCGAAAGGTGGGGGAATAAGGCAATGTCCTGGAATACCATTCCGATTTGCCTTTTCTCCGGTTCGACAAAGATATTTGAGCCGTTAAGTTTATTGCCGTTCAAGACTATTTCACCTTTGGTCGGGTTCTCGAAACCGGCGATGGCTCGCAGTACAGTGGTTTTGCCGCAGCCGCTAGGGCCCAGCAAACAGCCGATTTGACTTTCTTCCAGGGTAAAATCGACTTCGAATAAGATCTGATTCCTACCATAAGAGAAGTCCAGTTTTTTCACTTCAAGTCGTTTCATATTTCAGTATTCCCCTGATCGAATCGAGACTGTGAAATTGTTTTACTCAAAAATATAACAGGAAGTAATCCGACAATGACTATGGTTAACGCCGCAGTGGAGGAATCCGCCAATCTTTCATCCGAGGCCAATTCGAAGGCCCTTACCGCCAATGTATTAAAATCGAAAGGTCTCAGAATCAAAGTGGCTGGTAATTCTTTCATGACATCTACGAACACGATCATCAGTGCTGTCAGCGTAGAGCTTTTCATGAGTGGGATGTGAATTTTAAACAAAGTTTCACGAGGCCGATATCCCAAAGAGCGGGCAGCATCGTCCATAGATGGTTTGATCTTATCCAGTCCTGATTCCACAGTCTGCAGGCTTATTGCTAAAAATCGAACCACGTAGGCGAACATGACGGCGACGATAGTTCCGCTAAAAAATAAGCCGCTAGAAATTCCGAAGCTCGACTTCATAAAGGCGTCGATTCTTACGTCAAGCCATGCAAATGGGATGATGACACCCACGGCTATGACAGTACCTGGGATTGCGTAACCGATTGAAGCCGTTCTAATCGAGACGATCGTTGTTTTTCCGGGCAGGATCCTTTTGCCGTAGCCCAGAAATAAAGCCAGAATCACTGAGATCAAGGCGGCGCCCAAGCCCAGTAGAAAACTGTTTCGAATCAACTCGAAAAACCGGTCGTCCACCATTTCGCTCCACGTTTCCATAGCCCAGAGAGAAAGTTGCGCCGCAGGTAAGAAAAAGCCCAGAAATATGGGAATCGCACAAATAGCAAAGGCTCCCCAAGCCTTGAACCCCTGCAATCTGTATTCTGAGAAGCGAGTTAGTTTTCCAGAACTGTTGTGGTATTGCGCTTTGTTACGGGAAACACGTTCCATGATTATTAAGGCAAATACGAATAACATCAAAAGAGCTGCCAACTTAGCAGCTGAAGTGTAATCTCCAAGACCGAACCAGGTACGGAATATTCCTGTTGTAAATACCCCGAGCCCGAAATAGGCGACCGTCCCATAATCTGCCAGAGTCTCCATGAGTGCAAGTGAAAGTCCAGCCACTATAGCCGGCCTCGCTAAGGGAAGCGCCACCCTGTAAAAAACGGTCCAGGGTCCGCAATCCAGAGTACGTGAAACTTCCATAACGCCAACCGATTGTTCCAGAAAAGTAGAACGCCCCAAAAGATAGACATAGGGATATAGAACCAACGACAGCATTGCGATCGCACCTCCCATGGAACGGATTTGAGGGAAATAATATTCCTGATACCTCCAGCCAGTCCAATCACGGATGGTGGTTTGTACCGGTCCGGCAAAATCGAACATACCTGTATACGTATAGGCCACTATATATGCCGGCATGGCCATAGGTAGGAGTAAAAGCCAAACGAATAGATTTTTTCCGGGGAATCGACACATAGCCGTCAGCCAAGCCGTCGATACACCGATCAGTAAAGTCCCGCTGCCAACCCCGAAAGTCAGCAGCAGTGAATTACCAAGATACTCAGGTAAAACCGTATCTTTAAGGTGTTGCCAGTTTTCCCCCGGAGGTTCAAAGACCGAGAAAACAATAGTTAAGATCGGTACGCTGAGTATTAAAGCCGTCCCGACTATACTCGGCCGCCACATGCGGCTGGTTATATTTGTCATAGCCTATTCAAATCGGTTAAAGGCCCCTATAAACGAACCCAAACCCCTGGCGGGGCGGTTTATAAGGGGACGCCGAGTAAGGTATATGAATACTTTATTATATTTCCGGGGAAAGAGGACCGCAATGCGAAAGAAATATAGTTAAGCTCTTAATAATATTGAGAGCTTTTTCATTTAAGCATTAAATCCCCTGTCTTAGAATGCTGCCAACATGTGGATATATAACTAACAAAATAATTTAGTATATACTAATAAAATATATTTGCAAAAACTTTTTTAAATTTTTTTTCTATTTCTTGAAAATCAGTCAAACAATGAGGTGGAAAAAACCTTTATGGGTACTTAATTTACTTCTTTCTCAAGTGAGTAGTGCATCTGAGCTACAAAATATGTTCAGTACCCATCTGATACTTAAAAGTGGGGGCAGGACCTTTATAAAATGTTTTAAATTGAATTCTTTTTTGTTATAACTTTACGTAACAAATTCAGATAGAGGTAAAAAATAGTTTTTTAGGCTCAAATTCTTTTCAAGATTAAATGTTAATAAAATTACCATCAAAGACTAAATATTTCTTAAAAGTGGGATTGCCGTTTGTCCTGTTATTTCAATGGACTATGCCAGCCATAGAGATGAAAAGAAATATTAATATAAATTTTGCTGATATAACTTTTGAAACTTGCAACGACCCAGAACATTCCCATCCTCCTCTATCTGAAAGAGAAACCTCAGAAGACCTGGAAAAACTTGTCAATTCAGACTTAAATAATTCTTTAATTGTTAATGAAGATCAAAAATACTTTGATATTTCGGTCGAAATTATTTTTGAAAAACATGAAAGATTTCCTGAATTTTTATTTAAGCACTTTCCGCCAGCACGCAGCCCGCCATATCTTGAAGTTTAAGAGTCTTTTACAAATTTTTTTACTTCAGATAGTAAGCTAAATATGAAAAATATTTTTATTGTACTGGTGTGTCTTTTCGTGTCCTTTCAAACTTCTGCTCAGGTGCGTCAAAAAGATTCACATGAGCATGGTGCCGCAAATTTAATGTTGGCCATTGAGGGAGATAAACTTCAGATAGGAATTGAAGTTCCTTCCGAAAGTCTGATTGGCTTTGAGCATTTTCCTAAGTCACGAAGCGGCCGTGAGAATTTTAATGAAGCAATCAAAATTCTTTCCAATCCTTCTAAATTTTTCTCAACACCGGCTGATGCTGAATGTCTTTTGACAGGACTGAATGTTTCTCAAAGCTTATTCTCAGGCGAGGAAGAAGATGAGCACGGCCATGAGAAAAAAGACGAGCATGGTCATGACGATCATGATGAACATGGCCATGAGGATTCAGAAAAAGGAGAAATCCATTCTGAATTCAGGTCAAACTATTCCTGGAATTGTCTTCATACAGATGAGATAGACTCAATAGGTAATAAACTTTTCTCTTTTTTCCCTCGTATTGAGGAGATTAGGGTTAACTGGATTACAAACAGCGGACAAGGTTCGCTTGAGATAGAGTCTGAGGATAATCAAATAAGAGGTTGGAAATAAACCATGGATGAAGCCATTATAGATCTTAAAAACGTATGCTTCCGCTGGAAAAATTCCGGAAGCATGCTGCTCGATATTCCGGAGTTTCGAATGAAGCAGCATGAACATGTTTTTTTGCAAGGACCCAGCGGGTGTGGTAAATCCACACTGCTTGCGCTGGTTGGGGGAATTCTGATTTTAGAATCCGGATCACTTAAGGTGCTCGGACAGGAAATCAGTGATCTCTCCCGTTCCGGCAGGGATGTGTTCAGGGTAGATCATATTGGCTTCATCTTTCAACTTTTCAATCTTCTTCCATATCTATCGATTGAGGAAAATGTAATGTTGCCTCTCAGATTCTCAAGCATTCGTGCCAAGAGAGCTGGAAGAACAAAACTTGATCGACTAAACGAAGCCCGCAGGCTTTTAAAAGCTCTCGGTCTGAAGGAACAGCAGGAAGAGAAAAGCCCGGTAATTGAACTCAGTGTAGGTCAGCAGCAAAGGGTCGCTGCAGCAAGGGCTCTAATAGGTAGCCCTGAGTTGATAATTGCAGACGAACCAACATCTGCGTTGGATACAAACCTTCGTAATTCTTTTCTAGAGCTTCTCTTTGGAGAATGCAAAAAATCAGGGAGCACCCTGCTTTTTGTAAGTCATGATTCTACACTGAGCGATAATTTCAACATGCAAGCTTCAATGGATGAACTAAACAACATAATAAATTAAGTGATAAATGCTGAATATTTTAGTCAGAAGTTTGTGGAATCGAAGGGGCACTGCAGTTCTCACAATTTTTTCTATTTCTATTAGTGTTACATTGCTGCTTGGTGTAGAAAAAATTCGTAAAGGGGTAAGAGCAAGTTTCAGCAGCGCAGTTTCTGGAACAGATATTATTGTTGGAGCTAGGGGCGGTCAGTTACAGCTGCTTCTGTATTCTATTTTTCGCATAGGTAACGCCCCCAACAATCTTAGCTGGGAGAGTTATTATGAATTTCGCAATAATAGAAGAGTTGGATGGACAATACCTTTCTCCCTGGGAGATTCCCATCGAGGATATAGGGTTTTAGGAACTAACCAAGATTATTTTAAGTATTTTCGTTATGGCAGAAAAAAGAAATTAGAATTTTCAAAGGGCGAACAATTTTCAGAAGTTTTTGATGCAGTGATTGGAAGTGAAGTGGCAAAAAATCTCAATTATCAGATAAATGAAGAAATAATAGTTGCTCACGGGACCGGGAAAAAATCATTTCTTCAGCATGATGACAGACCATTTAAAGTAGCAGGCATTCTTCGCCCTACAGGAACTCCAGTTGATCAGACTGTTCACGTAAGTCTGGAAGGCATTACTGCCATGCACGTTGACTGGGAAAGTGGGGCTCCTCCAATGGAAGGAGAAAACCTAAGCTTAGAAGAAGTTATAAAATTAGACCTGCAACCTGGGGAAATAACTTCATTTCTTATTGGCCTGAAATCTAAGATTCATGCCTTTAAAATCCAACGTGAAATAAATTCCTATAAGGAGGAACCACTTAGTGCAATTTTGCCTGGAGTTGCCCTTCAGGAGCTTTGGAATATACTAAGGACAGCAGAAACAGGATTAAGAGTGATAACCTGGTTCGTACTTTTTGCAGGACTGCTTGGAATGATCACTGCTTTATTATCTGGACTTAATGAACGCAGAAGAGAGATGGCAATCCTGCGTTCAGTCGGAGCAGGACCTGGCACAATATCCTTTTTGCTGATTTTCGAGTCTACAGTTTTAACTGTCACAGGAATAATTTTTGGCCTGCTTATTTTATACATTACGTTATTTGTCTCACAGCCTATTTTAGAGGCTTACTTTGGTTTATTTATTTCTGTTGATTCCTTAAGTTATAAGGACCTTATTTTGCTGGTTGGAATTGTCTTTGCTGGAATGTTGATGGGATTAATTCCGGCAATTAAGGCTTATCGTCAGTCGCTTGCAGATGGAATGACAGTACGCCTATAAACAAAATTTTTAAATATCAGATGAAAATAATCATCTCTTTCTTTCTTTTCTTTTCACTTTTAGCAAACTCTTCTCTGGCTTTCAGCTCTAATTTCGAGACAAAAAAGGTTACATGGTCTGAGTTGAGGAAATTAAATTACAAAACAGGAGAGATGCCTGCAAGCTTAAGGCAGTTAATAGGTAAATCAGTTAAAATTCCCGGATTCGCTGTCCCTCTGGAGGGAGATGACGGATTTGAATATATTGATGAATTTCTGCTTGTTCCCTATTTTGGAGCTTGTATTCATGTCCCGCCTCCACCGCCAAATCAAGTAATTCACGTTATTTTGGATGAGCCAGTACATTTTGAAGTGATTTCTTTTGCTATCTGGATTACTGGTATTTTGGAAATTGGCGATTACTTTATTGAAGGATCAAATGATTTTGGCGAGCGGATTTATGATACTGAAACCAGTTACTTGATCAGGGGTCTGAGTGTTGAAGAATATGATTAAAAAATTGGTTTGAAAAAGTTCTATCTGTCTGAATACCATTCAAATTGAATTTCTGAAATTCCATCATCTCCTTTTTCTTTGTATGCTGCTGTCTTAAAACCCTCACGATGATAAAAACGATGAGCCGACTCATTTGCACTATGAGACCAAAGCTGGATATATTCTCTCCCTTCTTTAACTTTATC
>Ga0209019_1001937_pt1 | contig 10127 bp, 10 predicted proteins | sample METZYME_3_300m_FD_187549 | JGI IMG/M metagenome (GOLD analysis project Ga0209019, IMG submission 187549) | Marine microbial communities from oxygen minimum zone in mesopelagic equatorial Pacific - METZYME_3_300m (SPAdes) (version 2) | ecosystem: Environmental > Aquatic > Marine > Oceanic... | reverse complement strand
AGCGGCTCGCCCGCCGGTCCCCCCTCGGGTTTTCCAGCCGGGCCCGAAGCTTCAGGTGCTGCTTTGGCCTCCTCCAGTCCTACATCCCTACTCTCGGCGCCGTCGTCACCACGCGCCTTCCGGCCTCTCGGCGTCCGCGCCAGCCTCCCTCTTCGCGCGGCCGGCCGGCTCCGCTCCTTTGGTTCTTTGGTGGAAGCCGAATCGTCGGTCCCTTTCCGCTCGGAGCCAGGGCGAATCTCGTACTGCCCATTTTCGAGCTTGTGGAGCCGGACAAGACCTCGGTGCGCAGCTTCTCCGACGAATTTCGAAAACTTGCTGAAGCCGAAATTCCCTTCACTGAACCTAGCGTCGAGCTCCAACATCACCTGTTTGAGGCGGTCAGACCGCATGACGTCGCCCCGCGTGGTCATGCGGCTCACCGCCCTCTCCACGAGATCCCATGGGTCGTTAGTCTTACCGGAGATCTCGGTCGTCTTTCGAAGCCCGGTGAGACTCGTGTACGAGTAGTACTCGTCACAGTTTTGAACCAGGATGTCCGAGCTGGATTCCTGGATTCCTACACCGATCACATACTTTCCGTACTCCTTGAGCTTGAGGACCAAGCTCGAAAAGTCCGAGTCACCGGTGAGCAGAATATACGTACCGATTTCAGGTCGGATGAAGACCAACTCCACCCCGTCGATCGCCATCCGGATGTCGGTCGCGTTCTTCTTCGAACTCCCGTAGGCGGGAGCGAAGATCAAATCGACGGACGCCTCGGAGAGCGGGACGATATACTGCGGATAACGCCGCCAGTCGGCATAAGCCCGCTGGACGGTCACCTTTCCGCGGATGACGTCGGATTGTAGTAGGCTCTTCAGTTCTTTGGAGAGGTCACTACGCATCCCCATCGTGACGTTGTCGAAGTCGATGAGGAGGGCCGCGTTCGGAGCATCGGCCGGTACTCTACTGGCCCCCTCTACATGGGGTGCCTGGGTGTACTGATTCATTTTTTTTCTTCTCGCGATAGTTGTTGCCGGCCCCACTCGCGAGACCTCCCCACTCGTTCCAGTCTTTGGCGCCGCGGCGCGGCGTCTCGGGCCTGGAAGGAGTCGGGGGGGTCACTGATTCGAGTGCCCGGCGATCCTTCATGTCTTTGATTCTGCGTGCGCCGCTCGAATGAGGCGCGACAACTCGCCCCGCTGGACCTTTCCGGTCCCCGTCAGCGGGAATTCGTCCATGAACCGAACGACGTCGGGTACCTTGTAATCGGCGAGTGTAACCGAGCACCAATCTTGTATCTCTTGGCCGGTCACGATGGCCCCCTCCTCAAAGAGGACGCACGCGCAGATGGCCTCTCCCAGAAGCTCGTCCGGGACTCCTGCCACCATGGTCTCACGTATCGCCGGGTGCGATTGAAGTCGATCCTCAACCTCCCGAGGGTATACGTTTGAACCACTTGGAATGATAACCTCTTTCTTGCGGCCAACCAAATGGATGTAGCCTTCTTCGTCCTCCATCCCCAGATCGCCGGTACGAAAGTGCCCGTCCAGGTCGAGCGAATCGGATGTCTTGGGTGGCTGTCGGTAATACCCCCGCATGACCCCCGGACCCCGGACCACGATCTCCCCCACACTCTCCACCGGCGGTTCGTCCAGGCTCGCCCTCCTTCGAACTTGGAGGTACCGGGACCGAATCCGAGGCGTTCACGCTCTAGGCTGTTGCTTCAGGCTTGACGAGGCCGAACACGGCGTCCTCATCGACAGGCTGACTCCACGACCCATCGGCAACGTGGACGGCTCCAATCTTGGAGAGAAATACGAACCGGATAAGTCCGGAACGGACCTTCTTGTCCGAGGAAAGATACGTCATGATGTCCTCTGGCGTGGCCCCATCCGGAACATCGGTTGGAAGTCCAACGCGCCCCAGGACTTCTGCAAGGCGCTCGACGACGGCCGGGTCGGTCACCCCCAACGAAACTCCAAGGCGAGCCTCCAGGATCATTCCGCACGCGACTGCGGTCCCGTGGGGCAGAAGAAAGGAACAGGCCGCTTCGATCGCGTGGCCAAGCGTATGGCCGAAATTTAGGATCTCCCGCCGGCCTGCCTCCCGTTCGTCCTCCGATACCACCGCGGATTTCAGCTCTACCGACCGCGCTACCGCCCGTTCGAGCGAGGCGGCGTCTCCGTCCAGAAGCGCCGGCATCTCTCGGTCGAGTTCATCGAAGTAGGCGTCATCCAAGATCGCTCCGTGCTTGACGGCCTCGATCATCCCCTGGGCCCGCTCGCTCCTCGGGAGAGTCGCCACCACGTTCGGATCCGCGACGACGAGATTCGGAGCGTGGAACGCTCCCACCAGATTCTTTCCGACTTCGACGTCGACTCCGGTCTTCCCACCGATAGACGCATCGATCATGGCCACCAGGCTGGTGGGTACCTGCACGACCGGGATGCCTCTCATGTACGTCGCCGCAACGAAGCCGCCGAGGTCACCCGTTACACCTCCGCCCATCGCGATCAGGCATGAGTCCCGGCCAAATCCGGCATGGAGGAGGCGATCGGTCAGATCGGACCACACGGCGCGGTTCTTATTCTGTTCACCGGCCTGGAACGTGAAGAGTTCGGCATTCAAGCCGGCGTCCTTCAGCTGAAGGATCGTCGACTCCCCGTACAACAAGGCCACGTTGGAGTCGGAGACCAGAGCGTAACGATGGGCCGGCGCGTGTTCCTTCAGAAGCACAGCCAACGAGCCCAGCAGCCCACGACCCACAAGCACCTGATAGGGCTCCGTGGCTCCGCGTGTCGTGACAGCGATCGGGGCTGCTTTATCGGTCATTCTGCGTCCAATCCTCGACGGACGCGGTTACATCGGGCACGTCCCCGACCAGCAGCCGTGTTCCGGGAAGACCATCCATCTCCAACGCCGTCAGCGATGCCTGATGAGGGAAAGCCGACAAGCGCGGCTCCAGCGCACGGACAAATTTCTCGCTCTGAGCCGATGTGTCCCAAACGCCAAACCAGGCGAGCGAGCGATGTCCGTCTCCGTCATCAAGGAGGACCCAACGATCGCCTCCCCAACCGAAGGCCGACGTCCGAGAGGCGCCTACCGTCTCCAACAGAATGCCGAGCTCCAGCTCTCCCAAAGTGTCCTCGTATAGACGGGTCCACCCCTCGCCCACCGACACCTCGATCCTTCGAGGGACATCCTGCTGTCCGCGCGCGAAATCCTCGGGGTGGAGGATCTGCTCCGTCGAGCCCGGGAGGTCGGAACCGAATGGTGGCGGCCGGGCCCCTCGCTCTCTCCAGAGAGCCTCCACAAACGTGACTCCGCCTTGGTATGGGAACAACACGGACTCCTGCAAGACGAGGGGCACCCCAGCAAGAGCCGGAGACTCCATCCTGGCGGCGGCCAAAGCCGGGCCCAAGCGTGCGGAGAAGTCCGGTACGTCCGCAACGTCCGACGCCCCCTGCCCCTGCAACATCAGAAATTCGAACATCACCAGCGTCGCATGCCCCTCGATCGCCGCCTGCGCGGCCACACGACGGTCGTTGTCCAGGCCGAGAGCCGTGATCGCATTCAGATCCGTATTCTGGTCCTGGATGGCATGAACCAATTCGTGGACCAGGAGAGACTCGATGGCCTCGTCTGGCTGGTCGTCCAGTACGAACAGCGTCGTGGAGTCGGGATCGTAGAAGCCGGCGACCTGTTCCAGATAGAGGGTCTTGAGCGTGCTCTTCAAGTCCATGTCACTGGGAACGAGGCCCAGCAGCCCGTAAGCCTCGGAGACCAACTCTGCGCGCCCCTCCGGAAACTCCTCTTCGATCTTGAACTCCAGGTACCGTTCGAGCTCCGCCCGGGAGCGGCGTTCGACACGGACCGGATCTCGTAGTTCCATTCCCGAGCGGGACGCGAGGTCGGGTAGAATCCGAACCGCAATGTTTTCGAGCCTCGGATCGGAGGATGTCACAAGCGCGCTGCCTTCAGAACCGCCGCACGCCAAATTGCTGAGAAGAAGCGGCAGAGCAAGCGACGCCGTCATGCAGCGAACCGGACCCCGGACCGCACCTGCCGGGACGTCACCCATCGGTGGGCGTTCTTCCATACCGATCCTCCAACCGAACGACGTCGTCCAGGTGGGGGGTCGACGCCTCGAGAACGTCACAGTCCGTGATCGCGATCATACGGTGCACGGTGCCCGTTGAAATGTGAAAGCTCTCACCGGCCCGCAAGTTGATGTCTTCGAGGTCGCTCACCGAACTTCCCGCGGAAAAGCGCATCTCGCCCGAGAGGAGGTGAATCGTTTCGTCCTTCTGCCCGTGGTACTGCAATGAAAGGGACTCACCCGCCTGAATGTGCAGGAATTTGCCTGTGTATTCGTTTGTCTCGGCCCAGATGAGTTCGTAGCCCCACGGTTTTTCGACGCGTCGAGGAATATGCTTCAAGTTCAGATTCCGTTGGTGGAGGGTACCGAGGGCCGGCCGAAGGGGAGCGTTCGGAGCGCCCCGAGGAAATGACGTTGACGAACCGCGCTACCAGGGTCAAGGGTCAACAACCTACGTGGGACTGGCACGAAAAGTGCGTTAGCTTGGTATTGAGACGGAATGGGTACGACGTGACGACACCAACGGTGGAGCGTTCGAATGACCGCGGTTCGCGTGGATGGACCCAGGGGGCCTCTGATCGGTACGTGGACGGTGTCACAGCGTCGGGCGAGTGGGCTCTCTCGGTAGCATGAAATCGGGGGCGACCGCAAAACAACCGGAGGATCGATGTCCGTGATCAAGATCCTGGTGGATCCCCGCGTATTGGTGCTCAGTACGGTTCTTTTCCTGGGGCTCGGCGCCGGGGCGGCCTGGGGTACCTGGCAGAACGTCTGCGCAGACTGCCCGTCCATCGCGGAAATCCGAACGTTTGAACCCCAACAGGCCAGCAAGCTCTACAGTCACGATGGACGCCTGCTCGCTGAGCTCGGGATCGAAAGCCGGACGCCCGTGTCCATCAACGCACTCCCCGAGTACGTGTCACAAGCGTTCGTGGCCGTGGAGGACAAGCGCTTCTACAGTCACAGCGGCATCGATCTGCGCGGGTTCACGCGCGCGGTCGTAGGCGTTCTGACCGGCCAAAGCGGGACGGGCGGAGGAAGCACGATCACGCAACAACTCGCTCGCAACATGTTCGAGACATCCGTCGACGCTCGAATCCGGTCCGGGTGGGGGGTCGTCGTCCGCAAGATCAAAGAGTTGCAAGTGGCCTTCGCCCTCGAGCGTGCCTACACAAAGGATCAGATCCTCGAAGCCTACATCAACGAGATCAACTACGCCCACGGGTGGTACGGAATCCAGACCGCATCGAGAAACTACTTCGGGAAGAACGCCACGGGCCTCAACCCGGCGGAGGCCGCGCTTCTGGCCGGTATCATCAACCTTCCGGAGTACTACAGTCCGATTCGGAACCCTGAAAACGCCGAACGGAGGAGGCGCCTCGTGCTCCGGCGGATGGTCGATCAGGGCATCATTCCCTCCGCGGACTTCGAACGTTACGCGAACGCACCGATTCCCACCGAACGTGCGGTCGATGGCGGGACCATCGCACCCTACTTCGTGGAACATGTCCGTCAGATCTTGCAGGACCGCTTCGGAAGCCAGCTCTACACAGCGGGATACAACATCTACACAACGCTCGACCTACGCATGCAACGGGCGGCGGAGAAATCCATGGAGGACGGCTGGGACGGGATCGAGGCCCGGCCCGGCTTCAGGCACATTACATATCAGGCGTACCAGGATTCCCTCGCCGCGGGGGTAGTGTTGCCCGACTCGGTCAAGTATGTGGAGGGACTCTTCGTCGCGCTGGACCCCTGGACCGGATCGATCCGCGCCATGATCGGTGGCCGGGACTTCGGCATCTCGAAGTTCAACCGCGCGACACAGGCGCTGCGCCAAGCCGGATCGGGCTTCAAACCTTTCGTATACACCGCGGCCATCAACAGTCGAATACCCCCGACCTACGTCGTCCTGGACGGCCCGTTTATGGTCCCGCAGCTCGACGGAACCGAGTGGAGGCCCTCGAATTACGACAGAGAGTTTCTGGGTCCGATGACCATTCGCACGGGCCTGATGAAATCTCAGAATATGATCGCCATCAAGCTGGCTGACGAGATCGGACTCGAGAGCGTGGCTCAAACAGCACGACGAATGGGGATCCGAAGCGAGATCGAACGTTACCACTCCACCGCCATCGGAGCCGTGGAGGTGATACCCCTGCAGATGGCCGAGGCCTATTCGACGTTCGCGAACCAGGGCACCAAGGTGAAGCCTTTCCCGATCCTACGGGTGGAGGACGCCGCGGGACGAATACTGTGGGACCCACAACCGGAACGTACGGAGGTCCTCGACCCTCTCGTGGCCCGTATCATGATCTCCATGCTTGAGGGGGTGGTGGCAGGCGGCACCGGATACAATGCTATCAGATACGAGTACGGCCCCGTAGCACTCCCATACGAAGTGGCTGCGGGTGGCAAGACGGGTACGACCAACGACGGCACGGACATTTGGTTTAATGGCTTTACGCCGAACCTGCTCGCGACAGTCTGGTTCGGGATGGATCTTCCCCAGGAGATCTGGCCGAACGCCACCGGCGCCGGCGCCCCGGCACCGGTCTGGGGCAACTTCTTGAAGCGCGTCTACTACGGGGACCCAGACGCTCTAGACCCGGAATTGCGGGAGCCTGTGATTCCGATTCCCGAGCCGTGGGCGATCTCGGACGGCCTCGTGACGCGACTCATCGACGCTTCCACGGGGAAACTCGCCTCGCAGTGGTGCCCTCAAGACGAGCAGAGGCTGGAGATGTTCCTGCCGGGCACCGAACCCATGGAGTACTGCGACCGCGACGACTTTGGCCTGTTCCGAGCTCCGCCGAACTGAGGCTCAGTCCCGTCTCACCACAAAACGCTTGCGGGCACCGCGCACGGCGTCGTCTACCTTATCCTTGACGTCCTCGGCCAGATCGTCCCAATGATCGCCAGCGGAATCCCTCAACTCTCCCGCGACCCTTCGGATCCTCTTGCGCGTCCTGGTGCCGGCCTCCGGGGCCGCAAGCAAAGCGATACCCGCGCCCACCACCGCGCCCAAAATGAAGCCCGACACAAACGCCATGGGGTGCGCTGCACGATCCTCATCCATTATCGACCCCTCTTCACGGTCTAACCGTTCCACATGGCCCGCTTCGGTATGCGCGATAACCCCGGCTGGGCACGCCCGAATTTCGCTAAGACGTCCGGGGCCCATTCGGGTATATATTCAGCTAGGCTCTTGGACGTTGAATAATAATCTATCTGAACCAGCACACAGGGGGATATGCGCGTTCTGGGAATCGACCTCGGGGAACGACGCGTGGGCGTCGCGGTCAGTGACCCCACGGGTTCCATCGCCCAGCCGCTGCCCACGCTCCGACGGCGAGCCCGAAGACGTATGCCCCTCTCCACACTTCAGAACCTTGCGGAACAGTATGAAGTCCAGGAAATCGTGATAGGTCTTCCGTTGGCACCTTCCGGGGGTGACACCGAGTGGACCCGAACCGTTCGCGAAACCGCGAGTAAACTCGAGGAGCGTTCGGGCCTACCGGTTCACTTGGTGGACGAACGGTTCACATCAAAGGCCGCGGAGCGCGCCGTCCGTCATATTGGGCTTCCGAAGAAGAAAAGAGAGGAAAAGGGACGCGTGGACGCTGCGGCGGCCGTCCTCATTCTGCAGAGCTGGCTCGACGCTAGAGCGCGCGTATGAGAGACCTTCAGCCACGGCCGACTGGACGTCTCACTGCTCTTGGCCTCATCGCCACGGGCTGCGTCATACTGGGCGTCGCGTTTTGCGGCACGGACGAACCTCAACGAACGATCGAGGTGACCGTGCCAGCGGGCAGTACCTTCGACTCGATTTTGGATACGCTTGTCACGCGCGGAGTGGTGAACGGAAGGCGCAGGTTTCGGTTGTATGCCCGCTTGACCGGCGCCGACCGGCAAATCCGGTCGGGTAACTACGAGCTGGTCACCGGGACGTCCTGGGGAGAGATCCTCGAGACGCTGACCACGGGGCGGGTGGTCACGTCCGAGATGACGATCCCGGAAGGCTTCACGATCGCCGACATGGTCGCGCGCGTGGCAGAGACCGTCGAACGCCCCGCCGATACGGTCAGGGCTCGACTGACCGATCCCGATGCCCACCTCCGGTGGGACCTGCCTGGACCCGGACTCGAAGGATATCTATTCCCCGATACATATCGGTTCGCCCCCGGGGTCGCCCTGGATGTCGTGATCGAAACGATGGTTGAGCGGTATCACGCTGCCTGGACTGCCGCGCGCATCACCCGGCTTGAAGAACTGGACATGTCCGAGAACGAATTGGTCACGCTGGCGTCCATCATCCAAGCCGAAGCGCGCCGTGTCGAGGAGATGCCGACGATCTCCGCGGTGTACCACAACCGTCTCCGACGCGGTATGAGGCTCCAGGCCGACCCGACGGTCCTATATGCACTGGGGGGGCGCAGAGAGCGGCTCCTCTACGCGGCGATCGACTCGGTGGCCGACAATCCATACAACACCTACATACAACGAGGCCTCCCTCCCGGACCGATCGCCGCGCCTGGTGAAGCGGCGATCCATGCGGCCCTCTACCCGACAGAGGAGGGTTACCTCTACTTCGTGGCGCGCCCGGACGGCCGCCATATCTTCACCCACAGTCTTGAAGAGCACAATCTCGCTCGGGAGATCGCCCGCAGCGAGCGGAACGCCGCCGCCAGGCCTTAGGAAGGCTGTATCAAGCTCGCCGACCGGCTACGCTTGACCGTCATCACCGACGAGGTGTTGGCACGGCCTCGTGCACTCTCCGGTGTCGTCCGAGAGGCACTCGCCGCCGGCGCTCCCACCATTCAGCTTCGGCTCAAATCAGCCAGCGCCCGTGAGCTACTCGAGGCGGCCCAGACGCTCATGCCCGTCGTCCGATCGGCGGGAGCGCTTTTTATCGTGAACGACCGCCTTGATGTCGCGCTGGCTGCCGGCGCAGATGGTGTGCACCTCGGCCCCGACGACCTCCCCGTCAAGGACGTTCGGAGAGTGGCGGACGCGCGCTCCGGTGTGGCAGACACATTCATCGTCGGATACTCGACGGACACGACGGACGAAGCCGCCCGGGCAGAAGCGGAGGGAGCGGATTATCTCGGGGTCGGCGCCGTATACGCGACGGCCAACAAGTCCGACGCTGGAGACGTCATCGGCCTCAAAGGCCTCAGGCGTGTTGTGAAGGCGGTCTCCATCCCGGTCGTGGCGATCGGCGGCATCACGCCGGAACGAGCGCCAGCCGTCGCCAAAACCGGGGCGTGTGGATCTGCGACCATCGGCGCGGTCATGAGTGCAGCAGAGCCAGCCGAAGCGGTGCGGGAGCTACTCCTGCCGTTCGGAGGAACGCCCTGACATCCCTCCTGCCTCGAGCAGCTCTCCTACGTCCTCCTCTGTGACATAAAAACTGCCGAGGGCATGCCCACGCTCACCGTCATGCCAATCGGAACCACCGGTCATGAGAATGCCCGCCGCCTTGGCGGCTCGCTCCAGTTTCCTGATGTGACCCGCAGTCGCACGAGGCCGATACACCTCCAGACCCTTGAGCCCAGCCCCGATGAACGTGGACAAGAGCCGGGTCAGCACATGCATGGGCGGATGGGCCCACACCGGAGTCCCCCCCGCCTCGAGGATCAACCCGATCGCCTCTTCGGGTGTTGCCAGCCCTGTTGGCACGTACGCCGGGTGACCGTCTCCGATGAGCCGGTCGAAAGCGTCGACCACCGAACTCGCGTACCCCTTCAGCACGAGCGCCCGAGCGAGGTGGGGACGGGCGATGGCCGATCGATCGGGGCCGGCCGCATCGAGGACGTCGGACATCTCGATGAGAAGGCCCTGGCGGCGGAGGCGATCCACCATCTGGTCCATCCGGCTCTCACGGCCTCCCACAGCGTGCCGACCGTGCGCCTGGATTGCATCCGACCGTGGGTCGATGAAGTACCCGAGGATGTGGTATTCCGCACCCTCATGGGTACTGCTCACTTCGATGCCCGGGATGAGCTGGAGGGGGGTATTGGCCGCAGCCTCTAGAGCGGCGGGG
>Ga0209019_1001936_pt1 | contig 10127 bp, 7 predicted proteins | sample METZYME_3_300m_FD_187549 | JGI IMG/M metagenome (GOLD analysis project Ga0209019, IMG submission 187549) | Marine microbial communities from oxygen minimum zone in mesopelagic equatorial Pacific - METZYME_3_300m (SPAdes) (version 2) | ecosystem: Environmental > Aquatic > Marine > Oceanic | place... | reverse complement strand
GCTAGTTTCGTCCCGGCTAGGTTGGCTTGCGATAGATTTGCTTTAGAAAAATCAGCATGCTCTAGGTCTGCCCTGTGAAGATTGGAGTTTTTGAGATTAGCCTGATGGAAGATTGCTTTGGTAAGTTTTGCTCCGGATAAGTCACTTCCCTCAAGGTTGGCATTTTTTAAATTAGCATTTCTAATATCAGCACCTGTTAGAAATGAGTTTTTAATTTCCGCGTTTTCCAGAACTGATTCTGTTAAATCAGCACGGCTTAAATCAACCCCTGTCAATTTTGCTCCGGTAAAATCTGCCCCCTTCATATTTCCTCCGCTCAGGTCGGCTCCTGAAAGATCAACGCCTGCAAGTTTTCCCTTGCTGATGTTTGCTTTAGTTAGTTGAGCTTCTTGTAAAGATGCATCATTCAGCTTTATTCGCCCAAGGTCTGCTCCGTCTAATTCAACCTTCTCAAGTTTAGCGTTCGTAAGATCGGCTATATTGAGATCTGCTTCTTTTAAATTTGAGTTGAGTATGTGAGTGCGCCTTAGAATAGCTCCTCCAAGTTTTGCCCTCAAAAGATTTGTTCCTTTAAGTGTTGCATCTGAAATGTCTGCTCCGGTGAGGTCAGCACGGGTTAAGCAAGCATCAGTAAAGTCAGCCTTTACAAGTTTTGAACCTTTGATCTGTGCCCTATTGAGATTGGTGCCTATGAATTTTGATTCAAAGAAGACAGCCATGCTTAGCCTCGCATCAGTGAAGTCAGCATTATTTAAGTTAGCGCCGCTTAATTTAACTCGGTTAAAATCAGCTCCTACGGCTTTTACATTGGTTAATTCTGATCGACTAAAATCAGCTAAACCGCATGTAACTTCATTCAGGTTCGCGTTAGTAAGATTCGATTCGATTAATTTACACTTTCTTAAATTAGCGCGTTCCAGCATCGCTTCGCTTAGATTTGCTCCGTTGAGTGTGCTTCCTTCAAGGTTAGCGTCCTCCAGAATTGCATGACTGAGATTAGCGTCTGAAAGGTCAGCTTCTGACAAGTTCGAGTCGTTTAAATTTGCATTTTTTAGATTGGTTTTTATTAGAGAGGAGTTAGATAGGTTAGCCCTATTGAGAATTGCTTTTGTAAGGTTTGCGTTTTGTATACTGATACTCAGAAAATTAAGATCTGATAAGTCGAGTTCTGAAAGATCACAATTATCAAGCGATGGGACTGGGGGGAGGTCTACTTCATCCTGCGGTTCTTCGTCTAGAGGAGCAACTTCTGCAAGAGCTTCCTCGTCAGTTTCATCTTCTTTTTCTTTATCAGAATTTTGAGAGTTATTGTCCACTCCTTTCTCCAGACTATCATCGTCTGTCTCGGGCGGGTTTTCTTCTACATCTTCATGAGCTTCTTTGACAGCTTTGTATGCAGCGTATTCCTCAAGTCGTTCTTCCACTTCTTCGCGCGTCATTTTTGCCATTATTGATTTCTCGTTTCAAGTGAGATTTCGATATCGCGGATTCAATTGTAATGCAGTGAATCGTTTTAGGTAGTTTTTTTAGTACGTTGATTTAAGGAGAAACAATAGCCTAGGTCTAGGGATAACGCAAGTCTTTAGGGATAAAAATTAGGTGATTAATGATTATATCAATCATTGGCCTTTGTTTTGCTATGAATTTTAGGATAGAAAGTTTGAGATGACCTTATTTAAAGTTTTCTTGTATGATTTTAAATGAATGCTCTACACTGTTAATGATTCGTTATCACAAATCATATTGGCCGAAAGTTTTATAGATTGAGAGGTTGGTTTTGAATGAGGCGAGGTCGACATTGCTATATGATGGTGAGTGCAGCTTTTGTGCTTGTTGGGTCGAATGGTTAAAGGCAATAACAAAGGATCAAGTTGAGTATTTACCTTTCCAGTCATCGCACGAACGGTTCCCACAAATTTTAATTGAGGATTGTGAACGTTCGATTCATTGGATTGATCTAAAGGAAAATGTGTTTAAAGGGGCAGAGGCAATTTTTAGAATTCTAGCCTGTGTTCCTGGGAGAACCTGGCCCCTATGGATGTATGAAAATACTCCTGGTTTTGCTTTAGTTGCCGAGCGTTTTTACCAAATGGTTTCTAAAAACAGAAAGTTTCTTAGATTTATTTGTTGATCATGCTCTCAATTGATAGAAAAAAATCTTTGTGAATTTTGACCGCTAGTCATTAATTAATTTGATTTGGTACAATCGATTATTTCTAGGAAGAAGAGATATGGATCTGGAAGATGAGTTAGGTGATATTTTGGAAAAGGCTCGAGATGGTAAAAGGTGGAGTCAGGTTGACTTGGCAAAGTCAACGGGAATATCCATAGAAGATATTGTGCGCATTGAAAATTACGAGTGGATTCCAGAGGAAAAGGTTGTTTTTAAAATAGCCAATGCCCTTAATTTACACGGGCCTTCTCTGGCGGCGATTGCTGGTGGTAAATGGACCCCAAAAGAGGCAACTGCAGATCCTGGCCATTTCGATATCATTTGTCTCAATGTGTTTATGGGCAGTTACCCAGTAAAATGCTATTTGCTGATTTGTCGAGAAACTCGCGCAACGGCGATCATAGATACCGGTGCTAATCCGGAAGTAATAATAAAAAAAACTTGCGCATTAGGTGTTAAACCAAAAATGATTTTGTTGACTCATACACATCCGGATCATGCTGGGGGGTTGGACCAATTGGATAAAGAGTTTGGATGCCCCACCTGGGTCGATAAAATAGAACCACGTCCCTCTGGGAGTCGTGACTTGCGTATAATAGAGGGGGGCGATTCAATTATGTTAGGCAAGTTAAAAATCGCGACTATCCCTACCCGTGGTCACACCCCAGGAGGAATTTCTTTCAAGGTAAACCATTCCGTTTTTTCAGGGGACGCTATTTTCGCCGGTTCTATGGGACGCGCCAACTCTTCTTGGATGGGTTTGTTCGATTCTATTACTAAAAATTTATTAACACTGCCCGAGAATACGCGTCTATACCCAGGGCATGGTCCTGCCACGACTGTGGGTGAGGAAAAAATACACAACCCATTCTTTTGCGACAAAGTTTTCCAATAGATACGTCTTTATTTCGAATTATACTTCGATAAGCCCCCTTTGTTTCTTTTCGCATTTTGCATTGCCTGGAATAAGTTTTATATTTTTCCTTTAGTTTGTTCCGGTCTGATAGCTGTGGTAATCTCATGAGACGGTCAATTTTCCCAAAATTAATCCTCAAATGAAAAAAACTATTTACTCTTTCTTTTTTGTAGTTCTGGCTTGGGCTATTGTAGGTTGTCCTAACTCAGGTAAGATCCGTAAAAAGATGCCTCGTTTGTTTACTATTAATTTTGTTATGGAAACAGGCGCTGAACCTTCTTTTATGATCTCTGAAGATTTTAATCGGGATGGGGAAATAGATTTAGTGGTTACCAACAGTGGAGACAACACCCTATCCTATTTTAAAGGGAATGGGGATGGGACATTTAAAAGTCAGATAATTATGAATACAGGTGAAGATCCTATTTGTGTTGTTACATCAGATTTTAATAATAATGGTTACCTCGACCTTGCTGTATTGAACTATAGAGACCAGACTATTAATATTTATTTTAATTCTCGGTTCGGGAACTTTAAGAAGACAAGAATAACTTTAAGGCCAGGGAAAATTCCCATTAACATGGTATCAGGGGATTTTAATAGAGACGGGATTAATGATCTTGCCGTTACCATGCGTTACCATAAGGTAATGATTCTTTTGGGAAAGGGTAAGGGACGCTTTAAGAATCCAGTACCAATTAAAGTAAAAGGACAGCCAACAGCGATTGTTGTAGGTGATTATGATAAGAATAAGATTCTTGATATTGGGGTTGCATTAGCAGGGTCGGGTAAAACTGGGGTGCAGATTTTGTGGGGTGTGGGCGACGGCACTTTCGAATCCTCAAATATCATTAAAGGAGGTGGACAGCCGTTGACACTTGCAAATATAGACGTTGATAATGATGGCTATGACGACCTTGTTTCATCAAGCAATGCTCTTCATTCAATGACTTTAATTCGAAATAATAGAAACAAAACCTTCACAACCCTCAAAGACTTTGCTTCCGGATCTTTCCCGAAATTTGTAGTAGTTGCTGATTTTACTGGGGATAGTAGGGCTGATTTAGCGGTGTCTAACCCAACAGATGATTCAATAACTGTCTCCCTTGGGAGGGGTGACGGAACCTTTACGTGGCCCCCTATTGCTCACGTTGTGGATGAGCATCCCCAAGGAATTGTTGTGGGTGATTTTGATCATGACGGGTTGATCGATATGGCCGTTACATGTAGAGATAAGAATTTAGTGAATATTCTTTTGAAAAGAAATATCGTTAATCCTAAACCTGATAATCCAGTTCAACCTGTTTCCGAAGCTAAACAGGCGGCATGATCTAAAAAATCTAAGAGATAAAATCCTCACACCGCGGCTATCGGATCTTCCTTTTTTTCTTTGATCACGAAAACACTTCCCTCGGGGTAAACTCCGAGGATTACTTTCGGTTCAATGATTCGAGCGACATCCAAAACATTGCGGTATCCTTCCAAGTGATTGTTGGCCATAGGTAAAAGAACGTATTCGTATGCTTTGCTTCTGAGTTGTTCCATTAAATGGGGTTCGATAGTTTCTAGAGAGAAAAACCCATCACCATAATTATAAATACGATCAATTCCTGAGTTTGATTCTAATTCTTTTACTATAGAGTTTTGCCCTAGTAGGTCCACGTTTGATTTTCTATATTGGTTCATCGCAGTGATAATAATTTGAATCATCCATAGTCTTGCGCTTCTTAATACAAGGACGGTAGAATTTTGAGGGATAGACTTGAATGATTCTTTTGCAATATCCATGAATGTTTTTGCGCCAATTTTTGCCTTTCCACGATCAAAAGCATCTAAGGCTTCGTGTTGTTTTTTTTGGATTTCCTCAGCGCAGTAATTAGGATATTCAACCACTACATGCCCATTACCATCAAAATTATCATTGGATACCTGGGTCTTGATTAGATTTTTTTCAATACAGCTATTATAGAAATCGGTTCCTGGTTGAGGTGTGTTGATAGAAACTTGTATTTCCTGCATCAAACCATTACTTGCCAGTTCGTAGACAAGGTCAACCGTTTTCTGGTCTTCTTCGGGAGAAGATCCAAGTCCTCCAACGCTTATAGTCCCGTAAAACAGCATACCTATGTCTTTTCCGAAATACAAAATAGAGCGCAATTTTTCAAGGTTGTGTTTTTTCCCAAGGGTCATTTGTTCTGCTACGTGGTCACTTCCTGTTTCGATACCAAAGCGGATCTTATAGTATCCAGCAGATTTCATTTCGACGAGGGCTTCTTCATCAAGTGAAATATATTCACACATTGCTTCGTATTTTAAATCGTCGAGTCCAGATTTTTTGATTTCCTGTGAAAGTTGGATGTTGAAATTTTTTTGAATATTATGCGTTTCTTCGTCAAAAAAAATTCCTTCCATTTCAGGGTACTTGTCTTTTAATCCTTTAATTTCTTGAATTATGCTGTCAATATTTCGTGGTCTCCAGTTTAGTTGATCATAGTATAACGTTGCAGCAGCACAAAAATTACAGCGTCTTGGACATCCACGAGATCCATACATTTGAATTTGTCTAAAGCGGCAGTTTGGTTCATGGTAATCTATTCTTCGGACATCATCATCCTCGGGGAATGGTAAGAGGTTGATGTCGGGAAGTTCGCCTCTTGAGTTGGGGTAAACTCCGGGAATGATTTTCGGATCTTTACCTCGGACAAGATCCAATACTGCAAACTCATATTCGCCGACACACACAAAATCTGCTACCTTTAGCACTTCTTCGGGGTTGGCCATAGGATGTTGGCCAGTCATAATTACTTTTGTTTTGAATTCTTTTTTAATAGCTTCCGCAAGGCGTAGGTCCTCTCTGATTGTACGAGTCGAACTTTCCATTACCAACCAGTTCGGTTTCTCTTCCCGCAATCGTTGAATATAAGTATCAAAATCCCAAGCGTTTAGAACACCGTCTAAAAACTTAATTTCATGATTAGTTTCTCGTTTCAAAAGCGAGGATGTGTAGGCTAATTCCCAAGGATAATAACTACAGTTGGTATGGTTTTTTACTCCCAGAGACCATCGTGATGGGACGTGCACCATGTGGTAACCGTTGGTATCGACGCCGACCGAATTAGCAATAACAATTTTCATTTTTAAGCTTCCTTCTCCGATCAGGACTAAACTTTTTGGTGAACTCCTGGTGCAATGCTGTGAATGCTTGAAGATTGTGTGTGTTGTGAAAGACCTGCCTTTTTCTGTTTTTGGGAGGGGTCCTGGGAGGAAGTAATTTTAAATATTTTACGGATAGGCCACTCTAATAAAAACCCTAATGTGATAAATGCAAATAGAACAATTGTAGTAAATGCATTTATAACAAACCAAGTAAAGGAGGTTTTTTCGAGAAAATATTTTTTGAGTACTCCCCATCCGTTGAACTCAATAAATGTTCCTCGGACATTATATCCTCGAATACTCTTTGCTCTAGAGAGCCAAGCCAGAAAATCGATATTGGAATATCCCATGCCATGATCAATGTTGTAGAGCGCTATTGCGAGATCAAACTGGCCAAAACGAATTTTTCTAATCACCTTATTTTTAAGGCTAAAAAGACTCATGCGGTTTATGGTGCCGGTGGAGATCATAGCGTCGACGTTGGGATTGCTTTCTAGATTTTTTCGAGCAGTCTCAGGGGCAAGGACAGTAATTTTTGAACTCGGAAACTCGTTTTTTAGAGAGTTTATGGTGGTGTTTAGCGTGTTGGCCGCAGACCTGATAAGAAGAATTTTTTTAGGCCTAGTGGTATCTTTCATGAGTAATAGCGTAGTTTTAATTTGTTGACAAAAAAAATACCCCGAAGCGGAGCTAAAGCTCCGCTTCGTTCGTTACCGAAGGTGTGATCGTCCCTGATCGCCCGGGTTTTCCAAATCGAATACTTTCCCCTCAATATTAACTGCAACCATTTTTTCGATTCCAATTCGTCTCGCGATAGCTTTTACATCAGCATATCCATTGCCAGACATATTATGGTAAGGAATGACCCCCAAGGAATACTTCCGTTTGGATAGATCTTTTAGTAAAGGGTGAGGAAATAGGTCGTTATTAAAGTGCCCATCTCCATATAGAAATACATCATCTACATAATTATTTAACTTAAGCTCATTGGTTACTGCATTTTGCCCTAGTACCGAGATTCGGCTATCTTGATATTGTTCGTGTAGGGATCCTAGGATGTCATTGACTTGTTTCATGCGGGCAGTGCGAAAAAGAAGAATTTCGCGTGTTGAATTGATTTCAATGGAGTTGAAATTATCTTTTGCCGTAGATGTATAACGATTGTTGAACCCTTTTTCGTATAGCTTCTCAGCTTCTCGAAAATTTTTCATAACCATCTCGGCTGGATATTGTGGGTTGTCAACTACACAATGGTTGCCACCATCAAAATGTTTCCAATCAACATTACGCAGGTATCCTTTTTGTTTCATGCGATTGTAGAACGGTGTTCCAGGTTGTGGTGTGCTGATGGAAAGTTGAAATCTCCACAATAATTGCCGGTCAAGCAGATCATTCATTAGCGCTAGGGTTTTCTTGTCGCAGTCATCAGTTGAGCCTTCGCCGCCAAAAGTAAATGTCCCGTAAAATTTCAACCCTATATTAGTGCCGTGTTCCATGAGTTGTTTGAGGCGCGGGACATTAAACTTTTTCATTAAATCCATCCCCTGTGCGGCTTTTTCTCCAGCAGTTTCAATGCCAAGTCTTATCATATAATATCCAGCACTTTTCATTGCATCGAGTACTTCCTCGTCCATTGGCCACTGCCCGCACATGACATCATATTTCAGATCATCAAGGCCATTCTGTCGAATAGCTTTGGTTAGTTCGAGCATATATTTTTTACTGCCGTTGTGGACTTCTTCGTCAAAGAAGATACCTTCCAATTGCGGGTACTTTTCTCTGAGGGTTTGCAATTCATAAACGACGTTTTGGGGATCTCTTGATCGCCAGTTGGGATGCGCGTAGGAAATATTCCCGCATACACAGAAGCTACATGACAATGGGCATCCACGTGAAGCATAGGCTTGAATCTCTAAGTATTCGCTTGAAGGTTCGCCAGGTATTCCATAAGCCAGTCTGGAAACGTCGTCGTCTTCGGGTAATGGCAGTTTGTTAACATCCAGGGGAGAACGCAAGGCATTGGGATACAAGCCTAGAATATCGTTTGGGTCTTTACCTTGAAGAATCTCGAGGACGGTCATTTCGTACTCGCGAAGGACTACATAGTCGGAATACTTACTGACTTCTTCGGGGAAGGTGGTAGCATGTGGTCCACAGATGATAAACTTTGTTCCAAATCTTTTCTTGAGTTCTTTTGCGAATCGGCTGTCAGCATTGATCGTTCGTGTTGCGCAGTCCATGATCAGATAATCGGGGCTAAAATCGGATACCTTTTCAACAAAGGCGTCATGATCTAGTTTATCTAGGCACCCATCAAAAAATCTCACCTCGTGGTCAGTATCACGTTTAAGTATAGAGGAACAATAGGCCAGTTCCCATGGGTAGTAGGTGAAAATATTTAAATCCTTTGTGCTATTGGTCCAACGACTGGGGGAGTGGATCATTGCATATCCATCAGCATCAATACCAACAGAATTACAGACAGCAACCTTCATCAAAGCCTCGCTTGATATGAGTTAATATTTTTTGACCAGGATTTTCTTCCAGTACTGGTTTGAGAACTCCTGAAATAACACAGGGTATACCTTCTTAATCGTTACAAGATGGATCACCTTTCAAGGCCTGACACAAATTTTGTGCCGGTAGGGAGTCAGCAAAAAGCCGTCACCGCTTGGGCCACTAAAGTCTATGTCTCATAGCGGTTAAAATCAAATAAAACTTAACAGACTTATTTTAAGAATATGAATTCTAAAGCTTTAGTTTGTTTGTGTTTATGGCAGTTTGATGGGTAGCTTGATGAAACTTGATACGTTGAGGTTAGCATGAATCCGGGGTAATGATTTCATTCCTTGACATCACTTTGAGTGCTTGCAAATATGGCAGGCTATTTTATAAAAGGTTTTACATTAAACTCTTGGTATCTAAGCATCAGGATAACGAATTATGAGCGGTCAAGAAAAAGATGTAGCTGAAAAGGATAATGAAAGTAGATTTTTTTCACGTCTAAAATTGGGACTCAAGAAAACCCGTGACAGTTTTGCAAGTGGAGTTATTAGGGTAGTGAGTGGCCCTACGGAATTGGGACCTGAATTATGGCAAGAGTTGGAGGAGGTTCTATTATCCGCAGATATGGGTGTGCCCACAATGATTTGGATCATGGAGGCATTAAAAAAAGAAGTACGTGAATCACCCGGTATCGAAAAAGGAGAAATTATAAAACTCTTGAAAAAGCTGCTTTTGGATATTTTAGAGGGAATCCAAGTAGACACAACTTCCCCGCCAGAACGTCCTTGCGTAATTATGGTGATTGGAATTAATGGATCAGGAAAAACAACTACCATAGGTAAGCTGGCTGCTAGATATAAAGCGCAAGGAGAGCAGGTTATGCTTGCAGCGGGCGACACCTTTCGCGCGGCAGCGACCGAACAATTGCAGGCTTGGGCTAAACGTGTAGATGTTCCCTGTGTGAGCCAAAAAAGCGGGGCTGACCCCTCTGCTGTGGCATATGATGCCGTTCAATCTGCCGTAATAAAGAAAGTCGATAGGGTTTTCGTTGACACAGCAGGGCGTTTACAAACTAATAAGAATTTAATGGAAGAGTTAAAGAAGATAAAACGTGTTGTTAAAAAAGTTGTCCATGCGGCGCCCCATGAAACCCTTCTGGTCCTTGACGCTTCTATAGGACAGAATAGCTTGTCTCAGGCGAGATTATTTAACGAAGCGCTTGATGTCGACGGGATTGTGATGACGAAGTTAGACGGCTCAGCTAAGGGAGGGGTATTGTTTAGTATTGCTCGAGAGCTAAAATTACCAGTTCGGTTTATAGGTGTTGGCGAACAGGTTGATGATCTGCAGCCTTTTGATCCAAGATCGTTCGTAGAT
>Ga0209019_1001933_pt1 | contig 10133 bp, 8 predicted proteins | sample METZYME_3_300m_FD_187549 | JGI IMG/M metagenome (GOLD analysis project Ga0209019, IMG submission 187549) | Marine microbial communities from oxygen minimum zone in mesopelagic equatorial Pacific - METZYME_3_300m (SPAdes) (version 2) | ecosystem: Environmental > Aquatic > Marine > Oceanic | place... | reverse complement strand
TCTCATGAAATTTTTATATGAAAATTTCTAAAACGGTCGTTCTTTTATTACAGGACGGCCGTTTTTTTTATGGGGAAAAATTTGGGTCTGATGGAGAAACAATAGGCGAGGTCTGTTTTAATACTGGGATGACTGGTTATCAGGAGATACTTACTGACCCATCGTATTGTCAACAGATTGTTACCATGACAGCCCCCCATATTGGAAACTATGGTGTGAATCCTGATGATTATGAATCAGATTGCATTCAAGTTGCCGGGTTTGTCATTAAGGAAGAAACAGACATTCCGTCTAACTGGCGTTCGACACAATCTCTTGGTGATTATTTAAAAGATCATAACATTGTTGGAATCAAAAAAGTTGATACTCGCGCACTAACACGCCATATCCGAGATAATGGCGCTATGAATGGAATTATTTCTACAATTGACTCCAATCTCGAAAGTCTTAAGAAAAAATTATCTCAAGTGCCAAATATGGCAGGATTAGATTTGGCTCAAAAAGTAACATGTAAAGATTCCTATTTATGGTCAACAAGAAAAAAGGGTCAATACAAAGTTGCTGCAATCGATTTTGGAATAAAGCATAACATTCTTCGATTACTAGAAAGCCATGGATGTAATGTCACTGTTTTTCCCGCCCATGTGACGTCTAAAGAAATATTGGACTTCAATCCGGATGGTGTGTTTTTAAGTAATGGACCTGGAGATCCGGAAGCAGTGACATATGGAATTGAAACAGTAAAGACATTATTGGGAGAAAAACCAATTTTTGGTATTTGTCTTGGGCATCAAATATTGGCCCTTGCCTTAGGAGGAAAAACTTTCAAGCTAAAATTCGGGCATCGAGGATGCAACCATCCTGTCAAAAACTTAGAGTTTGGTCAAGTAGAAATAACCAGCCAAAACCATGGTTTTGCAGTGGATTTAGATTCGCTCCCGTCTAATATTGAACAAACTCATGTAAATTTAAATGATAATACATCAGAAGGCATTCGCTGTAAAGAATTGTCTGCGTTTTCGGTGCAATACCATCCAGAATCCAGTCCAGGCCCCCATGATAGTCGCTATTTATTTGAACAGTTTATTGAAATGATGAAAAATGAGTAATCACGAAGGCTCTATGTCACGAAGAAATATTATATGCACTTCACATATTTATAACTTGGTGGTAGGATAAGTTTTGCCTAAACGTACTGACATAAATTCCATTTTAATTATTGGTGCCGGTCCCATCGTGATTGGGCAAGCCTGCGAATTTGATTATTCCGGTACACAAGCTACTCGCGCTTTAAAAGAAGAAGGATATCGTGTTATACTTGTGAATTCTAATCCTGCTACTATCATGACAGATCCTGAATTGGCAGATGCAACTTATATTGAGCCTATTACACCAGCGTATGTTGAAGCAATTATTCAAAAAGAAAGGCCCGATACCATTCTCCCAACAGTGGGAGGACAAACGGCACTCAATCTTACCATGGACCTTCACAAACTGGGCATTTTAGAAAAATATAATGTACAACTGATTGGCGCCCAAGTGGATGCCATCGATAAAGCAGAAGACCGCGAACGATTTAAGGAAGCGATGGATGCTATCGGAATTGATACTGCTCAGGGTGGGTTTGTTCATTCTTGGCAGGAAGCGGAATCGCAATTGCAAGACTTGCAATTTCCCATTATTATTCGTCCATCCTTTACTATGGGTGGAACCGGTGGATCTGTTGCTTATAATTTTGATGAATTTCAAGAATTGATCGAAAACGGATTAAATGCCAGTCCTATTACAGAAGTTTTAATGGAAGAATCCTTGTTAGGTTGGAAAGAGTTTGAATTGGAAGTGATTCGGGATACTGCTGATAATACTATCATTATTTGTTCCATAGAAAATATTGATCCTATGGGAATTCACACGGGTGACTCAGTTACAGTAGCACCAGCCATGACGTTATCAGATAAGGAATACCAGAAAATGCGGAATTGGGCTATGCAATGTTTGCGTACCATTGGCGTTGAAACAGGAGGATCCAATGTCCAATTTGCTGTAAACCCTGAAAACGGTAGAATGATTGTGATTGAAATGAATCCTCGGGTAAGTCGTTCATCGGCTTTGGCATCCAAAGCCACCGGATTTCCTATTGCAAAAGTGGCTGCAAAATTGGCAGTAGGTTTCACTCTGGATGAGCTCCCTAATGAAATCACAGGGGAAACATTAGCAGCCTTCGAACCGACTATCGATTACATCGTTACAAAAGTTCCTCGTTTTGATTTTGAAAAATTTCCATCTGCATCCGGGCATTTGGGGGTGCAAATGCAAAGCGTAGGTGAGGTTATGTCTATTGGGCGGACATTCCGGGAATCGTTGCAAAAAGCATTCCGATCTCTGGAAGTAGGCTTAGATGGATTGGAGCCCAAGCCACCCGCAGAAGGAGACCCTGATGTGAATCGTGCACGTTCATTGGATATGTCAACATTACGGTATGCGACATCTTTCAGATTATTAAAAGTCCGTCAAGCGTTTTTGGAAGGTCAAACTGTGCAAAGTGTGAATAAAGTAACCGGGATTGATCATTGGTTTTTGTATCAGATAAAATTATTGGCAGAGACACGCCATACCGTTTCTTTACGGGAATTAAAACAAAACGGTTATTCCGATAAACAAATTGGGCGACTGTGGAAAAAATCTGAGTTAGAAATCCGTAGTTTACGGAAAAAAGAAAATATTTTCCCTTCCTATAAAGTTGTAGATACTTGTGCAGCTGAATTCGAAGCTCAGACTCCTTATTGCTATTCTACTTATGATGAAGAAAATGAGATCAAACCCTTAAAAGGGAAAAAGGTAATTATTCTTGGAGGGGGTCCCAACCGAATCGGTCAGGGAATTGAGTTTGACTATTGTTGTGTTCAGGCCGTGTTTGGATTGAAAGATCAGGGCTATAAAACAATCATGGTGAATTGTAATCCGGAAACGGTGAGTACCGATTTTGATTTGGTGAATCGGTTGTATTTTGAGCCGGTGACCTTTGAAGATGTTTTAAATATTGTTGAATTTGAAAAACCTGATGGTGTTCTGGTTCAGTTTGGTGGACAAACACCATTGAAGATTGCCAATGCATTAGAAAATGCCGGGGTTCCCATCATTGGGACTTCACCTGAAAATATTGATCTGGCTGAAGATCGGGAAAAATTTGCGAATATCCTGAAAAAACTCAAAGTCGTTTGCCCCGAATATGGGACGGGTCGCACTTTAGATGAGGTTGTGACGGTGGCTGAACGGATCGGATTTCCTGTATTAGCCAGACCCAGTTATGTATTGGGCGGCCGCGCAATGGAAATTGTTTATGGCAAGGAACAATTGATAAACTATATTTCTCGGAATGCGGATGTGACAGAAGGTCATCCAATTTTGATCGATGAATTTTTAGAAGATGCTTTTGAATTCGATGTGGATGCATTGTGCGATGGTCATTCTGTTCACATCGGTGCTGTCATGCAGCATATTGAGGAGGCCGGTATTCATTCCGGAGATTCTGCCTGCGTTTTGCCACCGTATAGAATCACAACTGAAGCTATGGATGAAATTATCCGAATCACCAAAGCACTTGCACTAGAATTACAAGTAATCGGATTGATTAATATTCAGTTCGCCTTTAAGGATGGGCAAGTTTTTGTTTTGGAAGTGAATCCAAGAGCTAGCCGAACAGTCCCGTTTGTTAGCAAAGCTACAAATATTCCATTAGCTCGGATTGCGTCTCAACTATCTACAGGAGCCAACCTGTCTGAATTTGATTTAAAAGCTTGGGATTGTCACCATCATGTGGCAGTAAAAGAAGCCGTGCTCCCGTTTAATAAATTTCCGGAAGAATCCATTTTTCTAAGTCCGGAAATGAAATCAACCGGGGAAGTGATGGGTATATCGAATACACTGGGAGAATCCTTTCGTCGAGCGTCTATCAGTGTGGGAAATAATATCCCGAATTCAGGAACAGTCTTTCTTTCTGTCAATGATTCTGACAAGTTGAATGTGATTCCTATTGCCCGGGATCTCCATGAAATTGGTTTCAAATTGGTGGCAACTTCAGGTACTGCAAAGGAATTGATGCAAAATGGACTCCAAGTAGAGTCCATTTTTAAAGTAGGTGAAGGTCGGCCCAACGTGGTTGACTGGATAAAAAATGATGAAATTGATTTAGTAATCAACACTCCCATGGGCGCGCAAGCTCGATATGATGAAGAATCCATTGGTCGATCATGTATTCAAAAAGGTATTGTGGCGATAACAACTTTATCAGGTGCGGAAGCAGCCGTAAGAGCTATTCGGTTATCAAATAAAACGATTCATGTACATTCCATACAAGAATATCATTTCTAAACTTCATGTTTGCTATTTCTAAAATAATTCGATAGTATTTTTGTCATTATCTGTTCGATTTAGGGCAGGACAACATAAAAAATATATAAATGAACGATAACGCATCACCTGATCAATTTCAAGACCCGGACGTTTCAACGACCGAATTGGACGAAGTGATTCATGCCAATAAGGAACTCTATGATAAACTAAATAAACTTCCAGAGATAGAGGCCTTAGAAGCAATTGCAATTGAAGAGGAAGAGGACCATGATAAGGGTCACAAACCTCATCCATTCCTAGTTTCAGTAGAAAAATTAAAAGATTTCTATACTGAAAATGAACTTATACGATATGCTTCCTGGTCTATTTTACTCATATTGATATCGACCACGGCACTCACAATGATTGAATATGATATGTTTAAGGAAAGTGTGTCGGGTCAGGTTGGAAAAACATTTATTTTTGGTGGAGATGAACCGAATTGGTTGGATACATTTTTCCACACTTTCTGGTGGTCGATTGTTACGTTCACTACTGTAGGATACGGTGATGTGAGTCCGGTAACCCATCTAGGAAAATTTCTTACAATTATAATCATGCTTTTAAACTTTGGCGTCGTCACATTACTTGGCGGTGCTGTTGCATCCGTATTGGTTGCAAAACGACTAACAGGAGATGATACCTTGGACGAAAGTAAATTTAACGGCCATTTGGTCATTGCAGGATGGAATTCATATGTTCCATCGATTTTGAAACTGATTGATGCTAACCTTGATGCAACCGATATTATTATATTGGTTAACGAAACAGACCGCGATATCATTCAACGTGCTACAACAGGGTATGAAAGGCTCGATATCCACCACATCCCGGAAAATTTTACCCATGAATCTGTGTTACGGAAAGCGTTCTTGGAAAAAGCGGGTACTTTTATGATTCTACCCGATAATTCTGGCCTATTACCACATGAGGAACCCGACGAAGATAAAACGGTCTTAACATGTTTGACAGCGAAATCTATTTCTGAATCCTGTAATGTTATTGCTCATGTATTGGATACCGAAACTGTCTCTCACCTTGAACGTGCCAATGCCAACGAAATTGTGATTCCCGATGATCATGTGCCTCATCTATTGGCTAAACATGTAACAGACCCAGGTGTCCCGCAATTTTTTGATAACTTGATTTTACAAGAAGAAAAGGACAAGGGCCTTCAGGAGGTTAAAATCCCAAGAAGTCTAAATAAACAGTCCCATAATAAGATATCTGCTTTTTATAAATTCAAATACAATTGGCTTCTTGTTGGATACGCTATCCGAAAGGCCGGTTTTAGTTTGGATGATCAAATGGGAGAAAGCGGTAGCCCTCTTATACGTAGCATGATCAAGGAGCAGTTGGAAGGTGCTGGTGTTAATTTAACCAGCGATGAGCATGTGGTTGTGGAGATCAACCCACCAGATGACTATAAAGTTGATGAAAAACATAGCGCTTTGGTCTTGAGGTAAATTATGAATCCTACAGCAGAACAAATTCAAAAGATTAATCATTTCAGTAAAGTGCCAAAAGGCATGTGCGAAAAGATTGCTTCTGTGGTTGAAATTCAGGAATGCCAGCCTAAAGACCAATTACTCACGGAAGGTGACACAGGCGATACCATGGTTCTTGTTTTCCAAGGGCAGGTTGAAGTTTCAAAAAATATGATGGTGAAAACTGCTAGTGGTATTACCACATCCAGGAAGCCTATTATAAGGCTGGAAACAACGGATCCGCCACCCGCTTCAGATCCGATTACAGAACCAACTGTATTTGTTGTTGAGGCTCCTGCATTTGGAATTGGTGAATTTTCGCTTGTCTTAGACGATGCAATTCGAACGGCTCATGTTCATGCAATGACTCCCGTGAAATATGGAATTCTCACACTAGAAGATTTTTCAAATATTGTCAAAGATAACCCCGAAATCGGTGGTTCTGTTTATTTTGAAGTTGCAAAATCAGCGGTGCAAAATCTGGCAACAGCCAGCGGGGATATATCTAACCTGACTCAAGCATTCTTTTTTGCCCTGACCCGTTAAAAAAATTGTTGTTAATAGTTTTGCTCGGTTAATACTACCGGTTACAGTATAATTATTATTTTTGAATTTCTAATCGATCACCTGATTTTGGTTTGTTGATTTCCACATCCAATTCCCATATGGCTACCGCATTTTGTATAAGTAATAATTCATTTTCATGAATGAATTCATCTGCATTAGCAATATCAACAAATGCATGGAGTAGTTGCAGCAATTGATCCGAATCAGTTTCTTCAGAATTTTTAATATTCATTAATGAATGTTCATACTGCTTTTGCCTTGATTCTTCATTTTCTAGTCCAATAAATTTTTCGGTTGCTAATCCAAAATCAGAGTTAAAACTCTCATTTGTCACATCTTTCACGAATGTCGCAAAACTTTCAAAAATAACTCCCTTTTCCGATTCATCAATTTCCTGATCAGCGAAAAAGGAAATGCAAAGAAGAGTATAAAGAATATCGTGATCCATTAGCCATTCCATCGGCTTTTCATCATCGGATTTTTCCCGGGCAGATATTTTACGCTGTAGATCTTCCATACGTTCTTTGTCTACATCATTCAAATAGCCATCTTGACGTTGGCGTCTTTGCATTAGTTTATCCACTTCAAGCGTTAAAAATTGGACATCACGTTCAAGGGCTTCTAACCGATTATCCATTAATTCAAAAAGGAGTTCCTTAAATGGCTCTAACTGATCTTTCTCCGGTGCAAAATAGATATTGAGATTTCCGCGATCAGTATCTTCCCAGAAAGTTGGCCCAAAAATCGATAATAAAAAGCATTGCGTATTTGCGTTCGCTTTGAAGGATTTCTCATCAAAATATGCTAGGTCATCCAGATAATCTTCCGCAATGGCTATGGCAAAATCCTTTTTATCCACAGACAAATAAAATAGTGCTAATCCAATTTGGATTCTTCTTGTCCCGTTATTACCACCCAAGATGCCTTTATCGACACTGTCTTTGGAATATCCGGGTGGTTTATCCAACTGAAGTATCATTTTCAAAAGATTCATTTGTTCGTCATCGCTCCATCCTTTTTCATGGATCAGGACCTGGCACTTTCTTAATTCAAACGTTAATGTGTCCACAATAAAATAAAGAGATGGGTTCCCTTCAGCATTCTTATAAATATCATTGGCGTAAAATTTAAATTTATCATAACAATACGTAGCCATATCCACCCGATCTGCCTTTACGTATTCCTGGATCATATTCGAATAATGAAAGGACAAATTGTATAAATTTCTTGGTTCATTATTCTTATAAGCATGTTTTATAGCAAACCTGAAAAGTGTATTAAATCGGATATTTACATTTTCCAAGATTGTATTATCATCCATTTCCAAACAGGTTTTGCCAATATCAACCAACTCGGCAGGAATTAGGGATGCAATATCAAAGCGGTCATTTTCAATCATTTTTATATAAGAATTACCCAAAAGCCTGAAGACTTTTACCTCATAAAAAGTCAATGAATTAGCCATTTCCTCGTACTGGGTTTTGGTATAGGTACGGAAAGTTGCATTGTCTTTTATCGTAGGAGTGAGATGAAAAAACTGAGCATTAAATTCTGGTTTATTGCGAATATAAGTTTGGATAATTGTACTGATTTCTCGAATAATTTCTGTTTGAGTCTCTTTGAATTGTGTAAAGGCAAGTAGATCATCCAACTGATCCAAGGAGCCCATGATCTCTTTTTGATATTCTTCAATAACCTCCATGCTATTATTCATTGCTGAATGGATAGATGGTTTTTTCAAATTAAATATAAATGATTTAATAATTCCTGAAATGGTTGTAACCACATTGCTTGTTTTGGAATAAAGTAGAATATAAAAAATGTACGGAAGCGTAAAAACAGACGCTAGGAATAGATAAACATAGGTATTAAGGACTATACTGGAAACTCGATTTAGAGGTTCCACATAAAACATGATTACGGTTGCATGAAGAGATGATAGGATTAAAAACCATACGTAGATTAAACTCAACCAGTCTTTCACAAATAGATCCATCAGTTTTGGAGATGACTCTGCGGCAATAGCAACCACAATAATTAATGTTCCTAATACCATGGCCAGAACACCACCCCATATTTCAGGTGCGAAACCCAGATCAATACTCTCGTGATCTGATAATACAATACTGAATTGACTTTCGAGAAAATTAACTATAGATGGAAAAAAGACGTTAAATAGGACATCCGAAGCCAAAATAACGATCAGAACTATTCCAAAAGTTATTAAGGTTCGGTATTTGAACTGTAAGCTATTGAGCTTTACGAGGGTAGTATAGAATTTTTCCATAGAATGAATTTATTTTAATTGGGTTTATTTAATAAGACTGTGGCTGGCAGAATATGCGTGCTATGATAAAAAAAATGGTTCACTTTGTTTAATCCTTTGGCTATAATAGAAAAGAAAAACTACAATGGAGAGTGAATTATAACAATAATCTATGTGAAAAATAAAATGAATGTTATTTTTCAGAAATCTTGACCTTTGAGGTAACAAATCATAATTTTTCATTATATCTAGTCCCATAATAACATATGTTTGTATTTAGAGGCTAGATAATAAATAATAACCATTACCCAAAACGAATAATATAAGAGGATTTTATGGCAAACTGGAGTCAACATCACGATTTAGTCTATGCATTCGTCTGTGTATCATTTTTAGCAGATGGAGAAGTGGATGAATCAGAAAAAGAAGCCATGCGTGGCAATGTCAAAGTGATGTTGCCGGATGTATCCGACGATGCGTACAACGCAATGGAAGCCGAAGTAATCGATAAATTTATCGATCTCGGTGATGAGTCAGCTCGTACTAACCAATATGGCGTATCTTTGGAAGCCCTCAAGGGGATGTTCTCATCCGATGAGGATCGTTTCAAAGTAGTCAAAAACCTTGCTTACATCGCACGCGCGGATGATTTCATTCACGATAACGAAATGGCAATGGTTGAAAAGGCGGTGAGTGCATTGGATATGACAGATAAGGTAAATCTCGTTAAAACAGATTCTACTCTTTTTGTCGATTTAATTGCTTAAATCATTCCCAGCATAACTTCATGATAACCCCGGTTTTATGCCGGGGTTATCTTTATAAGAATTGGAGATAATTGTGGCTGATAATAAACGCGATTCTGATGATCGCCGCGCTGATGATCAAAGAGAAGCAGTAAGACGAGAAGAAGAAGCTAGACGTACAAATAACCATCATGTCGAACTTGACAAAAGAGACGATGATGAACGGAGAGATGAAGATCGTCGAGAAAATAGTCGTCGTTCTGCAAAAGAAAGAAGAGATTAATACAAGGGCAGTTTTACTGCACTTTTTGTTTATATATCGGGGTTATCATTTAGTTGAATAGGAGAAGTAACTTATGGAAGAAGACAGAGAAAAAAGTGCAGCTTCAAGAAGTAGCAATGATCGAAGAGATGGTCACAGAAGGTCGGAACACCGAAGAAAGGAAAATAACGTCATAGTAGATACTGATAAACGAAAGACCATTGATCAAAGAAAAGGCTATCAGCGTAAAACTAACCGACGTAGTGGTCAGGAGCGAAAGCATTAATATTAAAAAAAGGCAGTTAACTGCCTTTTTTTAATTGAATTAATTATACTATTTTATTAAAACTCCTCAATATTGGTAGAAATTGTACCTAAAGGTGATTTACTAAAGTTTTTACAGCTTCTATATA
>Ga0209019_1001930_pt1 | contig 10138 bp, 7 predicted proteins | sample METZYME_3_300m_FD_187549 | JGI IMG/M metagenome (GOLD analysis project Ga0209019, IMG submission 187549) | Marine microbial communities from oxygen minimum zone in mesopelagic equatorial Pacific - METZYME_3_300m (SPAdes) (version 2) | ecosystem: Environmental > Aquatic > Marine > Oceanic | place... | reverse complement strand
GTTGATGCAAAAAAACAGACTGATTCAGTTGCTATTTTACTAATAAATAGAATAAATACTCTGCAGAACAAGATTCGGATGCTGGAAGACAAGTCAATTTATACTGATAGCACCAATTTTGAAATTCTTGCCCAACTTGTGATGATCGAAAATAAAATTATCACATTAACTAATAGTTTCACTGAGATGTATAGCTTACGATCTGAAAAACAGGGTGGTGTCATTAAAACAAAGATTAGTACCGCGGAATATCAGAGAAAATATATTGAAGCATTGAGCTACTACCAGAATGGTGATTATAATCAAGCGATTAAAGGTTTCTCTGAATTAGTGCTGGAGGATCCCTCGAATAAACTTGCTGATAACAGCCAGTATTGGCTCGCAGAGTGTTATTATTCAATCAAAAATTACAAACGAGCAACTCTAGAATTTGAAAAGGTATTTACTTTTCCAGGCACGGATAAGGACGATGATTCTCAACTAAAACTAGCTCTTGCATATCAGAGCCTTGGTAATTTTGTGAAAGCAAGAGAAGAATATCAGCGGATGATTGATTATTTCCCGAGTAGTGAATACTTTAGCAGGGCCAAAGAATCACTCAAGCAATTGAGTGTGGAATAACCCTTAGTAATGCCATTAAAGATATTTTATTTAACTACGGAGATAATTCCGTTCGCCAATACTTCATCCTTGGCCGCCTTCTCAGCGAAGGTGCCACTTTTATTACAGAACAAGCAACATGACATTCGGACAATAATTCCGAAATATGGTTATGTTAGTGAACGAAAGTATATTCTTCGTGAAGTAATAAGATTACGTGAAATACCTTTTGAATTTGGTGAAGAGAATGTTATCACCTCGGCGAAAAGTGCCTTTATTCCTAAAACACGAGTTCAAGTATATTTTTTAGAAGATGACCAAAGATTTAAGCCGTTGACTAATTTAATATATAAGGCAAAAAATGGTCGTGTGCTTGTTGATAATGATATGCGATTTGCGTTTTTTAGTAAGGCATCCTTAGCTATTTTGCCTCATCTATTTTGGAGACCTGATGTAATGTGGTGCAATGACTGGCAATCTGTATTGGTACCAGCCTTTTATAAACAACAATACATGAATGATGAATTTTATGCAGATATGAAATCGGTACTTGTTGTTCATAATTACGAAAAGGAATATTTGGCCATCACAAGGAATACCTTTAAGAATACTGGACTTGAAGAACCTGCCAGCATGAAAAAAGGGGTGGTGAATGCCTATGAGGCTGCCGCAGAATATGTAGATTTGATGATTGCAATTGATTCACCTAATAACCAAGTATCAAAAAAATTATTGGCACTACCCGCGATCAAAAAGAAAAAGAGTAAATTATTAACTATAAAGACTTCGGGGGAAGAATCACCAGATTATGATAAAGTTGCTGCAAGAATTGATAGTGGATTGCAGAAACTTTTTAGCTGATCACTCGTACCCAGTCTAAACTATATGAAAAATCTTCAATTATTTGTGAGTTTTACCTGTATGCTAATTTTTCTAAGCTGCATGGAAGATACTGTTACAGTGGATCTGATGGATGATGGAATGTATCATGATACTCTATATGTTAGGGGGATCACAGGGTTTACTTATCAAACACCGCCACAGCTTGGCAATTCTACTTTGTTGTACTTTGGTACTGATAGCAATGGATTCCAGAACCCATTTGCACTTTTTAGGGTATCAAGCAATAGTATAACAACTCCAGTTGAGACATTTGCTAGTCTTAATGATTCAACAATAGAAATTGACAGTGCAAAATTCATATTAACATTCAATGAGGATTCGATAACAACAGGTATGATTTTTGATTTATTTTATTTTCAGGAAGGGGGCGACTCAATTTTCAGTGAGTCGGAGAGTAATTATCTAAACATTACGGAACATGATCTCAACTCAACATATATAGGCAGTAGTAGATTATCACAGAGAGAACCAGATTCGTTGGGAACTACAAGCTTTCCTACGCTTTCGTTCAATGTTTCAGAAATACTTGATTCATTTTCAGATACTTCAAGTGAGAATCGTAATCTAACTGTTATGATAAAACCTAAATTTGAACTAGCCGGTGTTTTTTCCTTCAAAAGCAGTGAAAGTGGATTTACTTACGCTCCCCAGATACAGGTTTTTACCCATGACACAGCTTTTGTTGATTCTACTGGAGACTCGGTAGTGGTAGATACAATATCGCATACGTTTATATCCACTGATGATTTATCAATTATTATTCCACCCGATGGAATAGATGAAAATCCTAACAATATATCTTTAGGTAGAGGTATGACCTATAAAGCGATTATACAAATACCTGATTTGGACTCGATTTCAATACCACAGCAAGCAATCATAACGCAAGCTGAATTATCGTTATTTTATGTAAATGATACGTCACAATCAAATTTTTATTTACAGATTCACCCAATAACTGATACTGTATCCATAGCAGAACTACAGGGTTTATTACCAGATGATCCACTCGTAACAGAACCCAGTTTAATTGCGGTTAACCTATCAAATAATGGAAGGATAAGCCTTAATATTCGAGAGTATTTGCAGTTACATCACTTTGGTTACATTCAGAATCAAGGGTTAAAGATGGAGGTAGCAAATACTGTTAGTCCATTCAATACATATTCGTTTTATATCAGTAATCTTGATTCACTAGCACCAAAACTTATCATTCACTATGTCGCTCCTTAATAGATATACTAAAATTTTTCTCATTATGACATCCCTATGTTATGGTCAGGATGTGTACAGTGCATATGGTGTTGGTGAATTAACATTTGCGCCTAATGCAGCGGTAATGGGTATTGGCAGTAATGGGTTAATGCCCAGTTTTCAGGAATATATATCACTTAGCAACCCTTCAACCTGGCTTAGAATACCATTTGCATATGTATCGTTAAATTATGGTGGGACGCAAATAAAAGACCGTGATTACGATTACAATAATGTGCTTTCTGGATTAAATCAATTTCAATTTATACTGCCTATAAAGGGCCGCTATGCCGTTGGTGTTGGTTTCCAACCATTTAGTTCACAGTTGTATTCCCTGGAGAGTGATGATATTAATGAAAAATTTATCGAAGGGGATACCCTTACAATTAATAAAGCAATCAATGGCTCCGGCGGTATTTCTGAACTCATTTTTTCGCTAGGTGCCAAACTAACAGAAAAAGAACAATTAGGGCTAAAACTAGAGTATTTGTTTGGATCAAACCGTAGACAAACAGTGTTCAACATTAAAGAAGGTGAACATGATTTAGATTACATATATAACCAGCGTAACATTTATAATGGTACATTAATAAATGGATATTTTTCATCCCATCGCCTTGGTTTTGGTTCAAGAATATTACGTTTAAGTGGATCGGTTAAAAGTGTTTTACATCCAGTACATATCAATCATTTTTCTTTTCAACCATTTGAGGATTCAAATGGCAATGGATATTATGACATTGCTGATTACCCAAGACCTTCCGGCGTGGATTCTATACCACCGGCAGCAATAGATACGATACTGAACAATCAGATAAGACCATTTGAATATGCTTTTGGGTTCGACCTGGAGTTGACTGAAATGATACATGTGCAGGGGGAACTATCCTCGTGGTCAGACCTAGCTGATAGTGGAACCAAGCTTATTTCTGGTTTAAATCAACGGGTAGTTGCTTATCGCCATCTCAATATGGGCCTTATTCGATTCGCGAGAGTTTTACCTAGAATTTGGCATGAGAGTTTACATTTCCGTGCTGGCATTTTTCAGCGTGCATATGAAATAGAAAATCAATTTTCTCATAACGATTATGCCGTGGATTATAAAATTAATGATTTGGGTATATCTATTGGACTTGGTGTTAAATTCGGTGTCACAAAAAACCAAATAGATTTCGGTTTTAATCTGATTAATAGATCAGATTCACACAATAGTGATAAATTAATTACTAATTTTAATATAGGAATTAGCATTGGTGATCTTTGGTTCGTCAAGCGTAGGGTAAAAAAATAATGGCAACTTCAACAACTAAATATCGGGTAAAAACTTTTTCAATATTTATACTGGCTTTATTCTGTATTATGTGTGTACCGCCGACTGATACTTCAGCTTCTGATGACAGTGCAGCGGATCAAGCATATTGGGACTCCGTAAGAGCGGTAATGTGTCCGCGAAAAATGAGTAGTGCTGCCGAGTATTATAAGAATAAAGATTGGGAATCTACGGTCAGAATTTATGGGGATATTATTCGTTACGGATGCGACCGGGATGATCCAGAAGAAGTTTATCAATATTATGCAGTTGCTTTTGAATATCTAGGTAGGTTTGATAGTTCAGAATACATATTGTTAAAAGGACTGCAAATTTTACCGGATAACACTAATCTTCGCAAGCGTCTTGCCTATTCTTACAAAAAACAGGGAAAAGTAGACCAAGAAATATTGGAGTATAGTCGATTGTCCGATTTACTGCCCGAAGATATATCAATCAAAACAGAGTTAGCAAAACTTTATGGTGATCAAGGCGCCTATGATGACCAAGTTGACATCCTGAGGCAGATTCTCGAAATAGACCCTGGAAATGAGAATGCGCAGGGCGATATCGCTAGGGTATACGAAATGACCGGTAGAGATCCACTCCAAATATACGGTGAACGATTCCATAATAATCCTGATAATGTGTCTTATGGTTTAGACTATGCTGATCGTCTATTGAATGCAGAGAGGCCAGACGACGCAATAGATGTTTTAAAACAGGTTATTCGTCAGGACAATACCAGTAAAGTAGCCTACCGGCAATTAGCAAAAGCTTATGATCGGTCAGAAATGTTCCAGCAAGCATCAGAGTCTTACGAGGAACTATTTAAGCTTGATCCTCGTGATTTTCGTGTTGCCATCCAGGTATCTGAAGTGAATATTGCCGGTGATAATTTTGGAAAGGCAATAAGGTGGGCTGAAAAAGCTGTTACCTCGTCCAAATCAGGGGAGGCCTATGCGCAACGTGGAAATGTCTATTACAAATCTTTTCAGGAATGTAGGTCAGCCGATATTTCTATTGATGATAGAATAGTTGCATCGTTGGCTCATGAGAGTTTTACTGTAGCAGAAGAAAATGATTACCGCAGGTTTCATAATTCACTAGTCTGGCTGGAAGAGAACGAAGTGTTATTTGGTCGATCCCATTGGTTTATGCTTGATGCAAATAAAAAGAAACAGGGCTATGTAAAACCCGATTCAGAATGCTATAAATGGGTAGAAAAAAAATTAGATAAAGATCCAAATTGGTAGATTATGATTGCACATGCCTAAAACACAATTGCAAACCTCGGATCCTGAATTATATAATATATTGGTAAGTGAAGTATCTCGGGAAAATACTACCCTTGAACTCATAGCATCAGAGAATTTCGTCAGTTACCCCGTGCTGGAAATGGCCGGGGGAGTGATGACCAATAAGTATGCTGAGGGGTACCCTGGAAAACGATACTATGGTGGCTGTGAATTTGTTGACGAAGCTGAAAATCTAGCTCGCGACCGCGCCAATCAACTTTTTGGTGTAGAATACTCGAATGTGCAACCGCATTCAGGATCGCAGGCAAATATGGCTGTCCTAATGACCTTTATCGATGTTGGTGACACAATTTTGGGCCTGGACCTAGCTCATGGAGGACATCTCACTCACGGTAGTAAAGTTAACTTCTCCGGTAATTTATATCATTCTGTATCCTACCAGGTTAAAAAAGAGACAGGTAGGGTGGATTTCGATCAAGTTCTTTCGCTGGCAAGGGAACATAAACCAAAATTAATTATTTGTGGTGGGTCTGCTTATCCACGATTCATAGAATTTGAGGATTTCAAAGAAATTGCTGATGATGTGGGTGCATTTCTAATGGCAGATATAGCACATCCATCCGGACTTGTTGCTACAGGCCTCCATCCGTCACCAGTACCCTATTGTGATGTAATTACGACTACAACTCACAAGACTTTACGCGGACCACGTGGTGGTATGATCATGATGGGGAAAGATAGTGGTAACCCATGGGAAATTGTTGCACCAAAGTCTGGTCGATTGAAGAATATATCAGAATTACTTGATAGTGCAGTAATGCCAGGAATTCAAGGGGGCCCTTTAATGCACATTATTGCTGCGAAGGCGGTTGCATTTGGTGAAGCTTTACAACCGGAGTTTACAGTTTATACGCAGCAGGTAATAGATAATGCAAAAGCTATGGCGAATGAGTTTTTAAGTAGAGACTATGAGCTTGTATCCGGCGGCACGGATACGCATATTATTTTAATTGATCTAACCAAGAAGGCGATCACAGGAAAGGCAGCAGAAAATGCACTGGAAAAAGCCGGAATTACGGTAAATAAGAACATGGTACCGTTTGATAAAAGGAGCCCGTTCATTTCCAGTGGTATCAGAATTGGTACGCCTGCAGTTACAACCAGAGGCATGACTCAGGATGATATGGTAAAAATTGTTGGCTTAATTGATACCGTTATAGAAAAACCAAACGATGAGGATAATATCGTTAGGGTAAAAGCTGAGGTAAATGATCTATGCAGCTCTTTTCCACTTTACTCCGAAATGGGATCATAATACTGATTCATTATTTACCTAATCTTAATTTTTCTATAATTAAACCACATGCTAGAATCTGGTTTATTATTATTTGCTGTTTAAATACCCAATCATGTTCTACCAGCACAATGTTACGAACAAGTCCCAACACAGTAGAAATGATTATGATGAAACGGTCGGAATCAATTCTCGAAAATGAAGCAATACCAGACAGATCAGAAAAATTGTTAAAGCATTGTATTATCCTGACACAAACTGCATTTGGATTTATCATGGAGAATGCTGAACGTGAATTAGATGAAGATTATAAACAAGGATTAACACTATACGCGGAGGCCAATAAATATTTTACAAGAGCAGTAGTTTTGGGAGAAAATTATATGTTTCTACGTTACCCGTGGTTTGATGAATGGCTGAATAATAGTCCAGATAAACATATAAAATTTGGAAATGATGATATCGAAGGGTTATACTGGTTGGCCGCTGCCTATGGAGGGGCGGTGAGTTCAAGCCGCGGCGAGCCGGAATGGGTTATACAATTACCAAAAGTAGGAAAGTTATTGGACAATGCTCTGGCAATAGATCCAAATTGGAATTATGGAAGTCTATACTCAGCAATGATCCCGTATTCGTTAAGTAGGCCGGATGCGCCTGTAAATGCCAGTGAGGTAGCGGAAGGCTATTATCGTAAGGCGCTCGTAGCCTCTGATGGCAAGGATTTAGGCCTGCATGTGAGTTTTGCAGAAAATGTATTAATCGCCAGGCAAAATCGTAGTGAATTTGTTAGGTTGCTTACATTAGTTTTAGAATCTAATCATCGAGGGATTAAAGAATTAGAAGTTGGGAATTACATGGCAAAAAAAAGGGCGCAATGGTTATTGGGTCGTACTGAGGAGTTGTTTTACTAAATGAAAAAAATAATATTTATACTATTAGTTCTTGGGTACACTGAATTATCGGCTAAAAAAGTAATTATTAAAATGGCCAGTTTAGCCCCGGAGGGTAGTTTCTGGCACGGCATGCTCATTGAAATAGGGCAGCAGTGGAAAATAGCTACGGATGGACAAGTAATTCTTAGAATTTACCCGGGCGGTGTTGTGGGCGATGAAAGAGACATGATCAGAAAGATTCGGATTGGACAATTACATGCAGCAGCAGTATCCACGGAGGGCCTTCATGAAATAAACCCGGATGTTTACGTATTTGCCTTACCCATGGTTTATGATAATTATGATGATGTGGAGTGGATGCGGTCGCAAATGGCCGAACGATTGCAGACCGGTATGAAAAATAATGGGTTCGAATTACTTACCTGGGCTGATGTAGGGTGGGTGCATCATTTTTCAACCAAACCTATTATATATCCAGAAGACTTGAAACAGCTAAAGCATTTTACATGGGCAGGTGATTACCGGGCAGCAGAACTATGGAAAAAAGGTGGCTTTCAGCCGGTCCCATTGGCCTCAATCGATATTATGCCAGGGTTTCAAACTGGACTTATTGAATCGGTATCCACCACGCCAATATTTGCATTGGCACAACAATTGTTCGGCATAGCAGATTATATGTTGGATATAAAATGGGGACTATTGACCGGCGCTTTAATCGTGGATAATAGGACATGGGAAAAGATCACGCCAGACTACCAGAAAGTTATGACATCAATAGCTAAAGAAGTCATTGGATCCAAAAATGAAATAATACGCTATGGTGGTGGAGAGAAAGCGATATCCGCCATGGAAGAATATGGATTAAAAGTTCATCGTCATACACCAGAAGAATTGCAGGTATGGAAAGATTTTATAAAATCATGGGAAAAAGATATTCGTGGAGGATATGTCCCGACCGAATTATATGATACTGTTCAAGAAATTATGAGCAGGAAACCACACTAAATAAGGATATTATAGGACCAGAAATGGCCCGGTTAAAACAAAACCACTTCGTTAAACGCCTAAAATGGGGTGAGGATACCCTTGCAATAGCTGTTTTTGCAATTCTAACCTTCTTTCCAACTTTGGAGATTCTTACCAGGTTAATTGGTCGACCTGGTATACCTGCATCGCCAGTACTTGTACAGCATATGACATTATGGATTGGCTTTATCGGTGCAGTTTTAGCAACAAGGCAGAACAAATTACTTTCTCTGATAAGAAAACCATTATTTCAACAAGATGAAATATTCCATCCGGGGAGATGGTTAGCGAAGAACATTTCATTTATTGTTATTCTGGCCTTGTTCTGGGGAAGTCTAAATCTGGTTATGGTTGAATACCAGTATCCTACCTATATAGCGCCAGGTATACTTCGCTGGGTAGCCCAATCGATTATGCCCTTGGGCTTTCTACTTATTGCGGCACAGATATTTTTAAAAAGTTCTAAAAATCATCTATTAAGGGCGACTATGCTAATGATAACAATATTTATTATTATCATCAGTCTTACCGATGCATTTCAAGATAATGGTTTGTTTTTGTGGGGTTCAGTTGGCCTAATTCTATTCTCAATGATTTTTGGTACTCCAATATTTATAGGGTTGGGCGGCTTGGCTGTATTGTTCTTCTGGAGTGATTATACACCGATTTCAGCAATATCTGCAGAAACCTACCGCATAGTTGTATCGCCATCACTACCAACAATTCCATTATTTACTTTAGCAGGATATATATTGGCCGAGAGTCGTGCTTCTGAACGAATGCTAGAGTTGTTTAGAACTGCATTTGGCTGGATGCCAGGGGGTACTCCAGTGATTATCGTGTTATTATGCGGTTTTTTTACTGCGCTTACCGGAGGGTCGGGCGTGACGATATTGGCTTTGGGCGGATTACTTTTTCCATTACTTCGTAAAGAAGGTTATTCTGAGCAATTCTCATTGGGTCTCATTACACTTGCCGGTTCTTTAGGGTTGCTTTTTCCACCTAGTCTGCCTTTAATTATTTATGGTGTTACCGCTCACGTATCTATAAAAGATTTATTTATTGGAGGGCTAGTTCCTGGAATAATATTATCAGTTGTGGTCGCAGGTTATTCAATATTTCAAGGTTATTCCCAACACGTCGATCGGCAGCCGTTTCATCTTAAGAAAATATGGGCAGAGTTAAAGAATAGCTATTTGGAGGCCATTATTCCACTACTGATACTTTTTGGGGTATTTGGCGGGTATACTACATTAGTTGAAACTGCCGCAGTAGTAGTGATTTATATATTTATAGTTGAAGTCTTTGTTTATAAAGATTTGCAAATGAAAGAAATACCACGAATAATTATCGATTGTGCGACACTAATAGGTGGTGTACTAATTATACTGGGCGTAGCCATGGGTCTTACCAGTTATATCGTTGATGCGCAAATACCGATGTTATTAATGGAATGGGTTCAGCAAACCATCACATCAAAATATGTTTTTTTACTGTTATTGAATATTTTGCTACTTGTTGTTGGCTGTCTCATGGATATTTTTTCAGCAATTATCATAGTCGTGCCATTGATTACACCGCTACTTATTTTGTTTCCCGA
>Ga0209019_1001929_pt1 | contig 10139 bp, 7 predicted proteins | sample METZYME_3_300m_FD_187549 | JGI IMG/M metagenome (GOLD analysis project Ga0209019, IMG submission 187549) | Marine microbial communities from oxygen minimum zone in mesopelagic equatorial Pacific - METZYME_3_300m (SPAdes) (version 2) | ecosystem: Environmental > Aquatic > Marine > Oceanic | place... | reverse complement strand
GAACGAGCGCATGAACAGGTTGCCGTCGGACAGGGAGTTCATCCTGATTCTGTCGCCCAGAAGCGCGCCCCCTGTGCGCTTGCGAGTAGGGTCGGTGGCTAGGAGCGCGATTTTCTTACCCGGATTGTCGCGCTGGACCCGGAGCATGATCTCATCGGTCAGGCTGGACTTGCCCGCCCCACCGGTCCCGGTCAGGCCTACAACCGGGCAAGCATCCTCCTCAGAGCGGGAACGAACCCGCTCCATAGTTGCGGAGAAAGTAACATCATCACCGTTCTCGGCCAGAGTCAGCAACCTCGAGACGGCTCCGTGGTCATCTGCTGTCACGGGGCCAGATAGGGAGTCGAAGCGTGCCTCGTCGAGTAGGTCGATTCGCAGAGCCGACTCCATGGCGTCCTGAACCATGCCGACTAGCCCCATCTCGCGACCGTCGTCGGGCGAGTAGATGCGGGCTATCCCGCTCTCATCCAGATGGTCAATCTCGTGAGGCAGGATGGTGCCACCCCCCCCTCCAAACAGGAAGACGTGTCCGAAACCGGCCTCGTCGAGAATCTCCTTGGTATGGGTGAACATCTCCACTGCCCCGCCTTGATAGGAGGTTATTGCAATGGCATGGGCGTCCTCCTGAATGGCGGCGCGGGCCACCTCGTCAGCCCCGCGATCGTGACCTAGGTGGATGACCTCGCAGCCTTGGCTCTGCAGGATCCTGCGGAAGATGCCGATTGCAACGTCATGGCCATCAAAGATGGCCGCGGCCGTAACCACACGCAGCGGCATGCGCCCGTCCGAGGCACGGGCGACGCTGCCCGAAACACCGTCCTCAGCACCACTAACCATGGTGATTCGGACCCTACGGGTCCAAATCAATGCGCCGACTGGCCAAAATGGCTTCGATAGCCACCCCGGTCCTAGCGATTCCAGCACTGCAGTGCACCAATGCCGGCTTCTCCAAGTTCTCGAAGGCGGCTGCCGCGAGCGCTGCCCCCTCCTCGCTCAAAGGAGGACTCTTGTAGTCCTCCTCGGGAATGTGTGTGACATCGAACCCGGCATCCCTGTAGTATTGAATCAGTCCAGATGGCAGCCCTGAGTAGAAGGGCAACTGGTCGTCAGAGAGGAAGCAGATGATGGACCTGATCCCTAATTCCTTGACTTCCTCGATCCACTCATCAACCACTTCCCGGCTGACACCTACTCTTTCTGGGTATCCTGGACGGGGGGACTTCGCGAGCTCTCCTGTCAGGACCCATTCGGGGTCGTAACTCATTCATTCGCCTCCTGCCAACTCTTCCAGTAGTCTATGTTGTACATCCCAATCTCCTGGCACTTAATGCGCGGCATCGCCTCTCTTCTGGCTATCTCTCGCTGCATCTTCTCCTCTATGGCTCTCCACTGGCCGTTCCCACCTCTTCTGAACCGAACCCAATGGCGCAACCTCCGAAGTTCGCCGTCCCCAGCTCGTTTGCCCAGCAGCCAACTGATAACGGCCAGATGGTTATTGCAATCTTCATGCTCTGCAGAACCATGACCCGCACCTGCCTCCCGGCATTGCTTGCATACTCTAGAATGAACCCAGTTTGCCAGTATCAAATTCACCGAATTATCACTCATCGGCTTCCCTCCTGTCCTGGTAGGCCCGCATCACTTCCCAGATGCGACCGAGCGCCTCGAGGTAATCCGGGTCCTCGTTGCACCTTGGATGATCAGTAAGCCCCCATCTCGCGCAGCCTTCCTTGAAGTCCGGGTATCCGAGTTTCAACATGGAGCTCATTTCTGCCATCATCCGCACCATAACATCCTGCCAGGAGGGCACCAAGACCCTGTACCTGTAGTCAGCGTCCTCCATGCGAATGAGGGGGAACTCGTGGAATCTGCGTTCGAGGACATCTGGAGTCCTCGATCTTACGAGATAGCAGTCATCGATGTCTCGGTGCTTGACGATGCTGAGCATCCCGTCTACGGTGAAGAACCACATCACTGCCACCTTTCTACGAACAGAAGATGCCACTCCTCGGCAGATTCGGCTTTGTCAAGCGTGCGCTGGCACGCAACTGGATTGCCACAGTTGTGATTCAAGTCGCTTCCGCGATGGTAGTTGCACGCCTTCGACCAGAAGCGACGAGCATCCTCATTCTGGTAGGGGTACACTCAGACCACCTCAACGCCAACGCCCCCAGGCTCTTCCTCGACCCTGTCCTCCTCAGGAGGCAGTGGGCGGACAATTGCGTAGGGGTCGACCTCAAACTCCACTCCGGCTGTCTCAAAGGACACCGCCATCATGGCAAGGGTCCGGTAGCAATATGGGTGGTCTGCCACCGCTAGACACCTCACGGTTCGCGTGGATACCACCTGCAGGTCTACGCCGGCGTCGTTGTAGATAGCCCCTAGTGGGGCACCAACAAAACCCGCCGCCCATCTGGTGTTCTCCAGAGCCGTCGAGGAATCCTCCTCGTCCAGTTCCGGCAGCCTTTCCATAACCATCGTTGTTGTTTCATTCTGTTCTGTATTGTTTTCGCTCTGCATTTTTTTCACTTCCTTTAGTTGCATTTTTTCTTGTTTGATGCAATTATTCACTGCTCCCGTAGGGAGCAGTGTTGTACATCTGCTGTTGCAAGTTTCTTTACTAGGGGGGGACTACGTCCCCCCCTAAAATTAGCATCGTTGTCGGCTTAAATAGTCAATTTCCGATATCAATTTTCAGCAACCACTATCCATCGCACTCTCACTGGAGAGAACGTGACCGGCCCTCCGGATGATGATGTAAAGCTGAGTCCTGAGGAGGTCGAAATGATCGACTCCTACTTCTCTAGGAACTACAAACGGGGCCAGCGGCTTGACATACCGGAGGAGTGTTACAAGGAAGGGATCAAGTGGAAGGACAGGAGGCTGAGAGAACTCGGCTTCTACGATAGCATATACCACAGGAAGAGGGATAGAGTAGAGAGTCCGGACAGATACAGGCCCCGAGTCAATCTCAGAGAAGAAGACAGACCGAACAATCCCGATGTGAATCTGGACCCTGGCCACTTGGAGTTCAAGATCTGGCTACAGCACAGGGTTGAGTTGGCCGCTGCGGGAAAGGGATCTCCACGCATGCTACAGGGGTTCAAGGGCTCGACAGACGACAGGTCTGCGGCCATGGATAAGTGGGAGGAACTCTCGGGGAAGGTACTCGAGGCACTGAACAAACGCTTACTCGATGCCAACGTACTGAAGAGGAGGAAGGGCAAGTACGACACTAGGGCCCCCATTACGGCCCTGTTCGTCATGGAAAAGGCAGACAGCCACGTCAGAAGATACGGCCACGGAATAACAATCACGGCAGAATCGGAGAATCTCATAGACGACTTCTCAGAAATCATGGACCCTGGGACCACTCAGGAGTCATTCGGCCCCATCGTGTCCCTGTGCAGAGAGGTGGTATACGCACTGTTCTCGAACTGCAGAACGAAGCGGCCCTCCGATGTGGAGGTGTTCGAAAGAAGACAGATATCCCAACTGAGGAAGTTCGCGGAGGGAAACGGCGTCGTCGTGCCGAATGACATGGAGAAGGAGCAGATAGCGAAGAAACTGCACGAAGAGCGAGTCCGACCTCCCGGTGACTGGGGCTGGGTGAAGATTTCCCTAACATCTCAGGACTTCTTGACGACACTCAGCAACAGAATCGCCGACCGCGATCACATCGGCAAGTGGATTCGGACCGTCCAGGACCTGTCCAAACAAGATATCCTGCGCCTCGGCCTCGATGACGAGGAGAAGTTAGAGCTCAACCATCTGCGTGACAAGGGGTACTTCGGCAGGAGGGGCGGCAAGGCCGACTATGCGCTAAAGACACAGAAGGACAGAGATGAGAAGACTCTACACAACGCAAAGAGACTCAGTTACAGCATCATCTCGGAGTTGGCTAGGTTAGGCATTTTGAAAAAGAAGACTATGGATCACGAGGAGTACTTGGAGCACAGTCCCAAGGGCAGGGCCGACAAGCCGGTAGATGGCGGCTACTCATCGATGCTAATCTTCGAGCCCAAACTAATCGAATGGACCACGCAGTCGGATTACTCCTCGTTCAGGGACAGGGACGAGCACGCGATCTACAGGTGGTTGGGTGGCGAGGGTGACAGATACATGTACGCACCCCCTCAAGACCACGATCTCACACCTGCTAAGAAGGACCCTCGACCGGGGGGTTTCCTGCGTCCGAAAAACAGGAAACTCATCGGAGGGGGGCACAGGGATTACGAGCACTTCAACACCCCCCGATGTCGTGTCAGTGGGCGGGCGGTAGACGCGCTGAACACCTTGCAGAGGGTGCAATGGGAGGTGAACCTCGACTTCCTTGTGAAGGCCTTCGATTTGAGTCTCGCCCACCTAGGGGAGGAACTGCGAGACTGGACTGAAATCAAGAAGAGGATTACTAGGGTAGATTGCAAGGACTGGGCCTACGACGCGTTCTACGGTGAAGACGAGACCAAGAACAAGGAGCGCGACATAGCCCTGATGTGGGCAAGGAAGATCATCAACCACAACGCGAACGTGTTCTGGCATTCTTGGGCCTGCGACTGGAGAGGGCGGCTGTTCCCTAGGGGCACTGGACTGAGCCCTCAAGGCGACGACTTGGACAGGGCCATGATACGTTTCAAGCAGTGGAAGCCGCTCGGCGACAAGGGACGCAAATGGCTCTTCGTACACGTGCACAACATGGTAGCAGTTTCTTCGGGTGTTGTTAGATGGGACGAGTGGGGCGAGGACCAGCCCCTGAAACGACAGTCCTTTGAAGACAGAGACAAGTGGGTGTCTAGGAACATCGACTCGCTCATTTCCCTAGCGGATTCTCCTCAAAAAAAGGTCCACAGGAAGGTCCTCGGCCTCAATGAGCACAGCGGTACCGGGAGCAAGACGTTCCAGCGACTGGCCGCGCTGATTGAACTCAGGCGAGTATGGCTCAAATGCAAGGATAATGGTGGCGACTGGTCCAAAGTCACCAGCGGCCAACCCATCTACCTAGACGCATCGTGCAACGGGTACCAGCACGTCTCGACCCTGCTGAGGAACAGGGAACTCGCCTCGCATGTGAACGTCGTTACTTGGGAGGATGATTCGACCAACGTCACTGGGGACCTCTATCAGGCAGTGGCCGATGAGGCTAGGAGACCCTCCTCTCCCGCGGTCGCCGCGGCTAGGAGTGAACTCCTGTCCAAACTCAGGGACCTCATGCCCGACGACAAATCATCTAGGGCGAAGGTGATGGATCTCCTGTGCACCCGCGACATTGCCAAGCCCGGGACGCTGACCCGAATGTACGGCAAGGACTCGACCCGAGACTGCTTCATGGGTAGGCGCGGGAAGGGCAAGCCGGGATGGTTCTCCAGCATCAAGCTCGAAGACGGGTCCTACGGGTGCCCGAAACCCGAATGCGACTACCCGCCGCACGAGAAGGAACAGTACGTGAGGACCCACGCCAAGAAAAAGCACCATATGAGGTCCTGCTGGCACCAAGAATCGCCTCTGCACCTAGCGCTGCTGAATCCCCCTGTGCACCCTACACTAGAGCAGAAGCAGTATCACACCGATCTTGCAACCAAAGTCGACAATCTGTTTGCTGCAGCAGATCATGCTGTCACTGGAGGTGTCTACAGGTTGTACAAGGACTCAGTGAAGTCCATATCCAGGCTGGCTACGAAAACCCGCAGCCTCAGTAAAATCAAGACCGCCAAATTCAACAAGGACGCGGGCAAGTACAAGTTCCATGGGAAAATGTACAGCAAGACCGTCAAACTGTCCGAGTGGGAATATGCGGCGCGCTGGAAACTCCCGGACGAATTCAAGGTCATCAACTACTACATCAAGCACGCAGAAGCATCATTGGGCCATGCGAAAAATCCCACCCACCCAGACTCGCTCTACAAGCACCTAATGCCGGAGTGGTACGAAATCGGCGGTAACAAAACGAGAAAATCAATCTTGTCTAGGCTGAAAGAACTGGACGTCCCCGATCTCAATCAGTTCGAAGAGGGTCACTACAGCAAGAATTTGATTAAGCACATAACGAAGATAGCAGCCCTCCGGGGAGGCGACGCAAATCTTGACGAGGTCATAGAAATACTCAGTGAGGAATCTATCCACCTGCCTCGCTATGAAGAGGATGAGAGGGACCGGGTGATGATCAAAAAACCCATCTCCAGCATAGCCCCGAACCTGATACACTCGTTGGACGCTTTCCACATGAGGACGACCATCACCGAACTCCACACATCCGATCGAAAACTCGACTTCTGGGCCGTCCACGACGCCTTCGGGACCCACGCGCGAGACGTGTCTACCATGTGTGACAAGATCAGGAAGGGATTCAGCGGCCTGCACCACGCCCGTGATATCAACTGGTGGCTCAGTGAGATGACTAGGGACGAGATGCACGAGTCCGTGTACATGCAGAGCCCTAGCAAGGACAGGTCATACGTGTACAAGCCACAACTCATCAGTCATGCCGAGAAGAACGGTATCGAACTTTCCACAGTCGAATCGACCGCAGCGCGCGACAGACACTACTCTGCCATGGAGGAAAAGCAGCTGCATGGGGTAGTCTATCGAAGGCGGACCAAGGCAGAGATTGTGGGACATACCGAGAAGAATGGCATCGGACCCTCCGCAGTCGAATCGACCGCCAAGAGAGGAAACACGCCGACCAAGGAGGACTACATTACAGCGCTCGTCAAAGCGCAGATCCCCCCTGAGCAGGACTGGCTCCCAGCGGCGAATCCCACTAGGTCCGACTATGTGGCCAGACTGGTGGCTGAGGGTATCGCTCCCCCTCAGGGGTGGGTTGCTTGGATAGACCCCTCCGAATTCGACAAGAGACTCACGTTCGAGGCGAGAGGGTCAAAGTACATGGTAGATTAGCCCGCGTTGTAATCCAGAAAGAGCGATTGTAGGAGGGGCATGAATGAGGAAGGGGATGGTCGCGTGGCCTACTTTGTAGCTATGCGAGAGGCGAATAGTGACTAAACTTGCAACAACAGTAGTGGCTGAAAAACATCTCATCAGACGATGTAAGGCATCCTCTTTGGGGTCATAGTGGCCCACCGAGTCGACTCGACTAAAGAGAAGGCAGGACAACGCCCTTAGCGGGGTAAGGAGGAGTATGCGCGCGTGAAGACAAATATGAATCAGAGTCATGAAGTCTGGTCGCAGGCGAATTGTCGGTAATCGAAAGAGAACCCGGCCTACAACAACAAAGAATGAGGAATAGGATATGGGCATATTAAGAGGAATATTTTGGATAACGGCAGCAGCAGCGACCGGAGGATTGGCACTAGCCCTCCTCCCGAACGACTGGGATGGGATAGACGGCTACGACGGCGGATCGGACGACGACTGATTGCATTTGCATAGAAGCATTGATTTGTGACTAGGCGGAGTGTGTGACATGGCCAGTCATTGGCTGGCTCTAGTTCAGTTCAGCAGGGCCACGTCCTAGCACACCGGGTCGAGTCAAGACTCGAAGTGGAAGTTGCCCTCGTCATCGAATAACTCTGCAATCCTCTTTTTCCAAAACCTCGGCATAAGACGCTCGTTCTGCGATTTGGGTTTTAGGGTCACACCAATTGATCCCAGTTCCAAGTCTTGGAGACTCTTCCTTCCGATGAGTCCATCTTCCTCCAAGCTACTCAGAATTTGCGAGAACCTGGAATTGCTTCTTTTCAGCCCCATAGTTTCCGCTTCCGCCATCAATTCGCTCCTAGGGATGTATTTCGATTTCTTTCTTTCATGCAGTTCTACCAATGCTTGCAAGATGATAATTTGAGATTGCTGAGAGGCCATCCTTTTTCTAGAAGCTCCCTCCTTAAATCTCTCTTCCATTTCCGCCAGGGCCGACTCCATGGCGATCTCGATTTCTCTTTCCTGATTGCTAATCTTGTGATACAATTCAGAGATCTTCTTTTCCTTTTCTCCGAGCACTTCCTTCTTATCAAACTCGGCGATGTCAATCCCAGGCGCGCGGCGGGAATCATAGTGTTCGGTAAGTTCGCCATAAATTGTCTCGATTTCCAATAAAGCGATCAGATTTTTTGTCCCATAGCCTGCTGGGCCAGTGATTAACACATGCAAGTCCATAGCCCATCTCTCAAGATCGGGGTGATTTGAAGAAATGTAGGAAAATATTTCTTCTGATGGTATGTAAAGGAAGCAATAATTTGCAGTTCCATCATCTGGCCGAACATATCTTTCACATGTGGTACGTATTGTGTATTTCAGTCGCCCCAAGAAGTAGCTCTCTCCTTCTGCTATCGCTTTCTTTTCATCTTTCGGGATAGCGATTAACTCTCTGAAAGCAGTTAGGGGAAGAGCCGCTTCGATGCAGAGCAGTTCCCCTCCGGGCAGACGCACGGCAGCATCGGGTCGCAGCAATTCTCTCCAATTTTCTGCATCATTCCCCGTGGAGAATCTGGAAATAACCTGAGAGGTGCGGTCGCTGGTCTGCTGGTAGGTCCCCAATAATCCCAGTAGGTGATTTGCAGCCCATATATTAGCCTCAAATGGGTCTTCCAAGTACCCCTGCACAGACGCTGGATCCCCGTCCACTAAGTTGAGTAATCCAGCGTCAATTTCAGATTCCCTGTCTTTGGCATCCTTCACGTTGAGGTGATTAATTAGATGCATTATTTCCTCTCTCCTGCCCTTCCCTTCAATTCTCTCAAGGGCCAGAATGAGATTCTCAATACGCTCTTTAGCCGAGTCCAACATATGCCCTTCCCCCCTGCCCCCCCTAAGGATCATGCCCGCCTCTTCCATTTCCACCAGGGCCCTCCTGACGGTCTCCTCGCTGCAGCCAGACCTCACAACGAGATCCTTGCTGGTGACTCTGGGCCTGCCCTGGCTGAAAGAGAGATAGAGTTGCGACAGGATCTTTGTCCAGGAAGAATTACCCAATGTTTCTTCAAAGACGCTCGCATCAAAGGAAAGAAACTCTCCTTGTTCCTCACTGTCCCATCTTACGTCTGCCCACTCATCTATGACTCGAAGCACCTGCTTCCCGTGTGCCCCGATTGTTTTGGGGCCGAAGCGGTGTACGTCTTCCAGAGATTCCGGGTAACGGGGCTTGGACTTAACCAACTCTCGTAGAGTCTCGTCATGGAAGACCTGATACGAATGAATTCCCCTATCTTTGGATTGTGTCCGGCGGTACGCCCGAAGCATATGCTCCAGAGCTGAGTCATAGGCAACTCGGCCCTCAGTGGTCTGACTCTCAGTAGCCTCATTCACGAAGGAGGGCTAGGACGCAATAGGTTTAAACCCAACCTAAAATGCCTAGAATTCTGAAGGATTAGGATGAATTTCGGAGTATATCGTCAAGCCAGCACCCCCCATCCCCCAAAAGCAAGTCATATTTTCCACAGGATTTTTTCGCTCCGGTTCAAACATCGGTACACTACTGTCGATTCACTAAATTCCAAATAAATTCCTTATTGAAGCCAAATTGCTGATATTTCTCCACTGCTTCCCCCCCAGAATCGGGGCATTTATTTACCCCCCTTCGGTGAGCGTCAGTGCGCAGGAGTAAGCAGCCCTGCTTAAGGAGTGAAAAAATGAGCAATAGTAAAACAAGAAACAGCAAGCAGAAGAACGACAAAGCCAAGAAAACGACCGTCGCCACCCTCGAGACCCCGCTCGGCCCCTGCCGAGTCGATATCAAGGCGGCCAAGGACGCTTTCGACGAGGCACGGAAGTGGGATTGTAGCCCGCCAACCGCCGAGGAGAGGTGCCACGAGGACTACCTCGGAGGCACGGTGTCCAAGCATCTGGACTTCTGGCCTTCCAGGCAAGGCTCCCTGATGCTAACGGAGCTTGAGCCGTTCGTCTTGAAGGAGTGGACCGTGGACCGCCTGACGCACTTCGTCAACCGAGGGAAGAAAGAGGTCGACCCGTCGTACCGCGAGGTAAAGACCGGGGTGGGGAAGGCCGTCGAGGTCGCCATAGGGTCGACCATGTGCATCCAGAATCGAGATTCTGGGGCGAGGCTATGCCTCTCCACGTGGATCGATTGTGAGGGGGACGTTCGTCTGGATATCCGCTTCAACCGCAATGACGAGAACGGGCCACAGATCGCTTGGGACTTCCTTCGTGGCTTCAAGGAGCACTACTAC
>Ga0209019_1001928_pt1 | contig 10141 bp, 7 predicted proteins | sample METZYME_3_300m_FD_187549 | JGI IMG/M metagenome (GOLD analysis project Ga0209019, IMG submission 187549) | Marine microbial communities from oxygen minimum zone in mesopelagic equatorial Pacific - METZYME_3_300m (SPAdes) (version 2) | ecosystem: Environmental > Aquatic > Marine > Oceanic | place... | reverse complement strand
TTTAATAATTCTTCCTGTTTAAATGAAGTGTCTTGATATTCATCTACCAGAATATGTTGAATTTTGTCATCTAGATATTTTCCGAGATCTGTGGGTTCTAGTTCGTTTCCAAAAGATTTTAGAGCTGCAAGTGAAATTTCACTAAAGTCACTTAATTTATTCTCTTGAAGTAAACTTTTAAGTTGAGAATCAAGTTCGGGTAACAAGCGTAGTGTAGTTCTTAAAATGTTCCATTCATAATCACTAAAACAGGGATCTGGCAGAAGTTTTATTTTATTAAGGCCTTTTAGTAAGGGTTTAAGAGCAGTCAAGGATTCCAAATAAATTTTAAAGTCGTTTTTAATGTTCTTATTATCGACAGGAAAGCCAAGATTTTTGTCCACCCGTTTTCTAAATTCACCGGTGTTTGTCAAAAGAAGGTTCGAAATTCCTTTCCATTGATTGAGTTGTTTGATTTTTGGGCTTGGAAAAGAATCTAATTGACTTAAAGCTGTAATGGAATTTTCGGAATCGCAAATATTCAAGTTTTTTCCGGCATAGCCACCAAAAGTAATCAATGGATTTTTTAAAGATTCGGGAAATAGAGAATAAATTTCATTTAATTGTTTTTCGATTAGCTCTGTGTAAAGTTTTTCCAGTTTATCTTTGTGGGAATTGTCTAGTAAATGCTCTTTGATATTTTCAAATTTATCAAAAAAAGATATCATCCATTGGTCGCGTAGATTCAATAGTTGCGATATACGCTGGATGAAGGTTTTTTTATCATTATCTAAATGCTCGAGTAAAGCACGTACCAGTTCTGCATACTTGTAGTCAGGACTTTCAATTTTTGAAAGGATTTGTTTTGCTGTAATTGCATACAAATCTTGGATATTCTCTTGAATTTCGGTAGCCCCCCCCATTTTTGACAAAAGAGGTGTTCTTTTGGTTAGAAAAGAACAGAAAGAATCGATTGTTACTACTCTGAGTCGCGCGGGGTTTTCCAATAATCTCCACCCAAATTTCTTATTTCGCTCCAATGCGACTTGAGCCAGGTTCCATGTTGTTTTCTCATGTTCTTCTGTTGGCGGAGAAACATCTTGAGCTAAATCCAAGGCTTTGATAATTCTCCCCTTCATTTCACCTGCAGCTTTTCGGGTAAAGGTCATCGCAAGGATTTCCTCGGGTTTACTGACACCCCCAAGCAATTTTAAATAGCGTTGTATTAAAATTGTTGTTTTACCGGATCCGGCAGGTGCTTCGACAATAAAGGATTGCCCTGGATTTAAAGCCCTGTTTCGAATATGAAGGTCTGATGGAATCATAAATCATTTCCTTCATTATCATGGCCCAATTCCCATATCCTGCAAAATGATTCTAAATCGCAGTTTTTACATGTATTTTGTTTTAATGTTGGTTTAATACTCAATCGTCCAGATAAGAATTCATTGGCGAGGTAGCTGGTTTTATTTTTCCAATAGGTAAGAAGGTTGTCCCAAGTGGGGTCTCCGATGTTCTCCGAAAACTTGTTAGGCTTTTGAATTTTCATAAACTGGATGGAAGAATTTTCATTCTCCAAATACTGGACTCCCTTCATTCCCATTTCACCTTTTTTGGTTTGGGCAAAATAAACACCCATAGGTGAAATAACATTTGAATAGAGAGGAAGTTGGGGGGATAAAAGTCGTTCAGTAAACCATTCGCCCGGATTTGCATTGCCGGTTTTATAGTCGATTAAAATTTGCTTTTTATCTGTTGTATGATCTATGCGGTCAACCCTTAAAGATAAACTTAATCCATCCAGCCTGATCTCTATTTTTTTTTCCTGCTCCATTACAGAAAAATCATCCCGGGTTAATTCGAATTTTGTCAGCCACTCAAGTAATAATTTAAGATTTCTAGCCTTTTCCAATTCTAAAAATTTAGTTTGATTGGGTATTTCTTTAGAGATTTCTTTCATGGCATGCTGAATAGTGTCACTTAATAAAGCACTTAATTTTCCTGTTTTGTTTAAACTGGCAAGTTCTATTCGGGTGTGAACTTTTTTCCAGAATATTTCAAGAATTCGATGAATTAGTTTTCCTCTGAGAAGGGAATCAAAATCGGTGTCGGGGATATCACGATTTAAAGCGTGAAGACGAATTCTTGCAAAGGCTTGGAATGGGCAATCTGCTTGATACTTTAATAGATTTGCACCCCCTTTACCTAGACCTATTTCAAAACGAGTTTTTTCTTCTTCAATTAGGGGTAAATGGGAGATTTCCCTATAGATCTCCATATTTACGGTATTAGAAATTTGATCTTTTATCTTCGAGGAAGGGAGAATGAAACTGTTCGCTTTTGGAAAGTTTTTGATTATTGGACTGGGTTCTAATACAGCATCTCCATCTTGTGATGGATAACTTAGAACAACATCGGGAGAATTACGCAAAATATTATCCAAAAACTGTTCGCTATTCTCAAGCTCCCATTTGGCGTTGCAGTGCGGCAATTGATGTTTTTTTCTGTATTCTAATGGTATGAAGGTGTTTGGTTCCGCCGAAGGAGGAAGAGATTCCAAATGACAACCTACAACCCATGTATGGTCAAATTTCATTCCCCTCGACTCACTTAATTTTATGACCTGAATAAGATGATCCCTGGATTTTTCTGGGAAAAAACATCTTTCAGAGATACTAGTTAAACACTCCACAGCCTCGATTCTTTGTATTTGGTCTAATATAGAGTTTAGAGAAGTGAGTTGATCCAGACAATTTTTCCAGGATTCAAATATGTAATTTTCATTTTCAGTGAGTTTTTTTTCTTCTCCAGGCCAACCCATGTTTTTCAAGATTTCGGTTATAGACTCGGCCCATTTGCTTGGCAAAAAACTATTTTTTATCGATATCCAGTTTTTCCAAGCGGTTATAAAATTAAATATGTGAGGTGAATTTTCTTTATAAAGAGACAAGGGAAACTTATTAATGTTGATAGAAAATTTTCTTTGTTTTCGCATTTTGGTCTCAATCTCAAGAGACTTTATTTTTTCCAAATGAAAAACCGGGCTTTTAATTATGGAATAGAATTTTCCCGCCGGAATCTCGGGGGTAGGGGTTCTTAGAATCTGAAGAATTAGGTTTATAGGTGTAAGTTCGCTAAGGGGTGAACCCAAGGATATATTGAAAGGGAGCTCCAATTTTTTTTCAGGATAAATGGATTCAGGGCATAGCTCCGCCGCTAATTCTCTTTGCAGAAGGGAACGGTAACTTTTGAGGTCTGGCACAATAATTCCAAAACGTTTGCCTGGTTGGTAATTATTTCGTATCCATCTTGTGCAGGTTGTAACTTCTTTATTTTTATCCTCATAATTTTGAACAGAGATATTTGTATTTTCATAAATAGTTTTTGTTTTAGTATTTATCGCATCTGCTAAATCGAGATGCGTTTTTACATTTTTTCTTGCTAGAGAATCCAACAGGTGCTGGAACTGAGGTGTTTTATTTTTAAATCCCTTAAAAATAATAGTTGAAGGTAAGTTTATTTTGCCTTCATCAATAGATTTGCTTACCCAGTCTATTAGACTGGATTCATCGATGGCGCTCCACTGTAGTAATTGTTTATCAAAATCTTCAATCCATTTAAAGAATGAAAGGGTTTCTACTGTTTGATTAAAGACCTTTTTTTCAAGGGGTATTTTGTATTCTTTTATTAGAGTATAGGCTTTAGCTGCTTGGTTTGCCGCCGCTTCCTTATGCAGCAAGCTTAACTCTTTTATATAGAGATCATTCTGTATAATTTTTTTCCATAAGTTTTCAGACTGAATTTTGCTGAGCAGGAATTTTTCGGGCCATGTCTCTAGCCAGACTTTCTTTAGCCAACCCGAAAGGGAGAGAATATTGGGTGTTTCCCAGGCTTTTTTTTGTTTTTGCTGTTTATTTTGATCTAGGAGTAGCCAGCTAGCCAGCCGACTGTGGGAGGTTAGAACTAGAGAATTGTTCGTCGGAGCCATAATTGGGTACTTAGCTTGGTAATTCGATGTGGCTACTTAAAGAATAAGCAAACCGATCCTATAGACTTATGTAGGAAGGGTTTAGGTCAGGGGGTGTCTTGAACCCAAACTTCTCCTGAGGATGTGGTTTCCCGTTTCCATATGGGGGTTGTGCGTTTTAGTTCAGCTATAGCCCATTCGCATGCTACAAATGTTTCTTTTCTGTGTTCACCTACGGCAACAATCAACACAATATTTTCTCCAATTTCAATGGGCCCAATCCGGTGAATTATACTCATGTCGATAATGCCATAATCCTTGATAGCTTTTAACCGAATTTCCTCTAACTTTTTCTCGGCCATTTTTGGATAGTGTTCAAAGTTTAATTGGGTGATGTTCTCACCTTTTGATAATTCTCTTCCAGTACCAAGAAAAGTGGTAATGCCTCCAATATTGCGTGACACTTTTTTCATAACCTCGATTTCATCGGTTACTGAAAAATCTTCTAATTGGATTCGTACTTTGGAATCTGTAGTTGTGCTCATAATATTACCTTCTTTGTTTTAAGAACCGCCTGAAAAAGGAGGAAGAAACGCCACTTCATCACCATCGTGGATGATAGTGTCGGAATCAGCCATTTCCTCGTTGACCGAGATCATTACTTTTTTTTCTCGGATAAACTCTCCCATTTTAGGGGATGTTTTTGAAATAATTTCGCTCAGTTGATCCATGGAGATGGAGTTTGATACTTCAATAATTTTTTCTTCCATTTCCGCAATTGTCTTTAGACTGGCAAAAAACTTTATAGTGATCATTCGCCTACACCTTCTTTTTCAAAAGTGCCGGACTTTCCACCAGATTTATGAATCAATCCAATTTTATCAAAGTACATTCCACGATCAACAGCTTTACACATGTCATAAATGGTTAATGCGGCGGTAGAGACGGCGGTTAAAGCTTCCATTTCTACTCCTGTTTGCCCAGTTACTTTAACGGTTCCCGTTATAGTGATTGAACAGAGCCCTGTTTTTGGATCAGGTTCTTGATGTTTTTCAAAACTTATATCAATTCCGGTTAATAACAATGGGTGACACATAGGTATGATTTCATGCGATTTTTTTGCGCCCATGATTCCTGCAACCTGGGCCACAGCAAGAACATCTCCTTTTTTTATCTGCCCTTCATTGATAAGCCGAAGGGTTTCAGGTTCTAAATATATTTTTCCGGTTGCGACTGCTTTTCGGGAAGTAATGCCTTTTTCAGACACATCAACCATGTGAGCACGGCCTTCCTCATTAAAATGGGTCAAAGGATTATTCATTATGGCTTAATTGTACCTTAAACTAAAGTAATATGGGCAACCGTTATGGGACAATCCAAATAAAACCATCATTTGACGGGAGGTTCATACAGTCCAAATATATTGCCTTCTGGGTCTTTAAATCGGGCTAGTTTTCCGTATGCATGAATCTCCATAGAACCTAGAGATTTAACCCCCATTTCTTTTAAACGCTCAATATTATCAACAATAGGTTGAGCCATAAAATACAATATGGCGCCTGTATGTTCTGTCTTTGAGCTTTTTACCTTTTGCAATGCAAACCGCTGTTCTTCAAGTTTAAATTCGGCCCAGTCTTTTCTATGAAACAAAGGTTTAATCCCTAAGACCTTTTGGTAGAATTCTACAGCCCTATCCAAATCAAATACTGGATAGGTTATAAAAGCTATAATCATAATAATTCTTTTCGGATTTGTTAGTGACTATTGAGAATATCAGTCTGGTTATTTTATCCAGCATATTACATTCTTTATGGAATATTTTGACTCAGACAAGCAAAAATTCCCAGTTCTTTTCTGGTCTTAAAGGGGTATGGCTTATCCTGATGGGTTTAGTAGCCCTAAATTGGATCGGGTTTTCTATTTGGAACCGAGAATTGCTCCTTTGGGCGGTACTGTCGGGAGTAATTCACGGTGTCTATATCCTGTGTTTGTCGCGGGCTTATAACACTCAGAATATTTCCTATGTCTATCCAATTGCACGATCGGCACCGGTTTTTGTCCCTGTTTTTGCTTGGTTGTTGTTGGGTGAGAAACTGATTCCACAAACTCTCATTGCTATTTTAACTATTATATCTGCCATTTATATTTTACATTTTGATGGGCATCTGATCCGAGGATTCAAAAATCTTTGGCAAGCCATTCAACACAATGACCTTCGCTGGGCTTTTTATACTCTGGTCATGGTAGTCAGCTATAGCCTGGTTGATAAAAAGGGTATGGATTTATTTTTACTCCAATTTCCTAATCAACCTTTTCAAAATGGAATTGCCTTCTTTTTTTTGGAAGCCACTATTGGTTTCACTATTTGTAACCTTTATTTATTTTCAAATCACAGTACAACTGAAATCCTCGACCTTTGGAAAAATGATTGGTTGAAAGGTTTAGTGGGAGCATTTGCTACTTTAGGTTCGTATGGTCTGATTTGTGTGGTTTTGCAATTTGAATCAGTAAGTGCAGTAGTCGCATTAAGACAAGTTAGCGTTTTAATGGTTGTTTATTGGGGTTGTTGGAAACTGAAAGAGCCATTTGGCCGCGAACGTCTTCTTGCTGGAGGATTAATAATTTTCGGAGTGTTTCTTATCGGAAGATAGGACATAATTGTTAAAAATTTTAAGTTTGATTATATAAGAATAAAAACTATTTTTTCTCGCCTTTAGTAAGAATATCTCCATAATTATTAGCAAATTAGATTAAAAAAAATTAACTAAATTTTAAAGATATCTCCCTTTATAATTGAATAGTAATTTTTATAATTTGCTCCAATATAAAATTTAATTCCCCGATACTGGAGGTTGATGTGGTGTTTAGATTAAAAATTTTTAAAGCAATTTTGGTTTTTATCATTTCCCTGATTTTATTTATTTCGATAGCTGAAGCGGTTAAAGGTGATAAGAGAATAATAAAGACCTTCACTCTTGAAAATGGCTTGGATGTTTTTCTAGTTTCGGATCCTGATGTGCACCGTAGCGCCGCAGCCTTGGCTGTGGGAGTTGGTCATTTATACGATCCTAAAGAAAAACAAGGCCTGGCGCATTATCTTGAGCATATGTTGTTTCTTGGTACCCAAAAATACCCTGAAGTAGGTTCCTACAAAAAATACCTCGATGAACATTCCGGGGCTAGTAATGCCTATACCAGTGGAAATATAACCAATTATTTTTTTCAGGTTTCACATGACGGTTTCGATGAAGCTCTTGACCGGTTCAGCGATTTTTTTAAGGCACCTCTTTTTGATAAACAATATGCTGCCAGGGAAGTAAAAGCAGTTAACAATGAACATGAGAAAAACAAACTAAACGATGGATGGCGTGGAAACTTTGTCGCAAACCTGATGTCCGAACCTGGCCACCCTCTAAAGCAGTTTGGGACGGGTGATAAAACCACACTTTCTGGTGATAATCGTCCAGATTTATTAAAATTCTATAAAAAATATTATGCAGCATCGAATATGAAGCTGGCGTTGATTTCTAGTGCCCCATTGGAAATCCTTTCTGCGAAAGCTAAACAATATTTTTCTGATATAAAAAATCGTCCTGTAAAGGTTCCAGAGTTGCCGGCAGCCTTTAGAAAATCATTGAAAAATGAATACAGACTTTTAAAAATCAAAACCATTAAAGATGTTCGCTCACTTGAAATCGATTTCCCTACGATTCGGTTATTAGATCATAAAGGTAGTAAACCTGCTTCGGTAGTAGGTTCTGTTCTAGGATATGAAGGAAAGGGTTCTCTGCTTTCAAAATTAAAAGAGGAAGGGTTGGTTTTAGGTTTAAGCGCTGGGGGAGGGTCCAGCCACCCGAATATTAATTCGTTTAGTATAAGTATTTCATTAACGGAAAAGGGATTGAATGAATACGAGCGAATTTTGGAAATGGTATTTTCATATATTGAAATGGTTAGAAAACATGGAATAGAAAAATATACTTTTGAGCAAGCCCAGGCAATGGCACAGATAAATTTTGATTGGAAGAATCCAAATGAAGGTATGGGTTTTATATCCAGCAAGGCATCTTTGATGCATGATTATGCCCTTAAAAACATAGAAAAATTGCCTTTTTTATTCACAGAGTATGAACCGGAAGCATATAAGGCGGTTCTCGAAACACTTGTACCAGAAAACTCTATGGTGGTTCTAAGTCATAATTCAGCTGATTATGATCAGAAAGCCCCTTATTACGGCGCGGAATATTCTTTGCGAAAAATAAAAGGTGAAAGATTCGAGAGACTTGCAAATCCTGCAAAATTAGAGGGCACGCTTTATCCTGAAAAAAATGACTTCATTCCATATCGTCTTAAATTGATAGATGAAGATCCCCATTTGATTAAGGATGACGCTCTAGCAAAAGTTTGGTTTAAATACGATCATCGTTTCAAGCAACCTAAAGTTTATTTGACCTACCAGATTGAAACACCTCATACCTACCGAAGTCCGAAAAATCTCCAGTTGGCGAAGTTATATGAGGCTGCTGTCCAAGAAGGGTTAAATGAACTGGTTTATCCGATTCAAATGGCTGGATTGTCCTACTCACTTTCAGTTGGTAAAAAAGGCGTGGTTCTAACTATTGGGGGTTACTCGGAAAGAATTAATGATTTATTGAAAATTGTTACTCAAAACTTGATGGAAATTAGAATAGATCCTCAAAAATTTAATAATATTAAAGAAGCTATGGTGCGTGGATTGAAGAACCGTAAACTGGGACAAGCCTATTCTCGCGGTGGATATTATAATTGGTTGATGCTATTAGATGAGCAATATACCGAAGAGGAAAAGCTCCAAGCTCTTCTCCCTTTATCATTGGATGATGTTAAAGCATATGCCAAAACACTTTATGAGAAAGTTTTTATAACAGGATTAATTCACGGAAACTATAATGATAAAAAGGCCATTGAAAATACAAATATTCTTATAGATTCACTGAAAAGCCAACCGCTTGCTGAAAAAGACCGATATAAGCAGATTGTTGAGAAGATGCCGAAAGGTAAGCGATTTAGTTTTTCCCGCGAAGTAAAAGACAATAATAATTCTTTATCCTATGCCATTCAGGTGGGTGATAAAGATCCTGCCCTCTTAGCTCAGGTTTCCATGCTGGCCTCTATAGTAGAAAGCGATTTTTATACGCAAATGCGCACCAACCAACAATTGGGATACATTGTTTGGAGTTTTCAGCAAAGAATGGAGGACAGAATATTTTTTCGATTGCTAATTCAATCCTCGACCCATGGACCTTTTGAGATGCGCAAAAGGGTCAATGCTTGGTTAAAAAGTACGGATAAACTATTTTCTAAATTAACCAAAGAGGAATTTGAACGGCATCGGCAAGCTTTGATTGTTGGATTAGAAAAAGAGGGAGACAGTATTGCTTCTGTTTTAAGTGATTTGTACAGTTTAGCTGTAGATGAAGATGGTGATTTCTTATATAAAAAGAAATTGATTGATGCCGTAAAAAAAGTGAAAAAAAGTGACGTAATTTTACAAGCTAGGAAAGTATTTTTAGACCCCAATACTCCCCGGTTAGAGGTTTTAATTAGAGCGAAAGATAGTAAAGAAAAGGTTCCTGCTGGGATTATTAATGATGTTAAACAATTTAAAGAACAAATTTCTGTGATAGGAACAAATAGTTGATTTGCTATTCCCCTCATATTTTTAAATAAAATTAAAGGTGTGTGATGGCAGGTAAAAAAGAACGCGGGCTTTGGGAACTTTATTCCAAGGATCCAGAAAAGGCGGATGCTGAAATTTGGGAAAGGAAACCGACCTCTTTTTCAAGAAGAGGGTTTTTGAAGAAAACCGGTCTGGCTTCCATGTCTCTGGCTATTGGTTCGCAAATCCCTTTCTTTCGTTATATGCCTGATGGATTTATCCCATTGGCTCTGGCAGAAACTAAAAATAAATTAATTATTGAGGGGAAAGAGGGATTGATTGTATTAAATGATCGTCCCATTAATATAGAACCCCACGCCCATTTATTGGATGATGAATTTACCCCAAAGGAAAAACATTTTGTTAGAAATAATGGCCTTCCTCCAAATGGAAGGATTGAGGCCGATAAATGGAAGTTAACCGTTGAGGGAGAAGTACATAAACCATTACAGTTAAGTTTGGAAGCCCTGAAAAGTAGATTCAGGCACCACACCTAT
>Ga0209019_1001923_pt1 | contig 10168 bp, 9 predicted proteins | sample METZYME_3_300m_FD_187549 | JGI IMG/M metagenome (GOLD analysis project Ga0209019, IMG submission 187549) | Marine microbial communities from oxygen minimum zone in mesopelagic equatorial Pacific - METZYME_3_300m (SPAdes) (version 2) | ecosystem: Environmental > Aquatic > Marine > Oceanic | place... | reverse complement strand
CAGCCCGGCCCATTCCCTTTGAACTACAGCGACCGAAGCTAGTTGCTCGTGCGTAAGACCGTATTCTTTCATGTACCTGAGAACCCCGATGGTAAACATCGTAGTAGGGCCATTAGGACCGTAGGGCATTTCGAATTGTCCAGCGAGGCTCGCGCCGCCGCCGCCAAAAAATCCTCCACGTCCAACGCCAGAACGTCCACTTTCGCCGTGGGTGATTAATACCGTACTGCAGTGACCTGCCTCGATGGCAGCAACTGCGTGTCGAACATGTAGCATGAACGAGCAACCACCAACCGAGGTGCCGTCAGCCCAACGTGGCTCGATCCCAAGATAATGTGCGATCTCGGTAGGAGAAGCTCCTGCCGTGGCCACGCCGTCAATATCACTCGGCTTGATGCTTGCGTCAGCCATAGCATTTAACGCTGCATCTGCATGCAGTTGTAGCTGACTCAAGTCAGGTATCCGTCCGAGTTCCGTCGTCTCGGAAGCGCCCACAATTGCTACTGTCATTTCGCTACCCCCTAGCAGAAGCGAGATTATACAGAGCCTAGTTATCGGTCATAGGCGGCAGACGCTCATTCCAGTTCAATGAAGCATCACCCACAGCAAAAAACTCTGGATTCAGTAACGAAGCTTTGGTGTTGTAACGTAGTACGGAACCATCCATTTGAGTTACCGAGCCTCCCGCCGCTCGGAGGACTGCTTGTGCAGCACCAATATCCCATTCCGACGTTGGTCCCAGCCGTGGATAGAAGTCGGCACGCCCTTCGGCTAACAAGCAGAGCTTTAACGAACTACCCATCGCAATACGATCTACCCGTCCAAATATCGGGATGAGACTTTCAAGATAACGCTCCAATCGCTCGCTCCCATGGGAACGGCTCGTAACGACGGTGATACCGTCATCACCCAACTCTCTCGTTGTGATTGATTGGCGAGACGATCCCACAATGCGGAACGCCTCCTGTTTGTTGACGTCACCGATGTATACGTCGCCTTGCACGGGAGCGCCCACGATCCCCAGCACCGGTTCACCGTCCTCGATTAACGCGATGTTCACGGTGAACTCGCCGTTCCGATTGACGAACTCTCGCGTCCCGTCCAAAGGATCCACCAGCCAATATCGTCTCCAGGTCCTGCGCACGCTATAGCTGGGTGCGTCAGACTCTTCGGAAATCACGGGGATTGCGGGATCAATCGCACTGAGCCCATCAACGATCACGCGGTTCGCCCGCAAATCAGCTTCGGTCAATGGTGAATCGTCTGATTTACTTTCCACATCAAAGGCAGTCCCATACACATCCAAAATTTCCGAACCTGCACGAACCACGATGTCGATGAGTTCTTCAAGCATTTTCGTGATCCATAAATACTTGCGCGAGCTTCAATGCGGCAATGGATCGCGACTCTGAAAGCGACTCAGACATCACCAGTTGATCCACTTCTTCAAGTCGCCATTTTTCGACTTCCATGATCTCCGGCTCATCGCCAGGCAATGACTCTGGATATAGATCCCGAGCCAAAATAACGTGAATCGAAAATCCCATGTAGGCGGGCGCCAACGTAATTTGTCGCACGTAATCGAGTTGTCGGGCGCCAAAACCCGCCTCCTCCTTCAACTCGCGATTTGCCGCCTCCTCAAATGTCTCCCCAGGGTCGACTGTTCCTTTTGGTAGATTCAACTCGTAACGATGCAAGCCTGCTAGATATTCCCGCACCAGGATAACTTCATCGTCCGTATTGATAGCAACGACAATCACGGCCTGTCGTCCACGCGCAGGCAAACGCTCGTATAGACGTTCAACACCATTCGAAAAGCGAAGCTTAAGCGTTTCAATGCTAAACAGTCGGCTCCGAGCCACCGTTTTGGTTTCCAGAATTTCAGGCAACGGCACGTGTAATTCCCACACCAACAACTCCACGTTTTCATTAGTATATCGGCATGATCAGCTGGGATGAGATTGATACCGTGTTGCTGGATATGGATGGCACGCTGATCGATCTAAATTACGACAATACCCTGTGGAACGAACACCTCCCGCGTCGCTATGCGGCTGCGCACGGCCTTGAACCCAATGAAGCCAGCGCTCTGTTGTACGGGACAACCATGGAAAATCTACCGAAACTCCACTACTACTCGGTCGACTATTGGAAACAGCGGACCCAACTCGATATCGATCGGTTGCATAGCGATCTTTCACATTTGATTCGTTATCGACCCAACGCAGACGTCTTCATAAAATATTTGCGTAAGACCGGACAAAGGGCTGTCATCGCCACCAACGCACACCCGAATAGTTTAGCCGTCAAGGATGCAGCGATCGGTCTGGTACGGCAGGTCGATGCATGCTATTCGGCTCACGAATTCGGGTGGGCTAAGGAAGAGCTAGGCTTTTGGGAAAAACTATTTTCTTTGGAATTCTTGGACCGAGAAAGGACGCTGCTCATCGACGACAACGAAGATGTGCTCGACACGGCGATTGAGTTCGGGGTCGGTCACGTATTGACCATCGCGCAACCCGATCTACAAAAGCCGCCACGCGCAAACACACGTTATCCCGTCATCTCCGATTTTGCCGACCTTATGACCTAAATGACCGGCGCCATTTCAGACCGATCTCGACCACTTGATCAAATGCGTATTGATCGTTGGCTTTGGGCTGCCCGTTTTTATAAAACCCGCAGCCAAGCAAAAATTGCCGTTGCTGGTGGCAAAGTGCACGTGAATGGTGCCAAGGCCAAACCGTCCAGAGAAGTGAGGATCTGCGACAGCCTCAGCATTACGCGAGGAAACGACCAGATTGATATTGTCGTCGTCGCACTGGCGAATCAAAGAGGTCCCGCACCTGTTGCCCAAGCGCTCTACTCAGAGACACCCGAGTCCGTTGAACGTCGAGCCGCACACAAGGCTCAGCGTCGGATGGAGCGTGCCGGATTGCGAATGCCAAAGACCAAACCGAGCAAACGGGACCGGCGCCATTTGATGCGCATGAAAACCGAGACTGAGCCTGACTGATTGTTGATCCCCCTTTAGTTTCTCCCCAAGTACCCGTTCGTTACGGTTGACCTGTTCCCAGTCTTGGCGCCTCGTCGGGTCGTGTTAGTAGGCCATTTATGTTCGCCACAAACCGAGAGCTCGATCATGAAATCGATCCACGGGCTCGTGTATAGTCCACGCCTTATACGCTTTGGCTTCGTAATGGCGCTGAACTTTGACAACTCGCCGGAAATGTCGACTTATGTCGATTTAAGTTCAGCCGTTCTTGCCGAGCTCGCCGTATCCCGTGGCGAGGGAGAATTCGCGTCTAACGGAGCCATTGTCGTAACGACGGGAAAACGTACCGGACGATCACAAACGGACCGATTCATCGTTCGGGAATCCATTACCGAAGAATTGATCGATTGGGGCCCTATCAATCTTGCGGTAGACGAAAGCACGTTCGACGCGCTTTGGGAACGAGTTCAGACACACCTCGCTGACCGCGACACTTTCATCAACAATCTCCACGTTGGCGAGGATCCAGACCACTATTTACCTATACAGGTAACAACCGAGTACGCGTGGCATGCCCTGTTTGGTCGAGCTTTATTTATCACGCCCGATGTCTTTAATCCGCAACGAAAGGGCGTATGGGAAATCGTCAACGCGCCCGAATTCATCTGCGAGCCCACTCGTGACGGCACTGAGAGCGATGGGGCCGTAATGATTAATTTTGCTCAACGTCGAGTTTTGTTGGCCGGAATGCGTTATGCCGGTGAAATGAAAAAATCGATGTTTGGGGTACAAAACTTCTTGTTACCCGATGTTGATGTCCTCCCGATGCACTGTTCTGCAAATATCGACCCATCGGATCGCGTGACACTCTTTTTCGGACTTTCAGGCACGGGCAAAACGACGCTGTCGGCAGATCCAGAGTGTCTGTTGATTGGGGACGACGAACACGGGTGGAGCAAAGGAGCTGTTTTCAACCTCGAAGGTGGTTGCTACGCAAAATGCATCGATCTAACGCGAACGAACGAACCGGTTATTTTCGACGCAATCCGCTTTGGTGCCATTGTAGAAAATGTGGTGATTGATCCGGAAACACGTGAACCAGACTATACCGATGATTCGATTACCGAAAATACGCGTGCTTGTTATCCCCGCACAAACATTGAAGCGAGGGTCCCCGAAAACCGTGCCGGCGAACCAACCTCGATCATCTTTCTTACTTGTGACGTCAGTGGAGTTTTGCCACCAATCTCTATTCTGAGCAAAGAAGCCGCGGCCTATCATTTTTTGTCTGGGTATACAGCGCAGGTGGGTTCGACGGTCGTGGGCTCAACCGAGGCGTATTCAGCGACATTTTCGACGTGTTTCGGCGCAGCTTTTTTCCCACGTCCAGCCAATATCTACGCTGAGCTTCTGATGAAACGGATCGAGGAATATGACTCCAAAGTGTATCTAGTCAACACGGGCTGGTGTGGCGGTGGTTACGGCGTCGGGGAACGTTTTAGTATTCCCGTCACAAGAGCCATCATCCACGCCATCCAATCAGGTTCCGTTGACGAAACGACAACGAGGGAACTAGCGGGTCTCAATTTAACGATCCCTACAAGAGTCGACGGTGTTGATTCAAATATACTGGACCCTAGACGGGCTTGGTCTGACGCGAAAGCTTACGATGATGCTGCGGCAGGCCTAATCGCCAAATTTCGCGAGAACTTTTCGAAGTTCCGAGTTGATGCGAAGATCTCGGCCGCTGGCCCGAGATAGGTCCAACTCGCGCTTTCTAATAGTCGCGAGGACAGGAACACAAAACACGGGGGCAACAAGCTCTTTGCAAACGGGTTTTGACTCTGAGTAACACGAGTACAACAAGTCTGAGCGAATTCGACGACGGCATATCCGCGATCACGGGGAATCCGGGGCTAAAACTTCTTCGCAGAGGCATCGAGAAAGAAAGTCTACGTATCTCGTCGACCGGGACGTTATCCCCTTCGCCCCATCCGGCCACACTTGGATCGGCGCTGCGGCATCCCTTCATCACCACCGACTTTTCCGAAGCGCAGATGGAGCTCATCACCGGCGTATCCCAGTCCGCTGACGATTGCATAGACGAGTTGACCGACATACATCGCGTTATCTACGAAGAAATCGGAGACGAGCTTCTATGGGTCGCGAGCATGCCTTGCATACTCGATAACGACACCGATATTCCGATAGGCCAATACGGATCGTCCAATATTGGCCGCGTTAAAACCGTGTATCGGAACGGTCTAGGACACCGATACGGTAGGCTGATGCAGACCATTTCAGGAATCCATTACAACTTCTCATTACCCAAAACGCTCTGGCCAGCCATTGCAGATGCGAAAAGACAACATCTCGACCAAGCTTTTCAGGATCAATGTTACTTCCACCTAATACGAAACTTTCGCCGTTATTCGTGGCTATTGATTTATTTATTCGGTGCGTCTCCCGCCGTGTGCACATCCTTCATCCGTAATCGAGAACACAGCCTTAAAGCCTTCGACGAACAGTCACTGTATCTACCCGAAGCAACATCTTTGCGCATGGGGCCTCTCGGCTACCAGAGTGGCGCGCAGTCTGACTTGCATGTCTCCTACAACAGCCTTGAACGTTACGCACAAACAATGATCAAAGCGCTAATCCGTCCTTTTCCGGCATACGAGGCTATCGGTGTGGAAGTAGATGGGCACTACCGCCAGCTCAACACTTCGCTACTGCAGATCGAGAACGAATTCTACGGATCAATTCGGCCCAAACGCCGGATTCAGCCCGGAGAACGGCCTATTAATGCGCTGCGTACAAGAGGCGTTGAATATGTTGAAGTTCGATGTCTTGACCTCAATCCCTTCCTGGAAATAGGCATCGACGCGGACACGTTGAGATTTCTTGACGTTTTCTTGTTGGTTTGTCTGCTGCTGCCGAGTCCCGAGGACACTGCGGACGAGTCGAACGAAATTCTGCGCAATCAACTTAGCACGGTACGTGAAGGCCGAGACCCAAACGTTGCCTTAGCTTCAAGCGGAAAAGCTAGGAATTTTCGGCAATGGGCAACCGAACTCCTAGACATGGCCGAGCGAGTAGCTTCTACAATCGACGCGGTGTCGGGTACTGCTCTGCACCGAGGGACGGTCGAGTCGCAACGACATAAAGTCACAGATGTAACCCTGACCCCTTCCGCACAAGTATTGCAGGCAATGAGTGACCAGCAAGTCTCCTTCTTCCACTTGACGATGAGCCTTTCCGAAACTCACCGCCAAGTCTTTAGCGACGAGCCAACGAGTCCCGAGTTGCTAAAACGCTTCGCGTCGCTCGCTGAAAATTCATTACGCGATCAATTGGCGCAAGAAGCAGCCGACACACAAACATTCGAAGAATTCCTCGAAAACTATTTGAGGCTCGACCTCGATTGAACTTTCTAGCCCACTGCTTACTTGGTTATCCAGAGACCGCGTTGATCGCTGGCGGATTTATAGGCGATTTTGTTAAGGGTCCAGTCCCCAGTTCATTGCCGACCGAACTCGCTCGAGGCGTCCGGCTTCACCGGCATCTCGACAGTAGCAGTAACCGAATGCCCGAAATGCGTAAAAGTTATGCCCACTTCGGCCCTGATCTACGACGTCCGGCACCCGTTTTGCTAGACCTGATCGCCGATCACGTCTTAGCCCTCCAATGGCAACGCTACGGCATCGGCGAACTCACTGATTTTACTACGACCTGTTATCAGGCAATCGGCACCTACCCGCTGTCGCACGATGCGAGTCTATTTTACGACCGCATGAAGGAAACAGATCTTCTGGCGAGATACTCCCAACGCGAGGTCATCGAACGGGCCATGTTCTATATCCTCAAACGTCTCCGCTACGACCGTTTCAACGAACAGCTTCATGAAATTCTCGATACGAAACTTGAACACTTTTGTATGGATTTCCACGAATACTTCCCATTACTAGCCGAGGTTGCACAAACATTTATTGCAGAAGAGCATTGACCATAAGTACTCCAGCAGTGACCATCAAATGATGACCAACTACTTGCGTTCAATCGATAGTGAAGATTGGAGCCTTCTGACCGTTGCAGCAGGCGCAACGTTCCTATTCGCAGCGCTAACTCTGGAATACGTCTTCGACCAATTACCTTGTGCGCTCTGCCTCAATCAAAGGATTTGGATGATCTTAGCGACACTTCTCGCAGCCGGGGGCTTAGCTCATAACCCTCGACTCGGCATCTATCCATTTTTGTCACTGATCTCGAGCATTGTTGGTATCGGTTTTGCTTTGCGACAGATTTACTTACAAATTACGCCATCTGCAGCCTCCTCATGCGGACCCGGACTGGATTACCTCCGGACAAATCAATTTCCCCTCTCCGATATTCTGAAAGCACTCACCACGGGCACAGGCGATTGTGCTGAACCTTCCCTTATCCCTGCCGCTGCGTTAGTGGCATTCGTAGTGCTCGGTGTCGGGGCAACCATGCAGTGGCGAAACTAACACTGAACCCAGATCAGCTTTGGCTCATCGTCCATGCTTCAGATTCGTAATGTCTTATTAAGGCGCGGCGACCGTGTACTGTTCGACTCTATCAACATCACGATACATCCAGGCCACCGCGTTGGGGTGGTGGGTCGCAATGGCGCTGGAAAGACCACCTTATTCGAACTGATCCAAGGACAACTTCACCCCGAAGAAGGAGACGTCTCGATCCCTCAAGATTGGCGTCTCGCCTGGCTAAAACAATCGACCCAACCGTCAACGCGCAAAGCCATCGAATACGTAATCGATGGCGACCATCACCTACGCCGTATTGAACGCAAACTCCGCGACGCCGAGACCTCTGGCGACAACGACCGGCTCGCCGATCTCTACGTCGAATACGACGATGCGGGCGGGTACCATGCCCGTGCAAGGGCTGGAGAAATTCTGCACGGTCTAGGGTTCGCGGGCCCAGATTTTGACAAGCCGCATCGCGCGTTTTCCGGAGGCTGGCAGATTCGTCTGAACCTCGCCCAAACACTCATGAGCCCCTCAGAACTTCTTCTCCTGGATGAACCCACCAACCACCTTGACCTCGACGCAACCCTTTGGCTGGAAAGATGGCTCGGACGGTACCGTGGAACATTGCTGACAATTGCCCACGATCGCGACTTTCTTGATGGAACCGTCAATGAAATAGTCCATCTGCACGACACCTCCGCTAAAACTTACGCGGGGAACTACGCTTCGTTCGAACTTCAACGAAACGCCGAACTCGAACAACAAGCAAGTTTGCATCGAAAACAAGAAACCGAACGTGCACGAATCCAGCGTTTCGTCGATCGATTCCGAGCGAAAGCTAGTAAGGCCAAACAGGTGCAAAGTCGTCTACGCGCTCTTGATCGAATGCCTTCGATTGCCTTGTTGCATAGTGAGTCGCCTTACCAATTTTCGTTCACCAATCCCGAAAAGACTTCTAACCCCTTAGTTGTCGTTGACGATTCAACGATTGGTTACGATCAAATGCCGATTCTGAGTAATCTCACGCTCCGCCTTTACCCCAAAGATCGTATCGGAATTCTGGGCATCAACGGCGCCGGTAAGACCACGCTGTTACGCGGCTTAGCTGGGGAATTGAGCCCTATGGACGGGCGAATCGCACGTGGAAAGCACGCGTCCATCGGATATTTCACTCAGCAACAACTAGAACGTCTTGAACCCGACGCAACGCCAATGGAAAAACTCGGTGAGATCGAACCGATGCTGGATCAAAACGCTCGAAATTACCTCGGTGGCTGGGGATTTTCAGGCGATGACATCCATCGATCCGTGAAAACCTTCAGCGGCGGCGAAAAGGCCCGCTTAGTCTTGGCACTGATTGCGACCCAAAAACCGGCAATCCTACTTCTCGATGAACCAACCAATCACCTAGATGTCGAAATGCGACAAGCGCTCACGCTCGCGCTTCAGGAGTACGAGGGAGCTCTACTGCTGGTGTCCCACGATCGCCATCTGTTGCGGCATACGGTCGACTCGTTTTGGCTCGTCGCGAAGGGTACAGTGGCAAATTATGATGACGATCTGGATGCATATGCCGAATTAACGAAAAGCAAATCTGCAAGACGGAGTATCCCTGTTGCAGATTCTGCGCAAGAGAGGCGCCGGTCAAAAGCAGACGCGAGAGTCCACACGCAATCATTGCGTCAAAGCAGGGATCAGCTGGAGGTGGATATGACGCAACTCCAATCCCGGCTAAATCAACTGACGGAACGCCTCGCTAACTCGGCAACCTATACATCCGAAAGCACAGCCAATATCAAAGCACTATCGGAAGAACACGGGCAACTAAAGAAAAAACTCGCAGCGTTTGAGCAATCCTGGCTCGAAATCGAAGAGCGCCTTGAGCATAGTAAGGGGCCCTGACCCCCAATCGGATCATACAACCGCTAACGCTAATGGCGTGTCTCGACGCTATCCCGCTGCTGGGCGCTCGTATATGGACTTTTCGTCCTTGGACTCTTCCGAAACCTTGCGTCCCAACGACATGAAGGTCGGGATTTCCTCATCAGCAAGCTCTTGCAAGCCCTTCTTTCTCGCTAACGCCGCATCAATATAAGGCGCTAGTTCTTCCAGTTTTTGTTGCTCGCGCGCCGCCTCGCGTTCCTTGAATTCAGGCATGACTTCTGCGGCAAAAATCTCTAGCGCTTCGCAAATATGTTCGTGCTGATTACGGCCGGCTTGTTGAATGAACGTGACTTGGTCAACGCCGCATTTCTCAAACTTCAGTAAGTGTTCGCGAAGATCGTCTGGGGTTCCGATACCGCCTCGGCTGCCCGCAAGCGCTTGAGTCATATCCATTTCCGCCAAGTCCCCACGCGCCTTCTTCACTTCCTCAAATTGCTTCCAGAGATCGGTTCTACCTGGCTTGTGTTCACCAAACGCGTATAGGCTACCCAACGCAAAACCGAAGAATTCAAACCCATCCAAACCACGTTGAATTGCAATTTCACGATCGTGATGGCAAGAAAAACTAGAAACCATGCAAATATTGGGATTTACGGCATGCCCAATTGGGATGCACTCATCCGACTTCAAAATACCGTAATACTCATCGACCCATTCTTGAGCCTCCATCGGGTCGACGAAGGCAAACGTCAGTGCACCGATACCAAGTCGAGCCGCC
>Ga0209019_1001921_pt1 | contig 10179 bp, 8 predicted proteins | sample METZYME_3_300m_FD_187549 | JGI IMG/M metagenome (GOLD analysis project Ga0209019, IMG submission 187549) | Marine microbial communities from oxygen minimum zone in mesopelagic equatorial Pacific - METZYME_3_300m (SPAdes) (version 2) | ecosystem: Environmental > Aquatic > Marine > Oceanic | place... | reverse complement strand
GTAGTCGAATTCCTCCCCGGCACAGAATACATGCGCGTCAACGGCAGCTTTAGTGGCGCAGGTACCTGGGCCGCGACTGAGAGCGGAACACACGTTGAGCGCAAACTCACGGTTGTCCCTGGAACTGACTGGAGCCATTACCTGCCACTACTGGCTGGTATCCCTATCGCGCTGATAGTAACTGGCTACTACCTTTACTGGCTACAACGGCACAAATACGAGGTGCGCAACCTCATCCAACAGATGCAACAGCAAATGAACGAGGAAGATGACTACCGCCGCATCATCATCCAATCATACTACCAGCTCACCAGTATCTTAGAGAGGTATGGCTTCCTGCGACGGTCTACACAAACCGCACGCGAATTTCGCGAGGTACTTTCGCGCGCGATGCCGATTTCGCCCGAAGGGGTGAATCTCATGACACAGCTGTTCGAAATTGCACGCTACTCCGGTGTCAAACCGCAAGTAGTCGACGAGTTCGGTATGGCCTGGAGCGATGGCTCGTACAATCTCTGGTGCAGCGAAGCCCTAGAGACGCTAGCAGAAATCGAGCGAGAGATGGATGGAGTGCTAGAGCAAGGGTTCGTGACCCGCACCAGCCGCTGGATAAGGAGGTGGGCGACCTGAAAGACTGGTGGAATCGTTACGGCCTCAAACTGACGGCGCTGGCGGCAGCACTGCTCATCATCGGCGCAGTCTACCCTGAACTGACAATCCGCTCGCAGAACCCGTCGCAGCTCTCGGCGTGGGACGGAGACTGGAATGATATCTCCAGATTTGCAAACGACATGCGCGCCGAGGGATACGCGACGCAAGCGCTGCTCTCCAGCCCAATGGCACTAGACGAGTTGAATAGTGCGCAGCGCAACGCTACTGTGTTGCTCATCCTAGGCGTCGAGCGCGCATACACCGAACCGGAGGCAAAGGCAATTCGCGAGTTCGTCCGGCAAGGTGGGCGAGTGCTGCTGGCGGACGACTTTGGCCACGGTAACTCTGCCGTCTCCGGACTCTACTCCGTCGGTGCCAGCTTCTTTGGTCAACAGCTCTACGACATGAACCACTGGGATGAGCCGAGTCATCCACACAATGCCTCCTACGTCGTCGTCGACGCTGACCTACCTAGGGTAGGGTTCAGCGGGCAGCTACTGCTATCAGAACCGACTGCACTGACGGTTGCCGAAGGGGGCAAGGCAATTCCACTACTGCGCTCCTCCGAGCAGGGGTTCGTCGACCTCAACTCCAACAGTTTCGGCGACCCTGATGAAGGAACTTTTTCCATTGGCGGTGCAGTCATTATGGCCGAAGTAGAAGTCGGCAGCGGGCGCATGGTACTGCTCTCTGACCCGAGCCTTTTCATCAACTCGCTCTACGGCGAACTTGATAACCGCGACTTTGCGCACGCGCTCATCGGTTACCTCGCCGGGGGCAACAATGCGACCCTGCTCTTTGATGAGAGTCGTCATCTACAGCCCGACTTTCTTTCGTTGGTCTATGTGCAGCTCTTCGGCTACATCGTATTCGCCGGCAACAACGAAGTAGCGCGCATCATCCTCCTCGCCGCTATCCTACTTGGCGCTGAAGTGGCGCTGATGAGAACGCGCAACCCACTTCCGTGGCGCCACTTGCACAACCTCTGGCTCGGGCGCAGCAGCCGCTATCGGGTGCCGCACGCACACTACGTTCATCCCGACACCATTCGCGAGGTGTTCCTGGATCGCGTCCGTATCGCGCATGGCTATGCACGCGAGGAGTTCGAACTGCTGCCGCAGTCGCAACTGGAAAAGCTGCTGGATAATGATATACTGGTGAGGTTTATTGTAAATAGGGACGCAAGGCTGCAGCCGGAACTGGTGCTAGAAGCAGTCAGCGGGTGGAAAAAATGAGTGAAGAAAAGCAAACGAAAGATGGCGGTGCGGAAAGTGCAGTCAGCCAAACCTACCTGACGGACGAGCTGGTGCGTGAGACACACGCGCTGGCAGAGAACATTCTGAGTGAGACTGAGCAGGTAGTGCTCGGCAAGCGACCTGTGCTGGAAATGGTGATGGTGGGCGTTATGGCAGGTGGCAACATCCTGTTCGAAGATAACCCTGGCCTAGCGAAGACGCTTCTCGCAAATACTTTCGCGCGCGCACTGGGATGCAAGTTCAAGCGGGTGCAATTTACTCCCGACCTGCTGCCGGCCGATATTACTGGCATCTATATTTTCGACCGTAAGGCAAACGACTTCGCGTTCCGCCCCGGGCCACTCTTCTGCAATATCCTGCTGGCTGACGAAATCAATCGTGCACCTCCCAAAACGCAAGCTGCACTGCTGGAGGCGATGCAGGAGCAACAGGTAACTCTGGAGGGGGAAACGCACCAGCTGCCGCAGCCGTTCATCACTATCGCGACCCAGAACCCCATTGAGTCGGAGGGTACCTATCCACTGCCCGAGGCACAGCTGGACCGCTTCATGATGAAGCTCTCGGTTGGTTACCCTGGCCGCCCCATCGAGCGTGCTATCATTGTCAAGCGCATGCAGCGAATGCAGGACGAGCACGATGTCCACGCATTAGCGTCACCTGAGAAGCTATTGCAGATGCAAGCGTCACTGGAAAAGGTGAAGGTGGATGAGAAAATAATCGATTACATAGTCGAGATTGTCAGCCGCACCCGTGAGGACCCACGCGTCTCAGTCGGCTCGAGTCCACGCGGCACTCAGGCGCTGTTCAAGCTCACGCGAGCACTAGCTGTTCTGAATGGGCGTGATTACGTCGTGCCGGACGATGTTAAACGGCTCGCCATCCACGCACTACGGCACCGCATCATCCTGAAACCGGAGCCACGCATCAAGGGTGTTCAACCCGAGGAAATAATTTCGCAAATCCTGCAGGAAGTCGAAGTCCCGACAACGCAGGGTTTCGCCTGAATGTGGAGCCGGAAAGCGACCGCGCTCGCCGGCTGTGGCGGTTTCCTAGCACTTTCAGGACTGGTACTGCTCAACTACCTCTTCATCTCGGTTGGCATCGTGATGCTAAGCTTCCTGTTCCTCGCCAGCTTCCTAAATCTCTGGATGCCGCGCGTAACAATCGAGCGTACCACCAGCTCGCAGAATATATTCGAAGAAGGCGAGCTGGAAATCTCTTTCCGACTGCGTAATCGCGGCCTTCTGGGAGGATTCGTCGAGATTTACGATGAAATCCCACCGCAGGCGCGCCTTGTGCGGGGATCTAACTACACATTGCTCTACCTTAAGCGACAGCAAGAGGTAAGTTTCACCTACGTCGTCCAAGTTCCATTGCGTGGCCACTACCACATCGGCCCGGTAAGATTGAGGGTCAAAGATGCGTTTGACCTGTTCTACACTGAACGGCACGAAAAAACCCTCGAGCCTTTCTCGGTCTTCCCGCGCATCGAAGCGCTGGATTCAGAAATACTGGCTGGCAAGAATCCCAAGCTCTACCAAGGTGCAATGCCAATCTACTCGGTCGGCGAGGGTACGCAGTTCTACTCTCTTCGAGATTTCCTACCGGGCGACTCACTGCGTAAAGTGAACTGGAAGGCGGTGGCACGCACCGGCGAACTTATGGTAAACGAGACCGAGCGCGAGGACATCCTGGACATCTTCCTGCTCCTAGACGCGCGAGGTGTTAGTGGTCTTGGCAGCCCGACGGATAATCCACTTGAGATGTGCTGCCGCGCTGCAGCAAGCTTTGCCGACCAACTGCTGCGGTCGCGCAACAATGTCGGGCTAATAGTCTACGGCAGCCGCACTACGACCGTCCACTTGGGACGCGGAGAGACGCAACTGCACCGCATCTTGACTGCGCTGGCTGACGCTAAGGCGGAAGGAGAGCTACCGCTGAAGCTAGTCATTCAGGATCTGCTGCCCTATATCCCGTCCGGGTCGCCAATAATCCTATTCAGTGCGCTAGACAACGATGATACACTCCCAGATGCGTTCACGCTGGCGCTGACACGGGGATACGCGCTGACCGTTGTCTCCCCATCGAGCATCGAGCTGGATACGGGGCTGGGACGCTTTGCGCCGCGCCCTGAAACTAGTACCGAGGTCCGCGCCAAGCTCGCCCTAGCACAGAAAACGGCACACATGGAGCGCGAGAACACTATCGCCGAGCTGCGCAGTTGGGGCGTCTACCTCGGCGACTGGAAGCCGGGAGACGCAGTCAATCTAGCGCTGGCAGGGGTAAAACGGTGAACTGGACTGCACGACTGCCGCGTTTCGAGCAGGTTATCGACTACCGTGACCTGCTGGGTCAGTATCCGCTGCTGCTCGCCCTCCGAGTGCTATCATCGGTCTGCCTGCTCTGGATGGGGACGCTCTGGTTCGAATTCCACGACCCGCAGCAGTCGCTGATTACTGAGTACGCACGTGACTACTATCCTGCTTTCGACCCGGCAGCGCACGATTTCGTGATTGGTGGCTTCCTGGCCGGCTTCGCGCTCTATCTGTTTACGCTGCTGCTACGTCCCTGGAACCGACTGCTGCTACTAGTGGTGGTGGCCGGGACAGCGTTGTACTTCTTTGGCCCCTATATCGCCTACCATACCGAAGATTACGTGCGCTACGCCAACCCACTGCTGGCGCAAGAACGTGCTGGACTCTGGTTCGGTCACACAACAATGTTAGTGTTTGGATCGTCACTGGCGCTCGGCTCCTACGGTATCTGGCAGCGACGCGCGATGCCGATTACGCTCTCGGTAATCCTGGCGATTGCGGTTGGATACCTACACACCGGTGAGCGGGTCACAACTCTCGAGGGGGGGGTGCGCTACGGGATTGGTTTCTTGCTCTACATCGAACTGGCGCTCGCAGCGCTGAAATACGAAAACTATGTCCTCCAGTTCCAGCCTGCTGGCGCCACTGGCAACCTGCTCTCCACGGATGAGCGTGGAGTCGTTCAATCCACCCTAGCGTCACTGATGGGGCATTACGGAGTCCACCTTGCCATCATGCTCAGCCTTACGGCGCTGCTGGGCGGTGCCATCCTGGAAATCAATATCTGGATTACGAACTACACCACCGGCCGCATCGCCGACTCGTTTGAACTGGATTCGCTCTATGGAATTGTCTTCACTGCCATGGCCGCTTTCCTGCTGCTGGCTGTACTGCGAATGTTTGCCGGTCCTGACTACGAACTCGACGAGAGCTGAATAGGATTTCCCTCTGTAGGCAGGATTACCTCGCAGTCAAGGTCATCTGCCAGCGGCTGCCGATTGTCACCGTGGTAGAGGATAACGCGCTCAGGGTCGCAACCACGAATGAACTCCAGCAGTTGCGTATGCCCAGCATGCCCACTCAGGGCGAATTGGGCCACCTCGCATTCGAGGCGGAAAGCAGGCGACTCAGGATCGCGTTCCATACGCATTTTTCCAGTCTCAAGAAGGTGGTGGCCATTGGTGCCGGGTACTTGGAAACCGGTCAGGAAAAGTGCCGATTTGTCATCGTGGCGCAGTTCCTGCATGTAATGCATCACCGGCCCGCCGCTAAGCATGCCGGCAGTAGTGACAATGACATCGCCTCGCAGTGCTTGCTCGCGCATACGCCAGTGACGCACAAAACGAGTCTGCTTCAGCGCGCGATGTAGCCCGCCGACATTGCGCAGTGCACCGGGATGCTTCTGCAGAATGCGCGCGATATCGCGCCCCATCCCGTCGAGCCACACTTCGTATCCCTGACCGGCGAGTAACATCAGTAATTCCTGGCTTCGCCCCAATCCGAAGGCAGGCAGGATGACTCGGCCACCACGCGTAACGGTGGTGTCGACGGCGGAGAGCAGCGCATCAACTACTTCCTCACGCTCAGGGTGATCGCGGCCTGAGTAGGTTGACTCTATCGCAAGCGTATGACATTTCACTGGCTGTGCGGCGCGTGTCAGGCCGGTGTCAACGGTATGCAGGTCTCCTGTAAAGAGGAAATCCAGTTCGGGGAAGTGAAACATGGCTGCACCTGGGATGTGGCCGGCGTTATGGATGCTGAACTCGAAGCCGCCATGGAACGCGCTGCGGCCCGGCACCAGCGAGCGGTGCTGTTGCAGTAATTCACCAATCGCTGTCTTCGGAAACGGTGCTGGGTAGCCTTCAATCTCGGCCACGTGGAGTGTATCCTCTGCTATCCTGGCGGCAAGATCGCGCGTTGCCGGTGTCGAGATAATGGGTGTACCGCGCTGCGCCACATCAGGCGCCAGACCGCAGTGGTCCAAGTGTGCGTGCGTTAGCAGGAGTGCGTCAACATCGGGCGCTGGTGACGGATAGCGTGGTGGGTCGTCGGGCTGGATTCCGTAATCAAGCAATAGCCGACCTGCGTTACCCTCAAGCAAGACACCAACGCGGCCGACCTCACTAGCTCCTCCGAGGAACGTTAAAGTCGCTGTCACGGAGTTATTCCCAGTCGTCCCAATCGTCACCGGCGGAGTCGGCAGCGGGCGCTGAGGATGGTTCGTCATCCTCATCTTCCCACTCCTCATCATCATCCCACTCTTCAGAGCGAGAGAAAATCGCCGCACCAACGGCCATTAGCAACCCCAGCAGCACAAATACATACCATAGGTCTACCAAAGTACGCGAGAGCCGGGCGCCAAAGCCCTCCTCGATTTCAAGCGTGAAAGTCAGTTCTTCTTGATTGCGCGAGAAATCACTGGTCGCTGTGACAGTTATGGATTCGCTATCGCCATTGCGTACCTCGTCGCTGGCTGTGACGCGTACCTTAACCAATTCGGTGCGACCGGCTTCCACTGGCAGCACGCCTACTGAATTTCCGTCGCTGTCATAGAAACTGACGCGCCAGCCACTCGGCACCGACGGCGCCTGCAGCGTATAGTTGTCATTGGTATTGCCAAGGTTGTCAATCTCGAGTGTGAAGCTATGCTCCTCCCCGGGACCCACGGCCGCGAGCTTCTGGGGTGAGCTGAGCTGGAAGTCGGCTGCCAACGCTAGGTTGAAGGTGAGCACCAGACGCGAGCGCACTGATGGGTCGCTTACATCCTCGGCGAATGCCTCGACTGGATAACCTCCGTCGCGGTAATTGGCGCTGCTGGCAATCGTTACGACCAAGTCCAGCGGCAAGCTCTCGCCGCTGTCAATTTCGACCTCGGTGACTGTCTGGCCCGACTGCTTGAACTGCGCCGACCAGCCAGATTCAAGTCCCTGAGTGTAGAGTCGTGCAGTGTAAGTATCGTCCAGCTCAGAGTGAAGTGTTAGGTGCACTTCCTGTGTGCCACCCGGCTGCATGTTGCCATAGCTGGTAGAACCATCCTGTGCCACCCGCAGCGAAAGGCCGAAAGTGCGTGTCACTTCCAGTATAGCGCTGGCGGTCTTGCTGCTGTTTCCCTGCGAAGTTCCTGTGAGCTGGATGGAAGAAGTGTCCTCTTCGCCAGCCTCAGTTGGTTCCACTAAAACAGTAACACTTGCGATATGGGCGTCGCCATCGTCCTGACGCGGCAGGTTAACCGTAACACCGGGCGAGCTAACGTTATCATACTCGAAGTTGACGTCCCAACCAGGTAGCTGCCCACTGGCGCTCAGGTCAATAGAGTCGGCAGCCTGCCCTAAGTTGGCAACCATTAGCGTGAAGCTGTTCCACTCGCCTGCAACCGCATCAACCGAATGGGTGGTGAGGTGCGAGCCATCCATATCAAAAAAGAGTGAAACGCCATATTCGGCACCGACGGTGACAGTGGTCGTCAGTGCAAACACCTTGGGTTGCGAGCCAGGTGCGTTTTGCGATTCTGCACTGAAACTGATGACTGCGCTGTTTCCAACCATCTCCACGTCATTGGCTACCTCAACAGTGAAAGTGGCGGTATCGCTGCCGCCTGGGTTCAGGCTGCCACTCTCCCACGTTTCGGGCGAGACCGTCCAGTCACTCGGTGTCTCGCTAGGGGTAATGACAACTGAATCGCTCTGGACACCACTGTTGTAGACTTGGAGCTGATAAGTTACTGTGCCGCCGACCGCAACCGTCTGCTCCGGCTGGGCGGTCTCAACGTAAACCCCATACGGGTCCATCTGCAGCTCGAAATCAGCCGGAAATTCCAGGTCCTGCTGGTTGACAATTGTCGCACGCACCTGGTAGGTGCCAACACCCTGCTGCTGCTCTGAAGGGTGGTTCTCAACGTCGTTGTAATGCCAGGTAAGCCCGGAGTAGTCAATGTAGCCACTCCCATCGCTGCGGGGGGTGACCGTTGCGCTGCCGCTAAAACGGGGTGTATCGCCCGGCTCATCTTCGGGGTCGTAAACGTCGACACGCACTAACTTGATGTCATAGGCGCCGAAGGCATTCAATGCTGTGCCGGAGAAGAATGCCTTGGCTAATTCGGCCGGCAGGCTTGGCTCAAAGTTGCTGGTTACGACGCGGTCATCCTCGGAAGCAGGAGAGCTGAGGTCCAACGCCTCACTGTCAAGTGATATTTCGCTTACAGGGTTGGTGACTACTTCCAAGCTGGTTGGAGTGGCACCTTCGCTGCCGCTGTCAACCCCCATCTTGACACCTGTGCCGCCGGTGTTCTGCACTTGTACTACAAGGTAGCGACCCTGTTCTATCTCATGTTTACCATTGGAATCCGGAATTCCTGATTCCCAAGTCAAGTCGAAGTTGTCGTTATCGTTGGCGCCCGGTTCATCGATGGAAGGGCAGTTAGTGTCAACAGTCATCTCGCCCTTGGCCAAAGTAGTACCGCTCGTTCCCTCACGGTTACTGGCGTCAATCAGCGAAAATTCGAGCGTGCTACCGCCGAATAGAGCGTCGACACAGGCCCACACCCAGGCGTGCGCCGCGACGCCAGAACGGTACGAGTCCAGCGTCAGGGCAGCACGCAGGCTCTGGTTCTGGTCGTCTGTCAGCGCGAAGTTGAAATCAGAACCACTGTCAATCACGACTGAGACAGCATCGCCATTATCGCCGCTGGGGAGGGTGTGCATATAGCCATCTCCGCCCAGCGCGTACAGATAGAGATGGATGTTCTCCTCGCCCTCTCCCGAAGCCATTTGAATGACTGGAAACGGCAGTAGCAAGCCCAGCATCAACGCCGCGACCAGAAAAGCGGGGATACGGTTCACGGGTCGATTCGACCGGGTTCGGTGATAAATAGGTTCCGCTTCAAGCTCCGCCGTTGGTTTCCCATTTGCGGACCACGCCCTCCAAGTCTCGAATAAACTCGAAAAGTCGCGTGCGAGCGTGCTGTGGGAGGTTAGTGTCGTTAATCTGCTCCTCCAGTACCGAGATGGTCGAGTAAACTCTCAGGTCCAGCTCATCTTGCGTGTTCAGGAGGTAGGTTTCGAGCGCGCTGCTTACGTTGCCGCGCACGTTGCGCGGGACAGAGGAATCTTCGGTAATCGCCTGACGAATCTCCTGCGACAGGCTGGTAATTGTCTGTTCCATGCTGTGGTCTCCATACGAAGTGGCGTCGCCACCTTGGACCTCACTATAAGACTAATGTCGTTGACGGAGTGCGGCTGGCCGTTACTTCCGCCGTCCTTCTGCGTCAACCTCACCGGCACGGATGTGCGAGGAGCTTACTGGTAGGCCATCCTCCGCCAGTAAGTGTTCTACCTCAATGATTTCCAGCCGTTCAAGTCCTTTCCCAGCGCGGTGCGCGTTAAGTCGTTCCGCGGTTTCACGTGTCTCGGATGTTACAACAATACCATCGATAGCAGCATTTCCGGCAGGTGGCCCCCACTCCTCGACCAAAGGTACGATTTCAATGCGTTCGAGTGCATCCCGCGCAGAGAACCAACTGCGAAGTTCGGCTTCGCGATTTTCGTAGGACGCTAGCTCACGCTCCGTCGGGCGCCTGCTGGCGGCAAACTCGTCGCTGGTGAGGCCAATTATGAGTGACTCACCCACCTCCAGCGCCGCCTCCAGCAACCGTGTATGACCAGCGTGCAGAATGTCGAAAGTACCACCGAGACATACAAGCTTCATACCAACCACAAGATGCCGCTTCGTAATACAACTGGCGGCACCCTTATCAGCGCGCCGGATTCGCGCCGAGCATGGGGGAGACAACTCACACTACTCTCGTTGTTGGCGGAATGACTTGTGGGGGTTGCGCCGGTAATGTGCAACGGGCGCTGGAGGCAGTTGTGGGAGTCACCTCAGCCGAAGTAAATCATGTCGAGGGTAACGCCAATATCGCGCATTCAGGCGTCGATAAAAGTGACCTCGAGGCTGCTGTT
>Ga0209019_1001913_pt1 | contig 10208 bp, 9 predicted proteins | sample METZYME_3_300m_FD_187549 | JGI IMG/M metagenome (GOLD analysis project Ga0209019, IMG submission 187549) | Marine microbial communities from oxygen minimum zone in mesopelagic equatorial Pacific - METZYME_3_300m (SPAdes) (version 2) | ecosystem: Environmental > Aquatic > Marine > Oceanic | place... | reverse complement strand
GGCGAGCCTGCTCATGGCGACACATGATATTAATCTTGCAGCACGTTTTTGTGACAATATCGTGTTGCTAATGAAAAATGGTGAATATTTGTCAGGGCCTAATCAGGACATACTTACAGAAAAAAATCTGTCACGTGCATATGATTGTCCAGTTCGGTCGATCAGCGCCGAGGGTTTTACATTACATTACCCTTATTGACCCAAAAAAAGAGCGGGTCAATCTCAATCACCCCAAATTATGCGATCGAAACCTCAGATTAAAAGGTGATGGACATCAGTTAATAACTTTGCCAAATAACTGCCAAACAATCCGCCATCTACTCCATTGACAACGCTGTGATCATAAGAGAGGGTCAACGGTAGTATTTTTCTTGGACGAAACTCGCCTTCAAAGTAGACCGGTTTCATCTGAGTCTTGGCCACTCCGAGAATGGCCACTTCCGGAGCGTTTACAATTGGAATAAATCCAGTCCCACCGATAGCACCAAGACTAGATATAGTGAAACAAGCGCCCTGCATTTCTTCTATGGTTAGTCGGCGGTTTTTTGCCTTCTCTGTTAATTCCATGACCTCAGATGCCAGCTGCCAAATAGATTTTTGATCGACGTCTCTAATTACCGGCACTAAAAGTCCTGCATCTGTAGCTACAGCCACGCCAATGTGTATATATTTTTTCTGAATAATGTATTCTCCGGAAGAATGAGACGAAACGTTAAACTGAGAGTACTTCTGAAGAGCCTTCGCACAGGCTTTTAAAATAAACGGCATAAAGGTTAACTTGACCTCTTTTTGTTCCGCCTCTGCTTTGAGCTCCTCCTGAAAGGTCTCGAGATCTGTAATGTCTGCTTCATCAAATTGTGCCACATGAGGAACAGCAGTCCAGTTACGGTGCATATTCGCAGTCGTAACTTTCTGCAGCTTAGAGCGAGGTACCTGCTCGATTTCTCCGAATTTACTAAAATCGATATCGGGCACCGAATTTGTCAAAGTTACTTGACCTACCGGTGTATTGATTCGACTCTTAACAAATGCATGAATGTCTTCTTTCAAAACCCTTGATTTTGCGCCCGTACCCGTTACCTGTTTCAAGTCAACGCCGAGTTCACGTGCCTGTTTACGTACGGCTGGCCCCGCATAGACACGCGACCTGGACGAGGATACGATCGGTTCCTCGGGGTTCTGAATAGCTGCCGCAGGAGCTGTGGAAGGTGCCTGGGCTTCGCCTGCTACTTCAGATTTCAAAGGCTCTGCTGCTTTTTGAACCTCAACATTAAGCTCAGTGTGGCTCGATAACAGCCGAAGAATCGGTGAACCGGTTTTAACCTTGTCACCGAGTGCGAGTAGCAACTCCTCCACTTGCCCCGCTATCGGTGCGGGAACTTCCATGGCTGCCTTATCGCTTTCAAGTGTAATAAGAGCATCATCCTTTGCAATCGAATCCCCAATGGCTATATGTAATTCGATTACATCCACTTCTTCCTCGGTTCCCAGATCAGGTACTTCAATAACGCTGGATGATGTCTTTTCTGAAGCACTCTCGTCTTTTTTGGAAACCTCTGCTTCCACTTCTTCCTCTTCGCTAGAACCCTCCTCAACGTCTCTTTGCACGATGCTTGATTCATCTGAAGCAGGCTCATTCACCTTTAAGGTGAGTATTTCATTGCCTGTGATAACCTGATCACCCAGGTTTACCGCTATGCTCTCAACTATCCCTGCCAAGGGCGCGGGTATTTCCATTGCAGCCTTGTCGCTTTCTAGTACCAGCAAAGAGTCATTCTCAGCAACACTTTGGCCCACTGAAACTAATAATTCAATGACCTCAACCTCGCTGGCTTCTCCCAGATCCGGAACTGTAATGATTTCAACTGCCAATGAAATACACTCCTGAGGTGACTTTCGCTATCATTTCTACGCAGGTTACCAGTTACTGAGTCAGAGGGCTTACCTTGTTCTTGTCTATGCCTGACTTTTTCATGTAGTCCGTGATGGCTTTAGCTGTTAGCACTTTGACATCTTTAAGTTCTGTCAAAGCAGCTAGAACGATAAATTTACTGTCAACTTCGAAAAAATGTCGCAATTGCTCCCTACTGTCGCTTCTGCCGAAACCATCGGTACCTAGCACTCGGTAAGAATCTGGCACGTATTCACGAATCTGATCGGAATAGACTTTCATATAATCGGTGGCCGCAATCACAGGTCCACTCTGTTTCTCCAACTGCTGGGTAACAAATGACTTCTTAGTTTTCTTCTCGGGGTACAACATATTTTTCCGAGATACCTCTAGTGCCTCTCTGCGCAGTTCGTTGAAACTGGTAACACTCCACACGTCAACAGACACAGAAAATTGTTCACGCAGAATTTTAGCAGCCTTGCGAACTTCCCGGAGAATTGTCCCACTTCCGAGTAATCGTAATCTCAGATTTTTATCTACGCTTTTTGAGACTTGATAGTCTTTAGCATTTCCATCTTCGAGCAGATACATCCCTTTGATTATGCCTTCCTCTACTCCCTTTGGCATCGCAGGCTGCTGATAGTTCTCATTCATTGTAGTGATGTAGAAAAACACAGACTCCATATTTACATACATCCGTTTCAACCCGTTCTGAACGATAACTGCCAATTCGTAAGCATAAGCTGGATCGTAATTAACACAGTTTGGAATTGTTGAAGCAAGAACATGGCTATGCCCATCCTGGTGCTGCAAACCTTCCCCATTGAGTGTAGTGCGTCCGGCTGTCGCTCCTATCAAGAATCCCCGTGCCTGAGAATCACCTGCGGCCCAGCACAAATCACCCACTCGCTGGAATCCAAACATCGAGTAATAAATGTAAAAAGGAATCAAAGGAAAATTATTCACACTGTAAGAAGTAGCGGCTGCTAACCAGGCTGAAAAGGCTCCGGATTCAGTTATACCCTCCTCCAGCATCTGGCCCTTTTTGTCTTCTCGATAAAATGTGACCTGCTTAGAGTCCGCCGGATCATATAGCTGTCCAACGGCCGAATAGATGCCTAACTGCCCGAACATCCCTTCCATTCCAAAGGTACGAGCTTCGTCGGGAACAATTGGCACCACTCTTTCACCAAATGCTTTGTCTTTGCAAAGGGTACTGAGTATGCGCACGAAAGCCATCGTGGTAGATTGCTCTCGGTCACCACTACCTTGTAACTGCTTATCAAACGCATCGATGGAAGAAACTTTTAAGGCATAAGTCTCAGTTCTGCGTTGGGGTACAGCTCCCCCTAGAGATTCGCGTACTTTATGCATGTACTTAAGTTCGAGACTCTTTTCGGGAGGTCGGTAGTACGGTACCCCTTCAAGTTTGGTATCTTTAATCGGGATACCGAACCTATCACGAAATTTCTTGAGAGACTCAATATCGAGTTTCTTAACCTGGTGTGATGCATTCAGTGCTTCGGCAGCAGCACCGAACGCGTATCCCTTAATTGTTTTTGCCAGGATCACAGTAGGTTTGCCGTTGGCTTTTACTGCTCGAGCATAGGCTGCATACACTTTGTAAGGATCATGACCTCCGCGATTTAACGCCATGATATCGGAGTCGGAGAGATGTTCGACCATTTTCAATAACTCTGGACTCTTTCCAAAGAAGTGCTCGCGGGTATAGGAGCCACCCCTGCTCACATAATTTTGGTACTCGCCATCCACCACTTCGTCCATGCGCGCCTGCAATATGCCTTCCTTGTCAGCCTGAAACAGTGGATCCCAATGGCGTCCCCAGATCACCTTAATCACATTCCAGCCCGCTCCGCGAAATATACCTTCCAGTTCTTGAATAACTTTGCCATTACCACGCACCGGACCATCCAAACGTTGCAAATTACAATTGATTACGAAAATCAGATTGTCCAGTTGTTCACGACCAGCCTTACCGATGGCTCCTAGTGATTCCGGTTCATCCATTTCACCATCTCCGAGAAATGCCCAGATCTTACGATCCGACTCTTTCAAGAGGCTTCTGTTGGTGAGGTACTTCATTATGTGAGCTTGGTAGATTGCTTGGATGGGACCCAATCCCATCGAAACCGTTGGGAACTGCCAATAATCCGGCATTAACCACGGATGAGGGTATGAAGAAAGGCCATCGCCATTCACTTCCTGCCGAAATTTGTCAAGTTGCTCCTCATCCAGGCGTCCTTCTACGAAGGAGCGTGCATAGATTCCTGGAGAAGAGTGGCCTTGGTAATAAATCAAATCTCCTTCACCATTATCGTCAGGACCTCTGAAGAAATAATTGAATCCAACATCGTACAACGTGGCTGAAGAAGTAAAAGTCGAAAGATGCCCACCAAGGTTCGGGTTCCGTTGATTAGCCCTCATAACCATGGCCAAAGCATTCCAACGAACGTAGCCTCTTATTTGGCGTTCCATGAACATGTCTCCGGGCATGCGTTCTTCGTTTTGTGGCAAGATCGTGTTGCAATACGGAGTATTTATAGTCGCGGATGATGCGAAATGCCCTTCTTGGATTATATTGCTCTGGAGACGAGCAAGCAGATAATGAGCCCGTTCAGGTCCCTCCTCATCCATTACCGATTTGAGGGCTTCTAGCCACTCAATGGTCTCTTCAGGATTTACATCGTCATGCATGACCATCGATTATTCCTAAACTTGTTTGTTGGCCTTTTTATAGAATATGTAAATAATTTACAAATTAGAGGTATTTTACCGAAATATACTCATTTTATCTATCTTTATGCAGTTATAAATGTAGTATTACTACATAAGGATCACGACACTTATATTCTTCTAATTTCGTATTTTTAAATAATAAACAGAAACTTACAAAATATCTTAAAAACTTAAACCAATCACTATAGCCGAATAACAAAATTTTTTGTGTCAAAATTACAAAAATACTAAAAATTAAGCTTACTTACGGGTTGACCGCAAAATTTTGCTATAAACCTTACTTCGAAAACAGCGTCACGATTATGTTATCTGGTAACCCAAAAATCTTAACCAATGCTAACGTACGAAGTCGCATTACTTGGCTGCGCGTCAATAGAACCTGCCAAACCTAAATCTCAACTGCCGAGTGTCGGCGATTATTCTTTGGAATTACTCAAAGTATCGAGCGCATTCTTGTAACCTTCCCAGTCAAAAAACGGACCTGGATCCGTCTTGCGTCCTGGAGCCACATCGCTATGCCCTAAAATCCTAGTGAGATTTAAATATGGATATTCCCGTAGAAGTGAATTAGTCACGTCCACTAGTGTTTCATATTGCTCTGGCAAGAACGGTTCATGATCAGTACCTTCCAATTCAATGCCAATTGAAAAATCATTGCAACTTGATCTACCTCGAAAGCTTGATTCACCTGCATGCCATGCCTTTTTGTCAAAAGGTACATACTGAGTGACCATTCCATGTCGATCGATCAGAAGGTGCGAGGAAACCTGCAAGTCTTCAATCTTCCTGAAATAAGGATGAGAGTCCATATCGAGTCGATTACAGAAAAAATCATCGATGCAACCAGTCCCGAACTCACCAGGTGGCAAGCTAATATTGTGGATGATGAGTAACTCTATTTGATCACCGGAGCCCCTACAACTTTGGTTCGGCGAATCTAGTTGACGCACACCCTGAAGGCGATTCTTGTAAAGAGTGAAAGACATCATTACATCGAAATACTTAAAAAACCCAACTCAGGCGCAATGGTAACACACCAGTTCAAAAGGAAACGTTGTGAAAACAGACAGCAAACATGAAGGCAATATCAGAGGCGTCTGGTCGTTTAGACACGCAAAAACGTGTGGAATCGCAGCTAGCTAACAACTTCCTATTCACACGGGTATAAGACATAATTTAACCAATGTTCCCGCCTAACCAAAAATCTCCTGGCAAAAGTATTGGCAAAGGAATGCTCATTGTGAGTTTTTTCCTGGGCTTAATGGCGCTAACAATATTTTTTGACGGCGTGTTGCAATCCCAATCCAATCCCAATAGCGAACCGAAGTTTAACGAAACCGACAATGGCATCAGAGAAGTTGTACTGCAAAGAAATCGGCAAGGACATTATGTTGCCAATGGAACAATAAATGGTGTGCCTGTCACTTTCCTGCTTGATACCGGAGCCACCGATGTAGCCATACCTGCTGCCATCGCTAGAAAAGCTGGACTGAAACAAGGCTATATTAGCCAAGCAGCTACGGCGAACGGAATTATCCAGGTTTATTCGACAACCTTGGACGAACTGCAGTTAGGAAATATTCGACTCCACGATATAAAAGCAAGTATCACTCCTAGCATGGGGGGGGAAACAATTTTACTAGGCATGAGCGCCTTAAAGCAGGTTGAATTCACGCAACGTGGCTCAAAATTGACTCTGCGCCAAATTCCAGCCTTTTAAAATCAATGAATACTTTCTTACCATCAGACATTGAATCTGTTGTTCGATCTGCCCTAGCAGAGGATATTGGTAACGGTGATATCACTGCAGAGCTGATTCCAGCTAAAAAGTTAGTGTCTGCCAGGATAATAAGTCGTGAAGATGGTGTGCTTTGCGGGTCGCCCTGGGTTAACAGAGTATTCTCCCAGCTCGACAATTCAATTGCAGTCAATTGGCGAGTCAACGAAAGCGAAACTTTCAAGGCCAACCAAATTCTTGCAGAAGTTGACGGTTCTGCCCGGCCAATTATGAGCGGTGAACGAACAGCCCTCAACTTTCTGCAATTATTGTCAGGCACTGCAAGCTATACACGTGAACTAGCTTCAAGGATCGCGCATACTTCAGCCAAATTGTTGGATACCCGTAAGACGCTGCCTGGACTAAGGTCAGCCCAAAAATATGCTGTTCGAATAGGCGGGGGTCAGAACCATCGTATGGGACTCTTTGATGCCTATCTGATTAAAGAAAATCACATCTCCGCCTGTGGTGGAATCTCTGAGGTTATCACGAAAGTCCGTAGGGTAAGCCTGGATAAATCTGTAGAAATCGAAGTCCAGAACCTAACCCAGCTCCAAGAAGCACTCGCCGCGGGCGCCAATAAGATTCTGCTGGATAATTTCGACATACTAGCCTTACAGGAAGCCGTCAAGATAACTCAGGGACAATCTAAGTTAGAGGCGTCTGGGGGAATCGATCAAGACTTACTGGTCAAAATTGCGGAAACTGGCGTAGACTACATTTCCATTGGGGCCTTAACCAAACACTGCCGGGCAATCGATTTGTCCCTGTTAATCAACTAAGCCTCATAATTCACGACCCAACCCTGCACGTAAGATCACATGGGGAGAGAACATGCTTAAAAAACCTTGTTTACTAGCTCTTAAGACCTTAAGTCTGTGGCTTTTTCCTTCAATGCTATTCGGACATGCTGGGGGCCTCGATATAAATGGAGGGCACTACTACGGCGCATCCTATCACTGCCATGTGACTGCCTGCGAAATGCCTGATACATTTAATGTAGGTCGAATAGGACGGGATAGCTTGCTCACTGATTATCGGGACCGAGAAAAATTCTATAACGAAGATGACTGGTCATTCGAAGAAGATTTCGACGGAGACTGCCAATCCTCTAGACAAGAGATGCTTATTCTAACCAGCCGTACAGAAGTCAAATATTCTAATCCTCGAAATTGCGTGGTCCGCACCGGCGAATGGCTGGACGATTATACTGGAGAAGTTTTTACTGTCGCTGTGCAAATCGATATCGACCATGTAATTCCGCGCATGTACGCACACACTCACGGCGGTGACCGCTGGATGCCTGAGAAGAAACTGATGTTTGCAAACGATCCTCTTAACATGATGTTAGTAGAGAAACGGGAAATCCGACGTAAAAGGGATCGCGGACCAAACCGGTATTTACCCCGGGGAGAATTTCGTTGCGAATACGTGCAACTATGGGAGGCAATCGCCGAGAAGTACAACCTACAACTAGGATCACGAGACGTCAGTGCTATTGGCCGAATTAAGAAGGATTGTCCAGAAATCGAAGAATAGTAAGTATTTACATTTTTTTATCAACCCGAAAAAAGCCGAACATTGTTCGGCTTTTTTTTTGCTATGCGCCCTAAACATTAGTCGTATCACGGTGGCAGTATGCTGATCTGCTCCATTCCATTATCCGGATCAAGCTCGTTATCACCAGTTGGGAAGCCGTTTTCCGACAAAATATAGGCAATTACATCAGTGTATTCTTCAAGCATTAAAGAACCAGGATTATCTGCTGGCATAGTACCCATGATGGACTCCCAGAGCCAAAGCAAAGGCTGATTATTCCAGGACCTTAAAGTATCGCGATAAAACTGCATGTTATGGCAAGTCTTGCATTGTGAATCATAAACTATCTGACCGGATGCGACCTGAGCTTCAGTGAATACTCCATCTTTTACCGTCTTTTCTTGTGCGAAGACATTCTGACCTCCTAACAAACAGATCAGCAAAAATGAGCTACCAGCTATTCTTAGCAATACTCGTACCGAATCTTTCATCAACAATACCTCTGTAGCACAACCAATAATCCCAAACTTGCAGATTTTGTTGTTTAAACAATAACATGTATCGGGGTTGGGTTTGCCACACTTATTTCCGCTTTAAGAAAACGGCGTAAACATAAACCACATCTTTCGCTTAATCAAGCCAACCGTTCCCTTCGGAAAATATTGAAAAAATAATTCTTTTAAATCAACTAGTTAAAAATATTCAGTACTATAAAACAACTAATGGGAACAGTAGCTTAACTAAGAACAAACAAAATCATCGATAAAGATGAAATCCATTTTTCATTTTTTTCATTTAGATTATTGTTCAGCGTTTATTCCGATACCCCGCCCATTATTGTAGTTTTTCCTGATTTTCATCAACCTCAGGAAAAAACATTTCGTTAGGAATACTGTGTTTTTCGGTTGCCCAGTCTCCAAAATCTATTAACTTGCATCGCCTACTACAGAAGGGTCTATATTCGTTTTCATCATGCCAAGCAACAAGCTTCTCACAGGTTGGGCAATTTACTACCTTTTTTTTCATCTCACTCATCGATTACTGCAAGTTTTAAATATTGATTGTGCAGATCGGTTACTTCCCGCTTTAGTGTTGCCTTGGATCGCTCATTAATCAAGATATCATCGGCGCGCCTCAATCTCATATTGCGCTCACTCTGCGATGCAATGATGGCTTTAATTGTCGTCGGATCTCCGCCATCGCGATTAAAGGTCCTAGTGAATTGGGTTTCTTCACTCACATCCACGACAAGGACGCGGTCAACGAACTTGTGCTGGTCAGTTTCCAGCAACAAAGGTGATGCCAGTAGGCAATAAGCCGAACCACAGGCTGTTAACCTGATTTGTATGAGATCAGCGATCAATGGATGTAACAATCCTTCCAACCAGGCTTTTTCTGTAGGATTCGTAAAAACAATCTGCCGCAATTGACTCCTGTCAAGAGTGCCATTTTTCTGGAGAATTGTAGAACCGAAGTGCCGGGCGACTTCGTCAAGAGCTTTCGAGCCAGGCTGAACTACTTCGCGAGAAAGATCGTCTGCATCCACGACGCATACACCAAAGTTTTGGAAGCAACGAGTTACAGTTGACTTACCACTACCAATACCTCCAGTTAAGCCAACTACAAACATAAGTAAAGAGCCAACACTTAACCGATCACGGCATTTGAGTAAAAAGAGCTGATTTGAGGGCCCCAGATCAATATAATGAAACCTGCACCGGCTAGGAACGGCCCGAAAGGAATCGGCATAGATTTATCGCTCCTCTTTGCTAATATCATAATAAGGCCCAGTATTGCACAGACTATTGAAGACAGGCCGATGATCAGTAACAAACTCTTCCAACCCATCCAAGCACCCAAGGCGGAAAGCAATTTAAAATCTCCATAGCCCATACCTTCCTTACCAGTCGCCAGCTTGAAGACCCAATAAAAAGCCCAGAGTATTGAGTACCCTGCTATAGCTCCAATCACTGCTTCCTCTAGGCTAATTCCAAACCCAAAGTCCAGGGTGTTCACTAGCAAACCCAGCCATAGCAGAGGCAGAGTAATGACATCTGGCAATAATTGATGTTCAAAGTCGATTAGAGTAAGCACAACTAATGACCATGTTAGTATCAACACTGCTAACGTGAGCCAAGTAGCACCGAAAGTATAAGCTACGAGGCCGGAAAGTATTCCGGTTACAACTTCCACTGAGGGGTAACGAACGGATATAGACATTTTGCACTTAGAGCATTTGCCACC
>Ga0209019_1001906_pt1 | contig 10226 bp, 9 predicted proteins | sample METZYME_3_300m_FD_187549 | JGI IMG/M metagenome (GOLD analysis project Ga0209019, IMG submission 187549) | Marine microbial communities from oxygen minimum zone in mesopelagic equatorial Pacific - METZYME_3_300m (SPAdes) (version 2) | ecosystem: Environmental > Aquatic > Marine > Oceanic | place... | reverse complement strand
GTGTGACGGCGCTCTCGGCGACGGCGGGCCTGAGCCAGCCCCGGTACGAGGGTCTCGAAGACCGAAGGCTCGTCCGGGTCGCGCTCCTCGTAGCTCTCCAGGCTGCGCGAGCGTAGCCTCTGGCGCTTGCGGTCCTGCTCCAGTCCGTGGAGCACGGTGCTGTGCTCGGAGCCGCGTAGGATTCCTTCAATCGCAGGATTCGCGAGGGCGAGTCCGTCCTCATCGCCGATGACGAGCACGGTCGAGCCGTAAATCGCCATCTCGCAATTGGAAATCTCCTCGATGAGGGTGCGTATCCGTCCGTTTCTGCCGATCAGTCTGCTCCTCATCCTACGGGTCTGATTCGGCTGGCGTCCGACCCAATCACGGATGTCGTACATCTTGAGGAAGACCTCGTCCTCGATGAGTTGGACTGCCCTCTTGGGAGCGAGGCCGCGTCCTATGGCCACGATGACATCGGGCATCTTCATGCGAATCACCGGATCCACCTCGCTCTCACCCCAGTCCGCCATCACCTCGCCGGACCTCGAATCGATTTCGATCGTGGCCCCACTGGCCTCCTCGAGCATCCTCCGGGTCTCGCCGCCCTTGCCTATCAGCACGGCTATGCGGTCCTGTGGGATGCGTGCTAGTGGCTCCACGAATGCGGCCGACCCGCCACCCTGCTTTAATCTCCGCCCGAGAGCGGGGGCAGGGTCGGAACAGGGTCATCCAGCACTCTCGCTAGGCTCTCGGCCACGTCGATGCTGTGTCCCTGTCTGTTTATCCACTCGACCAGCCGGGTGACGTCCCTGACTAGGAACTCCTCGGCATTGGGATGTTGGTACGTCACTCCTTGGCCGACGTCGATGACCCACGGTTCGCCGTCGTACCAGAGGATGTTGTACTCACTGAAGTCAGCATGGACGAGTTTGCAGGTCTGCCAGTTGATGGCGATGAAGTCGAGAAGGTCCTCGAACACCTCGTACGGCTTGTCGATGGTGATGTCCTTGAGACGAGGGCTCGCGCCCTTGTCGTCTCCCAGATAGCTCATGACGAGGACGTTCTTCAGGCTGTCAAGGGGCTCGGGGACCCTGAGTCCGTGCTTGCGCATTCGCTTGAGGTTGCGGAACTCCTTACGCACCCAAATATTGACCAGTTCCCGGTGGCGTCGTGAGAGGCCGCTGAATCTGGGGTCTCCATCGATGTACTTCGCCAGACCCTTGAACACGGCGTTGGTTGTGTGGAATATCTTGACCGCCACTGGACCGTGGTTGGTCGTGGCGTGGAAGACGTGAGCCTCCTTTCCTCGGGCTATGGGATAGTCGATGGTTTCGATCTCCCCTTTCTGCATGAGCTTGTGGACGGCCAGCAGGGTCGAGCGGTCGAATACCTGGTCGAAGACTCTTCTGTCCACCCACTCGAACTTGCCCTTTCCGAGGACTCCTTGCAATGCGTCTTCGACCTCGGCGAACATCTTCTTGAAGCGCGGCTCGGACATCCACTCGTGCTTCCCCTCGCCCCTCATCAGAGCGTCGATGTCGGGTTGGTCGTCGAACTCGTCGGACATTCTCTCACCCGAAGAATGAGTCTATGTCGTCCTCAGGATCCTGAGCAGGTTCTGCAACTGGTTCAGGCTTGACGGAGTCGGTATCCGCAGCCTCCACTGTTTCAGGCTCCGAGGCGGCCTCGGGAATCTCTTGGTTGGCATCGTCCACGACCTCGAAGTCAGCCATGCCAAACAGGTCGACTATCTCAGGCAGCACATTCTTCCTCGAGAGGTAGAGTGACTGTGTCTTGGTGTAGCGCATGCAGACGTTGGCCTTCTCATCCTGAAAGTCCCATGGCTGGATGACAATCAGATCGCCCTCGCGGACCCACTGCCGGCGGCGCATCTTGCCAGGGATGCGCGCGAGTCGGCTCTCGCCGTCCTCACACACAGCGCGCACCCTGCGTCCGCCGAGTATCTGATCGGCGATTGCGAACATCTCGTTCACCTTCCGGTTGGGAAGGGGGACGCGGATGCGGTCTCCACTTGATTCCAGCCTAGCCAGAAGTTCGGTGTCGACCTTCTCTTCCCTACGGGCCATGCGGCTCCGTCGAGCGTCCCCTATGTGAAGTTGAGCATGCAGAATCAGTTGCCCGTGAAAGAGTCGACTGCTACGCTAACTAAGTCGAGCAGTGACTCGCTCATCGGACCGAACCCGAAGAGCAGGGTGAGCAGCGCGCATCCCACTATGGCCATCCTGAGGGATCCTGCGCGCTTGAGCCTCTTCTCGCTCTCGGGGGCCTCGAAGAACATCACCAGTCCGATTCTGAGATAGTAGAACAAAGACAGGGCGCTGTTGAGGACTATGGCGACGGCCAGCCAGAAGACAGGATTGACGCCCTGAGCCCAAGATGCGATCGATGTAGACGACAGCGCTCCAGTGCCGGCGGAGACGTTGACTATACCGTTGATCATCAGGAGTTTCGACAGGAACCCGGAGAGCGGCGGGACACCCGCCAGCGAGAGCATGAAGATGAACATGGAGGCGGCTACAATCGGATCCCTTCGAGCCAGTCCGTGGAGGTCCTCGAGCCGATGGCTGCGTCCTTCGGTCTCGAGCATCGAGAGGACGAGGAAGGCGCCGAACTTGAACAGCAAGAGGACGACGAGGTGGAACAACACCGCGGTCATCAGCAGGGCCGTTGCATCGGTGTCGGCCAGCCCGCTACCGATGGCGGTGAGTGCGGCCAGCATGTAGCCAGCGTGGGCTACGCTCGAGTACGCCAGAATGCGCTTCGGGTTGTCGCTGGTCAGCGCTGCCAGATTGCCCCACGTCATCGTCACCACAGCGATTATGGCAAGCACTGCGAACCAGAACGCCTCTCCAGCCACTGGCATGGTTACGATGAGCAGGAGGCGCATCAGTGCGACGAAGCCCATCGCCTTGGAGGCCGTTGCTAGGACCCCAGCCACAGGGGATGATGCGCCTGCGTAGGCGTCGGGAACAGCGAGGTGGAATGGGGCTGCGCCGACCTTGAATGCGAAGGCGACCAGCATCAGGCCGGCGCCGATAGAAGCGAATGGGTCCATCGTCTCCATTGCATCCCAAGAAGCCTCTAGGTCGGCCATGTCCAAGTTGCCGTTCCAGAGGTAAAGAAGGGACATCCCGTAGATTCCTACTGCTGAGACCACCGAGCCGACGATGAAGTACTTCGTCCCGGCCTCGCCGCCGACATCAATCTCCTTGTGGAAGGCGACCAAGATGTATGACGAGAGCGAAGCGAGCTCGAGGCAGACGAAGAGCATGAACAGGTTGGTGGCCATCGCCATCAGGCTCATCCCGAGGCCGGTCGTGACCAGAAGGATATGGAAGTCGACCTGCCTCCGATTGTCTATCAGCGCGTTGATTTTCGCATCGGCCCTAGCCAACGAGTCTGTCTCGATCGGCGCGGTCACCTTGGGCCGCGCCGGCAGCCTGTGAGTCGTAGCAATCGTAGCAAGCAACAGGGCCGCTGTGAAAATAATCGTGAACAGCCTGCTGAACTCGTCGACATGCAGGGCGTTGCCGACATCGCCCTCGCTGTGCATAAACAGGAAAGCTGAGACCAATGCGAGCCCAAAAGTCGTCGATGCTATCTGATTGGGGACCTTCGGGTTGTTCGTCGATGCGAACCTCGTCCCTCCGAACAGGATGGGGACGCGCGTCTTTGTGAGGGGGATTCTCATCGTGGCGTCTCCGAGATTGGGTATGAGGATCATCGCGAGCATGCCCGCCAGCATGATGAGCTCAGGCAGGATGAGTTCCATCGTCTCGGCGTCTATGTCGGTGAAAATCGAACTCATGGCCTCCACCCCTGTGAGTGCATCGCTTCCACCATCGTATCGAGTACGAAGCCGGAACTCCAGTCCGACATCATATCCCAGAAGATGAATGGCATGATGCCGAACAGCACGGTCATGCCAGCCAGCACGAACATCCCGATGTTCTCGTGCCAGGTTATGTCGCTCGGCTCCTCGCCGTGCAAGGAGTCAGGTAGGTCTCCCTGATGCGGGTCGTTCGACTCGAAGATGGTGCGCTGCATCGAATTCAGGTAATACGCGGCCGTGACTATGAGTGTGAGTGCGGGTAGCAGCACTAGCCAGCCGTAAGACATCCAGAATGCGATCATGATAGTCACCTCTGCGACGAAGCCGGCGAGCAGAGGCAGGCCGAGGCTGGCCATCCAGCCGAACATCATGTGGCCAGCAAGCCACGGGCTGTGGTGGGCCATGCCCCTCATAGAGCCAATCTCGAGAGTGTGGTAGTGGTGCTTGAATGCCCCAGCCACGGCGAACAGAAGAGGGCTGATGATACCGTGGGCCAACATCATGAACAGCGCTCCAGCGATACCCAGAGGCTGCATAGTGGCGATGCCGAGGAAGATCAGCCCCATATGCGAGACTGAAGAGTAGGCGACCATACGCTTGAGGTTGGTCTGGCCCATGCAGACCCATGCTCCGTAAACCAAGCTCACCATCCCCAGAACTATCAGCAGCGGGATGAACACCACCGTTGATTCGGGGAAGATTGTGACCGAGATTCGCAGGAAGCCGTAGGCGCCCATCTTCAGCATCACGCCAGCAAGCAGCATCGAGCCGGCCGTGGGCGCCTGCACGTGTGCGTCCGGCAGCCAAGTGTGGACCGGTACGCTGGGCATCTTGGTGGCGAAGCCGATGAGCAGGAGGAACCAGACGAAGTGCCTGAGGCCCTCGCTGGGAATCAGATTTTCCTGGGCTGTCATGGCAACCAGGTCGAAGTGGTGTCCGGACAGGGCGCCGAGTCCGGATATCGGGTCGGTGTGGAAGTACATCACAAGGATGCCGACGAGCATGAAGACGCTCGCTGTGAATGTGTAGATGAAGAACTTCATCGCCGCGTAGCGGCGATCCTCTCCGCCCCACACAAGGATGAGCAGGAACATCGGAATCAGAGTAAGCTCCCAGAAGACGTAGAAGACGAACAGGTCGAGAGCGACGAAGACGCCGATGAGCGCGCTTTCCATAATCAGGAGAAGCGGGTGGAAGAGGTGCCCCCTCTTGGCGTCCCACTCGACCAGCATCGAGACTGGAATGAGGATCGCTGTGAGCCAAATCATCGGGAACGAGAGCGCGTCAGCACCTACCTTCCAGGACACCCCTATGGAGGGGATCAGGGAGACGGCCTCGTTCTCCAGGACGTATCCTCCCTGAGTGATGTTGGTCCAGTCTATGTTGCCTATCTCTCCCACGAACAGCATGGTCGTGATCGTGGCGATGGCTAGGGCCACGCCCATGCTGATGTTGCGCGATACCCGCCTGAGGCCGTCAGCCGAGTCTCCCGGGAGGATCTGAGGCAGTATCAGCAGAATCAGGCCTGCCACCAGAGGGACGAGGGTGATCACTGACAAGGGGTCGCCTATCACGCGCTCACCCCCCATATCAGTGCGAAGATGGAGAGCATTCCGACCGCTGCCATCAGGATGTAGTCGCGGGCGCTGCCCGTGGTCACTCTGCGGATCTGCACCGAGCCGAAAGCTGATTTCGACTCGATCTGTTTGATGACTCCGTCGATGACGTTCTGGTCGAACCAGGCGGAGAAGGATGCGAGCGGGATAGCGGTCTTTGCCAGCACCATCTCGTAGAGGTCATCGAAGTACAACCTCCTCTGCAGAGCCTCAGCGAGTTGCGAGTTAGCCAACTCGTCGACATTCTGCGAGCCGAAGCGGCTGGAGAGGTTGACCAGCCAAGCGACGAGGGGACTGGACTCGACCCCGTCGATGAGCCGCCCGCCGTGGATGCGCGAGGCCATCACAGGCCCCAGAACCATAGCGATGAGGATTGTAGTCCAGCCGACGAGTCTCAGATTGGCGTCATCAGGTAGGAAGGCGTGTTCGAGCTCGTTCAGTATCGCTGAGAGGAGGTCGTCGCCGTGAATCGCCAAGTGGTCCGACTCGCCACCGAGGAAGTTGGCTGCTCCCAGTAATGCGAGAGCGAATCCGCCGATGGCCGTGATTAGTGTGAGTATGATCAACGGCTCCTTGATCCAAGGGGTGGCTTCGTGGACGTGCCCGACCACCTCGCTCTTGGGTGGCCCGGCGAAGGTCATCAGCCACATCCTCGTCATGTAGAAGCCCGTCATGCCCGCGGTCGCGAGGACGAGAAGGGCGGGTACGAACATCATCGGCTCTTCGTGCAGGCAGGTGGCCCAGGTCTCGGCGATGATGCCTTCTTTGGACCAGAAGCCGCCGATGAGGGGTATGCCGATGATGGACATCGATCCGAACATCATCGCTGTGGCAGTGACCGGCATCTTGGCTGCCAATCCTCCCATGATCCGCATGTCCTGCGGGTCGAAGGCCGAGGGGTCCTCTCCCTCATGGCTGCTGTACTTGAGGCTCAGCTCACGTACATGGTCGTGGGCGTGATGCACCTCGTGTATGACCGAGCCGCTCGCCATGAACAGCATCCCCTTGGCCATGGCGTGATTGAACAGATGGAACATCGAAGCACCGAGGACGAAGTACCCAGCATGGTTCTCCCCGATATTGAGGAGGAGGAGGGCTGCACCCAATCCGGTGAAGATGTAGGCTAGTTGGCTCATCGTAGAGTAGGCGAGGACCTTCTTGATGTCATTCTGAACGAGGGCGATGGCGGCGGCCATGAACGCTGTTATGCCACCTATCCAGGCGATGATGAGTCCGACGTCCTCGAGTCCTGCGACGCCGCCGTGGCCGATGTCCACGAAAGGCACCATCCTAGCGACGAGGTAGAGGCCGGCGTTCACCATCGTCGCGGCGTGTATGAGTGCGGATACCGGCGTCGGACCCTCCATCGCGTCCGGCAGCCAGACATGGAGCGGGAACTGAGCCGACTTGCCCACGGCCCCGATGAAGAGCATCATCAACGCCCAGAACAGCTCTCCGGAGTCAACGAGCGCCCCTCCGACGCCGGTCGAGGGATCGTCGAATATCACAGCGAACTCCAGCGATCCGTAGATGTTGTACAGAATCAGCAAGCCGACCATCAGGAAAACATCACCCACGCGAGTAGTCAGGAAGGCTTTCTTGGCAGCCGCAGCGGCACTCTCCTTCCAGAAGTAGAAGCCGATGAGGAGATAGGAGCAGAGTCCCATTATCTCCCAGAAGATGAACAGCCACAGGAAGTTGTCAGCGAGCACCATTCCGAACATGCCGATGCCGAAGAGTACGAACTCCCCGTAGAAGCGGTGGTTTCGGTCCTCGTTGATCGAGTCCGTGTTCATGTAGCCGAGGCTGAACCAGCAGATCAGGAAGCACAGGAAGGTCGCGACGAAAAGCAGCATCAGGCTGATCGAGTCTATCCAGACGCCGACTCCGATGTCGGCGAAGCCGGTGCTGAGCTCCCACTGCGAGCCGTTATGCTGTAGGACGTCAAAGGTTAGCCACGAGAACGGGTCGACCACCGAGGCGGCCTCGAAGTGCGCTGATCCGGAAATATAGTCGTAGATTATCCAGACAGATATGCTGAGGGACAGTGCGAGGGCGCCGAGGGCGAAGATTCCTCCTTCCTTGTAGCGATGCTTCCAGGTCTCGTTGCCGTTGTACATCTGTCCTAGAATCAAAATCAGCGGGAAAGTCAGCAGCGGGACCACGACGATCAGGTAAGCGGCCTCGACGGACTCCCAGCCAGTCGAATATAGGTACGGTGCGACCGCTAGGAACGGCAGTACTGGTAACAGGAGGTGCCACTCGTTGTTCGACTCGCTCATGCTCTCGCCTCAATTCTTCAGTATGTTCGCCTCGTCGAGGTATATCGTCTCCTGCGTGCTGTACAGGGACAACAGGATAGCGAGCCCGATTGCTACCTCGGCTGCTGAGATTGCGATTGCGATGGCAGTGAACACCCAGCCGTTGACGTCGCCGTAGTGCGCAGCACCGGCGACGAAATTGAGGTTGGCCGCGTTCAGCATCACCTCGATGCACATCAGGACCACGATGGCGTTCTTGCGGCTGAAGGCGCCGAGAAGGCCTATTCCGAACAGTATGACGCCGAGTCCGGCTATCCAACTGGCCTCTATCACTGGTCATCACCTTCCATGTCCCAGATTAGATTGACTAAGCGCTCGTCACGGACTAGATAGGAGGCGCCGATCATGGCCATCGCCAGCAACGCGCCGAGAACCACAGTGGCCATCGACCACTCGCCGAACAGAGCCACCGCGAAGTCGAGTGTGGAAGGTGCTGCCTCTGTCGAGCCCCACATCGAGTGTGACATGACCTCGGAGAGCAGTATCAGGATGAATGCGAATATACCCAGTCGGGCCAGTGCGGACAGTGCCCTCATCCTACAAGCCCTCCTGTATCTGCCTGCGGGTGAGCATTACTGCGAACATGGCTACGAGCATCACGGAGCCAAGGTACACGAGAATCTGAATCGCTGCCAGCATCTCCGCACTGGCCATCACGAAGACGCCTGCGACCGCGAAGAACATCATCATGAGGGAAAGCAGCGAGTGGGCGACCTTGCGGGCGTAGACACACCCCAACGCGCCGCCGATGGCGGTCGCTGCCAGAATGACGAACACCAGTGCCTCCAAGTCAATTTGCATTGTCTCACGTCTCTGCTCGGGCAGCCTTGCGAGCGCGCTTCTGCTTCTCCTTCTCAGCACGCTTGGCGAGTTCCATGTCGACTCGCTCCTGATGGACTGCAGGCAGGACGCGGGTTCTACTGGCGTCCATCCGCAGCTCCTCTCGGGAGAAACCAGACATCCCGTCATACTCGTTGGTCATGAAGAAGGACTCGAATGGGCACGCCTCGGCGCACAGTCCGCAGAACATGCACCTGCCAAGGTCTATCTGACCCGACACGATGTCCTGCTCTGCCGGCTTGAGGGACGTAGAGTCGACGGTCTCGATTCCCGAACCGTCGGACCACCGCACAGTCGCCTTGTCGCCAGAGATCTCGATGACCTCGGCGAAGTCGTACTGCTGAGGTGCGTCGGCATGCGCGTTGACCAGATCGAAGTCTGCGGCAATGTCGTCGTATTCCTCCTTCTCCCTAGCTGCGTAGCCGCCCTCCTCGAGTTCGCCCCCGTAGCCGTGCCACTCGTCGCCCTCCTCGGAGAGCTCGAGCACGTTCACTCGGACCTCGGTGGTCATGTGGAGACAGTCGTTCGGACAGGCGTGGATACACAACTTGCAAGCTGTGCAGGTTTCCCATACTATTCCGATACGGCCGAAGTAATTCCCGGGCACGAAGAGCCATGGCTCGAGATCCTCAAGGCGCTCGTAGGGGTACATCACCGTGACCGGTCGCTCGACGAACGGCATGACCTGGCTAGTCTCCCTGTCAGGAGCGAACCTCTGGCCGACGCTCGGGTGCTCTGGACCGACCCTGTCCATCGTGGTCTGGTCCACCATGACTGCGGGTTGGCCGTGATAGTTGTTCTTCAGAAGTCTCAATTTGCCGACGAAGGGGACTGTTCTTAGTGCGGTTTTGAGAGTCATCCACATCGGACGGATAACGAGGTTGCGGAAGTTCGGAGTCGCATGAGGATGTCCGGTATTCGCCTTGTAACTCATCATCCCACCTCCTAGTCCCTGTGACTCCCTGGCGATGCCTTGACCACGGCCTGAGTGCTGTAGGGACGGCGTTGGACCTCCAGCGCCTCCTCGTCCTCGTCAATAGCGAGGATCACGAACAGTGCCAGCGCGGCAAGCGTGAGGGTGACCGGGACCCACAGGTCCCATGGCTCTCCTGTCCAGACCTCCAATCGCAGTATGGTCGCTACAACGAGGTTGACCACCGAGAGTGGTAGGAGATAGCGCCAGCCGAACTCCAGTATCTGATCCGTGCGCACCCTGTGGAGAGAGGCGCGAATCCAGACGAACACAGCGAACAACAGCCAGGCCTTGATCAGGACCCAGACGAGACCTGGGACGGCGCTGAAGACAGCCTCGAAGGTGCCTCCCACGGTTGACAAGTTCGAGAGCGTGTGCTGGAACGGCGCCTCCCAACCACCGAGGAAGAATAGGGCGAACAGTATGCATGCGGCGTACGAGCGCATGTACTCGGCGGCGAACATCAGACCCCACCGGATACCTCCGTACTCGGTCCACCAGCCCTCGACGAGCTCGGCCTCGGCCTCGGGCATGTCGAACGGTATGCGCTCGACCTCGGCGATCATGGTGATGAGGAACAGAGCCGCGCCCAGCGGCAGCAGGAAGATGTTCCAGACGTTGCCCTCGTTCTGGCCCATCTG
>Ga0209019_1001902_pt1 | contig 10231 bp, 8 predicted proteins | sample METZYME_3_300m_FD_187549 | JGI IMG/M metagenome (GOLD analysis project Ga0209019, IMG submission 187549) | Marine microbial communities from oxygen minimum zone in mesopelagic equatorial Pacific - METZYME_3_300m (SPAdes) (version 2) | ecosystem: Environmental > Aquatic > Marine > Oceanic | place... | reverse complement strand
TACAACAAATATCGATATGCGGCATACTGATAAGCATCATTTTCTATTATGGAATCTTGAGAATACAGTTCTTCTCCTTTACAGGCACCTGCTACTAGCTTTCCAATATCGATCCCGGCAACTGCCATTGGCAAAAGACCAACCGAGGATAGAACCGAAAACCTGCCTCCCACATCATCCGGAATAATAAACTTTCGATAACCTTGATCTGTCGCCAGGTTATTCAGTGCTCCTTTGTTTAAACCTGTCGTGACGACAATCCTATCTTTTGCACCATCCACTCCATATTTCTTCTCGATTAACTGTTTAAATAAACGAAAAGCAATAGCGGGCTCCGTTGTTTCTCCTGACTTGGAAATAACGTTCAAACAAACATCATGCCTTTCAACCAACTCTATCAAGTCTGAATGATAATCAGAACTAATATTATGGCCAGAGAAAAAAATTGCAGGCCCGCCCTCTTTTCCAATTTGATTTGAAAAAGAGGGCTGTAAAAATGTCAGCCCTGCTTGGGAACCTATATAAGACCCTCCAATCCCAATCACTACAAAAACATCGCATTTTTCGCGAAGAGAATTCGCCGCTTCTTCAATGCCATTCCGAGTAAATTCGGATAATGCAGGGGTTTTCCAGCCAAGAAAATCAGAACCAGGCCCGTGGCCTTTTTCCAAGTTTTTATGGCACAACTGAATATTCGGAAGAATGGTTTCTAAATCATTTTCAGAAATAAAGTTCTTTAGATTACTAAAATCGAGAGATAGGTAAAACATGAGTTACCAGAAGAACATTGGGAATAGTTTCTTTAATTTATTTTTTTAAACCTTTAAAACGAGATCATACATTAATCATTTTTTACAAAACAGAAAGATGATTGCCGGATCTTTAACACTTTCTACTACTAATGAGTCGCCTATTTTAAGTTCGACCAAGACCAACCATCCCATCCAACCTTGCTCTAAATCTCGCTATTTCGAAACTCTTTATTTGAGGGTTTTATTTACAACGCTATTTTTAAATGACGTGTTAGAACTTTTACCATGAGGGAATTAAGCAGTTTTACTAATACATCTGTTTTATCATTATCTTTATTCACCCAAACCTTTTTCAGCCAACCATCTTTCAGCTTCGAGAGCGGCGGCACAGCCGGTACCAGCGGCAGTTATTGCCTGACGGTATTTGTGATCATGCACATCGCCAGCAGCAAAAACACCCTCTATGCTAGTCTCCTGAGTTCCTAGTTTAATTTTAATATAACCTGAATCGTCAAGATCCAATTGCCCATTAAAAATACTGGTATTGGGTGTATGCCCAATAGCATAAAAAATTCCCGCCACATCAATTTTGCGATCTTCGTTATTTGCAATATTTTTAATACTGGCACCGGTTACATAGTTGTCTCCAATAGCATCTTCCAAAACTGAGTTCCATAGAATCTCCAGCTTGGGATTTTTAAAAGCCCGTTCTTGCATAATTTTTGAGGCCCGCAGCTTATCCCTGCGGTGTACCATATATACAACAGAACCAAACTTAGTTAGGTAACTTGCTTCTTCTACTGCCGTATCACCGCCACCTATTACCATCAATGGTTGGTTGCGAAACATCGGAAGCGCGCCATCACACACAGCGCAGGCAGACATGCCGTTATTCCACATTTTTTCTTCATTGGGAACTCCCATGCGCTTGGCAGTCGCACCTGTTGAGATAATCACAGAATGTGTTTTTATTTCACGGTTTTCGCTTTTAATCCTGAAGGGAGATTTACTTAAATTTGCTTCAATGACATCTTCCTGAACCATTTCTGTGCCAAATCGTTCTGACTGCTTACGGAACAATTGCATCAATTCTGGACCTTCGACCCCTTCTGGAAATCCTGGATAATTTTCCACATCTGTTGTCGTTGTCAACTGCCCTCCCGCAGATCCACCCAACATATAACCTTCAAACATAAAGGGCTTTAGATTGGCCCTAGCTGCATATATGGCCGCAGTATGCCCAGCAGGGCCTGACCCAATAATAACAACATTTTTTACATCACTCATAACTCTGATGACCTTTAAATTAATTCGGCTTGATACAGCGAAAACCAACATCGCTGTACCTTAAATCAGGGTCTTTAGCAACCCGATCTGAAGTCCTTAGATAATGGCCTAAGGAATCCCATGATCCACCGCGCACCACTTTATTTTTTCCCTTTACTGGCCCTAAAGGATTCTTTTGCATTTCTACCTCCCCGTACGCACCGTACCAATCCATTGTCCATTCATAAACATTTCCCATCAAATCATAAAGACCCAGGGAGTTTGGTTCAAAACTCCCTACAGGACCGGGGGATCCCACTCCATAAGGCTGATTCCAATGTGCACCGCCTAGTTTTTCAACCTTCGCAGCATATTCCCATTCTGCCTCAGTTGGTAATCGACCCTCCCGCCATTTGCAAAAGGTTAATGCTTCCTTCCAAGTTGTGAATACGACAGGTTGACTTTTTTGATCAAAATCTCTGGGACGGTCTTCATGCAATACTTCCGGTTCACAGACTCCAGCCAAAAAGCATTTACGATATTGGGCATTGGTAACCTCATATTTGTCGATCCAAAAGGAATCAACCTCTACTTTGTGGGGAGATTCATCGTTACACCAATCGGAATTATTTTGCTCTTCCTCGCAATAAAGGCTACCCATTTCAAAGACTCCACCTTCCACCAAAACTTGTTCACTGGCATAGATCGGAGCAGAAACACAAAGCCCAAAAAAAGCAATCAAAACTGGCTTTTTAAAGTTTATTTTACTCACACCTCAATTTTATCCCGAATGGCATTCCTAACATCTTCGTATTTTGCCGGAACTTCAATAGCCTCGAATGCATAATCTGACTTAACACCTGGTATCTTATCTGTATGACATTTAAACAAAAAGTCTGTAAATTTCAATCCGTTTGCTGTTGAAATCACAACAACCTTATCCTTCTTTTTAATCACGCCACGACTCACAAGTTTTTCCAAAACCGCCAGCGCCACCCCGGTATGTGGGCAACACAGCAAACCGGTGCGATTTGCCTTACTGGCCGCATTTGCAAGTTCACCTTCAGTTGCTTCTTCAACGATTCCCTCAAATGCCTTCAAAGTCCGGATAGCTTTCTTAACACTCACAGGATCACCAATTTGAATAGCACTGGCAAGGGTTTTTTGGGCTTGTATCGGTTCGAAGGTTTTAAATTGATGTTTAAAACTCCTGTATAACGGGTTCGCACGTTCTGCTTGGGCACAAACCAAACGGGGCAACTTATCGATCAACCCCAGATCGTAAAACATTTGGAAACCTTTACCAATTGCACTCACGTTCCCAAGATTTCCTCCAGGCACAATCACGAAGTCTGGAACCTCCCAATTGAACTGCTGCACCAACTCAAAACTTATGGTTTTCTGCCCTTCGATCCTGAGGGAGTTCATAGAGTTGGCCAAATAAATATCATCGTTCTGACAGATTTCTCGAACCAACTTCATACATCCATCAAAATCAGTATCCAGTGATAGAGTCAATACTCCATGGGTGATAGGTTGGATCAATTGTGTTAGGGAGACCTTATTTTTAGGGAGAAAAACAATTGCAGGAATTCCTGCTACAGCACAGTAAGCAGCAAGAGAAGCAGAAGTATCTCCGGTGGAAGCACAAGCCACAGCCTTAATATTTTTTCCCTGTGACATCATCTGCTTTACCATAGATACCAAGATGGTCATACCAAGGTCTTTAAACGAACCTGTATGAGCCATTCCACATTGTTTGACCCAAAAATCTTCAAGGCCCAGTTTTTGCCCCAACCGGTCAGCCCAGAAAAGATTGGTGCCCCCTTCATAAGTAGAAACAATATTCTCATTATCTACATTCGGGCAAGCTAACTCCTTTTTCCCCCAAACGGAACTGCCATAGGGCCATTCATTTTTACGATAACGATTTTCAAATAATTCTTTCCATTCTTTGGCAGACCTTTTCTTCAGTTGATCCATATCGTGAACGACTTCAAGCAATTCGTCGCAATCGCGACATCGATAAATAATATTGGTCAGTTCATAACAACTCCCACACTCTGGATTAATACATTGAAACCAGGCTTTAAATTCCATTCCTATTTTTCCACACGGATAAGGTTAGGTTTTGCACAGACCAAATCAAGTTGTTCTATTTCTTTTAAGGCATTTTGAATATTGCCCTCACTAGATCGATGGCACATCATGAAAAGAGATACAGCTTTACCTTTTTCACCCCGGCCTTTTTGAATCATCGATTCTATACTGATACAATGACCACCAAGAATTCCTGAAATTTTCGAAAGCACACCGGGTTTATCCAAAACATTGAAACGTAGAAAATATTCCGATTCAATAGCACTCATGTCTTTTAAGGGAATTGGCTTGATTTCTGAACTTTGAAATGAAGAAGCAGGCACTCTACCACCCGCATTTGAAATTATGTTACGGGCGATTTCTACGATATCCCCTACCACAGCACTTCCGGTGGGTAATGCACCTGCCCCGTGTCCTACCAGAATATTTTCATCCATCATATCGTCGCAGACACGAATAGCATTTAAAACACCATTCACGCTTGCCATCGGATGACTGCTGGGTATCATTGCGGGGTGAACACGAATATCAATTGCTTCTCCATCATGCTTGGATATAGCGAGCAGTTTAATTCGATACCCAAATTCCTTGGCGCATACGATGTCTTCTGAGGTGATATTGGTTATACCTGAAACCTTGATATCTTCAAATTTGATGGGTGTCCCATAGGCAATACGTGTCAATACGGCAATCTTGTGGGCAGAATCGATACCTTCAATATCAAATGTCGGGTCAGCCTCCGCAAATCCTTTTTCCTGCGCCTCTTTCAAGGCAACATCAAAATCACAATTTTCATCGGACATTTTACTGAGAATATAATTAGCGGTGCCATTTACAATTCCTTCAATAGCCTGAATACGATTAGCCACGAACCCTTCACGAATTGACCGAATAATGGGAATTGCTCCACCGATAGATGCCTCGAATCCTATTGAAAGTCCTTTTTCTTCTACGGCTTCAAAAATCTCATCGCCATGCTTAGCCAACAAAGCTTTGTTAGCCGTCACCACATGCTTATTGTTTTTTAGAGCTTTTAAAATGAAGGTTCTAGCTGGTTCATAACCACCTATCAACTCTATGACGACATCAATTTCAGGATTCTCAATAATATCGTCTACCGAAGTTGTCAATACACCATCCTCAACATTAATACCTCTATCGGTCGTAATGTCTAGGTCAGCAATTTTTGCGAGACACACAGTGGCTCCTAATCTTTTTTGGATTACTTCCTGGTTTTCAGCAAGAATCTTTGCAACTCCGGCTCCTATGGTGCCAAATCCTATCAACCCAACATTAATCTTTTTCATTTTTTATCCATTCCAAAACAATCCAGCCTTTGGTGGCAAAATAGTATTAAAAGACTTCACGGATCCCTCTAATAGCTTGACGAATGCGATGCTCATTTTCTACAAGCGAAAAGCGGACAAAATGGTCGCCTCCGTCACCAAAGCCAATTCCCGGCGCTACCGCAACCTTCGCTTTGTCTAATAGCATTTTAGAGAATTCAAGTGATCCAATTTTTTTAAACTGATCAGGGATTTCTGCCCAAACCATCATAGTGGCTTTAGGAGGTGTTACTTTCCACCCCATTCTGTTAAGTCCTTCGCATAAGACATTACGTCGACTGCGATAAGTTTCTGTTATTTCTTCAACACAATCTCTAGGTCCATTCAATGCAACTGTAGCGGCAATCTGAATGGGTTGAAACATACCGTAGTCCTGATAACTTTTTATTCGTGCTAAGGCATTTATTATTTCACTATTCCCAACTGCGAAGCCCACGCGCCAGCCCGGCATATTATAACTTTTTGACAAAGTAAAAAACTCAATTCCTACTTCTTTTGCGCCAGGAACTTGCAAAAAACTGGGAGCCTTATAACCATCAAATACAATATCCCCATAAGCAAAGTCATGGATGACGATTAAATCGTGTTCCTTGGCAAATTCCACAACCTTTTCAAAAAATTCAATATCCACCACCTGTGTGGTGGGGTTATGGGGGAAATTTATAACCATTGCTTTTGGTCGAGGCCAATTTCGCTTGAATGCATCAAGCAATCCCTCAAAAAAATCTGAATCTGGCCCCAGAGGAACCTGGATTACATCACCATCTGCCAAAATAAAGGCATAAGTGTGAATGGGATATGTGGGGGTCGGGACCAACACAGAATCTCCAGGTGTTGTGATAGCTAAAGCGAGATGGGCAATGCCTTCTTTTGAACCAATAGTAGCAATTGCTTCTGAGTTTGGATCCAAATCGACATCATAATTCCGCTTATACCAATCACATATAGCTAGTCTAAGCTTATAAATTCCCTTAGAGACTGAGTAGCGATGATTGGCCTCTTTTTTGGCGGATTCAATCAATTTTTCGACAATATGATTGGGGGTAGGCATGTCGGGATTTCCTAACCCAAAGTCGATAATATCCTCCCCTCTTTTACGGGCAGCGTATTTTAATTCATTAACGATCCCAAGCACATATGGGGGAAGACGTTTTATGCGTGAAAATTCTCTCATTTAAAAAATATGTCTAAAATTTTTGCACCAATAAGGATAGGCCAAACCGAAAGGATGTGACTCAGACTTGTGCGGAAGCAACCTTCTAAATTCTTACGACACCCTACAACTGCAAGCGTAAGATATCACAATTTAAATACCTCGGCAAATTCAAACCTCTTTAAAAAATAATACCTTTCGCGGTTTCTTTTTGCTTGCTTCAAGTCTTTTGCAAGGAGTAATATTCCAGAGCGAGATAACTTACATTTTTCAGCCCGGCCTATAAGTTCTTTCAAGATTCAATCAAGAAAAACAGTAACATAAAAAACCTGATCAAGAGTTGGAGGAAGCTAGTTTACTCCAACTGCTAATCCACTGACCATACCAATTCATCTGCCTCCGATACTGGGTTCATTAAACTATGGAACTGATTCAAATAATAATTTTAGGAATTATTCAAGGTTTGACGGAGTTTTTACCCGTTTCAAGCTCCGGACATTTAATACTCACGCCTTTGGTACTCAATTTTAAAGACCAAGGATTGGCACTGGATGCGATCCTGCACCTGGGAACCCTCATGGCCATTTTGATCTTTTTCAAAAAAGACCTACTTGAAATATTTTTAGGTTTGTTTGACAAAAGCCGGGACACCCATAGGGTGGCCTGGTGCATTGTTGCTGCTTCGCTTCCCGCAGGTTTAATAGGCTTATTTTTCGCGGATTGGATTGAATCCAGTTTACGGAACCCAACCTTTGTCGCAGTAAACCTTTTGTTTTGGTCTTTGATCTTTTATATGGCAGACCGTTCTGGGAGAAGTGAAATTGAGCCAAAACCTGAATTAAAGGAGTTGAGCTTCTCACAAATCTTTTTTATTGGTTGCGCCCAAGCCATAGCCCTCTTACCAGGAACATCCCGATCTGGGATAACAATTGCAGCCGGACTTTTCAGCAACCTAAATCATATTACTGCAACCCGGTTTTCGTTTCTTCTTGGGGCGCCTATCATTTTTGCAGCAGGCATGCACAAACTCATCACCTTCGTGTCCGAACCCAATGCTGTTCAGAATTACACGCATCTACATTTAATAGTTGGACTGGGAATCAGCTTTTTGGTTGGCCTGTTAGCAATCAAGTTACTCTTACAGGTGGTAGAAAAATTCGGGTTATTGCCCTTCATTGTGTATAGAGTCCTATTGGCTGCAGCAATCCTTTTTTACTATCACGGCTAAAAAAGACAAAAAAAAGCCGCCCTGATAAATCAGGGCGGCTAATAAGTACTCTTTAAATCTTAGCCACAGGAAACATTAACAGCAACCGTTCCCGTGTTATGAATGCGAACTTCACCACCGATATCACCAATGGAGTCGCCACGGCTGAAATTGTTTTGACTTTTAAAGGTAACAGACTTCTGACCCATTTCATGCTTGTTCGACATTTTCACTTGCTTATTACCAGCTGCTCCGCCACCATTAGTAGAAAAGCCCTGATGATCTTTCGGAGCTAATGTAAAAGGCACCGTCGTCCAATTGGATGATTTCCAGAGAAAACCATTAGCACTACCACGGTCTACAGCATCTCCGCCAGTAGCTTCAATTTTAATCGATTTAGCGTTGTTACACTTAGCCGATCCACCCGGAGCTACACTTCCTGCAAAGGCAGAAGCTGCCAAACAAAATGAAGCGATGGTAACAAGTAAAACTATAGCGAGTTTTTTCATTGTAAATCCTCCCTTACCCTAGTTAACAAAAGTTCAACTACATATAATTATTCAGGCAATTATTTGCCTTCTCCCTTTAGTGAACATTTTCAAAGAACCAACTGCTTTTACCTCCCAGCGACTGAAGGTACTTTTACAATTTAAGACCCATTTAGCCTAGGACATAACTCACACCTTTCGCAAGCCCTAGTTGGATATAGCCTGAGTATACTTATGAATAAAGACATGTCAACGATTATTTAAGAAAAAACATTAAAACAATTTATTACAATGACTTACAGCTATTTTTATAGTGAAAAACCTTATTTGAAATCTCATAATAATACGAATTTTCCTATTATTAATTGGGTATTTTCCCTATAAAAACATAGTCTATCTTCCCGACTAATAACAACGCACTGCACAGTACCTTATTTTATTAACACTCGATGCTTTCATTTTCAATATGCCTTCCATTTTCAATATGCATGGTTTTGTTAATCCCCTTTAACCTTACCCTCCCTTTTAACGAAGCAGCACCTTCAAAACAAACCCGTCCTTCTACATCTAGTAATTCTAATTCCAATAAATCAGGTATAACAGGAAAACATTTCTGGAACGCCTCTAGCTGATTAAGCGGGCTCCCAAACTTTACTTCTGGAAGATACGAAAATTTTCTTTCTTCATTTCTAACAAGCCTCCCACCATCTAGATTGAATAAATTTGACTGGACCAAAAAAAGATCCTCGGTTTTCTTAACTGGCATAAATCTATCCCTAGATACACACAATCCTACTGCATCTTCAAAACAATCCATTGCAGAACCAATAGCCGTTTCTAATTGCACAATAGGCTTGCCCTGAATATTCTTTTGATTAACGATCACATTCAAATTTAACGGCCCTTCTCTCAATCTTTGCTCAAGCGCAATAAGGTTTATCCAAATATTATTTGTATTAAAAACAGAAAATTTATCCTGACTGCAAAAGTCGTCTATATATTGTTTAGGTACTTGAGCGATCTCAAGCAGTTTCAGTTTTCCATTTTGTTCGTACAAAGTTCCCCCCTTAACATCAGCAGGAGTTTTAGGCGTCACTTCCATTAAGAAAGGGATCTCTTTTTCAATCATATGATTGAGAATTTTGGAATCTGCAACAGCACCTAGATTGTCTGCATTTGACATAAACAGAATATCTTTTCCATCTTCAATTAAACTTCTCAGTATTCCTTGTTGTTCAATGCAATTGTAAAAATCTCCATGACCGGGAGGGTACCAAGCTTGATCTCCCCATTCATCAGGACTCAGGGGCAAAAAGGTTTCAGGATCTAACCTGGGAAACATGTTTTGCTTAAAGGTAGTAATTGGCAAATCGCTGTTATCAACAAATTCACTGATTTTTTTATCTGTGTAAAAACTATTCATCAATAACAAGGGAATATTACTATCCCACTTTGCATTTAATTCATGAACCTGTTCGCAAATCAAGTCCAGAAAGGTTTTTTTGCCTCTCACTTTTATAAGAGATTTGGGGTCAGAACAGCCCATGCTAGTTCCAAGACCGCCATTTAGCTTTCCTATAACTAGTCGAGAATAATTATCAGGACAAATACCCGGGTCTTTCAAAGAATGATAGTTGGCTTGCATAGAATCATTCGGAGAACGAATTGACGACCAGTCCAAAACTTTTTTGGGTCCTTTCTTAACTTGACCCAACATCCTTTCAAATTCTTCCCTTTGCGGATCAGTTAGCAAACTATTTATTTTATTTTTCATTTCATTTTTAAATTCCAAAATCCCTAATTCCCATTAAACTGTTATTATAAACCTCCATTTCATCTTATTTATTTAAAACAACACAAAAAAAATTAACATGTTAATTTTTAAAAAAAATATATATGAAATTTCGGAATTTCCGCAC
>Ga0209019_1001895_pt1 | contig 10265 bp, 3 predicted proteins | sample METZYME_3_300m_FD_187549 | JGI IMG/M metagenome (GOLD analysis project Ga0209019, IMG submission 187549) | Marine microbial communities from oxygen minimum zone in mesopelagic equatorial Pacific - METZYME_3_300m (SPAdes) (version 2) | ecosystem: Environmental > Aquatic > Marine > Oceanic | place... | reverse complement strand
TCAGGGTTTCTTTCTCGGTACGGAGCGTGTCGCGGGTCATTTTAAATAATTCATCATTATCATGGAGTGCTTTCTTTTCAATCCTTCTCTGGGTTTCCATTAATTCCATTTCCCTGGACATCTGGTCACTTTCCTGATCCATAATAATCATTTTTTGCCGAAGGTTTTTTATCCGTATCTGTCCATTGGTCAATTGTTTTTCCAATCGTTGTTGCTCTTTATGGTGGGCTTTCTCACAGGCGCTGAGGTCATCTTCGATCGCATGCAGTGATTCTAGAGTAAGGTCCAACTGGTCCTGTTCGTCCTTGATTTTTACTTCTAATGTTTCTAACACCTTTTCAATCGTTTGTTTTTCAACCGTTAACTTCACAAGCCGCTTATTATGATCCTTGATAGAATTCACTAGTTTTTCCAGAGTGGCGGTATAATCCTGCTTATCTGCCTTAAATTGGGTAATAGACTTTTCTAGCGAATATTTTTGCTTATTAAACGCTTTTTCCTGTTCCAGCATTCCGGCTAGACGTTTCAAGTTATTCTGGTCAGTGCTGAGCATTACGCTCATTTTATCCTTTTCATTCACCAGTTCACTGTGCCCTATCTGTAGATTTTTTTGCATCTTATTGAAGTGCGCATAATTATAGGATCGGGTCAGTTCCCGTTTATCTACTTGTTGTTCCACCAGTTCCAGCTCATGGTTTAACCCCGTAGTATCCTTTGGTTTCATGATCAGACTGTTTTCAATCTTGTTGTTCCTAGCTCCAATAATAGTGAACAATTTCTGGGCAACTTTATTCAGTTTCTTATAACCTTGCTTTTTATTAGTATACTTTTTCCTGTGCCGACGCAGAGATATTAATATTTCATCCAATACTTCCTTCTCGGCGCGGATCTGATCTTCCAGAGACATGCGCTGATCATCCGCATTTTGCTGTTCTTCTGTACGAATGGCCATGTTTGTAACTAAGTCTGTGATATCTTGGTCCAGATCAGAAATTGTTTGTTCCTGTTTTTCAAGCTTCACTGTCAATTCAGTCAGGACATCATTGTAAAAAGACTGTTTAGCTGCAAACTGGGTATCTTTTTCATTTAGGATGTTTCTTTCGGTCTTGTTTTTCACAAGTAGTTTCTTTAGCCAATTGTTTAATCTGGATATATCTGCTTTACCGCCAGGTATTTTTTTATGCACATCTTTTATCCGTGCTTCCAGGACTATAAGATCTTTATCAGCTGTTTCTTGTTGATCCTGGAATCCATTCAGCTCTTGATCTTCCCTTTCTAACTTTGTTGTAAAGGATTTAGCCCGTTCTTTAAAGGCGCGTTTTTCTTCACTGGCTTTTATATCCAGTTTCTGATGTTCGCGATTATTATGCCGTACTTTTTCGCGGTTGGTTTTGGCTGTGTTTGTAGCAGCGCTTACCCGTGCTTCCAGGTTTGCTATCTCTTTTATGATAGCGTTATTCTGTTTTTCACCACGGTTTAGATTCCCATGAATTTGTTTCAAACGTTTGGACAGCGCAGTTAATTCTTCTTTTAAGCCACTAGAGATTTCCTTCAGGCGTATTTTGTGTGCTTCTTTATGGATAGATTGCTTGAGAGTTAACTGCTCTAGGGACTGCTCTAGCACAATATCAACTTTTTTCAGATTATCTAGTTGTTGTTCTTTGGAACGTTCCTTCCGAGCCGCAATTTCTGCCAATCGCGATTGAATAGTTTCCTGTGATCGAATGAAGCTGAGATCCGACTCATTGTGTTCGCGCTCTGTTTGCCGGTAATACCGATCCAGTTGATCGACATGGCGTTCTAAGTCTTCCTTCTTATTAACTGCACGGCGGTGTTCCTTTTTCATCAGCCGATGTTTTCTAACCAGTGCTTTTTCTTCATTTTCGATATTACGGATGTCAGCATTACTAGCGGCCACAGACTTATTAAAGGCTTTCATCTTATCACCACTGGATTTTATTGCATCCTTGCTAATCAGTATACTGGCTCGGGCAGCATCCAGCTTGGATTCCAGCCGTTTTATTTCTTTTTTTAAGGTGTTAGCTTCATGGGTTGGCACGTCATAAAATCCCGCTAGCTTAAGTTTTTGTTCCCGGATTTCCTCTTCCAGTGCTGGGATTTCATCCTGATTAAAAACGATGTCTTTTTTACTACTGGCTATGGTTTTTTCAAGTTTAACGGCCTGTTCTTGTAAAGTTTTTTTCTCATCACGCTGGTTTAATAGTTCCTTGTGTTTTAGCACCATTTTGCTTTCCAAGGAAACTAGTTTTCTATCTAGTGTGCCTATCTCCTTCTCAAAATTTTCCAGTTTTGGTTTGGATGATTTTTTTACTTTATTGAGTTCTTTTAGTGCATCATTACGCTTTTTCCCGCGAACCGACAGTTTGTCCTCTCTATCGTCTAGGCGTTGCTGTAATTCAGCTTCCTGGGCTGTGAATTTTCCTATTTTCTCCCTCAGCTCTTGTCGATAGGTATCCTTGGATTTTGCAGCCTGGTCTTTATCATCAATTTCCTCATGAATCACATCACCTAGATCCTTTTCCAGTTGCACTTTGGAATCTTTTTTGTCTTGGGTGGCTGTTTCCGCAATGGCAATCTTTTGTGTTGATAGCAAGTCCAATTCCTGCTTCAGTGCTTTCTTTTCTTTTTTCCATTCTTCAATTTCCGGCTTGATTTCGCTTATCTTAGTACGTTCTAGCACCAGTTGTAATTCTAGGTCGCGGTTATCGATTCCAATCCGTTCGGATGATTTATTAAGCTGGTCCATTTGGGCAGTCAACAGATCATTTAATCGATTATAGTTCCTTTCATCTTCTGCCGCTTCCTTTTCTATGTTGGATATCCTAGCCTTTTGATTATTAATGGTGGTGCGAATATGAACTAATTCACTCAGCGCATGTTTATGCTGCGCCTGGAGGTCCCTTAAATTCTCATAATTGTTCTTCAGTGTTTCCAGCTGTTGTTCCAGATCGGTTATTTTTTCATCCCGGCCGGCTATCGCTTTTTCCTTTGTATCCTTTGCGTTGCTGTAGCGCTTTTGGGCTCTTTCAAGATCAGCCTCATTCTTCGTAATACGTTTCTGGGTCAATTGCAAGGCATCCGTTTCTATTTTGTGCCTTACTTCCCGATCCTTGACGTCCGTACTCAGTGTTTCCAATTCCGCAGCCAGATCAGAAAGCTGTTTACGCAATTTGTCTAGTTTAGAATCGATGTTTTTGATCGTGGATTCTTTAGACTGCTGTTCTTTTTCAAGAGAAACTATCTCGCCATCAAGAGCTATTAGTTCCCCTACGTAATCTTTCAACGCTGCTATTTTAGGTGTTATTTCATTTATCTTATCAATGGCTCCATTAATGTCAGAATATGTTTTCCTTTCATCTTGTTCTTGTTGGCTGAGGTCATTAAATCGTTCCGCAAGAGTAGCGTTCCCCATTAAACTGGAAGGCAACCTTCTTCGAAAATCTGGCAATCTTGAATTAGCAGTAATGATCACTTTATTGGCTGTATCAAGTTCGAAATTATAGATCTTCTCTAGCTTCTCAACTTCCTGCTGGCGTTCGCCGATAGAAAGTACTAGTGCATCAATAGTGACAGTAGTTGTTTCTTGATCCGCTTCTAATATGTCCATTTCACTAACCAAATGATTCTGGCGGTTGGTTAGGGTGGACAGTTTTTTATTGTTGTGCCTAACTGTATTCTTATCTGATTTAATGACAGCTTCTTGTTTATTTTTTACCACTGCTATTTTATCTCTTGATGCGGTTAGTTTCCCTTTTTCGTTTTTGAATGATTGGTTCTGGTATTTTATCCCCAGTTCAGAAGCTGCAATTTCCGCATCAAGCTCCTCTTCATTACTTTGTGCTTTTTCAAAAGCTTCAATTATTTTAGAAATCTTTACATCCAGCTTTTCAATTTTTTTTCTTATGAACCGCAATGAAGCATCGTGCTCTAGTCTTTCTTTTTCGAAATCACTTACTGCTGCTCGCATATCCACCTCATTTTTATCAAGGGCAGAAAAATTTTCTGACAAGTCCGTTGAGCAATTTTCAAAGTGTGTCTCGGCTTCATTTAATTCACTGTTTATAACCTCGATGCGCTCATTAATGATTGCCAGTCTTTTACTTAAATCTTGAATAGTCCCCGCATCTACTTTCATGTCAATTATCGTTTTTTTCTTCTGCTTACGAAGCTCAAATTCCTTCTGATCAATCTGTCGCTGTTGTTTTTTAAACACAACCTGCCTTTTCCGTGGTTTCATTTCGTATTCATCTCTCTGACCGTAATTAAAATTTAGATCACCAGTTGTTTCATCTTGTTCTTCAATATGCTGATCTATATCTTTCTCCAAGTCCTTTATTCGAGCCACACAGAGATCAACACTGTCCTTGGTTTTACGCAGTTCCTGCTGTAGTAATTTTTTCTCTCGGCCTAGTTCTTTGACCTTCATGCGCAATTTTTTTTCGATGACAGCTGATTTCTTTTTTTTAGCTGTAATTGGCGCCTTAAGTTTCTGGAACTTCTTTTCAATAAGGTCATGCTCAGTATATATAGGCATTACCTTACTTTGCTGTTTCTGCAGATCCTTTTCAGCTTTTTCCAGATCGCTTTTGTTTTTGTTTTCTTCGTTATTGTATTCAGTGCCTATCTGATTAATATGCTGTTTATTTGTTTCCAATGCATTATTTGCTACAGCCACATCCTTGATCGCGTTCTGTTTTTCTCTCATCTGGTTATCGATCTCTTTGGCCATTGCCTCCGGATCTTTGAAAGCGCGTATCATTTTTTCAAGTTGGATTACGTCTTCCCTTGACTTGTTTATAGCAGAATTGATCCTTTCCCTATCCTTCAGCATAGAATCTCTATTTTTCAAAAGTTTCTTTTGCTGTTTGGTCACATTCATTGATTGAAACAAATCTGAATATAAGCTGTCAATGTCTTCCACTGTCTTGCCCAACGTACGTTCTGCCAATGTATTAATATGTTTGATGTGGCTGCCCGGGCCGCCAAAATAAACTCCATCGATTTCCATAGTTTTGTTAGAAATGGTACTGCGAACATCAGAAAAATATTTCATAGAATTGTCCAGTTCCTTGCCAAACTTAGCAACTGGTGTGGCTAATAATTGCTGTGCATCTGACCAGGGTATACTATCTGTTTCACCTGGTATATTATCATCTACTTCTATACCATATTTAACTAGGAAGTCCTCGGCTATTCCTCGATCAACATCCAGAACTTTCCTTCCCACCTTAAACATTTTACAGAGTGGTAGATAGAAATCTCTTACCCCTACCCAAAAATATCTTGATTCCACTAATTGAGAATTTTGGATCAGGGCCAGATTTGTTCTGCGCTCATCCATATATATAATGAGTGCATTGCCTGAACCTGAACCGCCAGCCCCATAATTATATATATTGTGCAAAATTTTTGGCATTGCAGTGGAATAGCGAGGTTGTATACCAGCATCTATAAGATTTGAATAATCATTTTGTAATGTTGAACCCTCTGCAGAATAACATACCACTGCATTTTTTTCATATTTATCATTTAAAGACCAGTCAACGATAGCTTCGTCTAGTTTCAGGTTATATGATTTTGTTAGATTATAAAACAAATAGTCCTTGAATTCTTTTTTACTGCCTTCCGGTGTAGCTACGAATGTCATTTCATAATTATAGCGGGTTGAATAAAAAGCCAAATACTGACCGCGGGTTTTCTTAGGATCTACATAGTTGGCATATACATGTTTAATTAAATCGGGCAATGTCTTAATAGCGTGACCATTATACTGGTAAGGTAAATCATAGATCTTTGTTTGCTGTATTTCAAATGAGTCCATTTTCCTTGTCGCTTGTAAGAATGTTACATTATCGCCTGTATGAATAAATGTCATGGCCTGATTAAGCCCATTTAAGTTCATCCTTACTGATTCCAAGAGTTTTGTTGTTTGTTTTTTTTCAGTGAAAGTTTTAACCGGTGCTGCTGCTTTAGGTTTCTTCGCTTTCTTTTTTTCAGCTTCCAGTCGTCTGTCTATTGCCTTGCGGCGATCAGCTAATACTCTTTTTTCAATACCCTTACGTCTTTCTTGTCCGGAACGTTTTTCACCGCCAGATATTTTTCGTTTTTGTTTTACACGCCGTTCAGCGCCTTTTCTACGTTCTGTTGTTGTACGCCTGTCTCCACCCCTCCTTCTATCAGCGATAATTCTTACCACATCCGTTTCCGCCCCGGCTGATTTTTTTCCTTTATCGGTGGGTTCTTTTATTTGTGTAGAGGGTATTTCTTGTTGGGTAATTTGCCCAGCAGGCCTACCTTTTGCTTTCATTAGAGATGCAAGCAGTGGATTTCCTTCGGGGGTTGGCGCATCATTTTCTTTTTCAGTATTTTCGCTATCATCCTCAGTTACTTCATTTATTTCCTTTTCATCAACTTCTTCCTTCTCTTCGATTTTAGAGGGCTGGGGAGTCTCTTCCCCAATAAGGCCTGTTTCTATTTCAAACTTCTTTGCGGCGTTTATAAATTTATTTTGTGTTATCCCCTTTACCTTTTCTGACTCAGCAATTATTAATATACCGTTTGTTTGAAGCTTTTTTATATGGTAGTAAATCTTATCCTTTGGGTAGGATATTTTATCTGCTATTTCAGATGCAGTGAGTGGTTTATCATATAGGACGTCAATTATCTTTTTCCTGGTAGGGTCAGAAATGACCTTTAACAACTTTATGTTGTCAATTCTAATGATATCTTTTGGTTCCGAGGCCATATGTCCGAATTAAATTAAAAGGTAGTATAAAATGCTAATATCTATGAGATGGTATGGTCCTACCATTTTGTACATACTATTATTTTTAATGTGGTCTCCGCAGTCAATTATTACTTAATCAAAAGCAATTACAGCAAATTTATGCGTTATATACATTAATTATCAAGTAATCATTTAAAAATTTTTAACATTGTAAATTTTGTGTGTTAAATAATCAATCAAGTAAGGTGGGACGGTATAGGCCTGTAATTTTAACACTGTTTGTAATTATTAAATAAAATATAGAGGTGGGGGAGATAAATTTCAATTAATGACGATAAAAGAATATTGTTTAACAAATTATTTACAAATTTTTGGATGTATAATAAATATTACAGACCGTAAGTAGCCAGTTGGTGTGCGGGTGGTTGTAAAATGTATTATTGTTGTTATTGTATTAATAAAAATAATATTTCATATTAAATATTTGTTCACATATGACTTTAAAACAATTTTAACACGTTTTCTGGTGGTCTTCCAATTATTCCATTATTACCCATAATTACGATTGGTCTTTCCAATAATCTTGGGTGTCTTACGATTTTCTCTATTATGACATCATCTGTATCATTCATCGAAATATTTGACTGTTTATATTCCTTTTCACTTGTTCTAATTATGTCAATGGCTGACAGATCTAAAATTTTACATATTACCTTTAACTCATTAACGTTTGGTGGGTTTTTAAGGTATTCAATTATGTTGGGTTCAAAGCCATTGTCACGCAATAGCTGCAGAGTTTTTCTGCTTTTTCCTCACCGATTGTTATGATAAATGGTTATACACATTATGTTTACCTTTCTTGTTTAAATGATATTTGCGTAATCAGAGTAATGTTTTTTTTGTAAATCTGGGACGACAGCATCCTTTCCTGGATAACCTATAGGTATAAGTAAAAATGCTCTTTCGTTTTGTGGTCTTTCACATATCTTTTCTAAAAAACCCATTGGACTTGGAGTATGAGTTAATCCCACTAAACCTGCACAGTGGATCGCAGTCAATAGAAAGCCACATGCTATACCAACCGATTCATTCACATAATAATTCTTATATTTTTTACCGTTATTCAAATCATAGACTTGTTTAAATACTATTATCAGGTAAGGAGCTACCTCTAAGAATTCTTTATGCCAATCAGTACCAAATTTGTTCAGATCGGATAACCAGCTTTCGGGGGCTTTTTGTTTATAAAATGCCTTTTCTTCAATTTCTGCTCCAACTCGTATTTTATGCTTAATGCCTGGATCTTTAACTATAGTAAAGTGCCATGGCTCTTTATTTGCTCCCGATGGAGCAGAAGCGGCAGTAGAGACAATATTTTTTACTACTTCTATAGGTATATCACGACTTGAAAATTCTCTGACTGACCTTCTCAATCGCATAGAAGACAAAAAATCACTTGACGCCCGGGCCATATCAACTTCAGAAAGAGGGCTATATTGCAGTTTTTTATTACTCATTATCTACTACATAATATAATAAATAATATTTAATAATACATGGGGTCTGTAAATAATTACAGACACCATGTTCACGTCATTAAACATAAGTATATAATTAACTTTCAATCAGTGCATATATTTATGTGAATGGATCGTTGATACTATAATAATTTCAGACTAAACTTTGACAGTCCTTAAACACAATATTTTATCTTGTATATCATACTTTTACCAAACCAGCGCCGGGATACATGCCTCTAAATAGTAGCAAAGTAACCGTCGTTGTAGGTGCCCAATGGGGCGACGAGGGTAAAGGCAAAATAACAGATTATTTCGCAAGACATGCTGATTACGTCGTTCGATACCATGGTGGTAATAATGCCGGCCACACTGTAATTGTAGACGGATCCGAATACAAACTACATTTAATCCCTTCCGGTGTATTGTACGATCATCCAATCAGTGTCATAGGCAATGGTGTAGTCATCGACCCAAAAGCATTACTAAATGAAATTGATTATTTAAACAATAAAGATATTAAACCACACCTTCATGTCAGCGATCGGTCACATGTAATCATGCCATACCACAAACAAATGGATGCGGCCCTAACAAATCATCAAGGCAAACTTGCTGCTGGTAGCACTATGCGAGGTATCGCCCCTGTGTATGCAGATAAAATGTTTCGTCATGGCATTCGTATTATTGATCTTACAGACCCAGATATATTAAACGAAAAACTTAATAAGGCGTATCAATTCAACAGTAGTTTAATTAATGCTATCAGCGATCAGGTTATAGATGAAGATGAAAAATCTATATTCAATGAATACATAGAGTACGGGAAACAACTGTCCCCATACATTAAAGATGTATCCCTTGAATTATACCATGCCCAGCAAAATGGAAAAGCAATACTTTTTGAAGGTGCGCAAGGTATTTCGCTCGATGTAGACCACGGGATATACCCATATACCACATCAAGTAATTCAATCGCTGGCAATATCGCTACTGGTACCGGGGTTAGTTTTCGGGACATTAACAGAATAATTGGCGTAACAAAGGCCTATATAAGTCGCGTAGGAATTGGTCCATTACCAACAGAGCTATCTGTAGAACAAGGGGATTATCTAAGGAAAAAAGGGAAAGAGTATGGAACTACAACAGGGCGGCCGCGGCGAGTAGGTTGGTTAGATCTTGTACAAGTGCGGCAGGCTGTGCGTGTTAATGGATTAACCGAAATCGCACTGACCAAACTTGATATATTGTCTGACAATGGAGATCTATCTGTTTGCACTTCTTATAATATTAATGGCCAACAAGAGCAGGAGATGCCTGCCAGCTTATATAGATTCAGATCAGCTGAACCAGTATACCAAACATTACCCGGCTGGGGACAATTATCGGACGATATGGCTGAAAAAGGATATGATAGCTTACCAAAAAATCTTAAACATTATGTAAAATTTATCGAAGATCAAGTTTCCTGCCCTGTTACTATTATTTCTATTGGCCCTGAAAGACACCAAACCATCATTCGCTGAAAATTGGCTTTCACAAAAGAAACGCTTGATTTTAACGGCAAAACTGAAGCCGAAATAATCAATATATTAGAAGAGTACAATATTCCTCTTACACCTGAAGAGATAAAAAAAATACAAAATGATTTCTTAGCCCGGGCACCTTCAGTCGCTGAATGTGTCCTCTTTTCGATTGAAGGGTCAGAGCATTGTTCATATAAAAGCAGTCGGACTCACTTGGAACAGTTTGTAACTACTGGTCCCGATGTGATACTGGGAGCAAAGGAAGACGCGGGGGTGGTGGCGGTCGCAACTGACAATGCTGGTAAGCGTTGGTGTATTGTAATGAGCCATGAGTCCCACAACCATCCATCACAGATCGTTCCCTATGAGGGTGCGGCTACTGGGGTTGGTGGAAACGTCCGAGATGTTTGTTGTATGGGCGCTGAAGTCATTGCTACAACAGATAGTTTCCGGTTCGGAGATATCCGATCAAAT
>Ga0209019_1001888_pt1 | contig 10274 bp, 8 predicted proteins | sample METZYME_3_300m_FD_187549 | JGI IMG/M metagenome (GOLD analysis project Ga0209019, IMG submission 187549) | Marine microbial communities from oxygen minimum zone in mesopelagic equatorial Pacific - METZYME_3_300m (SPAdes) (version 2) | ecosystem: Environmental > Aquatic > Marine > Oceanic | place... | reverse complement strand
CCTAGCCGGTTACGCCGACGAAGCCGAGGCGAGTTTTGTTGGATGGTTAATTTGTCAGACTGGGGGTGTCGCTACTCAGTATTCTGGGTGGCTACAGCTCTTTACTCAGCTGTTAGGGCATTTACCAGCCGAACAGCGCGTGTCTTTAACTGGATCCCTAGGGGACGGTCCTCGAAGTGATCTTCAAGCGATTTCTACTCGGGTTAGTCAGGCGACTCCGTTTATTCGTCGGCGGTCAGCGCGGATCTATGACCGATTTTTGAAGGCCAATCGAGTATCTGAAGGAATTGCCAGTTACGGCGGGGTTGTTGATCTTGTCTTGGGGATCGAGTTCGGTCGCTGAGGACATTAAGGATTGACGAAACATAGATGAATATTTGGTATCATGTTCTGTTTTCCTGGTGAAGTCGTCATGGGTTATCATGAGAAGTTGTGATTATCGTCGGCTGACCTGGCTTAAGGGCTGATTCTTTCTTGGAGATTGAGGTAGAAATGAAGGCAAGCAAGAGGTTTGGATGTGCCCTCGTGGTTACAACGCTGTGTCTGGTGCTCTCGTCATGCGGCGGCGGACCGACCGGGCCAGAATTTACGCGAGCGGATGGCGAAGCTTTTCGGCAAATCGGTGAGCAGTGGTCGACAGCTTTTAATGCTGGGGATGTCGAGTCTCTGGCAAGTATGTTTGCTGGGACCGGCGCAGTAATGCCACCGAATTCGTCGACTGTTCGTGGTCACGAGTCGATAACGGGGTACTACACGCAGATGTTCAACGAAGGTGAGCGTAACCTGGAAGTTGAAATTTCTGAAGTGGGCGGCGAAGGCGATCTTGGTTATGTATCAGGTACATTTCTGAATATCACGCAAATACCTATTCAGGTGGACGATGATGAAGCGGAAGAAGATGCTGTAGATCAAGAGGAGGCTGAAGCTGCCGAACCTGAAATGCAGCAAAATCGTGATCGGGGAAAGTTTGTCATTATCTTAAAAAGGGGGCTCGGAGGGGTTTGGAAGTTTGAGAGTTTCATCTGGAATAGTGACTTACCGTTACCCGTCGCTTCATTACCGGAAGTTGGAAATTAGCGCTCGTGTCGACACTTAATGCTTACAGACTCATCGCAACGGTGAGGGGCGGCGCCACGAATTCGCCTGTGGCCGCGACGAGGTATACCTCGCTGGAGGATGCGCGTGAGGCTTCAAAGCAGTTGATGCATGACAATAACCGCGTCATTCGTGTGATGATTGTTGCCGATCAAGAGTCGTCGCGTTTTGTGGAATGGATCGAACGCTCGTAAAAAGTCACACAACTTAATTATTGCCAGCGCACGCGTTAATCTCTTCTGGTCGGATTGTCAGCAGGATTTCGTTTTTACACATTGGACGTATGCAACGCCAAGGGTGATGGTCGATTCTTGGTCTGATTGCGATTTGGTGTAAATAGTTATGATCAAACTTGAGCAACTGACGAAGGCTTACGGTGATCGAAACGTCGTGGATCAATTGTCTCTCACAGTCAAACGTAGTGAACTTGTGGTTTTATTGGGGACTTCTGGCTGTGGGAAGACCACTACGCTCAAGATGATTAATAGACTCATCGAACCAACGGCTGGGTCTGTGTGCATCGATGGGGTGGACATCAGTCACTTTGAGCGGCATGAGCTCCGTCGAAAAATCGGTTATGTCTTTCAGCAAGTCGGACTGTTTCCCCACATGACCATTACAGAGAACGTGGGTGTTACATTGTCTTTGCTCGGTTGGTCAGACACGCGTATCCACAAGCGGGTGGTTGAAGTTTTGGAACTGGTCGAACTCGATCCAGGAGTGATGCGTAATCGTTATCCAACGACGCTCTCTGGTGGAGAACAGCAGCGCGTCGGTTTTGCTCGAGCCCTTGCTGCCGAACCATCGCTCATGCTTTTAGACGAGCCATTCGGTGCGCTCGATCCAATTACCCGCGATCGATTACAGATATCGTTTTCTCGCATCAGACAGCAATTGAGTTTAACCGCAATCTTTGTTACTCACGATTTCACAGAGGCTCTTGTTCTCGCTGACCGGATTGTAGTGATGCGTGAAGGGTGCATCGTGCAGATAGGGACACCTCGAGACCTCATAACGAAACCGATTGATGGATTCGTTAAGCGGATGGTGAGCACGCCCATCAGACAAGCGAAAGTTGTAGAAGCATTACTGGCGTCTGGTGGTGCTGTGTGATTGAGCAGCTGGCAATGCTGCCAGCGAATCTCACGGGGCACATCCAGTTGACCTTGGTAGCGATGGTTCTAGGTGTAGCTATCAGTGTGCCACTGGGTATCCTTGCAGCGCGTGTCGGATGGCTTCAACAGTTTGTGTTGGGGGCGGCAGGCATCGTGCAAACCATTCCGAGTTTAGCACTGTTAGCCATTATGGTGCCGATCCTGGCGGCCATTAATCTACAGAGCATTGGTTATCTTCCCGCAATCATCGGACTAACGTTGTACAGCACGCTTCCCATTTTGCGCAACACTGTCATCGGAATCACTGGGATTGATTCGGTGTATACCGAGGCGGCCCGGAGCGTTGGAATGACGTCGCTCCAGCAACTGTGGCGGGTCGAGTTGCCATTAGCGCTGCCGGTTATTGTCGGCGGCATCCGGACATCCACAGTCTGGGTGGTCGGTATGGCGACACTCTCAACACCAGTGGGTGCAACAAGCCTGGGTAATTACATTTTTAGCGGCTTACAGATGCGAAACTATACGGCTGTCCTCGTTGGCTGTATCGCTGCAGCCTTGCTCGCGCAGCTTCTAGATACCTTGATTCGATGGTTGGAGCAGGGTGTCCGTACACGGAAGCGAGTGCCAGTCGTTGTCGTGCTCCTTATTTTCGGTGCACTTTATAGCTGGGCTGGAGCATCTCTGATACCAAGGTGGTTCGAGAGTGATACACGACCGATTACGATTGGGTGCAAAACATACACGGAGCAATACATACTGAGCGAAATTCTGTCTAGACAGATTGCCGCTCGAACTGGCCTTGAAACGACAGTTTTGTCATCACTTGGATCTACTGTTGCATTCGATGCTCTACGTGCAGGCGATCTTGATGTCTATGTGGACTATTCGGGAACGATCTGGGCCACGATCATGGGACGTGACGGAACCTCGCAAGATCGAGACGAGGTCCTGCACGAGGTCGACCGCGTGCTTGCTGATGCGTACGATGTTCAAGTCGTCGGTCCTGTAGGATTTGAGAACGCCTATGTTCTAGCGATGCGAAGAGACGATGCTGCTGCTAAAAACATTCGACGCATCAGCGATCTCGTGCGACACGCGCCTCGTCTTGTCATGGGCGGAGATTACGAATTCTTTGGTCGCCCGGAATGGACGTCACTACGCGATCAGTACGCTCTTGAGTTTGAAAGTCAGCGCACCATGGATGCATCCTTGATGTATCAAGCGTTGGCACAGTCAGAAGTTGATGTGATTAGCGCGTTTTCGACGGACGGTCGAATTTCAGCATTTGGCCTAACCATACTTGAAGACGACTTGGCTGTTATTCCTCCCTACGATGCGATTATTCTCGTGAGTAATCGATTACGAATGGAGAATCCGAAAGTTGTGGAAGCGCTAGCCGACCTTGTAGGAACGATTGATGCGGATCAGATGCGTGATATGAATTTGGCTGTTGATCGAGAAGGGCGAACACCGGCTGCAGTGGCCGCTGATTGGCTGAATGTTCTACGACCAATACCACCTAGGTAAAGATTTCTAGTTGACCTGAGCACATATTAGCTAGTGTGCTATTTGATGCCAATCTAGGATTGTCTCCTTCAATTAGAAGCGTCATAGATAACTAAAGTGTTTTTGACCTTATCAGTTTTCCGTGCATGTGTACTGTTCCTCCGTTAAGCTAGGCGTGTAAAAAGTTTTTGGGTTGGAGATAACTCAGGTGTTCTAATTGGCCTTATGCAACGCTACTTTTTAACCATTTGTTTCATAGCTACGTTCTGTGGAGCGTGCACTGGTGAAAATGCTGACAAGGGTGTCACCCTTGAGGAGTCACGCTTACGTATCGCCGTTGTTCCGAAAGGTACGACGCACGATTTCTGGAAGGCGATTCATGCCGGTGCTTTGCAGGCTGAAGAAGAGCTGGGAAACATTACCGTCGTTTATCGAGGTCCTGAACGTGAAGACGACCGTGATCAGCAGGTTTCCCTCGTACAGAATTTACTTACAGGTTCTGTGGATGCAATTGTGCTGGCTCCGCTAGATGAAAACGCGTTATTGCCCTCGGTGCGTTTGGCAACACAGTCTGGCATTCCAGTGATTATTATTGATTCTGGTCTCGCTGGGGAAGTTGGGCAAGATTACATTAGTTATGTGGCGACCGACAACTACGAAGGTGGGCGCCTTGCAGGTCGTCATATGGGCGAGGTGGTGGACGGTGAGGGTCAGGTGTTGCTGTTACGTCATGCCGAAGGTTCGGAGAGCACGATGCGGCGGGAGGAAGGGGTTATCGAAGCCTTAGCCGAGTTTCCTAATATTGAACTCATTGATCCGAAACGGTATTCGGGAGTAACCACAGCAACTGCTCAAATCGCAGCGGAAAATTTATTGACTACTTATGACAAAGTCGACGGAATTTTTTGTGCTAATGAATCTTGTACGTTCGGGTTGCTCTTGGCTCTCCGAAGTCGTGGTTTGGCCGGGAAGATCCGTTTTGTTGGTTTTGATACTAACTCCGAATTAGTCGACGCACTTGGCGAGGGCGAACTGGACGGTCTCGTTGTGCAGGATCCAATGGCGATGGGTTATTTAGGTGTGAAAACAGCAGTTGCGCATTTGGCGTCTGAGTCCGTTGAGCTTCGTCAGAACACCGGCGTGCGTTTGGCAACCCGTGAAAACATGCATGAGTCCGACATAGCACAACTTCTTGCTCCAGACTTGTCACGTTATCTCGAACAATGAATACGGTTCGACACCACGTGGACGATCCTCCTCGTCTAAAAATGTCCGGCATAGTAAAACGGTTCGGCGCAACTCTAGCGCTTGATGGTGTCGACCTTAGTGTTGACAGTGGTGAGGTGCTCGCTCTGGTTGGTGAAAACGGTGCGGGTAAGTCGACCCTCATGAAAATTCTTTCAGGCGCGATTCAGCCTGACAGAGGTCAAATAGCAATCGACGGTGTGCCGTTTGCTGCCGTTGATCCGTTGACAAGTCGGTCAGCTGGAATTGCAATGATCTATCAGGAATCGACAGTGGCGCCGCATTTGACTGTGGAGGCGAACTTAATGCTCGGTGTGGAGCAACACTGGGCAGGTTTCATTCGACCGACGGTTCTTCGGCATCGCATTGTTGAAATCTTCGCAAGGCTTGGCCGGCCTGATATTCAAGGTGATATCTTGACGGCCGATCTTTCACCCGCAGATCGGCAAGTTGTAGAAGTCGCCCGTGCACTTTTGATTGATGCCAAGGTGATCGTCATGGACGAACCGACGAGCAGTCTTGGCTTAACAGAAATTGAACGTCTGTTCGAAATCATTGCTGAGTTACGTCGTCAGGGTGTTGCGATTGTGTACATCTCTCATTTTCTTGAAGAGGTGCAGCGTGTGACCGATCGTTACATTGTCTTGCGTGACGGTTGTGTAACCGGTGTTGGTAATACCGCAGATGTTTCGGTTGCGGACCTCATTGAATTAATGATCGGTCGAAGATTGCCGGACATGTTTCCGATCACATCGCGAACGTTTGGTGACCCGCTATTAGTCGTTGAAGGTTTAACCGGCAATGAGCCCGTCGAGGATATCGATCTGACTTTGCGGCGAGGAGAAATTCTTGGAATTGCAGGTCTGGTTGGTGCAGGTCGTACGGAGTTACTCCGAGCACTCTTTGGGCTTGATCGAATCCGATCAGGGCATGTGACGATTCGGGGTCAGACCGGAACAAATGCGAAGATCACACCAACTGATCGGTTATCGCAAGGTGTCGGATTGCTCAGCGAAAACCGCCAGACAGAGGGATTGGCTTTAAACCTTTCAGTTACACAGAATATGTTGCTCAGTCGATTGCAGCCTTTTGCCCGTTGGGGGTGGCTTGATACCCACAAGATGAGTGTGGCGGTTACCACCTGGGTAGAACGACTACGTATTCGGGTTGCACATGTGGATCAGTCGATCGCGCACCTCTCGGGGGGCAATCAACAAAAAGTGGCATTTGCTAGACTCTTACACCACGATGTGGATGTACTATTTCTCGACGAACCTACTCGTGGGATTGATGTTGCGAGCAAAGCGCAACTGTACGCTTGGATCGATCAACTGGCCAGTCGAGGTAAAGCGATCTTGCTTGTATCTGACTACGTACCGGAATTGCTTGGCGTCTGTGACCGGATTGCGGTAATGCATCGCGGTCGCTTACGAGCCATAAGGCCAACGAAACAGTGGACTGAGCATGACATAGTCACCGTTGCGTCAAGTGGAGAGGAAACTGTCGCATGATGAATTTGATGCAGCAGTGGTTGCCACGGCGAAGTGCGCTCAGAAACTTGGCGCCAGTTTTGAGTCTAGTGGCAGCAGTTTTATTTTTTTATGCGATTCCGCCACATCCTGGTCTGACCCTCTTTGATTTACGCCTCGTGGCTGTTCACGCGATGATCGTGGGTATTGCCGCCATGGGCATGACGTTTATTATCATCAGTGGTGGCATTGACTTATCTGTGGGGTCAGCCATTGCGCTCGTCAGTGTCGCGACTGCCATAGTTCTTGAACGTGGGGGAGGGCCTGTCTTTGCTCTCAGTGTAGCCCTTGGCGTTGGAGCTGTCTGTGGCTTGTACAATGGTTTGCTGATTACCATACTTCGACTACCACCTTTTATCGCAACGCTTGGGACTCTCGGCTTCTATCGTGGTGTGGCGAAATGGATGTCAGGGAGCATTCCAATTACTGCGCCGACTCAAGGGCTGGAAGCGTGGGTGAGTCCCATTCCGACACCACCAATGCTTATTTTCGCGCCGGCAGTCTGGTTGATGTTAGCACTAGGCTTGTTTTTGGTAGTCGTGTTGCGCTATTCGATTCTCGGCCAACACGCTTATGCAATCGGGTCGAATGAGGCAACGGCTAGACTTTGCGGTGTGCGGGTCGCTCGCACAAAGGTGTCGATCTATGTACTTGCAGGGCTACTTACTGGTTTGGCAGGTTTGATGCAGTTCGCCCGTCTTACGCAAGGCGACCCCACCGTAGCTATCGGGTTAGAGTTAGACATTATTGCAGCTGTGGTGATTGGAGGTGGGTCGCTCTCCGGTGGACAAGGTTCAATTCTTGGCACGCTGACCGGTGCTGTGTTAATGGCATATCTTCGAAACCGAAGCACCGTGCTCGGATGGCCAAATTTCGTTGAAGAGATGATAGTTGGACACATTATCATCGTGGCCGTGGCAGTTGATCGATGGCGGGGTAGTCGAACAAACTGATTATTAGCGTTATAACCAGCACAGGGTCCGGTCGTCAATGCGGAGACGACCAGACCGTCGTAGTTTTGGACTCGAAGCGAACCAACAGAATTATCTTGGCTGTTCGAGGTACTTGAGGAGTTCGCTATCAGTATCCAATAAAAAGAATGTTGATGCATCCATCGTTTGCTCGTAGGTTTCGAGCGATTTGGTGAAGGCGTAAAAATCCGGGTCTCGGTTATAAGCTTCACCGTAGATATTGGTCGCTTCGGCATCTGCAGTACCACGCAGTTCTTCTGCCGTCCTATATGCTTCTGACTGAATCCGAGCGAGATCGCGTTCACGTTCACCTGAGATCCTGGCGGATTCACCCTGACCTTCTGAACGAAATTCCGCTGCGATTCGCTGGCGTTCAGCGATCATTCGTGCGAAGACGTCTTGCTGAACCTCTTCCACGTAGTTAATACGCTTGAGTCTCAGATCTAGCAGTTCAATCCCCAGATCGGCTGTTCGGCTCGCCGCTCGTTCAAGAATTTCCGCAGCGATCTGCTGACGCCCCATCTGGATCTCATCCAAGATCGCAGTTTCTTCATCTGATTCTATCTGGACTGTCTCCGGATCACGGTTCGTACTGCGAACGATTTCGATCAAGTCATACCGGGCCACGGCGTTGCGAGTTTCACCGTCGAGAATGTCATCAAGTCGTGATTGTGCGCCGAGTTCATCTCGAAGTCGCTGGAAAAAACGAAGCGGATCAACGATACGCCATCGCGCGTAGGTGTCGACCCAAATGAAGCGCTTGTCTTTGGTCGGGACTTGGTTGGGACTACCGTCCCACTCTAGGAACCGTTTTTCAAAGTAGTTCGTTTTCTGGATAAACGGCAGTTTGAAGTGAAGCCCTGGTTCAATCACCGGTTCACCGGCTGGTTCACCGAATTGTGTAATGATGACTTGATTGACTTCGTGAACCTGATAGGTAGCGCTCGACAGAACAAAGAGCACTCCCAGAACAATAATTACCTTGGTCGTGGTGCTATTCGTCATTGTGCACCTCCGGATGGGGGAGTCGTCGGGCCAGTTCTGAGAAGTCCCTCGAGTGGTAAGAGGGGCACGAGGCCATTCAGGTCTTTATCCAGAAACACCTTCCCGCCGACTTGAGGCAGGATCCGTTGCATCGTTTCGAGATAGAGCCGCTGGCGGGTCACGTTCGGTGCTGTACGGTACGCGTTGTAGACGGCTGTGAAGCGTGCAGCATCACCCAGTCCACGGTTTACGCGATCGAGCGCATAGCCTTCCGCTTGTAGAATCGCTTGCTCGGCTTCGCCACGGGCTCGGGGGATCACCGCATTGTATTCGGCCATAGCCTCGCTAATGAGTTGGTCGCGGTTTTGTTGTGCTTGGTTGACCTCGTCCCATGACGGTTTGACTGGGTCTGGCGGATTGACGTCTTGCAGCACCACCTGTTCGACCGTCACACCCATTTCGTACTGCCCTACGAGTGCTTGGAGCTGTTCTTGGACCTGCGTTTCAATGTCCTGTCGGCCGATGGTCAAGACTTCCGTGACGGTACGGTCACCGACTGTCTCACGCATGATTGCTTCGTTCATGGCCCGAAATGTTTCTTCAAGATTACGGACTTTAAAGAGAAACTGGTAGGGGTCTGAGACACGGTACTGCACAATCCATTCAACCACGGCTACGTTCAGGTCGCCGGTAAGCATGACGGCCTCGTCTGCGAATTGTCGCGTGTCGAATTGGCTGCGAACACCTGCCTCAAGCGTTCGGAAACCGAATTCCTGTTTGAGCTGACGCTGAATTGGGACCTTGAGTACCGTTTCGATGAATGGCAATTTCATGCGAAGCCCAGGGTCGGTGGTACGCGAATAGCCGCCAAATTGGAGTACGACTCCAACCTCTTCAGGTTGAACTTGGTACAGCGTATTGGACAACCCGGCCAGGATCAGAATGACTGCAAGCCCCAGCCCAATAGTCTTGCTTGGGACAGAAGGTAGCTGCAGGCCTCCTATATCGATGATTTTATTTTCCATGGTGATGTCTCCTTCGTGACAGGTTATTTTAACTGTTTATGTCTTGTCGTGCTTGACTGTCTCTAGGAATTCTTGTTTTCAGGAGGTGTCAGTATCGCTACGATCTACCATGTACATTCAATAAAGCACTGTCTTAGCTCACAGAAATTATGAGAAGACAGATGAATAGAGTCTGAGAAGATTAGGACAGGAACCAGAGTAAAATGGCATATATTCACTTCTGTTGATACAAACCGTCAGATCGGGAATCCATACTGGCTGACGTGGGCAGTATGCGATCAAAACTACGATGTGCGCATGAGTCAAGTCCCTAGTCATCAGATTCGGTGGCCGGCACGAATTTACTACGATGGTGCCTGTCCTGTCTGCCGTGCGAGTGCGGCTTCAATACGATCGCGGGATAAACATCAGCGACTCCAACTCGTGGATATTGCTACTGAAGGGTTTTCTCCTCAAATAGAAGGCATCACTCCAGTTGGTGTGAGACAAGAACTTCATGTGAAGTTGGCGGGAGGCCAGATATTAGCGGGCATTGATGCACTGTTTGTTATCGCCGAGGCTCTTCCCTCACTCGCGATATTGCGATGGCTGGGCTGGTTACCTGGCGTGCGATTCCTTGGGCGTCCATTCTATAGGTGGTTCGCCGCTCATCGGTACGCTCTTACAGGAAGTTGTTTTCGATCGCACTAAACGTGTACCGGTCACGTTGGTTGCGATTATGGTAAAGTTTTTATTAGACACTAAATTGTGGTGCGGTATCAGTGATGTGCACCGATGAGTTACCTAACAACGATTAGAGAGGGC
>Ga0209019_1001884_pt1 | contig 10301 bp, 5 predicted proteins | sample METZYME_3_300m_FD_187549 | JGI IMG/M metagenome (GOLD analysis project Ga0209019, IMG submission 187549) | Marine microbial communities from oxygen minimum zone in mesopelagic equatorial Pacific - METZYME_3_300m (SPAdes) (version 2) | ecosystem: Environmental > Aquatic > Marine > Oceanic | place... | reverse complement strand
TATAATGGTATAAAACCCCGATAGGGAGCGCGCAAGGTAGTCGACAATTTTAGCATCAGGAAACTTCCCCAATCCAAGCCATTGATGAATAGTCGCCATTTGGTCATGTGACAAAAACACCGCGAACACCGCTGTAGCCATTATCCAGCCATTGATCTGCAGGACCAGCTTGAGAATTCGATCAGGATTCATGTTCATCGCCGATCAAGGTTTAGCGTTCCCAGAAAGAAGCGTAGGCGACAGCTGGAACAACAACGCTGCAAGAAATAGTGAAATAGAGGTTTTCAATTAAAGTCAATCCTGTGGATCCTGACGCATACGTCGGCCAAAGACGATCTTCTCAGGTTTGCCCGTCCCAGGATCAAAAAACACTGAAACTACTGCGTAGGGAACCGGCTTGAACGAAAAACCGGGATAGGGAGTGATCAATCCTGTGAAAACGACACGTCCGTCTACCCAGGAATTTCTGCCAAAACCGGTCAAGTATCGATCTTTCTCAGGATCGAACTTGTAGGTCAGGCCTTCCTTTTTACAGATTTCTCTCAGTTGCTTCTCAACCTTTCTGATCTCCTCCACGCACACGCGACGAGCGGCCTTAGCCTCCAAGACAACCTTGATTGACTGGGTGGCCGTCAACTTCAGGTTGAAGTGGTGAATCTTCTTGGCTTCCTTTTGATGATAGCTGAGCTCAGGCCGGTTCGGGAGAATTTCACCTGTGAACCTGGCGATCATACCCGGAAGCAGTCGCGCGGGCTTCTTGTCGGGTTTGACGGAAAAGGCCTGCTGCACCTCTGCCTTCGTATTTCCCAGGTTGTCACAGAACACTCCGACTATCGTCTTATGGGCATCGAACTTGGCAAGCCTCTTCGGAACCTTTCCGGCATAAACATCGTGTAGCGAGAGCTCCGGATAGTGGACAGAACGTCCCCGGTTACCTGAGTCCTTCACATTCTTAATGTAATTTCGAATGGCAGGCAGTTTCACGAGTATATCGGCCTCGGCGGGTTCTAGGTATTGCGATATGTATCTGGATTCGTCTCTGCCGAGAAAATAGATTCGCCAGTGCTGCCTGCGCGGCCACTTCACGTGTATCCAAGACGGATCGAGAAAATAAATCCGGTCCGCTTCCGGGTCATACTTGCCGTAAAAAGTAAGTTTCTGGCCCGCGGGAATACCGTATAGTGACCGATATAACGCAACACCCGATGCCCGGAAGGATATGTCGCCCTTCTCGATGGTAACCGGCAAAGGCGATTTAGCCGCCTGCGCACTCCACAGCCCGGCCAAAAAGCCAACCAATGCAACAACCAGTTTTGTCTTCATGAGCGAAACTCTAATACACAATACATTTTCTGTCTCCAGCGAAAAGACCCACGCCATAATCACCTGTTTCCTGTCAGTCGATATTCAAAATCGATCTGGCGACAACCGGGACAAATCAATGTCCAACTCCAGCGGTGTTTGACTCACCATTTGGGTCACAAGTTGGCCAGTAACTGGACCGAGGCTGAGGCCGAGCATGGCGTGGCCGGTGGCGACGGTGGCGTTTTGCGTGCCAGGGATGGGACCGATGCACGGAAGGCCATCGGGCGTGCAAGGGCGTAGGCCGGACCATGGCTCGATGCCTTCGAAATCACTCTCTTTGAAGGCAGGAAAAAATCTACAGAAAGACTCGATGATGCCCTGTACACGTTTGTGACTGACTGAAAGGTCCGTGCCGCAGATCTCCATCGTTCCTCCCACGCGAAGTTTCTCCCCCATGGGTGTGACCGCCACACGGGCCTCCTTGAGCAGCGAACAGAGACGCGGCAACTCGGTCGGATTTTTCAATGTAAGTGAATAGCCTTTGCCACCTTGCATGGGTAGACGCAGTCCAAGCTGCCGCATCATCTCAGGCGTCCATGCGCCACCGGCCAAAACGAACCAATCCGCCTTCAATCTTTCGCCTTTGGCAGTTTCTACGGCGGTAAGTCGATCGCCTTGGCGGATGAAGTCCTTTGCCTCATCGTCCAGAAAAGTTCCTTCACGTTCGCGAATTCCACGCCGGAGTTCCTCCATGAACTCCAATGGATCGAGATGGCAATCCTGCTCGAACCACACGCCGCCGACCACGTCCATCCTCACCTCAGGATCTAATTCGCGTACACGCCCAGCGTCGCAAACCTCGGCCTGAACGCCCACCTCCGCGGCCATGGAGGCGACCTCGGCTTCTTCCTCCAAGCCTGCCTCGGTCTGACAAAGCATCATCAACCCGCACGTCTCCAGATTAAAATTCAATTCATCGGCCAATTCCAAAAACAAGCGTCGGCTCTCCAGACTAATGGTGCTGAGGAGTTGTTTGCTGTTTTCCACGTGGCGCGCGTTGGCGTGGCGAAAGAATTTCCAGCACCAACTCCAAAGCGCCGGGTCCAGGCGCGGTCTCATGTAGAAGGGACTCTTGGGGTTAAGCATCCACTTAAGGCCCTGGCTGATGACGCCCGGCGCGGCTAATGGAATGAAATGACTGGGAACCACCATGCCGGCATTCTCATCTGAACAGGCGGATTTGCGTGTGGGATCGCGATCGAGAATGGTGACTTTGTAACCAGCCTTGGAAAGATACCAGCCGCAGCAGAGGCCAATGACGCCGCCGCCCACGATGAGTACATCTTGTGAATCCTCAGGCACGTTACTTGGAATGGACGATGCCGTGAGCGAACGGATCATCCGGATGTACAATCATCTGTGCTTCAGCTGTGACAAAGGCGCGGCCCCTGACCGTAGGGAAAACCCCGCCCTCGGGCGCTTCCTCCACGGTACCTTCAAAAATGGTGTCCAGAATCCCAGCCTGCCGCCATGTCTGCCCGGGCTGCAGTTTGTCCGCCGCGTGGAGGCAGGCGAGCTTGGCGCTGGTGCCGGTGCCACAGGGTGAGCGGTCATATTCGAGACCGGGACAAAGGACAAAATTCTTGCTGTCACCCTCATCGCTCGCCGGGGGGCCAAAAACCTCAATGTGGTCAATCTCACCACCCTCCGCACCCGTGATGCCATTGGCCTCCAGCGCCCTACGTACGGCACAGGTAAAATCGGTGAGCTGGTCCAGGTTGCTGAAGTCGACCTTGATCGTGTCTCCGGCCTCGATGAGAAAAAACCAGTTCCCGCCCCAGGCCACATCACCCTGCACCGTGCCCCAATCGGGAACCTCCACAGATACCGCAGCTTCATGGCACCAGCTGCGGACGTTACGCACGGAAACCCAGCCATCCACCGGCGGGCGAACGGTGACGGTGCCGGAGTCGGTCTCGATTTTGTTTTCGCCATTCTTCAACCGGCCCAAGTGCGCCAGCGTGACGGCCACACCAATAGTCCCATGCAGACAGCCATGCAGATAACCGACATTGTTGAAGAACACCACCCCCGCCACACAATCGGGCTGAGTCGGCTCGCACAAGAGCGCGCCCACCACCGCCTCGTGTCCACGTGGCTCACAAGCCATCGCGGTACGCAGCCAATCGTGTTCATTGCGCAGAAACTCGCGCCACTCGGTCGGCGTAGCTCCGGGATTGTCCGGTGCGCCGGAAACTACCACGCGCGTGGGTTCCCCTGCCGTATGGGAATCGATGACCTTGATTATTTTTACACCCTCACTCATGGGAATGGAACGAAGACAAAGCGTACGAATGAACTCACCAAATGGACAGTGCGAACTTGCCCCAACGGTTTTTGGCATTTACCCTGATCACGAACCGCAAATGAAAACCCGTGTCCTTTTATCTATTCTGTTTCTTCTTGGCTTTTTCAGGGCAGCCGGAGCAGAGCAGCCAAACGTGCTATTTATCGCGGTTGACGACCTGAATGACTGGGTCAATTGCATGGGCGGGCGTAAAGGAGTGCATACGCCAAATCTTGATCGACTGGCCAAGCGTGGGATGCTTTTTACCAACGCGCACTGTGCCGCACCGGCCTGCAATCCCTCGCGCGTGGCAATCATGACCGGCGTGGCGCCGTCTTCCTCAGGGGTCTACAACAATGGACAAGATTGGCGACGTAGTCCGCGGCTGGAAAAGGCGGTGACTTTGCCGGAACATTTCCGCACCGGTGGTTATGAGGCTTACGGTGGCGGGAAAATTTTCCATGCGCTTTCGTGGATCACCGATGGCTACGGCAAGCAACAAAATGAAGCAAAGCTGTGGGATCACTACTGGCCTTCGGCCGATTCGCCCATGCCCGATCCTCAATGGCCCAAGGGGGCCCAAGCCAAGCGCGGCACCAATGGGTATCTTTATTCCAAACCAATTGCTGTAGGCAAAAGCACGGAGGGCCGTCCTCCACATTTTTTTGACTGGGCTCCTGATTCGCAATCTGAAAGCGGCACGGCCGATCACAAGGTGGTTGATTGGGCAGCAGGCGAATTGAGAAAGCCGCACAAACAGCCTTTCTTCCATGCGGTCGGCATTTTCCGGCCGCACATTCCGTGGTACGCACCCAAAAAATATTTTGCGCTCTATCCAAAGAAGGAGGTTTTCCTGCCCAAGATCAAAAAGAACGATCTGGAGGATGTGCCCAAGCCCGGGCAATCCGGCATCCGCAAAAAGTGGCATGAATGGATATTGAAAAACGACGAGTGGCGTGGCGCAGTGCGCGGCTATCTCGCCTCCATCAGTTTTGCCGATGCGCAAGTGGGGCGACTGCTGGATGCGCTGGACGCTGGCCCGCATGCAAAGAACACCATCATTGTGTTGTGGTCTGACCACGGAATGCACATCGGCGAAAAGCAGCAGTGGGAAAAATTTACGCTCTTCGAGGAAGCCACGCGTGTACCACTGATGATTATTGCACCCGGCATAACCAAGGCCGGAACAGTATGCGACCAACCGGTGAATCTTCTCGATGTGTATCCCACTCTCAATGAACTCTGTGGTTTGCCCAAGCGCAATGATCTCGATGGCGTGAGCCTCGTGCCACTACTAAAGAATCCGAAGGCCAAATGGGATCGACCCTCCATCACCACTTGGGGCAAGGGCAACCACGCCGCGCGGAGTCAGCGCTACCGTTACATCCGCCACCCCAACGGTGATGAGCAACTCTACGATCACCAAACCGACCCCGACGAATTCACCAACCTCGCAGATAAGCCTGAGCTGTCTGGCGTGAAAGAGCGACTTGCCAAGTGGCTCCCAAAAACAAACGCCAACCCAGTGCGCAACAAGAAGTAAAATCATCTGTCCAGATTCTCCACCGACGGGAGTGATAGCACAGATGAATGATCATCAAACGTATTGTCCCGCAGCAACCCTTCCCTTAAACTTATCCCACACCAAATGAAAACCCGTATCCTACTGCCATTCTTGCTCCTCTCGAGCCTTGTATTTGCTCAAGCGAGTGATGGCCCCATCCGCGTACTGTTTCTCGGTCACAACTCAAAACACCATCCTTCCAACGAGTACTACCCGTTGATCGCCAAGGCGCTGGGACGCGATGCGATTTATTTTGATTACACCACGAGCGTAGAAGAGGCACTGGGAGACGCAAAGTATCTCGACAAGTTTGATGTACTGCTGCTCTACGCCAATCACGGCACCATTAAGCCTAACCAGTGGAAGAATCTGAAGAGTTTTGTGGAGAACGGCGGTGGGTTTGTGCCGGTGCACTGTGCCAGCTGGTGTTTCGGTAATGAACCGGAGTTCGACCAATTGGTGGGTGGAAGATTCAAAAGTCACCAGGGAGCCATTTTCAGTGCACGGGTGACCGATCCCAAACATCCGGCCATGAAGGACGTTAAAGCATTTGAGGCGTGGGATGAGACGTACTTTCATACCAACCACAATCCCAAAAACCGCAAAGTCCTGATGGTGCGTGATGCGATGAAAGGCGACCCGCACACCAAGCCCGAGCCGTGGACGTGGGTGCGCACACAAGGTAAGGGACGCATTTTTTACACTGCTTCTGGCCACGACGCGCGGGTATGGAACCACGCCGGTTTCCATCAACTCCTTAAAAGCGGCATCCTGTGGGCGGCTGGCGAATCAGCACAAACTCGATACCATGCGTTTCTGGAAAGCCGTGCACCCCTCAAATACGTGAAGCGCGATAACATTCCTAATTATGAAAAACGACCTGAGCCCCTGCCCTACCAGTTGCCGTTATCAGCCACCGAAAGCATGAAGTACACGCAGGCGCCTGTGGGTTTCCGCTTGGAACTCTTTGCGGCTGAGCCGCAGATCGTGAACCCCATTTACATGCAGTGGGATGAGCGCGGGCGCTTGTGGGTGGCCGAGAGCGTGGATTACCCCAACGAGATCAAGGAAGGCCGCAAGGGTAACGACAGCATCAAGATTCTGGAGGACACCGATGGCGACGGAAAATGTGATAAAGTAAAAATCTTCGCAGACGGATTGAACATCCCCACCTCATTCACCTTTGCGCGCGGCGGCATCATTGTGGCGCATGCACCGGAATTCATCTTCTTCAAGGATACCAATGGAGACGATAAGGCGGATGTACGCGAGGTGCTCTTCAAGGGGTTCGGCGTGGGTGATACGCACGCAGGCCCCAGCAACCTGCGTTACGGCTTTGACAACTGGATCTATGGCACCGTGGGCTATTCACGTTTCAACGGCGAGGTTAACGGGAAAAGACACAACTTCGGCATGGGCGTGTTTCGTTTCAAACCCGATGGATCGGATATCGAATTCCTTCATCAGTTTAATAACAACACCTGGGGAGTTGGCTTCAATGAGGCCGGTGATGTCTTCGGTTCTACCGCCAATAACAACCCTACTTTCTTTGGCGGCATCCCTGCCACCGTATATGGTGCCAATCGTGCCATGAGCGCCAAGATGATTGCCAGCACCCCGCGCTTTTATCCCATCACTCCCAATATCCGACAGGTCGATGCCTTTAATGCCTACACTGCCGGCTGCGGCCACGCCTTTGCCACTTCATCCGGTTTTCCCAAAAGCTGGCGTGATCGGCGCGCATTTATCTGCGGCCCCACCGGGAACCTCTTGGGCATGTATGACATGCGGCAAAAGGACGCCGGCTATGAAGCCATCAATGCTTTCAGCTTTGTTGCCAGTGCCGATGAATGGTTTAGCCCAATCGTTGCCGAAGTAGGCCCCGATGGAAACATGTGGGTAGCCGACTGGTATAATTTCATTATTCAGCACAACCCCACACCCAACAAGGGCCGGGCCGGGTACGATGCGAAGACCGGCCGAGGCAACGCGCACATCAACCCCAACCGCGACCGTCAACACGGTCGTATCTACCGCGTGGTGTATGAGGGACATGATTCCAAGGCACCCAAACTCGGCAACTCAAAGCAACTCGTCACCGCGCTTGGCCACGACAACCTTTTCTGGCGTCAAACCGCTCAACGCTTGTTGGTGGACGGCAAACGAACCGATGCCGTCCCGGCACTCAAAACACTCACAACCAAGGGCGGACATGGAGCCATTCATGCATTGTGGACGCTTTCGGGCATGGGCGCATTGGATACCAAGACGCATACCGCTGCACTCATCAGCCCAGAACCCGCCCTGCGTCGCAACGCCATTCGCGCGCTGGGGGCGGACAAGGTCAGTGCGCAGATGCTCTATGACAGCGCTACCTTGGCAGACAAGGATTTGCAGGTGCGACTGGTTGCCTTCACCAAGCTCGCCGCTTTGCCCGAGAGTGATGCCAACAAGAAAACTGCTTCGCTACTAATGAAGCTGCCCGAGAACGCCAAGGACGAATGGCTGCGATTGGCGCTGCAAGCTACTGGCGCAGCTGAGATGAATATCGTGGGCTACAAACGCGGGCCGAATCTACTGCCCAACGCTTCCTTTGAAGAGGTCGGTGGAAACAAACTGCCCACCAACTGGAACGAGCGCACCTACAGCCGTCGCAATCCCGACCTCAAACATTCAGTGGAAACGCGTAAGGAATTTGTTAAGAGCGGCAAGAACTCCCTACGCATCAGTGCCGATACCCGGCATGACTCCAGCCTGTTTGCCCGCGTTCGCCTCAAAGCCGGCCGCAAATATGTGATGAGTGCTTGGGTGCGAACAGACAATCTGCAAGGAACCGGGAATGGCGCTCTTCTGGGAGTCCATGAATTGCAGCACGCCGCAAAAACTAAGGGAGTAAAGAAGACCTCAGGCTGGGTGAAAGTGGAAACCGAATTCAAGAATGAGCAGGATCGTGAGGTGACTGTAAACTGTCTCTACGGCGGTTGGGGCCAATCCAGTGGCACGGCATGGTGGGATGATGTTTCACTGGTGGAGATCGAGCCGATCTATAAGGAAAAGAGTAAAGACGCCATTAAGGCCACCTCAGCTGCCGGCCAAAAAATATTTGATACACATCTAGTCGCCGGTTGCATCCGTTGCCATAAGGTGGATGGCAAAGGCGGCATTGTCGGTCCCGCACTGGACGGGATTGCCTCCCGTAAGGATGCCGATTACATCAAGCGCGCGCTGGTCAATCCAACAGCTGAACTGGCTGAGGGCTTTGACAAACTTGGTGCGAGCCCGATGCCGCCCATGAACATTCTGCTGAACGATCAGGAACTGGCCGATGTGATGGCTTACCTGCTAACCTTGAAGGCGAAGAAAAATTAACCAGCAAATCGATGGGTGCTTCCTATGCGTACGTTACTAAGGTAAAGTAAGCTACAACCCAACTCGCACCGTGACGCTGGATTCAGCGCTGCAATGCAAAAAAGAAAATTATATATAACGGCGAATAGGAAATGCCCAAACGACAGAAACCCCTTTAACCAAAACTAATTAAAAAAAAACGTTTGTCCCTCTTTTCATTTACCCTTACGCTTGTGAAGAGATTCACTTGTAGTCCCGATTCTATGAAGAAGCGTTTTTTCACATCCTTCATTCTCGGCGTCGCCAGCGCTTTCCTGATACCTATTTCGGCCGAGGCTGAAAAATCCAGGCCCAATATTCTAATCCTCTATGCCGACGATCTCGGTTTCGGTGACCTCACCTCCTACAACGCGGACTCCAAGATCCCAACCCCTCACCTCGATCAGCTCGCTGCCGAGGGAATCCGCTTCACCGACGGGCACTCCTCCTCTGGCATTTGTACTCCGAGCCGCTACGCACTCCTGACAGGACGCCATCACTGGCGAAAGGGGCACGGCATCGTAGACTCTTTTGGAAGATCGTGGTTTAAGGCGGAGCGTCTTACCCTACCGGAAATGTTGAAAGAAAAGGGCTACCACACTGCCGCCATCGGTAAATGGCACCTCGGCTGGAACTGGAATGCCGTGGTGAAACCCGGAGCCGTAAAGGTGGTCGTCGGGAGAAGGAAAACCTACAGGCCTGAGGACATTGACTGGTCAAAACCTATCCCGGGCGGCCCACTCGCCCACGGCTTCGATCACTATTTCGGAGACACTGTGATCAACATGCCTCCCTTCTGCTGGATCGAAGATGATAAAGTTGTCGAGGTACCGGACATTATCAGTGACACCAAGCTGTTTAAGCCGATTAAGGAAGGTGGTTGGGGATTTCGTCCGGGCCCTATGATCAGCGGTTGGGACCCTTACACTAACATTCCTGTCACAACAGAGCGCGGAGTTAAATATATTCACGATCAGGCTAAAACAGACGATCCCTTCTTCCTGTATTTCGCATACCCCTCTCCCCACGTTCCTATCATCCCTAACGACGAATTCGACGGGAAATCACAGGCTGGCCCCTACGGAGATTTTGTCGTAGAAACTGACGACTCCTGCGGAAAGCTTCTTCAGGCTCTCAAGAACTCGGGCCAGGACAAGAATACCATTGTGATATTTTCAGCCGACAATGGCCCGGCACACTATGCCTACGCTCGCGATCATAAATTTGACCACTGGTCGTCTCAACCCTTCCGCGGACTAAAGCGGGATGTATACGAAGGAGGTCATCGTGTTCCCTTTATTGTGAAGTGGCCAGGCGTGACTAAAGCCGGCACCGTTTCCGATGCTCTTGTGTCACAGATTGATATCATGGCCACCATTGCTGATTTCGTTGGCTACAAGCTTCCTGATGATCAGGCCGAGGACTCTCACAATCTGGCACCTCTTTTGCGGGGGGACGTCGATGCCGTTCGCACAACACACATTCACAACACCACTAACACGCAATATGCCATCCGTCACGGGGATTGGGTTCTAATCGATGCTAAGGAAGGCTATTCCAAAGCTCACGATGAAGCTGAAGCCTGGGAAGAGAAACACGGCTATCCTGATGATGATGATCAGCCAGCCGAGTTGTTCAATCTCGTTGAGGACATCGGCCAGCGGAATAATCTCGCTGCCGAACACCCGGAGCGAGTGG
>Ga0209019_1001883_pt1 | contig 10310 bp, 7 predicted proteins | sample METZYME_3_300m_FD_187549 | JGI IMG/M metagenome (GOLD analysis project Ga0209019, IMG submission 187549) | Marine microbial communities from oxygen minimum zone in mesopelagic equatorial Pacific - METZYME_3_300m (SPAdes) (version 2) | ecosystem: Environmental > Aquatic > Marine > Oceanic | place... | reverse complement strand
ATACGGGTCCGTTCGGGAATATAGCCCATGGATGTTGTTCTGTGGTTTCAGACCAACTAGCCCTTGGTTATGCTGATTACGTCTTGACTGAAGCCGGGTTTGGAGCTGATTTGGGGTTTGAGAAGTTCATGCATATAAAAGCACGGCTAAATGACCTAGAGCCTTCTGCTGTAGTTATTGTGGCGTCTGTTAGGGCCCTTAAATCGCACGGTGGAGTTCCAATTCGTAGTTTGGATGCAGCTAACAAAGAAGCCCTGGTTGAGGGAATGTCTAATCTCAAGCATCTAATTCGAGTGATAAAGAGTTTTAATCTACCCGTAGTGGTTGCGGTTAATAGTTTTCCTACGGATGACTCGAAAGAGACAGAACTAGTCAGATCCCTTTCAATAGAGGCTGGCGCTGAGCATGCTGTTGTATCTAAAGTTTATGAAGAGGGCGGAGAGGGCGGCCTTGATCTTGCGGATGCCGTTATTAAAGCCGCAGACGACTCTCCGGATTTAATTTCCTACATGTATGAATTGTCTGATTCTTTGGAGGACAAAATTTCATCTTTAGCTACCAAGGTTTATAACGCAACTGGAGTCAATTACACGCCCGTCGCGAGGCGAGCTTTAAGACAATTTGAAGAGAATGGATGGGGAGGTCTTCCAATATGTATGGCAAAAACACACCTGTCACTTTCACACAACCGATCATTGAAAGGCCTTCCCTCTGGTTATGACTTTAGAGTGTCTGATGCAAGAGCATCTGTCGGTGCTGGATTCATATACCCGATCGCGGGAAGTATCATGACAATGCCAGGATTGCCTGGAGAACCTAGGTCACTAGATGTGGACCCCTCTGGTAAAATTCTTGGGCTATAGAATTTAATCTGGGTTGGCAATGGCTTAATAGCTTGGTTAGACGAGGTTTTGATGGCTGATTTCTTCAACGTGATATCACCTCCGGATGCGATAGATTTGATGTCTGAAAAGATATCTTCTGTTGGATTTGAGACAGTCTACACGGAAGATGCTCTTGGTAGAACACTCGCAGAACGAGTCGTTAGTGAAGAGAATTCTCCATCTTTTAACAGATCTTCTATGGATGGCTATTCAGTAAGAGCTTCTGATACCTATGGGGCATCTGATGCACTTCCTGCATATCTTGAATTGGTGGGGGAAATACCTATGGGCAGTGAGGCATTTTTATCCTTGTCCCCCGGAGAGACTGCCACTGCTTATACAGGGGGGATGTTGGCGAATAATGCTGACGCGGTGGTAATGGTGGAACACACAAAAATAACACCTACCGGCCTTCTCGAAGTTTATAGACCTGTAGCATCGGGAGAGAACGTTATTATGGCCGGTGAAGACTTCCAGATTGGCGAAGCCATACTGGCAGTTGGAAAAACAATTGGGCATGCGGAATTGGGAGCGTTAATGTCTTTAGGGATAACATCTATCCAAGCTTATCGGACCCCGAAAGTAGCAGTTATATCTTCAGGAGACGAATTAGTTCCACCCAAAGAAAAGTTAACGGGAGGGATGATCCGGGATATTAATCTGTACACAATCGGAGCACTCGTTGAAGGCCTTAGCGCCTTACCCACCTTGTTTCCTAGAGTTCCAGATGAAATTGATGAGTTATTGGATGTCGGTAAAAGGGCAATAGAAGTCTCTGACATGGTTGTTTTCACGGCAGGTAGTTCAATAAGTTCTAGAGATCTCACAGCACAAGTGATGAATAGAATGGGCTCCCCGGGGGTATTGATACATGGCTTATCTGTAAAACCAGGCAAACCTACAATTTTAGGATTTTCTGCTGGGAAGCCTATAATAGGTTTGCCGGGCAATCCGGTGTCTGCAATTACTATATTCAAGGCGGTTGTAGACCCTCTGTTACGGTTAATATCTGGTCAGAAAATATTTCCTGGTAACAAAATAGTTGAGGCTATTCTGAATTCTAATTTACCTTCAACTAGTGGTCGAACGGACTATGTCAGGGTCCAGTTAAAAAATGAAAATGGTAAAACTTTCGCTGTACCGGTACATGGAAAATCCAATCTAATTTCCACTATATTGGAGTCTGACGGATATGTTGAAATCGGCTCTGAATCTTCCGGCGTATATAAAGACACTCTTGTAGAGGTTTGTTTAGATTAAATATAAAGGCTAACAATGTCTCCTCAAGCCGATTTTGAGAGAAATTATTTTCTGAAAGATATTCCACTTCAGATTGCTCAGGACAAATACCAAAATCATTTATTGGATATCGGTGCCCTTTTGAAAAAAGAGACCGAAATAATCTCCATCAAAGATTCTGTCGGAAGAGTTTCTAGTCAGGCTGTCTTCGCCAAGATATCTTCGCCCCATGTGACCACCTCTGCGATGGATGGCGTCGCTATAAAATATGAATCTTCGTTGGGAGCGACAGAAACAAGACCGATTAAACTCATTGAGGGGTCCGCTTTTCTATGGGTAGATACTGGAGATCCTGTACCTGAAGGCTTCGACTCTGTGATTATGATTGAGGATCTGGAGAAATATTCTGCTAATGAAATTATTATTCGGAATCCCGTAGCCCCGTATCAGCATGTTAGGAAGATTGCTGAAGATATTGCAGCCCCTGAATTGTTGTTACAACAGGGTGCCATAATTAGATCTTTAGACTTGGCTTGCCTCGGGGCGGCGGGCCTGTCAGACGTGAAAGTCAATATTCCGCCGAAGGTTTGCTTCATCCCGACTGGTACTGAATTAGTAAAAATTGGAGAAACTCCAGGACCAGGCCAGATAATTGAATTTAATTCCATTTTTCTATCGGCCCTAGTGGAAGATTGGGGAGCCGAAGCATCAGTGCGAAACCCGGTATCTGACGATCCTACTTTGTTGGAACAAGCGTTGCTTCACTCTATAATTGACTGTGATATTTTGGTAGTTATTGCGGGTTCCTCAGCTGGTTCAGAGGATTTTACATCTTCTGTTATGGCAAAATTAGGTCAGGTGATTGTCCATGGCGTAGCTATTAGACCTGGCCACCCAGTCATACTGGGGTCTGTATCGGGGAAACCAGTAATTGGTATGCCTGGGTATCCTTCCTCAGCCCTGACTACCGCGGAACTGTTTTTAAAGCCAATCATCTATGGTTTTTTGAAGTCTAATGAAATCGTACCAGATCAGATAAAATCAGTTATGGGGAAAAAAGTTGCTTCTCCGTTGGGAGAAGAGGAATTTTTGAGGGTGGTAGTGGCGCCTGTGAATGGAGACTATATAGCTAATCCGACCACCCGGGGAGCCGCTATGACTCTATCGATATCCAAATCGGACGGGGTAATTAAGATACCCGCCAATTCAGAGGGCATCGAGGAAGGCTCGACCGTTTTAGTAACTTTAAATAGGCAACGCTCTGAGGTAAATAAAACCCTACTTATATCGGGCAGTCATGATATTGCGTTGGACATACTTGCAAGCGAGTTAACTTTCGCAGAAAGTGGTGTCAGATTAATATCCTCTAGTGTGGGAAGTGTAGGCGGACTGTTGGCACTATCCAAAGGATATGCTCATATAGCAGGTAGTCATCTACTTGATGAGGAAACGGGGGAATACAATTTTTCCGCCGTAAAACGGCATATGCCCAATGAAAAAGCCCGCATCTATGACTTTGTAGGCCGTACGCAAGGTTTGATGGTACAGAAGGGGAATCCAAAAGAAATAAAAGATGTCAAAGATTTAATTGTGAAGGGTACAAAATTCATGAATAGACAAAGAGGATCCGGAACCCGTCTTCTTTTTGACTATTTGTTAAAGCAGTCAGATTTGGACCCATCCAAAATTATTGGTTACGAAAACGAGGAGTACACTCATTGGAATGTAGCAGCAGCAGTGTCTTCAGGGTTTGTTGATGCTGGGATGGGAATCATGGCGGCTGCGCTGGCCAGTGATCTCGAATTCATACCTCTCGAGAATGAGAGGTTCCAGATAGTGGTTCCAGCAAAATTTATAGGTTCGGTTGAGACCGTGGATACTTTATTGAAGCAGCTTTCGACCAGTGATTTACGAAACCAGATCGCCTCACTTGGAGGTTATGACGTTTCACTAATGGGAAATGTTGCTGGAGAGGTAGGGTGATGTAAATGGGAGTTATCGAATTAACTGGGATATTATTAGCAGGTGGCAAAAGTAGACGTTTAGGACGTGATAAGGCCGTAGAACGTATTGGCAATGAACGTATCATCGATAGGGCCATACAAAGGTTAGCCGGGATTACTACTTCTCAGACGGTGGTTGTGGACAGATTGGAACGAATCGAAGAACTTGATATAGAAAACAAAATTCACTATGTGGTAGATTCTTACAGCGAAGCGGGTTCCCTTGGCGGATTATTTTCAGGTCTAAGTGAATCCCCTACTCCCTGGTCATTTGTGGCGGCTTGTGACATGCCGTTTTTGTCGACTGCCTTAATAAAATTTATGATGACCAAAATTTCGGATCCTTCTCCCGATGTCGTCATTCCTAAATTTGAAGGCAGATTGCAAACTACCCACGCCTTATATAATAAATCTTGCCTAGAGCATATCGAGACTAGATTGAAGGCTGGACTTTTGAAAATGGACGGATATTTCCCGAAAATCACGGTGTGTCAGATATCAGAGAGTGAATTTCTAAATATCGAAGGTTCTGAAGATAGTTTTTTTAACGTAAATACACCTGAGGACCTTCTCACAGCAGTGCAAATGGGAAAAGGTTTCAATGGCGATTAATTTGACGGTTGAATTATACGGAAACAGTAGGATCATCGCTGGCCAGAAACTTGTTCAATTGGAGTTTACTGACTCTAAGGTCGGTGCCGTGGAGGTTATTAGAGCCTTAGCGCTACTATTTCCTGCTCTTGGCGGTAAAGTTTTGGACACCGGTGATAAGAGACTTTTGTCAAGTTATGTTTTCAACTTAAATGGGGTTGGATTTCAGGATCCAGGGAAGCTGAAATTATGTGATGGTGATGCGCTGTTGATATTGCCTAGCCAGGCAGGAGGATAAAGTGTTCGGGTACCACAATAAAATTCTGATAATAGATGTTTCCTCAAAGTCCTGGAGATGGGAAGATCTACAGGAAGAGGTAGTCAAAGATTTTATTGGCGGCAGTGGTTTAGGGGCCTATCTTCTTTATCACTATTGTCCTCCCGGAGCGGACCCGTTTTCTCCCGCTAACCCATTAATTTTTTGTGCAAGCCCTCTTGTAGGGAGTCGTCTCACCACTACGTCAAAGTTCGCAGTGGTTTCTAAATCACCCCAAACAGGCTTCATAGGGGATTCCCTATCTTCAAGTTCGTTGGCGCTGTCTATTAAAGGTATAGGAGCCGATGCCGTCATAATTCTCGGTTCATCTAGCCAATGGCTGTCTCTGAAGGTTGATGAATCTGGTATCCAATTCAACGACGCTTCACACCTATTGGGGAATACCACTTCCATGACAGAAGGCCATTTGATAGAGACTTTTGGCCCAGGGTACGGTATCGCTTGCATAGGCCCAGCGGGTGAAAATATGGTGAGGTTTGCTAGCATCAGTAATGATGGGGGCCGGCAGGCCGGTCGGACCGGGAACGGGGCTGTGATGGGGTCCAAGAAAATAAAGGCCATATCCTTTAAGGGATATAAGAAGTTGAATTATTTCAACGAATTAAATCTTTCCAAAACCAGAAAACAGCTGGCTATAAAAAGCCTCGGGGAGGCTACCGAGAAATATAGGACCTTGGGAACGATGGCAAATCTTTCAGTGTTTGAGCGATTAAAAGTCCTCCCTATAGGGAATTTCAGGAATCAGTCAAATAAAGACTTTCATAGTATATCTGGTGAGGCAATTCATAATGAAGAAAAAGTTTCCACTTCGCATTGCGCTAATTGCACAATAGGATGTGAAAAATTGGTGACCATACCAAACGGTGGTTCAGCAAAGGTGAGGTTGGAATACCAATCACTATTTGCATTGGGACCTCTTGTCGGTATATCTGATAGAGAGACGATACTTAAAAGCAGTAAATTTTGTGATGAAATGGGAATGGATACTATCAGTGCCGGTTCTACCTGTGCTTGGTTTATGGAGTGTATGCAAAAAGGGTTGTTTCCCAAACAATGGTTGGAACTCCTGCCTACTTATGAAAATGACGAAGACCTTCTTAAAAAATTGTTAAATGCCATAGCTAAACGGTCAGGGATCGGAGATATATTGGCAGAAGGCAGTGCTAGAGTGAGTAAAGAAATTGGCCTTGGAACAGAAGATTTTGCCATGCATGTCAAAGGTCTTGAAATGCCGGGATATGAGCCCAGATCATTGCATACTATGGCCCTGGCTTTGGCTGTAAGCACCAGAGGTGCGTGCCACAACAGATCTTCTGCGTATGAGTACGATTTTGCATCGAGCTCCGATAGTGGAAAATTTTCAAGGGGCCAGATGGTCGTAGACGGAGAAGATTACAGTGCGGTTATGGACTCCCTAATTTGGTGCAAATTCGTTCGAAAGGTGTTTGATGATTTTTATGTTGAATCCTCTGAAATCCTCAATGACGTAACAGGATGGGATATGGACCCAAATCAGCTTGCCCGATGCGGCGAAAGAATAAATAATCTGAAAAAGCAGTTTAACATCCGAGAAGGATGGGTTATGGACCAGGATAACTTGCCCAAAAGGATATTTTCCGAACCCTTATCAGATGGTGAGAACCGACAGTCACTTAGTGAATCTGACTTGGGTACTATGATTAAGTCTTATTATGATGCCAGAGAATGGACAAGCGATGGTCTTATACCTCAGTCAAAGTTGAAAAGTTTGGGTATAGAGTGCTAAACGCCAGTAATATGTCTTCAAATAACGAGGAAAGAAAACGAAGAAACGATTTGCGGGGGGAATTAATAGATAAGTTCCCACGGGATAGGTCGTACTTACTCCCTGCTTTGCATTTTCTTCAGGAAAAATTTTCTTTCCTGTCTGATTGGGGATTAGAAGTTCTAGGATGGCATTTGGGTGTTCCGGCTAGTGAGGTGTACGGTACCGCAACTACGTACACAGAATTGTTGCTTTCCCCTCCTGCGGAAAAAATAGTGTCGGTATGTGACGGCGTAGCTTGTCGTGAAAATGGAGCAGTCCAGATACTGGAATTTTTATCTAATAAAACTAGCTCTGATTTGGAAGTGCAGAAAACGGATTGTGCATTCATGTGTTCGGTTGCACCAGCCGTATCGGTAGATCACAGATGGTATGGGAGACAAGTTCCCGGTGATGCTTTACTGAGGTTGGTAGAAAATTAAAATGAATACTCTAGATTTTATAACCTCCGTAGCCAATAGAGCTGTAAAGAATCCAGCTGAAGTATTGGTTCAAGTGGGCCAATGTAGTATGGCTGTTGGATCCCAAGAGATTTACAGGAGTTTAGAAGAAAAATTACCCGCTTCAATTGCCGTGGATTATTCTGGTTGCGATGGGGCATGCTTTGCTGGTCCCAAGATTCATTCTGAAAAAGACGTTAGTGAATATCTAGAAGGGATTAGAGTAACGAGTACGGGTGATTCAAATGTCAGGAACTACATTGATTCTCAGACAAGAATAGTTTTGGAGCATGCAGGTAATATAAGTGCTAGCGACATCTATGGATATATAGCAAATAAGGGTTTTTCTGCTCTTGCTAAGGTTCTTTCGCAGCCGCCTGAACAAACGGTGGATATGGTAGAAGAATCCGGTCTTAGAGGTAGAGGTGGGGCATACTTTCCAGTTTCAATTAAATGGCGTTCTGCAATGTCTACAGCTTCCACGGAAAGACATATAGTAATTAATGCTGAAGAGGGCGAGCCCGGAGTATTTAAAGATCGGCACGTCATGGAAAGCGTTCCGTTCCGTCTTATAGAAGGAGCCCTGATTGCAGCGTACGCTACCAAAGCTACTTCCATTAGGTTATATGTGAATGCCGAGGCTCATCTGTCTTATCAGAGAATGCTGAACGCATTAGAAATATGTCGTTCGAAAGGTTTCTTGGGCCCAAATATAATGGGCAGTGGCTTCACAATTGATATAGAAATTTTAAAAGGTGCTGGGGGGTATGTATGTGGTGAAGAGTCCACCCTACTCAATACCATAGAAGGTAAAAGACGGGAGCCACGTTTGAGGCCACCGTTTCCGACTGAATCTGGTTTAAACCAACAGCCCACAATCATTAATAATGTCGAAACTTTATGTAACCTGCCTTGGATTGTTCTTAATGGTGCTGATAAGTTTAAAAAAATAGGAGACCCAGATACTCCAGGAACGAAAATTTTGAGTATCAGCGGGTCAGTGAATACTCCAGGGGTTTCAGAGTTACCAATGGGCTCAAATCTTGCAGAATTGATGGTTAAATTCGGGGGTATTTCTAGTATAAATACGCTATCTGCCATTGCTGTAGGTGGCCCCTCAAGTGGGGTTATACCCTCTTCTGAATCCCTGAACTTATCAATAGGCCCAGGATTTTTAGATGGCAAATCAGTTATGTTGGGTGCGGGGGGTGTGATAGGCCTATCTCAAGATACTAATGTGCTGGAGGTGGTCAGAAAGCTCTCTGAGTACAATGCGAAGGAGTCATGCGGAAAATGCACCCCTTGCCGAGAGGGTACTACCCGTTTACTGGAGTTGATGGCAAACGACTCCGGTGATGACGCAATTGATTGGAATGGAATTGGTCAGTTGGCTGAAGTTATAAATGCTGCCTCTCTCTGTGGGTTAGGTCAAGCCGCTGGCAATCCAGTGCTGAGCTATGGCTCATATTTTCAGGAAGTATCACCGGGATCGCAACGAGGAGGAATTTAATGGAAGTTTTCATAAATGGCAAAGAAGTTCAGGTGCCAGAACCTAGTTCCGTCCTTGATTCCATCAACATTTCAGGGACGGCCATTTCTCAGTTATGCAAAGATCCGGATATGAAACCTATTGGTGCTTGCCGAACCTGTTTAGTGGAGATTGAGGGAGTTCGTGGTTACCCAGCGTCGTGTTCGACCCCTATCTCACAGGGTATGAAGATTTCAACCACCGGGAACAAGCTTGATTTGATAAGAAAGAGTGTTCTGGAATTAACTGCTGGTATGGTCCATTCAGATAAAGACGATTACAAGGAATTGTCTAGAGTGATGGAGTCCAATTCAATAAGTGGCCAGGTGTGGAAATCTCGGTCTCGAGAGGAAACAGATGCCAGCAACCCAATATTTAATATAGCAATGGACTCTTGCATCCTTTGTGGTAGGTGCGCCCAGGCATGCCAAACAGGCCATCAGTTTATTGGTGCTATAGATGTTTTGGGAACATCCAATCAGGCCAGAATCGGGACCTTTATGGACAAGCCCTTGCTGGAATCTATCTGTACTACCTGTGGCCAATGTCTATCAGTATGCCCAACAGGCGCTATTTCCACCAAAGTCGAACCGGCAGTTATTGAAAGAACTGTTACCACCACATGTCCTTACTGTGGGGTTGGTTGCGGAATAAAGGCACAAGTAACATCGGATGACACCATCGTCGAAATGCTGGATGATCCAGAAAATGATTCAAGTTTGGGGATGCTATGTGTAAAAGGAAGATTTGGATACACATTTGTTCATCATGAAGATCGTCTGACTGAGCCTTTGGTTCGGAGAAATGGGTCTTTACAACGTGCGACTTGGGATGAGGCTTTGGATTTCATAGCGGATAAATTGCTTGCCTGCGAAGGTGATAGTTTCGCCACCTTGTGTTCTGCAAAGGCGACAAATGAGGATGGATACATACAACAAAAATTTTCACGTCTGGTTATGCAAAGTAACCATATAGACCACTGTACAAGACTTTGCCACTCGCCATCCGTGGAGGCAATGTTGGCCTCTCTTGGAAGCGGAGCGACCAGTAATTCATACATAGATTATGAAGAGGCCGGATGCCTTGTGATTATAGGGTCGGATGCCAATTCTAATCATCCTGTAGCCGCCTCCAGAATGCGGAGTGCTGTAGTCGAGCGTGGCGCGAAACTTATCGTTATAAACCCACGAAGAATAGACATGTGCGACTATGCAGATATTTGGCTCAGACCAAGACCAGGAACAGATGTTGCTTTGCTAAATGGTATGGCTCATGTGATTTTAGAAAATGGGCTAGCAGACGAAAATTTCATAAAAAATCGAACTGAAGGATTTGACGACTGGTCAGATATTGTCACCAAATACACGCCAGAATATGTGGAATCGATAACAGGAGTTAATGAAGCAGATATTATAGAAGCGGCCCGCATGTATGCCGCTCCTCCTTTCAGTGGTTCGTGTCTTATATGGGGTATGGGAATCACA
>Ga0209019_1001880_pt1 | contig 10314 bp, 8 predicted proteins | sample METZYME_3_300m_FD_187549 | JGI IMG/M metagenome (GOLD analysis project Ga0209019, IMG submission 187549) | Marine microbial communities from oxygen minimum zone in mesopelagic equatorial Pacific - METZYME_3_300m (SPAdes) (version 2) | ecosystem: Environmental > Aquatic > Marine > Oceanic | place... | reverse complement strand
CAACCAAAACCTCAACCAAAACCTCAACCAAAACCTCAACCAAAACCTCAACCAAAACCTCAACCAAAACCTCAACCAAAACCTCAACCAAAACCTCAAAAACCTAAACCAAAACCTCAAAAAAAACCTTTACCTCTAACCAGAATTGAACAACCAATATTACCATTAAATGAAGAAGAAGAAGCAAAACCATTAAAAATCGAAGATATTCAACAAAATCAAGAAGTTGCAGTTGAAGAGAAAGTAGAACAACAAAGTATACAATCAAATATTGTAGAACAAGAATTACAAATTGAATCTGAACCAGAATCTGAACCAGAATCTGAACCAGAATCCGAACCAGAATCCGAACCAGAATCCGAACCAGAATCTGAACCAGAATCTGAACCAGAATCTGAACCAGAATCTGAAGAAGAACCTCAAGAAGAAGAACCAAAAGAAGAAGAAAAACCAGAAGAACCTCGAAAAGAAGGAGCTGGAAAACCAAAAAAACAAGGTTTTTTTAGTTGGATGTTTGGATGGTTATTTTTTATGATAAAATTAGTAATAATTATTGGAATTGGATCTGTAATTGCATTTCTATTTTGGCGTTACTGGCCAAATAAAAACAGAGGTGTTTCTCGAAAATAATTCTTAATTATTTTTTTTCTGTAATTTAATAATATTATCCTTATAATTTGGATAAATTTCATGACAAATAAATCCACTATTGTTTTCTAAATATTCAATTCTGAAAGTAAATCGAGTTGTTTTTTTTGGCAAAGAATGAGATATATTCACTATCCTCTTTTGAATATGAAAAAGTTTACAAAAGTTCATCGAACTTTATATTATAGATAATTAAATTAAATTTTATTTAATTATTAAAAAAAAAATAATATATAATAATATAAGAGATGAGCAATCCAACAAATAATCAATGTCCAAATAATGTAGCAAGTTTTCTTACTACTGATTATAGACCAAGAAAACAATTATATGAAAACGTAGTTGATAATAATGCATATAGATTACATTTACAACAAAATGCTGAAAAAATTATGGCTGAAAATAAAGCCAAATTTAGTCAACATATGAAATGTTGTCCTTGTGAAAAACATTCTGAAGAAGTTTCAAAAAAAATCCCAGGATATAAATGTGATGGTCAACAACAAGAAGGTAAAGCATTAAATGAAAAAAAAGAAGAAAAAGAAAATCAACAAGGTTTAATGGCATATTTTCGTTAAAATTGAAAAAATATTTTAAATTAATATAGATTAATATGAAATATTTAGTTATTGTTGAAAGTCCAAGTAAATGTAAAAAAATTCAAAAATATTTAAAAGAATGTTTTCCAAATGATGAATTTATAGTTAAAGCTTCTGTTGGTCATATTATGAAATTAGCATTAACTGGTGTTGGTAATATGGGTATTGATTTTGATAATAATTATGAACCAAATTTTATTATTGATCCTAAAAAGAAAAAAGTAGCCAAAGAATTGAAAAATTTTAAAAAAAAAGTTGATAAAGTTATCATTGCTACTGATTTAGATTTAGAAGGTGCTAAAATTGGTTATGATGTTGCTAAATATTTAAAATTAGATTTTAATGAAAAAAATAGAATTATATTTAATGAAATTACAAAAAAAGCATTAAAAACAGCTTTTCAAAATCCTCAAAAGATTGATATAGATATGGTATACTCACAATTTGCTCGTCGTGTATTAGATAGATTAATTGGTTTTGATATTAGTAAAATTACAGCTAAAGAAATTCAAAAGGGATGTTCTGCTGGTAGAGTTATATCAACTACAACAAAATTAATATATGAAAAAGAAGAAGAGATAAAAAATGGTAAAGAAGATAGTTATTATGAAATTTTAGGAGATTTTAAAAATGAAGATTATGTATTAAAAGATTGTATATATAATAAAAAAAAAAAATATAAAAGTTTAAAAGAAATAAAATCATTATTTCAAAAATATAAAAGATCTGATTTTTCTATTCATTCCATTATTGAAAAAAATGAAGAATCTCAACCTTCTAAGCCATATATTACTTCTACTATTAATCAAAGTTCACCATATAGTATTAAAAAAACAAGTATGATATTACAAAAATTATATCAACAAGGATTTATTACTTATATTAGAACAGATTCATATAAAATGTCTACAGAAGCAAAAAATATGATGAAAAAATATATAATTGATAAATATGGTGAAAATTATTTTAAATATAGAACATTTGATAAAAAAAATAAAAGTAGTCAAGAAGCACACGAATGTATTCGTGTAACTAATGTTAATAAATTATCAAATGAAATAGATGATCCTCAAGAGAAAAAAATATATGATTTAATTTGGAAAAGGTCTTTAGAATGTTTAATGGAAAATTCTAAATTTCATTCAAAAGATATTAAAATTAATGTTTCAGAAACTAAAAAAAAATTTCAAAAAAAAATTAATTATTTTTATTTTTTAGGATTTAAAATTTTATCAAATACTTTAGATGAATTAAATAAAGATTGTTTATTTTTTGATAAAATTCAAACAAATGATAAATTAGAATATATTATTATTAATAGTAAAAAAAAATATATTTCAAGTGGTTCAAGATATAATGAATCAAAATTAGTTAAAGAATTAGAAAAATTAGGTATTGGTAGACCATCTACATATGGAAATACTATAGAAAGTATTTTAAAAAAAGGTTATATTGTAAAAAAAGATATTAAACCAATCAAAGTTGAATCAGAGAATTTAAAATTAGAGAATAATAAAATATATCGTTATACAATAATTGAAAAAATCAAAGGAGAAAAACAAAAATTAATTATTACTGAATTAGGTACAACAGTTACAAAATTTTTAGAAACTAATTTTGAAGTTATTATGAATTATAATTTTACTTCAGAAATAGAAGATGATTTAAGTAATATTTTAAATAAAGAAAAAATTTGGCATAATGTAGTAGATGATTATTATAATAAATTTAAACCAGATGTTAAAAAATTTGAAAATACTAGTTCTAAAAATAATGATTTTTATATTGGTAATTATCAAAATAAAAATTTTTATAGATTTAAATCAAAATGGGGACCAAAAGTTATGTATGGTGAAGTAGGAGTAAAAGATACAATATATTTAAGTTTACCAAAGGGAAAATTATTAAATAAAATAACATTAGAAGAATGTATTTTATTACTTCCAAAATCTATTGGAACATATAAAGATAGAAATGTTGAACTTAGAAAAGGTAAAAAATCTTTTTTTATAAGGCATGATCGGCAAAATTACCCTCTTCATTGGGATTTTAAAAATTTAAAAGAAGAAGAAATAACATTAGAAAATTGTATTCTTTCCATTGAAAATTTTAAAATAAAATTGAAAAAATAATTTTATCAAATGGATTTTTTACCACTTGAAATTGAGAATATTATATTAGATTTAAAAAATGAAATGGAACATAAAGAAAAAATGTTATATGTATTAGATGATTTAGTAGATACTATTTTTGAAAAAAGAAAATATATTATGTATGAATATTTTGATGATATTCAATATCCAGCTTTATTAGTTCATAATTTAAAAGATACTAAATATGGAGCAATTAATATTAATTTTTGGAAAAGTAAAGAACGAAAAAAATATATAAAAGATAAGAGAATACAACATGATGTAGCATACTATGCTATTTTTACATATGATGGACAAACTTGGTGGGAATATTAAATAAAATTGAAAAAAAAAAAATATTAGATGGAAACTAAAAAAAGAACTTTTTGTAAAGTAATATTATTAAGAATAATTGTTTTTATATTAATATCAATATCAACAGTCATTATATTTAAACAAAGTATAATGAATGGTATAGAATTTGCAATGTTAGATATAATTATTGAATTTTTAACTCATTATATTTATGATAGAATTTGGTTAAGAATTAAATGGGGTATTGTTATTGAAAACAATGATAATGATATTGAATTACCTGAATATAAAGAAGAAGAAAAACCAAAATCAATAATTTATACTATATAATTATTTAATGTTCTTGCTGAAGGATCAGTTGCATTTGAATATTTTGGTAACCAATAATATGGGATTACTTGGTCCGTATTTTTATAATATTTATTATATATTACTCTATAATAATAAGCCTCTTTTGTCATTGGTTTATTAATTAAAAAACAATTTTTACCCCAATTAAATTCTTCATCATTAATTTGAGTATTAACAAAATCTTGAATAATTTGATACCAAGATCGTTTTTGACTTGAAACACCATCACTGAATGCTTCTTTTTGTCTCCATAAAATTTCATCTGGTAATAAATTATCATTTGCAAATGCTTTTCTTAATAAATATTTTTCAACATAATTATTTGTTTTTGCAATTTTTAATTCAGGATTGATTGAAAAAATATATTCTATAAATTTTTTATCAGCAAATGGTACTCTTGCTTCTAAACCATTTTGAGATACTGATCTATCACTTCTTAAACTATCAAAATAACAAATATCAGTTACTAATCTTTTTGTTTCAATATTAAATTCATTTGGATCTTCACATTTATTAAAATAGATATAACCTCCTAATACTTCATCACTATAATCGCCATTAAATACTACTTTACAATTACTATTTTCTTTTATATATTTTGATACTAAATAATTTCCTACACTTGCTCTTACTGATGTTATATCATAACTTTCTATTACTTTGATTGTTTCTTCAATTGCATTTAAAAAATCTTCTTCAGTTAATTCAATCAATGTATGATTACTTTTAATATGATCAGCTACAATTTGTGAATAATATAAATCAGGACTTCCTTTTATCCCAATTGAATATGTTTTTACAGTATATGGTTCAAATTTACTACATACTATTGATGCAACTAATGAACTATCTAAACCACCACTTAATAAACAACATATTTCTCTATCACTCATTATTCTTTTATATACTGCTTCTTTAAATATTTTATTGATATTTTTTAATATTTCATCTTCTTTATGATCAACTTTTTCAATTAATAATAAATCTTTAATATATTTATGATATGATGTTATCATTTCTTTATCATTATCATATATCATGTAATGTCCAGATTTAAATTGTTTAATTTGATTTAGATTATCTTCTGATAAATCATATAATCCTTTCATTTCTGATGCAAAAATAATATAATTTAAACTATCATGATTATAAAATAAAGGTCTTACACCATATGGATCTCTTGAAATAAATGTTTTTTTTGTATCACTATCATATAAACAAAATGCAAATTCTCCATCTAATTTATTACATAATTTATGTATAATTTCATTATCATTTGAACTTTCTTGTTTATAAAATTCATATAAATGTAAAATAACTTCACAATCACTTTGAGATACACATTTAAATTTAAATTCTTCTATAATTTCTTTATAATTAAAAATTTCACCATTACATATTAAAGTTTTGTTATTATAGTCAAATGGTTGATTTCCTAATTCACTTTTATCCATAATACATAATCTATGAAATCCCATCATCATTTTATTATTTTCTATTAATTTACTATTATCTGGTCCTCTATTTTTTATTTTTTCAAATGATTTTTCTATTTTTTGTCTTTTACTTTCTTCAATCTGTTTTAATTTTTGTATATATAAAAAAATACCACACATTTATTTATATATATTTAATATGTTCTTTTTAATTAAAAATAATTTTTTATAAAGAATTTATTAGTCTCATTTAATATGAAATATGTTGTTGTTATTCGAAAACTTCTACATCCAAATCCTTTATAACTATTTTTTAAACTTATTTGATGATCTTTAATTATATTATGATAATTTTTTTGTTGATTTGTTTTTATTGTATCAAATGGATGTGATAAAAATGTTGCTGTTATACCACTTATCACTGGTGATATAATATTTCCATATGAAAAATCTTTATTAATAAAATTTTCTAATCTTGGTGTTACTGTAAATAAACAAGTAGTATATATTCCTTCTCTTATTAAACAATTTTTTAAACCATATTTATATATATTTTTTAATTTATTTTTTTTTATATTTTGTAATAATGATTCATTATTTTTATTTATTATATAAAATTCTGATGGACTAGCTAATAAACCTCCTAATAATCCAGAAGATAATGATGAGAAAAAATCATTTTTAGTATATTTATATAAAAAATGATAACTATAATATTGTATTAATGATACTGAATTAACATTATAAAAATTAAAAAAATATCCTCTATATAAATTTTTAAAACTACAATTAAATTTATAATTATTTGTTAAACATGATTGTTTATAATTTTTTAATACATTTAATGGATGTTGTAATGTTACTTCTAATGAATTTCCTATTAATGATAACAATATGACTTTATCCGAACTTAAATCTTTGATAGACATAATTATTTATTATTTTAAAATCAATTATAATAAAAAAATAATTTATTTATAATAAATAATGTATTATAATATATATATAATAATGATTAATAAAGAAAATATGAAAAAACCTCAAAGAGATTTATTTGATTTTTTAGAAAATATCATTAAAAAAAAATATAATGATTTAGTTTTAGAATGTTTTTTAAAATTTAAAAATAAAACAGTTTTTGAAAAAACAATGAAGAGAATATTAAAAGGTAAAGATGAATTTGAATGTGATGAATATAAAATTAATTTAGAACAATTAGAATTTATTATTGCTGAATTACAAAAATTAAAAAAAAAGAAAAAGAAAAAATCTCCAATCAAAAAAACAACAAAAAAAATACCAGAAGATGAATGTCCTATTTGTTATAAAACACCTCCTCTTAGTAATCCAATGCAAACAGAATGTGGTCATATATTTTGTAAAAAATGTATTCATTTAGCATTAGAAAAAAATTTAAATTGTCCAATGTGTCGTAAAAAATGTGATATGAAAAAATTAAAAAAATTACCAACTGCTAAAGAAAGAAAAGAAAAACAAGAAAAGGAAGATAAAAAAGAAAAGGAAAGAAAAGAAAAACAAGAAAAGGAAGATAAAAAAGAAAAGGAAAATAAATGTAAAATTTGTCTTGAATCAATTTCTAAAAAAGAAAAAAAAGAAATACCATGTGGTCATATATTTCATAAAGATTGTATTAAAAGATGGGGGCAAATTGGTAATAAAAAATGTCCAATATGCAAAAAAGATATACGAAAAAATAAAGAGAAAAAGGAAAAAAAAGAAAAAGAAAAAAAAAATAAAGGAAAAAAAAATAAAGGAAAAAAAGTAGGAGAAGATTGTACTAAAGATGAAGAATGTAAAGGTAAAGGTTGTTGTGATAAAGGAAAATGTGAAAAGGGAAATAAAAAAGTATGTAAAAATAAAGATTTACTTCAAAAGTTTATGAAAATACCCCCGAAAAAAAAAAGTCCAGTCACTCGAGATTATTATGATGAAAATGAATGTAAAACAGAAGATGACTGTCCATCAAAATGTTGTAAAGATAATCAATGTGTTGATGATTCTGTTTGTAAAAGAGAAAAGGGAAAACAAAAAATGATTGAAGATCAAGAGGAGTATGATAGTGCAAAAAAAAAAGAAACAAAATTAATAAAAAAATATCAAAAGTTTGAAATGAAAGCAATTGCTGCTATGAAAAATTTAGCAGATAAAGTTGATAAACCATTACAAAAACATTCAAAGTTAGAACATAGTTTACGGTTATTATCTTTATATAGAAAAGCATTAAAAAAAATTCTAAAACATTATAATGAAAATTATGGTGGAGAAAAAGCCGGAAAAGTAGAATGGGAATGGGATGAAATTCCAAAAGAAATACAAAAACATATTGATTTCGCAAAAGAAAGAATATTTGATATAACATCTTCTACTCCTATATCCGATAAATCAAGAGAAAGAAATGAAAAACTTGCAGAATTAGAAACTAATATTATTAATAAAGAATATAATAAAATTATTAAAAATGGTATCATTAAACAAGAAAATATTATTAATGTAGCGGAAGATGGTAATTGTTTATTTAATTCCATTGTAGGATTTTTACATTATGAAATTAATAAAAAAAAATTATCAAAAAAAGAAGAAGGCAAATTAGCAAAAGAATTAAGAGAAAAAATGACTTCATGGATGTTAAAAAATAAAAACATAAAAATAAAAAAATTAGATATGACTTTAGAAAATTATATTCAAGAAATGGAAATTAATGATGAAAACAGAAATATCCCAGATAGTATACAAAATTTTAAACAATATCTTAAATGGATTGGAAAAAATAACCAATGGGGTGGTCAAGGTGAAATTACAGTTTTAGCAATGAAATTTAAAAGATCTATTATTATTTTTGATAGAAATCATAAACCACTTGTTAATTTAGGTCATATAATTCCAAATTCAGATCCAATTATATTATATTATAGAGGAACCGTTTCTGATGGGGATCATTATCAATATTATGGAGAAAATCATGAAGAAAATAATGATTCTGATTCTGAAGAAGAAAAGGAACAAACCTTTTCTGAAGAAGAAATTCAACAAAAAAGTAAATCAAAAACACCTCCAAAAAGTAAATCAAAAACACCTCCAAAAAGTAAATCACCTAAAAAATCACATAAAAAAATATTAGATGATTTAAAAAATAATAAATTAAATCAAGAAGATATGGATAATATTTTAAAAAATCTTAATCTTAAAACACAAAAAGAATATTTAAAAGAATTAATTATAATTGGATTGAATAAAATGTAAAATAAAAATTCAATTAAATATTAAAAATGATTTAATTTATATATTAATAAATTAAACCATGGAGATTATTTTTTATAAAACTAATATTGATGAGAAACTAAAAGATTTAGAAGTAGGATATAAAAGTATTAATCTAAATAATGAAGAATTAAAAAAAATATTAGAATTAAAAAAAAATCTAGATCATTTTGATTTAGGAAGTGAAAATATTATAGAAATTGTATTTAAAAAATATAATATTGAAGGTTGTGATTTATTATTAATAAAATTAGATAATTATAATACAGTAATTGAATTTAAAAATGTATTTAATAGTTATTTTATTACTATTATTAATGAAAATATAATGGATAAACAAGAAGATGTATTAACTTTACATAGTACAATTAATGAAACATGTTCACCTCCGATTGAATATATAGAATCTTCTGATGATGATGATGTATATGATGATGTTAAAGAAATTGAAATAAAAGAAGTAAAAAATAATATGAGAGTAGAAAAATTAGAAAATATAACAGATAAAGAATCAATCTTATCAAAAATATTAGATTTAAAAATAGATAATATATATTGTTTAATAAGTCATACTTCAAAAATGAGAATGAAGAAAATTTCATCTCAAATTGCAAAATTAAATATATCAGTTGAGTTTGTAATGGTAACAAATTATGAAGAAGATAATATACAACTTCATTTAAAATGTATTAAAAAAGCAAAAAAAATGAATTACAAAAATATATTGATAATGGAAGAAGATAATGATTTTAATTATGCAGTATTTCATCAATATTTAAAAAATCCAATAAATGTACCAAATGATTTTGAAATGTTATATTTAGGTGGACAAATATTAAATGGAGATTTATATGACAATAATTTAATTAAGGTCAAATCAATTATTTTTAATCATGCTATTATTTTAAATTATAAAGTTTTTGATTATATTATTGAAAATATTGAAAAAGAATGGAATCAAGTAGATAATTGGGATAAAAAAGAAGGATTAGAAAAACAAGTTAACTGGGATGATGGAAAAATAGATAAGTTTTATAGTAAACATATTTGTGAAAAACGGAAAAACTCATATCTTGTATATCCATTATTATGTTATAAAGAACCAAGACAAATTGAAGAACATAAAATATTAAGATTTAAAGAAAATATGGAAAGATCTTCTGGATTTTTTTATAAAAAATTATGTAAAAAAATATCAGTATTTGTAATAAATGATGAAAGAAATAAAGATCAATTATCACAATTTCGTGAAATGGCAAATGAATATTTTAATACATTTAATATATTTAAATCGATAGTAGAAGATTTCGATTATGAAAAAGATTTAAAAACATTAAGAATGTTTAATCTTAAAGATATAAAAGAAAATGAAAAAAGTCATAATTATAATATTTATGAAATGAATAATATCTTATCACATTTTTATTTATGGGAACATTTTGGTAAAAATCCTAATGATATAAATTTAATATTTGAAGATGAAGTTGAATTAGATGATAATTTTAATGTAAAATTAAATAAATTATTAAAAGATATGGAAAAACATAATTGGGA
>Ga0209019_1001878_pt1 | contig 10316 bp, 7 predicted proteins | sample METZYME_3_300m_FD_187549 | JGI IMG/M metagenome (GOLD analysis project Ga0209019, IMG submission 187549) | Marine microbial communities from oxygen minimum zone in mesopelagic equatorial Pacific - METZYME_3_300m (SPAdes) (version 2) | ecosystem: Environmental > Aquatic > Marine > Oceanic | place... | reverse complement strand
CAACCACAACGCCGCAACTACATATCAGCATCACGAGGAATTGAGCGACTTGGTTCATGGTCAGGCGATGATGTCGTGGACGACATTGCCGTAGACATCAGTGAGCCGTATGTCGAGAATTTTGTTAACGCCGAACTCCTGGGCGTCACCGATGATGCCTGTAGTATTGGTGGTGGGCTTGTCGGGTCTGTTGACGCCGTCCAGGTTGTTGGAAGTGGCGTCTTCCAGGTTGTCACCCAAATGCCAGACACCGGCGAATCCTTCCGTGGTCAGGAACACTTGCTCGCCGTTGCTTTCGCCGGAAACTTTTTCCTTGCCCCAATGCATCTTGATCGCCTGCTGATCATTACCCTTGATGGTCGGGATCCGCACCCAGACGTCGGCATTGCCTCCCTCTGCATCCCAACGTTCGATCTGGTAAGCCAGTGGTTTGCCATTGGAGGAAAAGCGGACGTCCTCGCCCCGGGGTTTCGCCTGACTGAAGTCGAAGTAGTCCTTGTTTAGCCGAATCAGCAACGGGAAGTTTTTCTCGACTGCCGATGCCGGCAGGTTCGCGCCAGCGGAGTCCGTGACAATGTACATCGAGCCCGAGTGTTTCCAGTCGCCGTACTGGGCCGACACTTGAGAAAGAAAACCGGCAAAAACCAGGAAAAAGATCAATCGAAGCAGGTAAAAGGTCCCGGTCATTTTCATTTCTCCTCTTTCTTTTTTTCGGCTGCTCTTTCCTTGACGGACTTTTTATTAGGATCGCGGGCCTCGAAGTCCTTGGTCTTCTCCTCCCACGTTGCAGGATTGGGCCCGCGCTTCGTTGATTTAGACCCGATGCGCGCAATGCGAACGAGCACTTTATCTCCCACGCGTTGACTTACAGCAACGCCTAAGGAACGACTGGGGTCTGAATTCCGGTTGTCTTTTTCGACATGAAGTGAGCGACGGGATGCTACTAGTATGTCTCCAGGTTCGACAGGCCCGCTGACTTTGGCCCAGGCGAGTCCGCGCGCCATAACAAATGTGCCTTTGCCATCCACCTTCGCTACCACGAAGGGCAATTTCTCTCCGCGCTTGCTGACAGGCTTGACGCTCAACCGGGCGCTGGTGTCCAGGGCAACAACATCGCCTTTAACCAAACCATCCGGTGCATTCATAAAGACCACGACACCAGCAGGATCGTCCCGCTGAGGGACGGGTAGTCCTAAATTACAAGATACAAAATGCGCATCTCCAATCCACAGCCCGCCGCCGGAAACGTAGAAGCCGGGCATGGTGAGTATCCCGTCATCGCCATCGTTAGTCCCCCATGTCAGCACTGGTTCGGAACCCGAGTCTATGTGGTGCAAATCAGCGGAATCAGGAGAGCCTCCTCTTCTCCTGAAGTTATAGAAATTACCAAATCCGACTTCCGTGTTATGCGTTTCATATCTCCACCTGGCTCCCACCGGTTTTCCATCCTTGTCGAGTTTCTCGATCATCAAAGGCAAGTTTATCTCTCCACCGCTTGGCATCGTATTAAGAGATAATGCAGGTTGAGTTTCATCCGCGAGAATTGTTCGTGGTTCGCGAGGATCGCAAATCGATACTTCGTCGTGGTCATACAGAAGAACTGCTGCAGGAGAAAGGATGCGTAATCTGTATTTTCCATTTGGAGCAGAGAAACTGTATCGTCCGCCTGCGTCGGCAGTGACGGGATTCGGAAGAGGTTTCTTACCCTGCGAATCGGCGAATAAATCAGCTACGTCCATGGTGCCGGCACCCATAACAAAGACTTGCGCATTCGCGACCGCTGCTCCGGTCACAGGGTCGGCGACTCGCCCGTGATGCGTCTTCATTGCGTACCCATATCCAGGCAATATGAAGAAGATTATGGATATAACTAAACAGACATTAACGATGCGTGCGCATTTCATTACTAAAGAACCTCCTATTTCAAGATTACAAAGACAAAACCAGCTCTCTTCGCACCTGACTTCTCAACAGCCCAGCCGATAATTCTATTTGTATCCATTTGGGTATTATCGACTTCAGCGCATCCCGATTGGGCAGATGTGACCAATGTGTCACCTGGTTTAACGACTTCTCCGGTTTTAAGCTGAACAAAGGCTTCGCCTGCCGAGGCATAATAGGTAAAGCCGACGGCTCTAACCACGGGGTGAAGTGCTCCTTTGCCGGTTGCAAGTTTGAACTCTCCGCTAGCCAGGTCGACCACGCGCACCTCGCCGTATATTTGCGGTTCCGGTAAGAAGGGTCCGCCAAAGGTGGTGCTAAATGCGAAAGGAGACGTGATGCCCTGGTAGCGGGATCGAAAGTGCCGGGTGTTCTCATCAAGTCCTTCGCCTACCTTCAACAGAGAGCTGGCAGTATTCACTGGACCGCCCGGAGCATGGTTTAGAGCATTATTGAAAACAGGAGCAGTGCCGGCTGGCCCGGATGGTGCAACTGCATATTTAAGATACCCATCAGCCCAACCGCCGGCGGCAGTAGCCGTGGTCTTGAATAATATGCACACATCTTCGATATCGCGCGGTGCCCACGTCTCGTTTCCTGCCGCATCTTTTTGCAGGTCCGTATTGTATAGAAGCATGTAGCTGCGGGGTGGTGCGGGTTCACTGCCCGTGCCGACGTAATGCATGCGCCAGGGGCCTTTGTTCTCGATTTCCGGTCCTTCCTCACGGCGCAGTACAATGGAAGTGCTGGTTTCGACCTCGCCGGAATCAATATGCGTTAAGGTTAGTGCAACCTCTTCAGAAGTCGCTGTTAGCGTGTGAGGATCGCTTGGGTCCAAGACATGCACCTCGGGATCAATTATCCTTTTTTCACCCCCGATTTCCTCCACGGTGGCATAGCGACCATTATCCGCGTAGAACCAGTACACACCATCGCTGGAAGTGGTGACAGGATTTGCAAGTGCGACAAGCCCTTCAGAATCACTATAAAGGGTCGCTAACGCAGCGCCCGAGTAAACATGGACTTGCGCGCCCGAGTTTGGCGCTCCGGTATCGAGAAAGAGCTGCCCGTAATGCTTCGCTTTGCCAAATGCATTCCCTGTCCAAAGAAGGAGCGCGATGGCGCTAAGAACAATCTTCGACGAAAGTAATTTGCTATTATGGTCTAACATCGAATACGTCTCCTACTAAGGTATAATGGTAAGGCGTGAAGTGGTGCTCACTGTCCCTATAACTGCACGAGGATCGACTCCCGCGGGAGCGGCAACTGCCTGCAGCGAGCCCGCTCCCTGGGTGACAAGTAAATCACCTATGCTTATAGCTCCTGCTGTGCTGGGAACCATTCTCCCCGAAACCATAACGAATACCCGGGAACCGTCCTTTTTATAAACCACCGCGGGATTCTCATCGGCAAACTTGCGCGGCTTTATCACGCCGAAAGGATCGGAAGGATCCAGTACGACCACATTCCCGACGTTTAGATTTCCTCCAGTGTTATTCTTTACTTCCATTGCGAGTCCTTCGTACCCCCCATTAAAAGCTTTGGCCGACATCTCTCCGTCCGCGGACACCCGGAACAGGGTTTCCATGACAGGCGACGTAAGAGTAGTAAAAGAGTCGTTTCCGTACTCGAGCGAATGATCCTCTCCGTTGATTCGAAACATATACGATTGATTTTTGATGGTCCGTTTTTTCCATGTATTGGTTGTTTCATCCCAATCGGCGTTTAACGTCTGCGCCCAACCCTGTTTACCCTTATTGACGATGATCCGGTATGGCGTTGGGGGATTATTGGCATCCGTGGACCCCGGCCGGCCAAGTGACAATACGTTGTTCCCTCCACTCGTTTTCTCCCCTCTCTCGACGAGAGTAAGCGGAGGTGTTTTTGAAGACGATCGAATACTATGCGGAGCGTTGGGATTAACCAGGGTGACACCGGTTAAAGAATAATTAACAGAGGCGTGGGAGACATGAATATCGTAGTCTCCATTGGCAATGTAGAAACGGAATTTGCCGTTCGCGTCGGTAGTTATGGGATTAGATCGTTCGATAAACTTGTCCGTGGTCGTTGCATAAACCACACTCTTTATAGGCACCTCGGTCGTGCCCGCTTCAGTTTCCACGGTGATTTCCCATATCGAAACATTTCCATAGGCGGTATCAGACGCCCTCGTCACGTCGACCATGACGTAACGTCCGACTGGATTGGAAACATCGATTTTTGTAGTGCCCTTCGTATTGTCCGCAACGACCGCCGTACGGTTTACAAAGTCCCACTTGTCAGCGACTCCGTACAATTTTCGGTTCGGGCTCTTCACACCGCTCGGTAGACCCTTACCCGTCGCAATGGTCTTCCATTTTTCCGGACCGCCGCCGGCCTTGCCATTCTTTTTCAACCCCAAAGCCTTGGCTTGGGCCTCCGTCAGTAGCCGGACCGTGTAGTCAACTGCGGCGGAATTCTGGAAGTCGACCCAAACGGATCGCAATGGGACATCCGCTCCGCAATCGACCCAAATCCATTGGTGGCTGCTGGAGGGTCGCGCAAAGGGAGGCAAAACGCCTGCTGCAGACGACCACCGCGTGCTTGGCTTGTCGTCAAACGCCTGCTGGCCAGACAGGTTCCATCCGGTCGAGGACACGTCTTGCGCCGCCGAGGTCAAGTCAAGGAAGGACGCAAACTTCGTTGTGCCCGCGCTTTCGCCCTTGAATAATTTCCCTTTAACTTTGGTTCCTGCTTCATAAACAAGCACTGATGCCCCTGGAACAGGAGTACCCTTCGTGGACAACACAACATCCGAGTAATATGCATGCGGTGGTTGCGCGAACACATTGTCCGCCAGACCCACCATCATTCCCAATAAAAGCAGCAGCTTTGTTCTTACCATTCGTTTCATGAATGTTTTGCGCTTATCAGGGGTTTCTCGTTGGTGCCGCTACTTCTTCCCTCTTTGCGTATTCTTCTCGATGAAAGCCCAGGTGGCCACACCCCAGACGCCTTCGGTCATGCATGCTGGGTTGTGGAGAAATTTCCTGGTGGGATCCTTCCGGTTCAGGCAACTTGAGCCGGCCGGGTAAGCGGCGATATCCTTGGGCAACTGAAAGTAGTCGTAGGAAATCTTCAGTTGGTCGAGGGAATCCCTAAACCTCTTGGTGTTGAGTCCCCCCTGCACTAGGCGCAACTTGAGGGATTCTTGGATGGCCTTGGTTTTCTTTCCGTATTCAGGCACGTAATTGCGGGCCTTGGGATCGGTAAAACTGGTCCCCCCTCCCGCGTCGAGAGCCACTGCCGTCGAGAAGACGTCGAGGTGCTTGGCCCCCCAATAGATCGAACCCGCCGCCCCCATGGAAAACCCCATGATGGTTCGCGCATCACGATCCTGGGTTAGGGCGTGTTCCTTCTCAAGATATGGAAGGAGTTCCTTGAGGACGTTGGTTTCCGGTCGTTTTCCCTTGGCCCCGTCCCGCCACACCGTGCCCCCGTATTTTTCCGGAAAAACGACGGTGAAGTCTCCGATTCTGCCGGCCTTACGGGCCGCTTCGTAACTTTGCATGACCTGGGAGGAGGCATTGCCTCCGCCTGCCCCATGGAGAAAAACGATGAGCGGATAAGGCCCCTTGTCCTTGGCGTGCCCCGGAGGGAGGTACAAGGTGTAGATGATCTCATCCCCCGTGACGGGTCCCTTGTAGGTGAGGTTCTTTTGGTACTGGCCCTGGTGACCACCCGACTCGGCTTGAGCCTGCATGGTGCAAAGCCCCAAGACGGCGAAGGTGAGGATGGGCAGTATTTTCATGGAACGAATAGTATCTCTACTCTTGTCCCGACTGATGCTCTTTTAGGACAGGAACTGCTTGATCGGGCCGGTTTGATCGATTCGGTACTTATTCAAGCCAAGGTCAAATTCGCCGTAATGTTTGATGGGATTACCGCAGACGTTGAGCAGGGTTGTATAGAGGTTACCAAGGGTCTTGTGACCTTCTTGTCCGTATCCAGGCAAACGTATATAGCGGCTGCCAAGATTTAGTTTGGCGTTTTGACCCGCCATGATCACAAATGGCCATTCGACGCCGGTACTATGATGCGTCTCACCTTGGGACGGCAGATAAAAGATCATTGTGCTATCGAACATCGTGCCATTGCCCTCAGGTACAGCTTTCAAACTCTCAACAAGTTTTGCCATGACCCTCATGTGCTGATGACGAATTTTACCCCTTATGATTTCAGGCGTAAATTTACCCTTATAGGTCTTGGCGTGGCCCACATCATGTTGATTGACAATGTCATTCTCAAGGCCGGGAAGCCCGGTATAATCGACCGGCAAATAATCCAGACCTATGCATCCAACATTGGTCAAACCAGCTTTCATTGCCGCCAACATGACCTCAGCGTGACCAAATTGACGGTCAACCGTAGTCATGGTTTCCTGAAGATATTTCTTATCGAGATTCGGTCTGTTTCGGCGAATGACCTCAGTCATTGATTCAAGTTGCTCATCACGCTTTCGAATCGATTCAACGGATTCGGCATAATTGAATATTTTTGATCGTTCAGTACCCTCAAGGGAGCCATAAAGCTCTTTTTGCTTCCTGCCCATGAACTCAAGTATCCTTTTGTCCATTTGCAGCTCAGCCTGATCACTCTCCTTACTTGAAACAGATTTGAAGAGTTCATCCACTGCTAGTTTAGGCGCCCCAAAAGCATGATTGCCTTGAAGAGGCCCACGGGCTGAACAACCCCTGCCAATACCATTGACCGGGTTGTGCGCGTGAAAGAAACAGGCAAGTTCAACATGATGAAATGGAGACGGTGACAATTTAGCCAATTCAAAATCTACCGTTGCCCACTTGAGTGAGCTTTCTTTTCCGTTTGCCCTGAAAGCTCCGAGTGCAGATTGAAAGCCGTTATGACCCGTGGTGCACATCTTCCCCGAAACACCCTGCAAAATGGTCATGTTCTCTTTATGAGCCTCTATGGGCCGCATCCATTCTGTGAGCTCATGTTTGTCGAGGTCAATATCGAGGGAGCCCTTTTGGGCGTCAACGGCCTTGTCCTTCTCACTAAAGCTTGGAGGTACTAAACTTGAAGGGAAAAGCCCATTGCCTTTGCTCAGGAAAATGAAACGCATGGGCGGCTTGCCGGGGGCAGCAAGCAAGCGGGAGCCGTTTGCAAATGCCAAGGCGCTGGCGCCGAGGACGGATTGCTTAAGAAAATCTCTGCGGTCATTCATCACTTTTGCTATTCTATTTACGATACATAAAGGAATCAGAAGTTAGAAGGGAAATAATCACAGCCTTAAAACTGCCGCCGCTTTTGACATAAGCGTTGTCAGCATCGATCAAGGTCTGCGAATCGGAAAGCATTTCATTGCGGCCCATGAAATAACGAAAGGCATGCCGGATGATGGACTGACGCACACGTGTCGATTTGGCCAGGCGACCAATAAGATCGAAGGAATCAGCAACTTCTCCATCGAGATTAGGGTCACCCGTGCCGCTGAGCACACCCGTGGTGTTCAGGGCTTTGGTTTTGTAGGTCGCGAGCGCAAAGGTCGGGCCACGCACTTCGGCTTTGGTTAGCAGGTTGTCAGCGTGTTCCAGCTCTTCGACCGTGCGGTAGCGGCCAAAGTCATCAAAGTTTTCGAAGGCGTAGCCCAGAGGGTTCATCTTCTCGTGGCATTTCCAGCATTGCTGCGCTTCGGTTACCGAAAAGCGTTCCCGGATGGTTTTGTCATGGTCATCGGGAATTTTGGCGTCGACTGTAATGGGAATGTCGGGCACGTGCCCTGCGAGCAACTTCTCTCTGATCCATTTGCCTCGGACGACAGGATCGGTGTGGGTATTGGACGCATGTGCCATCAACCAGGCTGGGTGGGTGAGAATACCCATGCGGTTTGGCACTTTGAAGGGCTGTTGGACAGGATAGTCCCAGTTGTCCTGCTCGCGATTCCTGCCAATCTGTCCAAAGGCATGTGGAAGGTTGTAGGCAGTTGAATGAGACCAGCGGTTACCGTGGGATCGAATCACGCTGAAAGGCGTGATGCCTTTGGCAAACGTGTTATCGAAATAGGTTATGTGCTTATCGAGCCACGTCAGGTTCTGTTTTTTTAGTGCCACAAGGCGCTTGGGGATGTCATCAATCTTCTTTATCCGGATGTTGGCGAACAGATTCTCATGCTCATTGAAATTGTCCGCGATAAATTTCTCAGGGTCCGCCTCCCAGTTCTTTTCCTTTGCCAAGGCATAAAGCTCTTTCCATTCGTCGATGATCCGTTGGCTTTTCTCATTGCTGTATTTGTGGTAGACGAAAAATTTGTCGGTCGTCAGCAATTCGGTGAAGACGTCTTTGTCTTCCTTAAGAATGTGATCAACCAGTTGATCCGCTTCATCAATAAGCAGCCCTCCGGTACCGGCGCCCGATTTGTCAAAATTTGTAAAGGTACCGTGAAAGCGGGGTGTATCTTTAAAAATACTGCCCGCCTTGGCATAACCAAGGAACTCTCTGAAGAAGCGATTGACCTTGGGATGGGTGACACTGTGTGAGCGCCAATTTTTGCTACGGTTTACAGGTGATGACTCCCCGAAATAACGTTTTTTATCATTCAGTATACGTATGACTTCACGCTTATAATCTGCTTTTGTGAGCAATCTTCCTTCTTCAGCAGCTTGGCGCAACTGTTCATCCGGGGCGAGGTCGGAAAGGGCGTAGGAAATGGCGTAGCTGGCTTCTCGTGGTGAGAGCTTCTTCCTGCCATAGGCGTCTTCTTCGCCGGCGCCGAACTCCAAACGATACAAGAATTCGGTTTCCAGCAAAACGCTGACCAAGACCTTGCGTAAGGCGATTGCATTAGCTTCTGCCTTGGACAAAATCTGGCTTTGCTTGAGCAGAGATTGAAAGAGCGTGAGGTATTCCTTTAGTTCCTTGTCCGTGGGCCGGCGTTGCAGAACATTATCGAACTGCACGTTAATCGCATCCGCGACCTCCTGTTCCGTGGGTTCTGATTGCTTTTCAGCAATCACCTCAAACGCCTTGGGTATAGGAATATGTTGAGGCTTCAAGGTGTCGAACTTGTTATCCTTATCAAGCCTGCTGGACCATTGCCAAAGTTGCTTGTCGGCTATCCATTCCGCATTTGCCAGCATGGTCAGAAGATGACCACGGGTAAGGGCTTCGTTGTCATAATATCTCACACCGGAATCAGCTGGCAGAAGAAAGGGCTGGGTGACCCCAAAAAACGTTTCTCGTGTATTTCCGCCCTTCAACTTAAAGACGTCATTGACCCGTGACATGAAAATTTTTGGGCTTACCAACCAACGCCTGGCAGGCGAATAGGCTTTAGCCTTGATCTCGCCGGAAAACAACTTCTCGTGATTGATGAGGTTGCCGTAACTGGGATAACGCAACTTCTCCTCGAATTTGGAGGCATTGTGCTTTCGGAGCTCAGCGGTCATCCAGTCATGAAGCTGCTCCCGCTCGGAATCGCTGGGCTGAGCTTTCTTTTTCTTCGGGGGCATCTCCTTGATGAAGATTTGCTCCTGCACACGATTCAACAAATCCAACCGGTCTTTGAGGGCCAAGGTCGCGAGGTTGTCCAACCGGATCTCTCCCTTCTTGGTCTCATCGTCATGGCAATCGAAACAGTAATTCGCCATCAGATCCTCCATTTTATCGGGCATGACAAACGGAGCAGCCCAAAGCCCTGCCCCACCTCCAAAAAAGGAGGTTAACGACACCAATAGAAACCTAAACCGAATGTTCATGCCGTGAAGATTTCCCAAGGTTGATCGATCACTTCGCTTTGACCAACTCGACCGCCGCTTTAACATAGCGTTTCCCCAAGGTTTCATAACCCTCCGGCTTGATCAAATGAAGGGCGTTCTTTTCTCCGTTGAGATCATCGGTATCGATCCATACTGCTCGTTGCGAGGCGTCGGCAAAAGCTTGCTGGGCCTTGCGAATTCCTTCCCAATGCGGGTTCTCAATTCTTTTCTTGTCCCGTCTCCGGTAGAGACCACTGTCGCTGAGTCTGCCGATGATGAAGTTGAGGTCGGTGCGCTTCAGGTCTTGTTCCAGTTGCTTTTTCAAACCGTTGAGACTGGCGAGATAGACGTCGCTGTTTTTGGCTTTGGAATCGGCTTCTCCCTGCATCCAGACGAAGGTTACCGTCCGGATCTTTTCGCCCTCCATCTTGGCTTTGGTGGCATTCATCATGGCATCGTATATCTTCCCAGCGTCCGGGTCGGTCTCTCCTTTGCCGCTTTTCCATTCCTTGTACCATTTGGAAATCGGTTGCCCGCCTTGAGCATGGAAGCTCACGATGACGTTGTCGGCACCCAGTGCTACGCTGATTCCCGGGGTAAACCATAAAGCCGGCTTGAAGC
>Ga0209019_1001875_pt1 | contig 10324 bp, 11 predicted proteins | sample METZYME_3_300m_FD_187549 | JGI IMG/M metagenome (GOLD analysis project Ga0209019, IMG submission 187549) | Marine microbial communities from oxygen minimum zone in mesopelagic equatorial Pacific - METZYME_3_300m (SPAdes) (version 2) | ecosystem: Environmental > Aquatic > Marine > Oceanic... | reverse complement strand
TCCAGAATATTGTCAATACCCACGGTTATAATGGAATTAAAGCGATCAAGGTTATACGACGCTTGAGCATCCAGATACCATGTTTGGTCCAGTTTCCTTACATCATCGCTTGCTTCTTTAGTCCCGTCAGCAAGAGTTATAGGAACGGCTGAGGCCACGCCTTTAACTTCATCATGATATTGAGCTGTCACAGACGCTGATATATCGTCTCTGTTCCAAAAAAGCTGCAGATTTCCCTTCATATCCTTGAACTGGTCTCTTGAATTTCCGATCACATAGCCGTCGTAATGCTCAACCGCACCGTTCGCTTTAGTGACATCGAACTCATCAAGAAAGGCGAAATCAGCCACTGCGCTCCAACTACCCCAAGTGTTATCCCAGTCATAAGTCGCTGTAATCTCATAGCCTGAAGTTTCTACCTTACCAATGTTGTACACGACGTTACGGATATCTTTGAAGTATCCTGTTGGCAGTCTTATAAGCTGGCTACAATACGCCGGATTACTTCCTGTATAGCAACCGTTGAGAAGTAATTGAGACCCAACAGTCGATATAGTGTCTTCGATTTCAATATCATAGAAATCTAAATAGACAGTCAGGTTCTCAATAGGATTCACTATAACGCCAAAGTTGAAACCTTCCGATTCCTCTGGATTAGTATCAGGATTACCACCGACAGTTGTCCTAATTTGTGTATTAGGCTGCGTGAAACCGTTAGGAACTCCTTGCGATGCACACACTCCACTCTGAACGCCACCTGCACTGCCGGTGAAGTTACCTGCGTTAACGTCACAGGGGTCTTGAAGATCAGGGTAGCTATCATTATTGCCGCTATAAAGGGCGCCAATTGAAGGAGCTCTAAACCCTTCAGAAAATGTTGCCCTGAAAGAGACCATTTCGATCGGTGAGAAAGTCACTCCGATTTTGGTGTTCGTTGTGCTACCAAAAGTTGAGTAATCTGAAAATCTGATAGCCGCGCTTACATCCAAGTTATCAAGAACTGGAATTGCAAACTCAGCGTACCATTCATCTACATCAAAACTACCGGACGTAGGGCTTGATGCATTTCCTGAAGATAAGCCAGCAGCTATGAAGGCATCAGGAGAGAACATCCCTTGTTCATCTCTGAACTCATATCCAAACGCTACCCCAACAGGTCCTGCCGGAAGCGCTCCCAATTCCCCAACAACGTCGAACCCATAGCTTTTCATTTCGTTCTTGCCCACATCATGTGCTTGGAAAGTTATGTAATCGACCATTTCAGGAGTGATTGAGCCTGATCCAGACCATAGGCCATCGCCCATATAAGCACTATTAGGACCTTGTCCGCCAAATACATTCATAGGCACGCAAGGACTGGTGCAGTCACCCGCCAGAGCTTTCTTGATATTAGCTGTGTTAAGAAGGCCTTCCGTCATTTCTGAGCTTTTGTTCTGGCCAATTATGGCGTAGGCAGAAATATCCCAGCCATTGTACTCTGTCTCAATTCCGGCCTCGAGGCGATAGGTTTGAATGTCCTGGATGAAGTTCCGATTGCCGGCTTCTAACAATCTGCGCCCAAACCAACCTGTAGCATACCCATCCGGGTAGTTAGTGTCGTTACAGGCTTTACCTTCAACAGAATTACCGTACAGATCACAAAATTCTACTCCAAAAGGGTTATATTGATTGTTTGCTGAAATTCCTTCGCTACCGCCGAAATCACCGAAGCCATAGAAAAGTGGCATCGGGGCTAGAAGCTGATCTGATTCTCTATTTTGGTAAATACCGAACAAAGTAACATCCGTGTTATCAGCGATATTGAAACGCCCTTTCGCAAACAAATTCACTCTATCGTTAGGTGTTTCTACATAGTTGTAGGGGTTATAGTTAAAGCGATCATCAGGGCTGGTCCAGCACCTAAAATCCCCGGGTGAAGCGCCACTTTGCCCCTCATTGACCGTGAAATTACTACATCCAGGAACTACACCACCGTACCCTAAACGGCCTTGAGGTGTACCAGAAGATCCACCGGATGAAGGTCTTGCTGCTGTTTGTTTTCTGGCGGAATTGTGGAGATCCTCAATTTCTACCAGTGAGGCGCCTATCATGAATGAGCCGCTTTCAAAAGATCTGCCAGCTGTAATCTGATAGCTGCTGGCTAGGCCGCCGCCATCAAAATATTCTCCAGTTTGCGCTTGAAACTGGACACCGTCGTAATCATCCTTGGTAATGATATTGATTACCGCGCCAATAGCATCAGATCCATAGACAGCGGAAGCACCATCTTTCAATATTTCAATCCTTTCGACTGAAGCTGTCGGGATGGTGTTAAGGTCAACCGAGCCATTCGCACCCGTTCCACTGTTTATCCATCTCTTACCGTCTACCAGGATAAGTGTTCTACCACTGCCTAAATTGCGGAAGTCCATTCGAACCGATCCTTCTCCGCCATTGTTGTAGTTTCTATTTAAACCTGAGCCCTGAGAAGGCATCTCCTGGAGTAGTTCACCTATAGATATTTTTCCTGAAATATCTATAGCCTCCTGGGAGATAATTGCTACTGGTGAAAAACTGTCAGGATTTGCTCCCCTGATTCGGGTACCAGTCACTGCAATTTCTTCTATCTGCTCCTGAGCAATAGCAGTTTGCAGGCCGCCACTTAATAGGTAGCCCCCAAATGCAAGAATTAGGTACTTTAAATAACCTTTCATAACCTCTCCCGTAAGGAGTTTGCTAGCGCACACCCCATTTTTTTAATTTAGATAGTTAAAGCAAAAAAATGCGACGAAAAGCCAAATTCTTCGTCACATCCTTATGGGAGCGAATAATAAGGGGATTCAGCCTTTAAGTCCAGCAAGTTCCTTAATAGTAAAAAATTCTTAATTGATTGAATTTAAAGACTTAGTTTCCAAGCAAAGGGCAAATCTCTTTAAAAAGAGGACTATGGTTACTCAAAATATCGAGCCAATGCTCTATATCCCTTAAATTAGCGAAATATCTGAAGAATAATGTTAATTAACAACCGGCAAATATCGTCGCTTACAAGAGGGGACTCTGAACCCTTTTAGTGGGCTGAACGGCAGTCTAAAAAAGGGTTCTGGAGTATTCAGCATGGAATGGTCTAGCGGAATGCGATAATTTACTCGGAAACTCCAATTTTTCTTAACCTGTCAGACTAAAATTGTCTGAATTTTCCACTCAAAATAAACAGGAGAAATTATGCCAAGGCTCAAAGAAGTCCCAAAGAACAAGGCTAACGCTTACATCAACAAATATTACGATGCACTATTTGGCGATAGGGATCCAGCACAGGAGCCGGGCACAGCAACTGGTACTCCGGGTAATTGGTGGACGGTTTTTGCATTAGTGCCCTACATTTTCGAACATGCCACCAAACACTTTGGGATGTTTGGGATGTTTGCTGATAAAAGTGTCAGTCAGCTTGATGGAGTTGCAAGAGAGTTAGGAATAATGCGTGCCGGCTACACTCAGGGGAGTCAGTTTGTATTTTCACAACATTGTAAAGCCGCGCGCCGTTTTGGTATCAGCGATGAAAAAATCGCAGCGATACCCTACTGGGAGGTTTCACCTATTTTTGATGAGAAAGAACGCGCCATTCTAGCCTGGACCGATGCGCTAATTTTGCAAGGCGGCCGTGCGTCCGATGAATTATTTGAAGCTTTGCACTCTCATTTATCTGACGAAGATATACTAGAACTAACTTATCACGTTATGGGATACAACTTGCATGCGGTCTGCTGTAAGGCTTTGCGTTTGGAGTATGACGATGTTCCTGAACGCATTTGCGAGGTACCAGTTCCAGCCGCTGGTGAGGTCGCAGATTGGGCAGGTAAGGCTTGGTCAGAATGAATCTGTGCTGATAAGACTCTTAATTCTTGAAATTAATCCGACAGGCCGACTAAATCGTTATAGGCTTGAAATGTGAGCCTTGCTGGAGGGGGTTCGGGTTTTCCTGATTGACTCAGAGCGGCGTAGCTGCCTTGCAGCGCTCTGGTGGCTGTGAGCAGAGCGCTTATCGGTCGTAGCACCACCTGGTAACCAAGATCAGCTAACTGGTCTAAGGCAAGTTCCGGAGTTTTACCTTCCTCCACCATATTCGCTACAAGCACTGTATCTGGAAACTCTTGCTTGATAATTTCCATTTCTTCGATATTTTCGGGAGCCTCAATGAACAGCATATCGGCACCTGTTTTAAGAAAAGCTTCGCCTCGTCTAAGAGCTTCATCTAAACCATGTGTAGCTCTGCTATCGGTGCGAGCCATAATCAGGAACTCTTTAGACTGGCGCGAGCGCACTGCCATCCCTATTTTGCTAACAGCCTCCTCCAAAGTTACCACTTGCTTTTTATCCATATGACCACAGCGCTTGGGGCTAACTTGATCCTCGAGTTGAATGCTCTGGACACCGGCCTGTTCGAATGCATTGACCAGGCGAGCTACGTCGTGCTCACTACCATAACCATTATCTCCATCTGCGATAAGAGGCGTATCACCTACAGCTGCAACGATTTGCCGAGCACGCTCTGTCATTTCAGATGCTGTGACTAGGCCAATATCAGGTTTCGCCAGCATTGAACCAGACACACTGAATCCTGAAAGATAGAGCGCTTCAAATCCAGCTTGTTTCGCGATAAGCGCCGAAAGCGCATCAAAGGTCCCCGGAATAAGGAGGGTCTTTTTAGACTTCAATAATGTACAAAGCCTATCGCCAGAGGGGTTAGAAAAAGAAGTGGTGTTTCCCAAAAGGTTTAGACATCCCGGTGTAACGGTTTATGTAGGCCTGTATATAAGATTTTGTAGTTATCCAAAATCTTATGGAATTAGAACAACTTTTTGTATTTATAAAATAGAAAGCTTGAGTATAGATTTATCCGCCACTATGTAGACAAATTATTTAAGGAGATAATAAAGCTTTTGCGGACACACTTAATGAAACCTCACTTTTACCTGGAGCTGCTGATGGAGCTTCGAATTGGGAATTATCAGGTTGCGTTGATTCCATCATTGCCATCCTCGGCTGGAAAAAACCAGGATTTCTATTACCGTTAATTGTAACTTCCACGAGGCTCGCGGAACTTTTATTTAACAATTCGGCTGTTTCGTCAGCTCTGCTTTGCAATTTTTCTAACGCAATTGACAAGAGTGAATCTGAAGTTTGATCAAACGTCTCCCCGGACAGGCTGTAATTTAATCTGTTTATCTCCAAGCCCATAGATTGTAACTGACCTACTGTTTCCAACAGCACGTCACTATTTTTGCTGCTTAGTTGCAACCCTTGCTGTGCACGCCATATCGGGTTTTGGATATCATCACGCAAAGGCCTGCCAGGTCGGAAAATATACATGTAATACTGGCCAGTTGAATAATCAATTTCCGAAATGGCTTCTACTATCTCAAGAGTGGTTGTCATTTTTGCATTAACGTCATTCTGTAAAGCAATCTTGTCTCTGCCTTGGGCTGAATATGCTAGTGCCGCATTTAGCGTGTCCTGTTCAACACTTGTTTGCTCGGTTACGCTCAGATTTAATAATAACTGACCGGAGTCAAGATCAGTCAAATCAAAAGGATTCTGTGTAAAGCCAGAAGTTGAAGCCAAGATAAATAAAAGACTAGAAACGAAAACGCTAAGCTTAATTATAGTCATAGCTTTCTTAGAAAAGTACTTGGATTTGGATTGATAAAAAATCCATTGATACATGAAATTGATGATTAATACTAGTGTTGATTAAATAGGCAATTTTTGGAATTCTGCAGATGCAAAAGCTTTATTTCCAGAATGCTAAGTTTGTTAATGCCGTAACAAAATATCTGAGAGCTGGGTGATGCCATGCTCTGATCAGGAGCCCCAGGAGGACTAGCATTAGGTTGAAGAAGACCAGTCACCTTTAAGCCAAGTTCTATGTTATAAATTCGCGATTAATAAAAGTTCCGGAGGAGACATTATGTCACGGTATATTTTTTCCAGCTTTCTGCTGCTAAGCCTGTTTAGCATAAACGCTTTTACCGCTGAAACCTGCGATCCGAACGGGGAAATTCAATTTATCTGCGGTCCCATAAACCCAGAAGATTTGTATCAGATTCCGGGCACACCTTGGGTTATTGCTTCCGGCAGGGTATCTGATGTTGATGGACCAATCTATGCAGTGAATATTGGTGATTATAGTCATCGCGTCATATTTCCGGAAAATGCCTCGTTGCCGGAACAAGACACTATCACCTATCAAGACTGTCCGGGCCCAAACACCAGTACTTTTCAACCCCATGGTCTTACCTTTCGGGAAGGAAGGGGGGGTATGCATACCTTATACGTAGTTGGCCATGGCGAACGCGAAGCGATCGAAGTGTTTAATTTAGATATTCGTGGCAACGTCCCCTCTCTTAAATGGATTGGTTGTATAGTCGCACCAGAAGGCACTAGACGAATCAACTCAATTACCGCTTTACCCAATGGCACCATCGGAGCAACAAATTTTGACACCGCAGGTGGTGAATTGTGGGAATGGCATCCAGCTAGTGGTTGGAAAGTAGTGCCTGGAAGCCAGATGCCTGGCCCCAACGGCCTTGTTTCTTCGTCTGATGGCCAATGGTTTTATATCGGTGGTTGGAGTGATCAGGCTCTGGTGCGCCTGTCACGGGGGAAATCTACGATACAAATTGACGCAGTTCCAGTAGGATTTAATGTAGACAATGTACGCTGGGGAAATGATGGAGATATAGTCGTAGCTGGACACGTTACGCGTTGCGATGATTCCAGTGCCTGTGAGCTAGCGGTTGCCCGAGTTGCAAAGGTGAATCCGGCCACGCTCAATGTGCAGCAACTTGTGGACTACAAGGGGAACGATTTTTTCAAGTTAGGTACAGTTGCTATCGAAGTAGGCAATGAAATCTGGGTTGGAGGTATACGAGGGAGTCTTGGCATTGCTAGGTTTCCCAAATAAAAGTTGTTATGTCTATTGACCTAAATATCAAAAATAGGATGAGTAAAAAATGATTATTGTTAATTTACAACTTAAAGCGAAACCCGAGACATTAGCTGAATTCATGGATTGGTTCGCGGGCATATTGCCTGATACGAGGAATTATGAAGGATGCAGTGAAGTTAACTTTTGTGTGAATCATACCGGAGAAGACGATATTGAGGTGATATCAAAGTGGGACTCGAAAGAGAGCTACGACGCTTACCTTCAATGGCGCGAAGATTCTGGCCTTTTGGCTGAATTACCAGAATGGCTCGCGAGCGAGCCTGTTTTCAGGTTTTTAGAGGTGCAGGAAGTTTACTAACGGGTTTCACTAGTCTTAGCCTTGCTGTAAAAAGTTATGACAAATGTACTCTTATTAGCCTTAGCCTTGGCTTTACTCCAAATATTACTGTTACCTGTATTTCTTAATTTTATTTTACTGGACAAAGAGCAATACAAGGCAAATGTGCGTTATCTCTTATCAAATAGAGACGAACCCATACAGACGCCTGTGCCTGTGCAACGTGTTTCGAGAGCGGCTACCAACTTACAGGAGACCTTGCCACTATTTCTGGCCCTAGTAATACTTGGAATAATTGCAGGGCAAGATTTAGTAGCTCTCGGATATTCTTGGCTGGCTCTGAGGGTCGCTTATCTTCTGTGTTATTCGTACGGTATTGAAAAAATCAGATCTCTTATCTGGATAGCTTCAGTCATCGTATTGGTTATGATGGCTTTGAAATTTGTTTAATTACTTTTTTCCTAGAACTTGCCTTTTAGCTGTTTTGTGGTTTAGATAGAAACCAAGTAGCTAATTCCCCTCAGAGGTCATTATGGGTCGTCTGAGTTATTTTAAGTCGGAGGTTAATTATGGAAACTGGAGGATGTTTGTGCGGATCGATACGCTATAAATTTGAACGAGAAAATGTAGTCAGTTCCCTACATTGCCACTGCACTGATTGTCAAAAAGCCACCGGTAGTGGTAAAGCAACAATTACTATGATTCCCTCTGATAAATTAGAGATTCAAGGTGATGTTAAAATTTTCTCTGTAGTTGGTACAGATGGAGGCCACGTACATAGGGGATTTTGCTCAGAATGCGGTTCCCCTATTATTAGTTATCTCACAGAGCTACCGGGCGTAAAATTTATCAAAGCCGGCAGCCTAGATGATCCTTCATGGGTTAAAGTTGATTCCACGATTTGGGGTTCAACAGCACATCAGTGGGATCCTGTTAATGAGGGGTTTCCTTGCTTTCCCCAAAACCTTCCTGAAGGCGCTCTTGGCTAAGGTTAGCCTGGTTATCTTGAAAAGGTGCTTATCGTGAAAAAAGTACTCCTTCTTTTCTGTGCGGCATTGTTGAGTTGTAACTCATCATATGACTACTGTGCAGCACTGGCAATACAAACTATACCAATCGAAAATTGGGGCGACTTAATAGTTCTCTCAAAAGGAGAGAATCCGAATTTGCCAGCCGAATGTAAATTACCAGCAACGCTAAAAAAACCAGAAGTTAGGTGAATAAGAGGAGTTAGTTTAGCGCTCGGGGGCCTTAACATTCGGATGGTAAACACTGATTGATTATCGGCTCAAAAAACCTAATTTCGAAAAAAGGGACTATTGGACTAGAATAAGGTTGTCTTATATTTTTCCCGTAGACTCATCATACAGGGGCGTTCCAATGCAGAAAATTATTCTCCTCGCACTCTTTAATTTACTGGTTTTTGTGCCGGCTCTTCACGCGCAGAATCAGTCCGAAACAAAACGTTTCCTGTATCTCAGCACGCCTGATGCGGCCCAGGTAGAAGGTCAGGCCCAAGGAGCAGGTATCTTGATTTTTGATATCGACAACGGGCATAGCCTGGTGAGACGTATCAATATACCTGTTTTCGAGGAAGGCCTACGCGGCTTCGCCGCTAACTTAGAGACCCACAGTGCTTACTTTTCTACTCAAAACCCCCGAATAGGTGCGTTTGATTTGGAGACCGAACAGATAACATGGCAACAGTCCCATCATTTAGGCAGTGATCGATCCTCGATCACCTTGGATGGAAAGAAACTTTATGTTCCCACCGGATGGTGGGTTAGGGGGGACGATAGCGGTGTTCTAGTGCTCAATGCGGAAAACGGCGAAATTATCAAGCATGTCCGTGTTGGTAGTCAGGCCCACAATAGCCTGGTTAGCGTTGACGGCCGGTACCTCTATCTTGGTACAACCAGGATGCTGACAGTCCTTGATACGGATAATGAGAATGTGCTTTACCAGATTGAACCGGTGGGTGAATCCGGAGGACAAGGTGTCTTTCCATATACAGTGGATAGTGCTAACCGTATTGCCTACGTGAGCCTCGGCAGCAATATCGGCTTCGATGTAGTCGATCTCCAGCAAGAGCGGATAATTCATCACGTGGTAGTGGGTGATGAACCTATTCCGCATCGTACCCATGGAGCCGCTCTTTCGCCCGATGAAACGGAATTATGGATCAGCGATCAGGAGGGGCAAAAGCTATTTATTTTTGATGCCACGCAGATGCCACCGATTCTCAATGGGGATGTTGATCTATCCCAAGGGGGTCATGGATGGGTGACTTTCAGCCTGGATGGCCGCTATGTTTGGACTCATACGCCTGATGTCTTTGATGCCGAAACACGTGAGCTTGTTGCCACCTTAAGGGATGAAAACGGTAACCCGGTGAGCGGTTCAAAGTTTATTGAAGTGCATTTCCGCGATGGTAAAGTAGTGGCTGTAGGTAACGAGTTTGGGCTCGGGCGTCGCTGAAACAGATCGAGGCTCTGAAACTAGTTGAAATCAGCAAATTAGGAGCACCCGCATTTCCATAACTGGCAGTATGTTCGGGAATCTCTGTTTTAAGCTGAAGCATGTCGTTGAATAATTCCCCTGACCTTTTACAAATAATTTAATTTTAGGCATTAATGTTTTCTGACGCCAAATAATTGATCGAACTGAATGGGATTTACCGCTACCTATATCTTAACTTTTGTAATAATGGCCGTTTCCTTTGGTGCCGGCACTGGGGATAGTCTGTTGCAAAATAGAAATTACATAAAGCCTAGAGCCTGGATCATTCCTGTTTTGGCGTCGTTGCCGCTGGCAGCAATAATCTACATTGGGTTTGTAAGTGGCGGGGGTCTAGATGTGGAACGTCTTTGGGTAAGGTAACAGAGATTGAACTAAAACTATTGAACCACTGAAAGGGTACACTCATCCAAGCTAAAAGGAGAATGTTATGAAGCGTGAACTAGTACTTTTTACTGCAAAAGTAGCCATTGTTGTTGCAGCCATTGTAATAATCGGAATGATTACTGGTGGCTATGAATTACGCTTGGAATTGTGACCTAAAG
>Ga0209019_1001860_pt1 | contig 10360 bp, 8 predicted proteins | sample METZYME_3_300m_FD_187549 | JGI IMG/M metagenome (GOLD analysis project Ga0209019, IMG submission 187549) | Marine microbial communities from oxygen minimum zone in mesopelagic equatorial Pacific - METZYME_3_300m (SPAdes) (version 2) | ecosystem: Environmental > Aquatic > Marine > Oceanic | place... | reverse complement strand
TATTAACTGAAAAAGTTTTGAGTAGTCTTCTTTTTTAGCAATCCCACCAGCAATTAAAACTATCGATTTATATCTATCTGAAAGAGCCTCAATAGCTGTTATAGTTGAAATAGCACTAGTGGATTTTGAGTCATTATAGTAATCCACTCCATTAAGATTTGTAACCCACTCTAATCTGTGTGGTAAACCTGTAAAGGACTTTGCGACTTGTATCATTTCCTGTACCGATAGCCCCGCTTGTTGACCAAGCGTTAAGGCTGCAAGCACATTCTCAACATTGTGTCTCCCGAGTATCATCAAGTCATCACTCGTCATTAGGATATCTTTGCCCTGGTAGATTTTATAAACACCACCATCCTTCTTGGCATTAAAGTCACAACTCTGAGCAACCCCTTCAATCGCGTAGCAACTATCTCCCTTGATGCCTTGTACTAAGGATTCATCTAGGTTAATAACTGAATATTGACAGTATTGATAAAGGTTTAACTTAGAGGCAATGTAGACATCATAATTTGGGTATCTATCTAGATGGTCTGGAGTGATATTTGTTACTACCCCAGTTAATAAATTAAGGTTGTTTGTATAATCCAATTGATAACTAGACAGCTCAACAACATATAACTCTGCTTCATCACTCAAACTCTCCATAACTGGTTTGCCGATGTTGCCACAAATGACTGTATTCTTGCCGCTACCTATGGCCATTTCTCCCAATAGTTGAGTCACGGTAGATTTGCCATTAGAACCTGTAATTCCAATAATTGATGCCTTTGCATAGCGACCGAAAAGCTCAATATCACTGATGACTGGAATTTTTTGTAATCTTGCCCAGACGACAATTGCCTCGGTTTCTGCAATCCCTGGGCTAATAATTATTTCAGTAACGCTATCTAAAAGTGATTCTTTCCAGTCTCCTAAACGACAATCTGAGAGCAGATTTTCTTTTTTACATTTTCCATGCATTGGCGGTGACAAACGGGAATCCGCGATTCGATAAGCAACATTATTAGATGAAAAGAAACGAGCCACCGACAAGCCAGTTAGACCCATACCCAAAATAAGTTTCATGAAAACCTTGAATTTTCAGTCAATAATGACTATATTTTACACTTTAAATAAAACTTTACGATTATGCGTTCAAACGTTCAAACAACAACAAAAGCTATTGTTATCAATCGCACTCTAAGAAGTACTTACCAACTTCTTGCTGCAACACTTCTTTTTAGTGGATTGATGGCTTTCCTTTCAATGTCTCTTGAGTTACCATACTTTGGCATATGGATCACTCTGGGTGGTTATTTTGGGCTGTTATTTTTAGTCACAAAATTAAGAAACTCTGCATCCGGAATTCTAGCGGTTTTTGCCTTAACTGGCTTTATGGGCTTAACCCTAGGGCCAATCATTAGTGCCTATACTAGTTTCTTTTCAAATGGAGCTGAGTTGGTAACTATGGCAATGACAGGAACTGCTGCTATCTTTTTATCGCTTTCATTCTACGCAATATATTCACAGAAAGATTTTAGTTTCCTCTCTGGATTCTTAACTGCTGGAATTATTGTTGCTTTCTTAGCCGGTATTGCTGCCTACTTTTTCAATATCCCTACCCTGTCTTTAACCGTTTCTGCGGCCTTCATTTTGTTAATGAGCGGTCTGATACTTTTTGAGACAAGCAGTATTATCCGTGGCGGTGAAACTAACTATATTATGGCAACTGTGACGCTCTATATTTCTATCTATAACTTGTTCCTCAGCTTGCTACAAATATTGGGTGTCTTTTCTGGCGAGGACTAGTGATAGATAGCGACGGTTATCGCGCTAACATCGGCATTGTAATAGCAAACGAAAAGAAACAAATCCTGTTAGCAAAGCGATATAAACAGGACGCCTGGCAACTACCTCAGGGAGGTATAGATAAAGGTGAAACCGAGCTAGAAGCACTCTACAGAGAGCTTGATGAAGAGGTCGGACTTGCTCCTGATCAGGTTGAGTTAATTGCCAAAACTCCCAAATGGCTTCGCTACGACTTACCTATGGAACATGTTAGACGAAGCCAGAAACCTTTATGTGTTGGGCAAAAACAGGTTTGGTTCTTACTTAAATTGTCATCAGACGATAGCGAAATATCTCTCAACTCACATGCAAAAGTAGAGTTTGACGATTGGAAATGGGTTGATTACTGGGATCCGGTCGATAAAGTCATTAATTTCAAAAAAGATGTTTATGAAGATATGCTGAAAGCTTTAGCGCCTATCCTTTTTGAGAATGAACACACTATACCTGAGAAATTGTCACGGCCGTTTCACTTCAGTGCTGTAAGGCTGTAATCAAGATAGGCTACTTTTTATTAGTTCGACATGCGTCAATATGTGCTTCTCAATGAGCCTTGTTGCTCCATCTATATCCCTATTTAGAGCTAAATCAGTCAACTCCGCATGTTCTTTCTGATTAACATCATCTCTATTCGTTTTAGTTACAATTTCTTTCAACCAAAGATTGCGGTAGCGAGTAGATTTCTCGTATAACGTATGTCTAATTTGAAACAGCCTAGGTGACATACAGCCTGACACCAGGGCTCCATGAAAAGCTAAATGACGACTCTGCCATTCATCGGCGTCAATCTGACTTGATGCATCAGACCTTGTTAAGCGATGAGAAGTGGCAAGCACATTTGCTTCCCAATAATCGTCACCTTTTTTGATAGCCATTTCAACACAAAGCATCTCTATTTTTGCTATAGCTTGATATATGTCCGCCAAGTCATCAATAGAAATGTCGCTGACAAAAAAACCTTTTTGATTATCCCAAATAACTAAATCTTTATCGATCAACTGTGACAAAGCTTCTCTTATAGAGTTTTGTCCAATCTGATAGAACTCCGCTAGAGTTTCAATATGCAACTTCTCTCTGGGCAAATATTTACCCTCAATAATATCGCTAGTTAAAGAGTTAAGCGTATCTAGAGCTGTATTTTGATTTGAGCTATTCACTGAATTTTTCAAATGTATTATTTAAGTTGGTTATATCTTTTTTAATACTGTTGCAATGCTTGATTATATTTTTATATGGTATACAAGTATTTGACCTGTATCAATTTCAGAACTTTCTTGACTTAGAATAACAACTAGAATAAAAAACATAAAAAATACGTGTAACCTTTATTTCTAAATAAACCCTGTCTAAAATTATATATGTATGACTTTATTGTTATCGGTGGCGGAATAGTTGGCGCTTCAACTGCATTGTCTCTCGTCACAATGTATCCTGAAAAACGTACCATATTAATAGAAAAAGAAAAATCCTTTGCTAGTCATCAGACTGGCCACAATAGCGGCGTCATTCATGCGGGTGTTTATTATCAACCTGGAAGTTTAAAGGCAAAATTTTGTCGAGAAGGTCTAGAGGAGACTATCAACTTTTGCGACCTTCACAATATACCTTACGAGAATTGTGGGAAATTATTGGTAGCCACTTCTGAAGTCGAACTGGCACGAATGGATGTTTTGTTTGAAAGGTGTAAACAAAACAATATTGAGGTTGAACTTATAGATCAGGAACAACTCCGAAAAATCGAGCCCAATATTAATGGGATTGGAGCCATACTGGTTAAATCAACGAGTATAGTTAACTATCAAAGCGTTACAAAAAAAATGATCGAACAGTATGAAGCGCTGGGTGGGGAATACTTGCTCGATACTGAAGTAGTGAATCTTACTGAAAACTCTGACGCTATAGAAATCATAACTAATAATGAAACCTTAAAGTCAAGGTATTTAATTAGTTGCGCTGGATTGATGGCAGACAGAATTGCAAAAATGCTTAATTTAGAAATAAATTTTCGAATTGTGCCATTTCGTGGTGAATATTATAAATTATCAGAAAAACACAATACACTCGTTAAACACTTAATCTATCCTATACCCGATCCTGAGCTGCCTTTTCTTGGCATACACCTTACAAAGATGATTGACGGGTCGGTTACTGTCGGCCCAAATGCAGTACTAGGCTTTAAACGGGAGGGTTATGGCAAAATCAATTTAAGTCCAAGAGACACCCTTGAAATGCTAAGTTTTAAAGGTTTTTACAAAGTTATCAGGAATCATTTCAAATCTGGAATAACTGAAATGCTAAACTCAAAATACAAACGAGGCTACCTAAAGCAAGTGAATAAATATAGCCCATCAATTAAACTTAAAGATCTCCAACCATACCCTGCAGGAATCCGCGCTCAAGCGGTATTGGATGATGGCACCTTGGTACATGACTTCCTTTTTGTCGAGAGTGAGCGCTCTATCCATGTCTGCAATGCCCCCTCTCCTGCAGCGACCTCAGCAATGCCTATAGGTAAATATATTAGTGAAAAAGCGAGATCAACCTTTAATAAGCTAGGCTAGTTCAAGAAAAAACGCCGAACAGTCTCAGCAAAATGTTTTGACTCAACCAGTCCAGGATTATCATCAAGGCCATAGATTGCCTTGTCAACAACCTTTTGGGGTATATATCCGCCCTCATCTTCACTTCGAAAGTTCAACAGGTCTTTTGTAAAATCAACTAAGAATTCTGGATGAGCCTGTATAGTTAATACCTTGTCTTTGATGTAGAAACCTGCACACTCACAAAAATCAGATTGTGCATAAACAACGGCACCCTGAGGCGGCCTTATTACTTGGTCTTGGTGGCAAATATTTAAAGTGATTTGTTCTGCTAAATTAGTCATATAAGCGGATTTATTATCTATGCGATAGGTATGTAAACCTAAACCCCAGCCCTTTTGCGATTTCTCAACATCACCACCGAGCGCTTGGGCGATTATTTGATGACCAAAACATACACCTAATAGAGGCTTGCCAGCATCATAAATGTCATTAATTAATTGACTGAGACGTTCAATCCAGGCCAGCTCTTCGTATACACCATACTTAGATCCGGTAATAATCCAGCCATCACACTCAAGCTGGTTCTTGGGGAAATCTTCATCTAGAATTTCAAATGTTTTGAATTCAAATAGTTTCTCGTTGGAGTCAATTAGAGCTTCCAGCATTTCAGCGTAAGTACCATACTGCTGAGCCAATTCTTCATGATTTTTGCCAGTTTGTAGAATCCCTATTGTCTTCATATGGTTTTGAATTGACATCGCCTCAAGTAATCTAGAATTCTTACTTAGTATCGATTTTTTGCTTTGCACGAAGAACTAAATAGTCATGTGCAATGGTTGCTGCAGCGATAGCTGTTATTTCAGAATGATCGTAAGCAGGAGCCACTTCGACAACATCTGCACCGATAAAGTTAAGCCCTCCTAGTTCTCTTACAATAGACAATGCCTGCACTGATGTTAGACCGCCGGAGACAGGTGTACCAGTTCCTGGAGCATAGGCAGGGTCAAGGCAATCTATATCGAACGTTAGATAAGCGGGTCGATCTTTGACAACCTCAATTATTTTATTGACTACCTTATCGTTACCATGCTTATGAACCCAAGGGGCATCAAGAATTTTGACACCCTTTGTATTGCCATTATGTGTCCTTATGCCGACCTGAATTGAATGTTTAATATCGATTAAATCTTCTTTGATAGCTCTAGAAAACATAGTTCCGTGATCAAGCCTACCATCCTCATCTGGCCATGTATCGGTATGGGCATCAAAATGAACAAGCGCTATAGGACCATATTTTTGGGCATGCGCTCTAAGCAAAGGATAAGTTACAAAGTGATCCCCTCCAAAGGTGAGCATTTCCACTCCAGCATCAATAATCTTTGATGCATGCGCTTCAATCTGGGAGGCAACTTTATCATGCAGGCCATAGTCTAACTCACAATCTCCGTAATCGGTAACTGCTAAGGTTTTAAAAGGATCGATGCCATCTGGAAAAGCTAAAAGCTCAGCAAGCTGGACAGACGCCTCTCTTATCGCTTTTGGTCCGAATCTTGCACCGGGACGGAAGCTCGTCGCCGCATCGAAAGGAATACCGCTAACCGCAATATCGACTCCTGTTAAGTCTTTGGTATATTTGCGCCGCAAAAAGCTTAATGCACCACCATAGGTCATTTCATTATCTCTGCCATACAGGCTTTTTTTCGTAAAGGCTTGGTCTGTATTAGTTTCTTCGAAATCATCTATACTCATGATTTTCCTTTTATTGCCGCATTAATATTTATCCCCATTATAAATTATAGGCGATCGAGTAGACTGTAATAGAGCATCCCCAGCTTCATACTTGGACTTCTAAATAATTTACCGCCGGGAAAACTAGGGTTTGGTATTTTTGCTATGGTATCAAAAATTTCTCCATTACCGTTAATTTTATCTGCAATTAATTTTCCAGAAAAGCTTGCAAGCGCCACTCCCTGGCCAGAATAACCTTGGGCAGAGATAATTTTTTCATTGTTTAGAGTCTTAAAAAATGGCAAACGGTTCATAGTTATTGCTAATTTTCCACCCCAAGCATAGTCAATTTTTACGCCTTTAAGAAATGGATATATCTTTTCCATAGGCCTGGTTACAATCGGAGCAATATTGTCTGAAAGATTTTGCGAATAATTTTCACCGCCACCAAAAAGAAGGCGCTTGTCAGCACTTAGACGAAAGTAATTGATCACAAACCTCGAATCAGCAAATGCTATATCTCTAGGGTTAATCTTTGCAACAGTGGCACTGTCTAGTGGCTCAGTAGCAATGATATAGTTGTTCATTGACAATATTTTTGAAGTCAGACGCTTCTCTAGATTCTCCAAATAGCCATTACAAGCAAGCACTAATCGTTTTGCTTTAACAGAGCCATTTTGGGTTTTCACCTTAACATCATTGTCAGCCACTTTATAACTTGTTACAGCACTATTTTCATAAATCTGTGCGTTAGCAGATAGCGCCGCCTCTGCTATACCTAATGCATAATTAAGTGGATGACAATGCGCCTCGCCTTTGTCATAACTGCCACCGAAATAGGTCTCAGAGCCAGTAATCTCTTTCATCTCATCGTCACTTAGATATTCAATATCGTGGTAGTCATAATTCTGGTTCAAATGTTCGACATAACGACGAGAATCTTCACAAAATTTCTGCTTGTGATTGGGATGCGCGATACCTTTTTTATAGTCACACTGGATTTGATATTCATCCATCAAATCTCTGGCATGGTATTTAGCCTTCTCACCTATATCCCACAAAGCGCGAGCATAATCTTTGCCTAGTGCTTTTTCTATATAGAACTGGTCTCTGCGCATCCCTCCTGAAACTTGACCTCCATTGACACCAGACGCTCCGGATGCCAACTTATTTGCCTCGAGTAGCACTACATTGAGACCTCCTTTTGCCAAATAAAGGGCGCTTGATAGGCCAGTATAGCCACCGCCAACAATACAGACATCTGCTTCAATGTCTCCTGATAGTAGGGGCTGACTGATTTCTATATTGCGACTAGCTTGGTAATAAGATTGCACGCGAAGTATTAACCTACTTTATGGACTGAGCGGTCAAATCAAGACACTTCCATACCTTTTCAATAATTTCATCTATATGTTCGTTACTGCAGATTAATGGCGGCGCAATAACCATCTTGTTGACTATTGCTCTCATAACTATACCATTGTCATAGCAATAATCACGACACCTTATAACAACCTCTTTACTATTTTCAAATCTCTTAAAATTATTTTTATCTTCGACTATCTCCAAAGCTGCAAGCATTCCAAGGCAACGAGCCTCGCCCACTAACGGATGCTCTTCCAGAGCTTTCCACTTACTAGCTAGATAAGGAGCTGTTTGGCTCTGCACTTGGTGCACAATATTTGTTTCCTTCATTAACTCTAGATTAGCAATTCCCGCAGCCATGCAGGTTGGATGACCAGAATAAGTATAACCATGAGCAAATTCCTGTCCTGCAGAGACTATAACTTCCACTAGGTCTTCACGAACAATGACACCTCCTACCGGGAGATATCCTGAGGTTACCGCTTTTGCAAAAAGCATCAAGTCTGGCTTAATATTGTAATAATCAGTGCCAAACCACTCACCTGTCCTTCCAAAGCCGCAAATTACTTCATCAGCAACCAGCAAAATGCTGCGTTCTTGACAAATTCGACTTATTTCTGGCCAATAGCTTTCTGGAGGAATAATAACTCCACCTGCACCCTGTATAGGTTCTGCTATAAACGCTGCCACTTTATCTTCGCCCAACTCATCAATCTTATTTGCCAGACTTTGGGCCGCCTTTCTGCCAAACTCAGCAACATCTATCTTTTCTCCGGCTTCAACACACGCTTCAAAATAGTAAGGCTGGTCTATATGCTCAATACCTGGTATAGGCAAACCTCCCTGCGCATGCATCGCGCTCATACCTCCTAGACTAGCACCAGCCATAGTGGATCCATGGTAGGCATTTTTCCGACTAATTATTATAGACTTTGATGGCTTACCTTTAGCAGCCCAGTAATGCCTTACAAGTCTAATCATGGTGTCATTTGCCTCTGAACCTGAACCAGTAAAATAGACTTTGTTCATTCCTTCAGGCGTTAAATCTGTAATCATTTCAGATAATTTGATAGCTGAAGGGTGGCTGGTACCGAAAAAATTATTATAGTAAACAAGCTCTTTCATCTGCTTACTTACCGCGTTGATAATTGAGTTCTGGCTATAACCCATATTAACGCACCACAAGCCTGACATACTGTCTAGTATTTTATGGTCATCACTATCGTAAATATAAACGCCATCTGCACGAGTAATAATGTGTGTTGCCGCTGGGTTTTTTGTATAAGCAAAATCGCTAAATGATTGCATGTGATGCTGTGCATTGCGATTTTGCAGGTTTAAAGTATTATCAGTCATAATCATTCCTTATATAAAACAGTCTAAACAATCTACAACGAATTAGATTTCTATAATTAATTAAGTGATATAGTGTAATCCATTTTTGCTTTTTGACAATAATTAATTTAATATAATCCGTTCAAGAATTATTAATACGGTCTAGTGACAACAATCAAAATAAATGGTTAGTGAAAGTTAATCTATGAAAAACATTGCAAAAAAATTTCTAGATTTAAATCCAGAGTTGGAAAAAATTGAGTTTATATATGTAGACTTTAATGGCATACCAAGAGGTAAAAATGGCTCACCAAAAACTCTAATAAAAGCATTCGATGGCGGTCTTAGGATGCCTATATCAAGCTATGTTCTGGATATTTGGGGAGACAACCCTAAGGGAACTGGCTTGATTATGAGTGGTGATGGTGATGCAATTTGTAGACCCGTTGCAAGTTCCCTTGCAGTAACGCCATGGAATTCTCGCAATACAGCTCAATGCTTAATGAGTATGGAGGATAGTGATGGCGAACCTATTTTTGCCGACCCAAGACACATACTCAGCAAAGTACTGGATCGTTTTACCGAGATGGGCCTTAGGCCGGTTATAGCTCCAGAGATGGAATTTTATCTTATCGACAATAAGCTTCAAGCTAATGGCCACCCTCAAACCCCCTTAATACCTGGTACCCACAGACGTTATCAGGACGTTCAATTACTCAACTTAAGTGAGATGGATGATTTTGAAGGCTTCTTTACTCTCGTTGAAAAGAGCGCTCATTCGTTAGGAATTCCTGCAGAAACTGCAATCAAGGAATGTGCTCCTGGGCAATTCGAGATTAACCTACTACACCATGATGATGCTCTATTGATGGCTGATCAAACATTCTTATTAAAACGCCTAATCAAAAATTGCGCCAGACAATTTAATATGAATGCCACCTTTATGGCGAAACCATTTTCTGATGAAGCTGGAAATGGTATGCATGTTCATCTAAGTGTTGTCGATAAAAATGGTAATAATGTGTTTACTATGGATAAAAACAAGCAACCTCAGGGTCTCTTTTCTCAAGCCATCGCAGGCCTTTTGAAAACGACCCCTGACTTTCTATCTTTCTATGCCCCGCACTCAAACTCGTATAGACGTCTAGTCCATAACGCTGATCACGCACCAACAACTTTAAGCTGGGGTAATGAGAATAGAACCGCCCTAATAAGACTACCTGAAGCTTCCGCTAAAGCGACAAGACTGGAGTTCCGTGTCGCTAGTGCCGACTCCAATCCATACTTAGTATTTGCATCAGTACTAGCAAGCGTGTATTCTGGTATACAAGGCAAACTTCCACTTGATAAAGAAACTATCGGTAATGCCCATGCACAACATCGGCCATTACTAGGTGTTACATGGAGGGAAGCCGTAGAGAAAACAAGTGTATCATCACTAGTAAAGGATTTTTTTGGAAAACAGTTTCAGCAATGCTATAAATGCGTTAAAGAATCAGAAATAAAGAGATTTGAATCAACAATAACAGATTTTGAATACCACTCTTATTTGAGGTGCC
>Ga0209019_1001854_pt1 | contig 10376 bp, 7 predicted proteins | sample METZYME_3_300m_FD_187549 | JGI IMG/M metagenome (GOLD analysis project Ga0209019, IMG submission 187549) | Marine microbial communities from oxygen minimum zone in mesopelagic equatorial Pacific - METZYME_3_300m (SPAdes) (version 2) | ecosystem: Environmental > Aquatic > Marine > Oceanic | place... | reverse complement strand
CGGCTGTGCCATTCTATGGGCCCCAGCCTATGCAGTTGGGCACATGGTGGCGCTTACAATGCGGTGGCTTGGGTCTGAGGTGTTAGCCGACGGGTTTTCCCAGCCCTACTTGGCGGCAGTGGCATACGGTTCGGCCGTCTACGCCTTCCTTGCTGTTGTTATTTCCGTGGCAGTAGCACGACGTTTGGTGGGCGGAAGCACTACCGTTGGGCTCCTGACGTGGTTGGGCACACCTTTATTGTTCTACGCATACATCGCGCCGGGGATGTCGCATGCATGCTCAGCGTTTATGGTGGCGGTGTTCGTTCTGGTTTGGCTGCGCGTCCGACGAACTTGGTCCCTGCCGGGGCTCGCCGTACTTGGTGCTGTGACGGCACTCATGGCGATGGTTCGAGAGCAGGATTTACTACTGGTAATTGGACCGATTGCAGATTTCATTTGGACCGCCATCACGAGAATTCGCACTTCTGGTGATCGAACCAGATCGGCACAACAGTGGTTTACCGCTTCCATCGTCGGCAGTTTCGTGTTTGCGATCGTCTACATTCCGCAGGCAATCAGTTACATCGTGCTAAATGGCCGGTTTGGCCCTCCAAATGTCATTACTGGAAAAATGAATTGGTTGGCGCCTCACGCACTGCAGGTACTGTTCTCTCTGGAGCACGGCTTGTTCTTGTGGACACCTCTCTTGTTGGTAGCGTCTGGTGGCCTGCTTTGGCTGGCGTGGTCAGGATGCGGTGGATCAACTGACCGAACCGACATGCGGCGGATTGGATTGCTTCTGTGTCTGATGGTGCTTACTCAAATCTACGTGACAGGCAGCGTTGATTCATGGACGTCAGCCGGTGCGTTCGGTCAGCGTCGCTTTGTCGGCTTAACCGTTGTGTGGGTCTTGGGACTGGCAACACTGTTTAATGTCACACGTGCTGGGACTCGTCGCCTCCTGTGGGGTGTTTGTGCATTGAGTGTATGGTGGAATCTCGGCCTGATAGCGCAGTTTGGTACTGGCATAATGGACCGGCAGCGGTTGGAGTTAGTTCGGAATGCTCACGGAACCTTTATCGAGGTTCCCCGTCGGTTACCTGAGCTCGCGTATCGTTACGCCTTTGATCGACAGTCGTTCTACGCTCCCAAGACGCCGTGAAGAGGTGCACTCGCGATGTAGGTCGTCTTCGCTAGGATTCTGGGATTAGTGTGCGGTTACTGTTTCTCGCGGATATCCGTTTTCCACTTGAGCGCGCGAATGGCGTCCAGACGATGGAGACCTGTGCTGCGATGGCTCGTCGTGGGCACAAGGTCAACCTGGGGGTGAGGCCGGACACGAAGAGTCCTCCCCGTGACCCATTTGGTTATTATGGGTTTCCACCACTTTCTGGCCTCAACATTCGACGAGCACCAGCTCTTGGAACGATATGGCTTAGACGAGTTCAATATCTCGTACAAGTTCTTGTCTGGATTAGTGAGTTTAGAAGGGGTGGTGTGGTGTTCACTCGCGACCTCGGCGTTGCCTCACTAATATTGCAGCTCCCCAGGAAGCTTCGCCCGCCGTTAATTTACGAGTCGCATTGCTTTTCACCCACTGAAGCTGCCCAGCGATCACAGGCACTATCGACGGCACGGGTTGTGTCTTCAAGGAAGCAGAGACGTCTCATGCGGCGGGAAGAACGTGTGTGGTGTGGTGCTGACGGATACATCGTAACTACGACCGGGAATTTAGCTGAGCTTGAAGGACGATTCGGAAAAAGATTGCGAGTGGCGGTGATTCCAAACGGAACACGCCTTCAACCGGACCGGAAATTTGAAACGCTTCATCCTACACCGCCACTCTGTGTGGTCTACGCTGGACATCTCTACCCTTGGAAGGGCGTGGACGTGCTGCTGCAGGCGCTTGTCAACCTCGAGGGTGTGAACGCAACAATAATTGGAGGCGATGCAGCCGAGCCGGACTTTCAACGCCTCCAGGATACCAGTCGAAGTATTGGGCTTGGTTCACGAGTGGATTTTGTAGGTATGGTTGAGCCTTCGAGGGTGAGTGGATTGCTGGCCAAGGGTGATGTTTTGGTCTTGCCGAACGTAGGCTCTGGCTCTGTTGTTAACTATACCTCGCCACTTAAACTGTTTGAGTATATGGCTGCTGGCAAACCGATTGTTGCATCGAATTTACCCTCCATTCGTGAAGTGTTGCGAGATGGTGAGAATGCTGTACTCGTTGAGCCAGGAAACCCAACGGCGCTTACCAGCGGACTTCGCCGGGTGCTTGAGGATCCGAAGTTGGCAGAGCGGATTGCAAGGCGGGCTTTTGATGAGGTTACCGAATACAGCTGGGATTGCCGCGCGGAGCGTGTAGAGGCTTTACTGAATGAAGTTCTGCGCGGTGTTCAGTTAGATGATTCTCAACGGACGAGTCAGATGTGATTTCTAGGAACTTGCTCTCTCTTGTACGATGTCCGGACTGCCGGGGCTCTCTTTTCGGACAACCTGAGAATCTTCTGTGTTCCAGCTGTGGGCGTGCATTTCCGAGTGCGTCACCGGACTTTCTCGACTTGAGGCCGACCCGAGAGTTCGCGGACACCACGGTATATCAAGACGAGGTGCTACACGCTGATGCTCGCTATGACATTGCTAGTACACCGGTACTGTCAGCAAGACTCCGTCAGGATCTTTTACGAAAGTTTCTTAAGATCACGCCGCGTGACCGTCTGATCGATCTCGGGTGTGGAAATGGACGGTCGCTCTTGTGGAATCGAGAATTGGGCGCGTGGAGTGTAGGTGTTGATGTGAGTTCATTTTTTTCATCGGAGGTTCGTCAAGTCACGGATTTAGTGGTCAGTGATCTCAGATGTTTACCACTAGCGAATGCTAGCTTCACGAAAGCGGTTTCGTTGGATGTGTTAGAGCATCTTTCGCGAGACGATCTATCGTTGATGCTTAGTGAAACCGCACGCGTATTATCAGTCGGAGGACAGTTCTTTGTATACAGTCACGTAATGAAAAATTCATCCTTGGCATTTGGTTTGCGCGTCATTAATACGTTCGCGCGTTTTCTTGAGCGTGTGGGCATGCTCGACCTAGCTCACGAGCGCCTTCGCAAATCCGACCATCGCAATCCACTTGCAGATCTCGACGACTTACATCGCATGCTTCGTAAGCACCGGTTACACGTCATTAAGATTCGTTACTACACGCCCCTCATCGGTGCGTTTATCGAAAACATACTGGTTCGGGTTGGTGAACAGTTCTTGCGTCGAAGGGCAAAACGTCGGTCGGGTGGTCAAGACACCGCTCGGCTGGGAGAGTTGGACCGCGCTGTTCGGATTGAGGCAAAACTCTGGATTGAGAAGCGTGGGGTGATCTACCACATCTTGCGGTTGGTGACTTGGTTGATGAAACTTGATCTCCTCTTGTTTGGCCGTATCAAGAGCGGTCCATTCTTTGCGCTGATCGAGCGAATGCCTGATCCCAATCCTAGTTCGCCAGGGGTTCCCGCTGACTGATGCGCATCCTGTACCTAGCGATTGATCAGAGAGTTCCGGGGACAACTGGCGGTCCTGTTCACGTTGCCCAGGTGGCGACTGGACTTGCAGCACTCGGGCACGAAGTACATGTCGCGATTACCCCGGGAAAGGAGACGCTTCCGGACAGTCCAGTGCATTGGCATTTCATACGGCCTCCGTTGGGCTGGCGTCAGCTTCGATGGATGCGGCTGCGGCGTGTTGAGGCTCTTGCACGGGAGCTTAGGGCCGACGTTGTTATCGAACGGTATTACAACTTCGGTGGGGAAGGTGTATGGGCAGCCACACGAACAGGTGCTCTGGCTGTATTGGAGGTCAACGCGCCCATCATTGATCATCCAGGATCCCTGAAACGGTGGATCGATCGTGCTCTCGTCTTTGAACCAATGCGGCGATGGCGAGAATGGCAGTGTCGTCACACTAATCTATTTGTCACGCCTAGTACCAATATCCTGCCCCAATGGGTTGAGCGTCACCGGGTAATCAGGCTTGAATGGGGTGCTGATACCGCCCGATTCACTCCTGAAGCTAGGGGCGATGTACCGTTTCAACGTGAGACTGGAGACACGGTCGTCGTCTTTGCTGGGGCCTTTCGACCTTGGCATGGTGCTGTTCACCTTGTGCGTGCGATTTCGCGGCTGCGCAGTCGTGGAAGGAATGACATCAAGGCGATTTTCGTCGGCGATGGCCCAGAGCTTGGGCGTGTGCGCCGCGCCGCAGCCGGCGTCAAGGGCATAGTGTTTGTGGGTCGGTTGTCGCACGGTCGGATGCCGGCTTGCCTTGCCGCCGCCGACATCGGCGTTGCTCCGTTTGATGTTGAGGCCCATGGACCGTTACAGCTAGATTTCTACTGGTCACCATTGAAGGTGTTTGAGTATATGGCTGCAGGACTGCCGGTCATTGTGCCGAATATTGAGCGTCTGAGTAAATTGTGCCGAGATGGTCGTGAAGGTTTCACCTACGCTGCGAACGATGCTGACGGCTTAGCGAATGCAATCGAGCGACTGGCGGATGCGTCAAATCGCGAAGAACTCGGCCGCGCCGCGAGAAAGCGTGTGGTCGAAGAGTATGGGTGGGATGTGCACTGCCGGCGGTTGTCAGAGGCACTCTATGAGCGTTAGCAAGGGTGTTGGCATATCTTCGTGGCTCTGCTGAGGTTGTCTTTAAGACAAACATATCCGTTCATGGTTCTAGATACGCCAAGCGGAGTAACAAAGTAGAATTTTATTGGTGAACTGCTTCATCGTGGTTGCTGAATGGACGCTATGGCCAGTCGCTACACGTATCTCATCACTATTTGTGTAACCGTTTCTGCGGTGCTGGGCGCAACCTCGTGCGCGCCTGATACGCAATCCAAAGACACGCGATCGCAAGGTCCTAGACTGCAAGACTCAGAGACAGTAGAACTCGCTGAGGCCGATCAAGGAATTCCTAATCTGCGAGCACGAGCTGAACAAGGCAATGTGGAAGCGCAGCTTGTCCTGGGCGGGATGTATTTTGCGGGGCAAGGGGTCGCGGAAGATGCCACCGAAGGGGTGCGGTGGTGGCGCCTTGCGGCGGAGCAAGGATATCTTCCGGCGCAAACCGGCCTTGGCGGAAGGTATTTTGACGGCCGGGGTGTTCCGCAGGACGCCGCCGAAGCGGTGCGGTGGTATCGGCTGGCAGCCGAGCAGGGGGATGCGGAGGTGCTGGCGTGGTTGCACCTGAACGCGGAGCAGGGCTTGATGCCGGCGCAGGCGGGTCTTGCGGAGATGTATGTCGAGGGCTTGGGCGTGGTGCAGGATACAGCCGAAGCGGTGCGGTGGTATCAGGCGGCAGCGGAGCAAGGGCACGTTGCAGCGCAGCTTACGCTCGGAAGCAGGTACGACACGGGTCGTGGCGTGGTGCAGGATTTGGCGGAGGCGGTGCGGTGGTATCGGCTGGCAGCGGAGCAGGGTGCTGCCGAGGCCACGGCATGGCTGCACCTGAACGCGGAGCAGGGAGTCGCAACGGCGCAACATGGTCTTGGAGTGATGTATGCCGAGGGGCGTGGGGTTATACAGGACGAGACTGAAGCGGTGCAGTTGTACCGATCAGCGGCCGGGCAGGGGTATCTCGCGGCTCAGGTCACTCTCGGAAGCATGTATGCCGAGGGTCGGGGTGTGGCGCAGGACGACGCCGAAGCGGTGTGGTGGTATCGGCTGGCAGCCGAGCAAGAGCATGCCGACGCGCAGTTTACGCTTGGAAGTATGTATTTGGACGGGCGAGGCGTAGCACAGGACACGAACGAAGCGGTGCGGTGGTATCTACTCGCGGCCGAACAGGAGCATCTCTCAGCTCAGGTCACCCTTGGGAGCATGTATGCCGAGGGCCGGGGCGTGGCGCAGGACGCAAGTGAAGCGGTGCGGTTGTATCTGCTCGCGGCCGAGCGGGGCGAACCGGAAGCACTAACGTGGATTCGTGAGGCGGCCAATCAAGGTTGGGCCGAGGCGCAGGCGAGCCTCGCGGGTATGTATGCCGAGGGCCGGGGTGTGGCGGCGGACGAGTTTGAGGCTGAGCGTTGGTCCAATCAGGCATCAGACCAAGCTCGGGCAGAAGCCGAAGCGGTAGCGTGGTTCCGCCAGGCGGCGGAACAAGGCAATGTTGAGGCGCAGCTAGTTCTGGGCATCATTTTTTCCGCTGGGCGAATTGTTCCTCGAGACGAGGTAAAAGCGGCGCAGTGGTATTTGCAAGCGGCAGAGCAAGGGAACGTTATGGCGCAGTACACTCTTGGTCTCAAGCACGACAGAGGTGAAGGTGTGGTCCGGGACGAGGTGGGCGCGGTGCGGTGGTATCAGGCGGCGGCCGAGCAGGGGCATGCTGCGGCGCAGCTCACCCTTGGGCACAGGTTTTTTTCCGGCCGGGGCATCACGCAGGATGAGGCTGAGGCAGTGCGGTGGTATCGAATGGCGGCCGAGCAAGGTCATTCTGTGTCGCAGCTTGCCCTTGGGGTGATCTATGCCGATGGCCGCAGCCCCGGGCAGGACGGAACAGATGCGGAAGGGTGGTTTCGGCGAGCGGTGGCGCAAGGCTTTGACCGGGTTCAGTACGACTTCAGAGTTGTCTATTCCGACGACCGCGGCGTTGGACTGGATGATGTGACCACGCACATGTGGCTTGACCTCGCAGCCTCACGATCGACCGGTGAGGTGCAGGATTTAGTGGCAAGCTTACGTGAGTCCGTAGCGCAGCGAATGACTCGCAATCAGATTACCGAGGCTCAACGCCGAGCCCGCGTGTGGGGCACTGCGCGTTAGTAATGAGGATTTTGATAGTTTTTCTTCCCCGATCAGGATGTTTCTAAAGACGGTGCCTCTTTGGTGAGAACGCGCTAGATGAAAATCGCCTGTGGAATTCAGTTGGACATATTGAGGGAATTTTTTCGGTTAGAGGAAGGGAGCCAAGAACAGATCGTAACCGAACAGGCAATTCAGTCGTTCGGGTGCGACATGCTTTTAGCCTGTGGTGGTGGCGCTTGAATCTGACGTGTGCTTTCAACCTCGGCTTGGCAGCCAAAGCGCCGACGGTTTCTGGCAATCCAGGTGTACACGCGGGTACCGACGTAGGTAGCACCGGGAGCATAGAACAGCGGCAGCAGCAGCCAAGTCAGCGGGCTGCTACGCGCTAAGCGACGGAACGCAAAAAATCCTCGATACACGCGTCCTCGTGCACTGACGACGTACATTGAGTCATCCAAGTCGACGGATGAAAGCTGCGGGAACATCACCTCGACGGTTTTGGTGTCGTGCGCATCGTATGTGGTCAGGACCCGTACCGCATCGAGCGCGCGAGCCATCCTCATACACTGGACGCAAAAGTTGCATTGACCGTCGTACACGAGGCTGACGGCTTCAAAGAGGCGCATTCTAGGTCGAGTGTACACCTGCGGTTGCTGGAACCGACTTGTCTTCCGAGGGCGTTACTTGGAAGGAGAGTTCCACGTACTCACGTAGCACCAGCGCAAGCAGCAATATCTCGCCAAAGAGATAAAGTTGGTGATCTAAGTAGAATCTCCAGAAATCCACCTCGAACACTGCGGATATTACTGAGATCGGTAACCCGAAGGCGCCGAGAAGGGCATACGCCAACACAGCAAGGGCCAGGCGCGGCTTTTGTATAGTTGCGCCAGATGTAGCCCTGACAAGAAGTGCTACTAGCGGAATAATTAACGCGCTCAGGTAGTAATAGTGACTGCGAAAGAAAGTGCTGTAAATTATGATGACCAAGCTCGTTTCCCAGACACGTCTCCAACGCTCCGACTCCAGGGAGACCTGACTACTTTGTTCGAACCCCCAAAACCCAAGACCACCGAAGAACGCGGTCAACCCACCGAGGACAAAATAGCTGAACGGTAGTGGTATCCAGAAGCCTTGCGCTTGTAATCCACACAGGCCCCATCGAATACTGGCGAAGGTTCCTGCTGAATCAGCTGGAGCCCACGCGCGGCAAAACGCTACTGATGAGGCCAGCTCAGTGAGTTGATTAGTTGCGGTCGCTTCGAAATACCAACGGTTAAAAAACAGAGATATTCCGAACAGTAGCTCACTCAGCCCAACGATCGCTAGACACATGACAATGAAAGCCGTTGCCGCTTTCCACCACCGGCGGGCGATGAGATACGGGAACATAACAGCGGGTAAGAATTTGAACCAGGTAATGTATGCAATGAGGCTGCCGAGAGCGAAGCGCTTGTCGTTGATGGCGGACCAGTAGATTAAGGACAATGCCAGTAAGATGACGACCTCGAACTCCCGTTGTATAAGTGCTTGAAGCAGAGGATAGAACAGCAGAGTGCTTCCATAGATCAGCAGCCTCCTGCTGACAGCGTCGCCGCCAGAAACGAAGTCAAATGATTTCGAGATAACCCAACAGGCGAGCAGTATAAGACCAGCATAGACAACGAGTATCACACGAGCAATTTCAGCATAGGAGTCGAGAAACACCATCGGATACAGCGTAAGAAACTGCGTCGGTCCATACAGGTAGGTTCGGGCACCGTCTCGTTCGGCATCCGCAAAGTACTGTCTGACTTCCAGTCGGGGAATAAGTAAATCCGGGCTGTTCCAGAGTGTGGGATTAAGGGTCTCCGCGTAGCCTCCAGGGAGAGTCATGTAGAAATCTCCCTTAGTCGCCAACGGGAACTCCGACAAAATGACACTTGTGAAGCGAACTATTGCGAAGACTAAGACCAGGCAAGCAACCAGACGACCGAACGAGAACCATTTGCTTCGTAATGGCATCAGGTTTCTTTGTCGCGCTTTGGTTTCGCAGCCATCCTCACCGCGACTACCTGCTAGAAACAATAAACAGGATGAAGGACCCATCGTGGCGCGAGGCTAACGAGTATTGCATTTTCGAGAAATGTTTGCATGCACCTGACTATCTCGAGAAGCCGTAGCGTTCGTGGTTGTAGGGTGAGCCCGTGCTAGACTGAACTTTTCACGGTGATTGAGATGACTCGAAGGCGAAAGATTGTGTTCGTCATTCTGTCGGTGGTGATGTCCTTCATTGGCGCCACGGCTGTACTGTTGGCCCTTGACCTTTATGTTCACGCCAAGTTTGATGACTATGCTGGAACCAACATTTGGGGCTATCGGGGTTCAGTGGTGGGCACGAAGCAGGACGGTGAACGTCGAGTGGTTGTCGTAGGTGGGAGCACTGCGTTTGGATACGGAGTGACACCGACTGAAGCGTTCCCTGCGGTGCTCGAAGAGTTGTTAAACCAGGACAGCGATCAAGCCGATGGCAAGATCTCCATAGTAAACCTCGCGTACAACAACGAGGGGGCGCACTCGTTTAGGTTCACCCTGAAGGATTACGAGTATCTTGACTACGATGCGGTGCTGTTCTACAGCGGCTATAACAACCTCAGCGATCTAAACATGTCTGTATTTCGTCACAACTCACCGGTGTTTCGCCTGACTGGATACCTTCCGCTTTTACCGGTTGTAATGCAGGAGAAGGCACTCTCGCTAAGGTACGGTGGTGACCTTGAGGCCGCGTACTTGGCCGAAAAGACGGTTTTTAAACCGAATTTAGCTGATCGTGCGGCTGCCACCGCTCTTGAGACCGCCACCAGCATCAGCGACTCTCTTGAAAGACAACTGACCGAACGACTTCCGGAGTCGGAGTCGGTTTTTACCGATTTAGGCGAAGAAGCACCGTCGTGCAGTTATTGGCGCAGATATTGCGGCGAAATGGCTGAGGCAGTCAAATTCGTGTTGGACCGAGATAAGTTAGCGCTTGTGGTTACCCAGCCTTACCGAAGTGAGCGGCACAGAGAACAACAAACTCTGTTGAGCGCATTCCTCCGTGAGCAGTTCAAGGGTGCGCCTAACCTCCACTTTGCTAATCTCGGTCCGACATTGAACCTTCTAGACCCTGAGCTGGCGGGGGATTCCCTACACCTTACGCCGTTAGGAAACCGTCAGCTCGCGCAACATCTTGCAGAACGGATTCCCGCGCTGTTCCAGTAGTTCATCCTGTTCAGCCGATGGTGCGAATTCGTCGTATCCCGGTGTGCGTTCTGACACTGTCTATCGACCGAGAAGTCAAAAATCTGAACATGTAGATGGAGCGGACCCCGCAACGGTTCCCATCAACTGGTGAAATTAGTCGAGTGCGAATTCGACTCGCCAATCTATATCGTCTGTGAGTGTTGGCTGCTCGGCTTTCTTGAGTAGACAATCTTCCAAAACCAGAAGGTCCATCTCTGTGCGCATAAAGCAGCGGTAGGAATCCTCTGGCGTACACACGATCGGCTCACCGCGAACATTAAAGGAGGTATTCACGAGTACGGCACATCCGGTACGAACCCGAAATGCCTCGATGATCTCCCAGTAGAGA
>Ga0209019_1001850_pt1 | contig 10383 bp, 8 predicted proteins | sample METZYME_3_300m_FD_187549 | JGI IMG/M metagenome (GOLD analysis project Ga0209019, IMG submission 187549) | Marine microbial communities from oxygen minimum zone in mesopelagic equatorial Pacific - METZYME_3_300m (SPAdes) (version 2) | ecosystem: Environmental > Aquatic > Marine > Oceanic | place... | reverse complement strand
AACCAGCCGCTCCAGGCTGTCGACGGCGGCCACGTCACCGTCCAGCAGGTCGAGCTGGTCCTGCTGGGTGCCAACCGGACCCTTCAGGCCGCGCAGCGGATAGGAGGCCAACAGGTCCGACACCCTGCGATGGGCCGACAGGAGTTCCTCGGCGGCGGTGGCGAACCGCTTGCCGAGGGTGGTCACCTGGGCGGCCACGTTGTGGCTGCGGCCGGCCATGGCCAGACCCTCGTGTTCGACGGCCAGCCGGGCCAGCCGGGCCAGGGCGGCCACGGTGCGGTCCAGCACCAGATCCAGACTGCGACGGACCTGGAGTTGTTCGACGTTCTCGGTCAGGTCCCGCGACGTCATGCCCTTGTGGACGTGCTCATGTCCGGCAAGGGCGCAGAACTCCTCGATGCGGGCCTTCACGTCGTGGCGGGTGACACGCTCTCGTTCGCGTATCGAGTCCAGGTCGACCTGGTCGACCACAGCGCGGTGGTCGGCAACCACCCCGTCGGGAATCTCGACACCGAGCTCCCGTTGGGCCTCCATGACGGCGATCCAGAGCTCGCGCTCCATGACCACCTTGGCCTCGGGCGACCACAGGTCCACCATGGGCCGGCTGGCGTACCGGGAGGCGAGGACGTTCTCCATTGATGTCGGTTCCCTGCGTTGACCGGACCCGCCGGTCAGCGCGGCACCATCTCGGAGCGGTGGGCCTCCAGGGCATCGACCAGCGCCGGGTCGTGTACGGCCAGCATCTGGACTGCCAGGAGTGCGGCGTTCATGGCCCCGTCGACGGCCACTGTGGCCACCGGAATGCCCCTGGGCATCTGGACGGTGGCGAGCAGGGAGTCCCAACCGTTGATGGCACCACCCGAGAGCGGCACCCCGATGACCGGCAGGGTGGTATGGGCGGCTGCCGCACCGGCCAGGTGGGCAGCCATGCCCGCGCCGCAGATGATCACCGAATACCCGGCATCACGGGCACCGGCCACGAACTCGGCCACCTGGGCCGGACTGCGGTGGGCCGACATGACCCGTACGTCGGCCTCGATGCCGTAGCGCTCGAGCGTCTCCGCGGCCGGGGCCATCTTGTCGCCGTCGTTGGGCGATCCCATGAGGACCGCCACCTTGTACGCCATCGGTGTCTCCTGATCTGTTTCCTCAGTGTTGTGTTCTACTCGCCGGGACATGTGGGCGTGGCGGCGATGTCGGTCCGGCACCGGAGTCCGGACCACGAGAGCTCGGCCACCGCGGCGTAGGCCAGTCGGCGGGCCTCGTCGACGCTAGGACCCTGACCGGTCACTGTGAGCACACGGCCTCCGGCGGTGACCAGGCAGCCGTCCGGTCCGGCACCCACGCCCGCGGCGAACACGGTGACCCCGTCGACGGCCGATGCCGCGTCCAGCCCGTCGATCCGATCGCCGGTCCTGGGCGATGTCGGGTAGCCCTCCGAGGCGCAGACCACGGCCACAGCTGCGCCGGCGTCGAACGTCGGCGTCCCGTCGAGCCGGCCAGCGGCCGCCGCCGCCAGCAGGTCGCCCAGGTCGCTGGTCAGCCGCGGCAGCACGACCTGGGTCTCTGGATCGCCGAAGCGCACGTTGTACTCCAGAACCTTGGGACCGGTCGGAGTGAACATGAGCCCGCAGTAGAGGACCCCCCGGTAGTCGATTCCCCGATCGCGCAGCGCGGCGAGCGTCGGCTCCACGGCATCGGCCATGAGGGCGTCGACAACGGATCCGGTTGCCACCGGCACTGGGGAGTACGCCCCCATACCGCCCGTGTTGGGGCCGACGTCACCGTCGCCGCTGCGCTTGAAGTCCTGGGCCGGGGCGAGCGCCACGGCTGTCGATCCGTCGCATACGGCCAGGACCGAGAGCTCGGGCCCGGTGAGCCCCTCTTCGATCACGAGCGTCCTACCGGCGTCGCCGAAGGCATCACCCGAGAGGTAGGACCGGACGGCGTCGACGGCTTCAGCCCGCTCGGTGGTGACCAGCACGCCCTTGCCGGCGGCCAGGCCGTCGGTCTTGACCACGAACAGGTCGCCCATGGTGTCCAGGAAGGCGAGGGCACCAGCCTCGTCGTCGAAGGCGCCGTGGACGGCGGTGGGCACGCCCGCGTCGACCAGCACGTCCTTCATCCATGCCTTGGAACCCTCCAGGCGGGCGCCGTCGGCACCCGGTCCGAAGACGAGGCGACCTGCGGACCGCAACCGGTCGGCAAGGCCGTCGACCAGCGGGGCCTCGGGCCCGATCACTGTCAGGTCGGAGTCCAGCTCCTCTGCCGGGGTGGGGACCGAACCTGGGATTCCGGGGTTGCCAGGGGTTACCACGACGTCGTGGTGGCGACCCAGCACGTGGGCCAGGGCGTGCTCGCGGCCACCCGAACCGACGACGCACACCCTCATCGGATCGGCCCTCCTCCGTACGCCGCGATCAGCCGGCGAACCGGAGGACCTGGTGGCGGTCTGGTCCGACTCCGACCATGCCGATGGGCACGCCGACCTGCTGCTCCACGAACGTGAGGTAGGCCTCGGCCTCGGCCGGTAGTTGCGACCGTTTGGTGACGCCGGAGAGGTCTACGCCCCAACCGGTGAACTCCTCGTAGACCGGCTTGGCGCGGTGGAGCACCGACTGGTGGTAGGGCAGCTGTTCGTGGCGCTCACCGTCGGCCTCGTAGGCCACGCAGACCCTGATCATCTCCAGCTGGTCGAGGACGTCCAACTTGGCGATGGCCAGCTCGGACAACGAGTTGACCCGGACGGCGTAGCGGAGCATGACGGCATCCAGCCAGCCCGGGCGCCGACGACGCCCGGTGTTGGTCCCGTACTCATGGCCGACGTCCACGAGGTGGTCGCCCACCTCGTCGAACAGCTCGGTGGGGAACGGCCCTGCTCCCACACGCGTCACGTAGGCCTTGGCAATGCCTATGACCCTGTCAACATCCCGGGGACCGATGCCGGCACCGGTGCAGGCGCCGCCGGCAACCGGGTTGGACGACGTCACGAACGGATAGGTGCCGTGGTCCAGGTCCAGGAAGGTCGCCTGGGCGCCCTCCATGAGGATCCTGCCTCCGGCGTCCAACTCGTCGTGGACCAGGCCGACGGCGTCGGTGATGTGGGGGATGAGCCGCGGCGCGCAGGTACCCAGGTACTCCTCGGCCACCTCGTCGGCATCGACAGGGAGTCGGTTGAACACGCGTGTGAGCACCTTGTTGGTGTGTTCAAGGGCGGCACCGAGCTTCTGTCGGAAGATCTTCTCGTCGAGGAGGTCCTGGACCCGGATGCCCACCCGCATGGCCCGGTCTGCATAGGCCGGCCCGATGCCCCGCTTGGTGGTCCCAAGCCTGTTCTTGCCCAGGTGGCGTTCGTGGAGCGCGTCCAGTTCCTGGTGGTACGGGAGGATCAGGTGGGCGTTGCCGCTCACCCGGAGCCGGTCGGTTGCCACGCCCCGGACCTCGAGCATGTCCATCTCGGCGAGGAGGACGCGTGGGTCGACGACCACGCCGTTGCCGATGACAGGCGTGACGTGCGGGTAGAGGACGCCACTGGGTACAAGTTGGAGGGCGAACGCCTCGCCGTCCACGACGATCCGGTGGCCGGCGTTGTGGCCGCCCTGGTAGCGGACGACCATCGACACCTCGCCGGCCACGAGGTCGGTAAACCTGCCCTTGCCCTCGTCACCCCACTGCGTCCCGACGATGACGGTCGCGGGCACGGCACCTCTCCTGGATCGGGTCCCTTACGGGCCGAGCCTATCGGTCGGAACGGGCGGCTTTGAAGTGCATTCCGCACCCGCGGACAACCGTGACGGGGCGACCTGGCTGGATCCTGAGCGGTTCCCAACCATCACCTACGGTTTCCCCAGCCTCCTGTGGAAAACCCTGTATCCCCAACGGGGATAGGGCATCCGCTGTGGACTGGAACCGGTTCCCACCACCATTCGGGTGCCGTCCCGCCGTTCCGGGAACCGATGAGAACCGGCAGGTCAGCGCGTCCGACGGCCCCGGTAGAGGGTGATGCTCTGCTTCACCGGGACCAGGTCCCGGCGGTACTGGCGGTGCACGTCGGCCACCGCCCGGCTGCCGTCGGAATGGGCAACCTCCAACTCCGCCTCCAGCCTGGCCACCTCGGCCTCGAGGGCCAGGACCCGCTTGACCCCCGCCAGGTTCAGGCCTTCGGCGGTGAGTTGGGAGATGCGGAGCAGCAGGACGACGTCGGCCTCGCTGTAGCGACGGTTGCCACCGCTGGTTCGTGCCGGGTCGACGAGACCCCGCCGCTCGTAGATGCGGAGGGTCTGAGGATGCATGCCGGCCAACTCTGCGGCCACCGAGATGACGTAGACGGCCTGGTCGGGTCCGGGTCGAGAGTGCGGCATCAGCGGGCTCCCTGCATCGGTCATCAGTCTGCCAGCCTGTCACGGGGACTACCGTCGGCGACCCCGTCGAGGGCCTTGATGGCGGCCCGTTCGGCGTCACTGGGATCGGTCGGCACGTGGACCTCCACGGTCACCAACAAGTCGCCGGTGCCCTGCCCGGCCGGGACACCCCGCTTCCTGACCCGAAAGGTCTGGCCACTACGCGTTCCGGCCGGGACCCTGAGGGTGACCGTCTCTCCCTCGAGGGTGGGCACAGGGATCTCGGCACCCATCACCGCCTCGGGGAAACTGATGGGCACGGCCACGGTGAGGTTCCGGCCACGGCGTCCGAACCGCCTATGGGGTTCGACGGCCACCACCACGAACAGGTCTCCATCAGGGCCGGCGCTACCTGGTTCGCCCCGTCCCTTCAGCCGGATGCGCTGTTCGTCGTCGACTCCGGCCGGAATCCGAACCCGGACCTCGCGGGGGCGCCGTTCAGCGCCCGAGCCCCGGCACGTCCCACAGGGATCTTCGATGCGATGGCCACGTCCGCCACAGGCATCGCAGGGCCGACTGAACGAGAACGGGCCCTGGTCGTCGGCCCGGACGCCCCGGCCGCCACAGGCATCGCAGCTCATGGGACGGGTCCCCGGGCGGGCGCCACTGCCCGAACAGGTGGAGCATGCGGCGTCGCTGACCAGGTGGACCGAGGTGGTGACACCGTGCACCGCTTCGATGAACGACAGCGTCAGGCGGGTCTCCAGGTCGGCGCCCCGACGACCACGCTGAGTGCCGTGGCCTCCTCCCCCGAACAGCCCGCCGAACAGGTCCCCCAGGTCGAAGCCACCACCGCCCGGAAAGCCACCCCCCGGAAATCCGCTACCCGGCCTGCCACCGGCCATGGGACCCATCGCCTGGACCTGGTCGTACTCGGCCCGTCGAGCCTCGTCGCCGAGGACGTCATAGGCAGCCGAGACCTCCTTGAACCGGGACTCGGCCGCGTCGTCGCCCGGGTTGGCGTCGGGGTGCAGCTTTCGGGCCAACTTCCGGTAGGCCTTCGTCACGTCCTTGGCCGACGCACCCTTCTGCACGCCGAGCGTGGCGTAGTAGTCCTTCTCGAACCACTCGCGCTGGGCGGTCATCGTCGCCTCCGGCTCCGCCGGGTCAGCCCCGGACCTTCACCATGGCGGGCCTGAGCACCCGGCCTGCCCATGCATACCCACGACGGAGTACCTCGACCACCACCTGCCCGTCGTCGTCGGCCTCAGCCGGTTCGTGGAGTACGGCCTCGTGTCGGGTCGGGTCGAACGGCTGGTCCATCGGATCCAGGACCTCCAGCCCGGCCGGCTCGAGGGCGTGGACCAGCGAGCTTCGAATCGTCACGACGCCGTCGGCACCGTGCTCGATGGCCAGGTCACAGGCGTCGAGCACCGGCAGGAGGCGCTCGGCCAGGGCGCCCCGGGCCCGGGCCCCGACCTCGATGCTCCGCTTCTCGGCCTGCTTCCGGAAATTTGCGAACTCGGCCGACACCCGCTGCAGGTCGGCCAGGTACGAGTCCCTCTCCGCCTCCAGAACACCCATCAGATCCAACACAGGATCGCCTTCCAGGTCGTCGGTGACCGTTGCGTCGACTTCGGCGATCGTGGGATCTGGATCGACCGGGACGGAGGACGACGGACCGGAGACGTCTGTCGACGGGTCGTCGGCCTCCGGCCCTGACGACGGCTGAGACATGTCGTCAGGAGTCAGGTCGCTCACGACTCGTTGACGATCTCGGCATCCACCACGTCCTCGTCGGACCCCGATCCATCCGAGGCCCCAGCGGAGGCCGCCTCGGCCTGGGCCGCCTCGTAGAGGCGCTGGCCGAACTCCTGGCTGGCCGCCATGAGGGTGTCGGTGGCATCCGCGATCGCCTCGATGTCGTCTCCCTCGAGGGTGGTACTGAGCGTGGCCAGCTTCTCCTCGACGCTGGACCGCTCGTCGTCGGTGAGCTGCTCGCCCTGGTCGGCCAGGAGCTTCGCCGTCTGGTACACGAGGTTGTCGGCCTTGTTGCGGACCTCGGCCTGCTCGCGACGGACCCGGTCCTCGTCTGCGTGGGCCTCGGCATCGTGGACCATCTGGTCAATGACGTCCTTGTCGAGCGACGACTGGCCGGTGATGGTCATCGACTGCTCGTTGTTCGTCGCCCTGTCCTTGGCCGCCACGTGGACGATGCCGTTGGCGTCGATGTCGAAGGTGACCTCGATCTGCGGGGTACCCCGCGGGGCGGGCGGCAGGTTGATCAGCTGGAACTTGCCGAGGGTCTTGTTGAACTGCGACATCTCCCGCTCGCCCTGCAGGACGTGGATCTCGACCGACGGCTGGCTGTCCTCCGCCGTGGTGAACACCTCGGAACGCTGGATGGGGATGGTGGTGTTGCGCTCGATGAGCCTGGTCATCACCCCGCCCTTGGTCTCGATGCCGAGCGAGAGCGGCGTCACGTCTAGGAGGAGCACGTCCTTGACCTCGCCGACCAGCACGCCGGCCTGAATCGCTGCGCCGATGGCCACCACTTCGTCCGGGTTGACATTCTTGGAGGGATCCCGGCCTGCGATCTCCTTGGCCAGGTCCACGACGGCGGGCATCCGGGTGGAACCGCCCACGAGGATGACGTGGTCTACCTCTCCCCTGGTGAGGCCCGCGTCCTTCACGGCCATCTCGAACGGCTTCCGGCAGCGATCCAGCAGGTCGGTGGTGAGCTCCTGGAACTTCGCCCGGCTGAGTGTGTAGTCGAGGTGGAGTGGCCCGGAGTCGGTCGCCGTCACGAACGGCAGGTTGATCTGGGTCTGCTGGACCTGCGAGAGCTCGATCTTGGCCTTCTCGGCGGCCTCCTTCAGCCGCTGGGCTGCCATGGCATCGGAGCCCAGGTCCACACCGTGGTCGTTCTTGAACGACGTGACCAGCCAGTCGATGACCGCCTGATCCCAGTCGTCACCACCCAGGTGGGTGTCGCCGTGCGTGGCCTTCACCTCGAAGACGCCGTCACCGATCTCCAGCACCGACACGTCGAACGTGCCGCCACCCAGGTCGAAGACGAGGATGGTCTGTTCGGTGCCGTCCTTGTCGAGGCCGTAGGCCAGGGCTGCCGCCGTCGGCTCGTTGATGATGCGGAGCACCTCGAGGCCGGCGATCTGTCCCGCCTCCTTGGTGGCGGTGCGCTGGGCGTCGTCGAAGTAGGCCGGCACGGTGATGACGGCCTGGTCGACGGTGGTCCCGAGGTAGGCCTCGGCATCCCGCTTGAGCTTCTGGAGGGTGCGAGCCGAGATCTCCTGGGCGGTGTAGTCCTTGCCGTCGACGCCCTGCTTCCAGCCGGTTCCCATCTGGCGCTTCACCGACCGGATGGTTCGGCCGGGGTTGGTGATGGCCTGTCGCTTGGCCACCTCACCGACTAGGACCTCGCCGTCCTTGGCGAACGCGACCACCGACGGGGTGGTTCGGGAACCCTCGGCGTTGGCGATCACGACGGGGTCGCCACCCTCGAGGACGGATACCACCGAGTTGGTGGTTCCGAGGTCGATGCCCACGGCCTTGCCCATAGTTCTGTCTCCTTCTTCTCTGTCTTCTGAGAGGTCTGTACGGGGGATTCGCCCCGTCAGACCCGGGAGGAGGGGGAGGGATCCCGGGCCGACGAAGCAGGATAGGGACTGCCTACAGCAACTCCACCCTATTTATATACTACCACTCTAAAATCTTGAGTGGCTCTATAGCAACTTCTGTTCGAAGAAATTATCGAGTTCAGCCCAGCGAGCGGGTCCGGTACCGTTGGCCCCGCCGACATGCCCCTACACAGGACCCGCCATGCCCACCCTGATCCTCCTCCGCCACGGCCAGAGCGAGTGGAACGCCACCAACCAGTTCACCGGCTGGTACGACAGCGACCTGACAGTCCGCGGCGAGGCCGAGGCCCGCGAGGGTGCCTGCCTGCTGGCCGCCGCTGGCATCCTGCCCGACGTGACCCACACCTCACTGCAGACCAGGGCCATCCGGACGGCGAACCTGGCCCTGGACGCCCTCGGTCGTTCCTGGATCCCGGTTCGCCGGAACTGGCGGCTCAACGAACGGCACTACGGCGACCTCACAGGGCTGGACAAGGCGACCACCAGGGAGCAGTACGGCGTCGAGCAGCTCCAGGCATGGCGCCGGGGCTACTCGACGCCTCCACCACCCATCACGGCCGACAACCCGTACAACCCCAACGACGACATCCGGTACGCCGACATCAACCCACCTCTGGCCGAATGCCTGGCCGACGTGGTCGACCGGATGCTCCCCTACTGGGAGGAGGCCATCGCCCCGGACCTCCGGGCCGGCCACGTGGTGCTGGTGGCTGCGCACGGCAACAGCCTCCGGGCCATGTGCAAGTTCCTTGACAAAATCACCGACGACGACATCACGGACCTGAACATCCCGACCGGAACCCCGCTGGTCTACGACCTGGACGACGAACTGCGGCCGGTCGAGGCGAAGCCGGTGCTGGAGCGCTCGCTGGACCCGGATGCCGCCCGGGCCGCCGCCGACGCCGTGGCGAAGCAGGCCGGCTGATCCGTTCCGCCATGGGCGCAGATCGGGCGGGCCCTGTAGGACCAGCCCGTCTCCCTGCGAACCGTCTGGCTCAGCCGGCCAACACCGGCTCCGGGCCGTAGCCCGGCGAACCGTGCTCGACCACGTCGAGGCCGGCCAACTCCTCCTCAGCCGACACCCGCAGGCCCACCGTGGACTTCAGGACCTTGAACAGGATCGCCGAGGTGCCCAGCACCCAGGCGGCCACTATCACCACGCCGATGGCCTGCACCAGCAGTTGGTCGATGCCGCCACCATAGAAGAGGCCGGCGTCGGCACGTCCCAGGAACGCGTCGTCGTACCTGGCGAACAGGCCGATGGCCAGGGTGCCCCACACGCCGCACACCCCGTGCACGGAGACCGCGCCCACCGGATCGTCGATGCCCCTGCGCTCGATGAACAGCACCGAGTAGACGACGATCACCCCGCCGATGAGGCCGACGACCACCGCACCGGCGAAGGTCATCGTGCCGGTCCCGGCGGTGATGCTGACCAGGCCGGCCAGGGCGCCGTTGCCGGCCATGCCGACGTCCATGGCACCGGTCTTCCTCCAGATCACGGCCCCGGCGCCGACCACCCCGGCAGAGGCGGCGAGCAGCGTCGTCATGATGCAGTGAGCCACCCAGTTGTCCATGGCTAGCTCGGAGCCGGCGTTGAAGCCGAACCACCCGAACCAGAGAACGAACACGCCCACCACCACGAAACCGACGTTGTGGCCGGGGATCGCCCGCGGCGTGCCATCGGGTCCGTACTTGCCGATCCTGGGGCCGAGGAACACGGCGCCCATGAGGGCCGCCCAGCCACCGGCGCTGTGCACGATGCTCGAGCCAGCGAAGTCGCTGAACCGTGCGTCGCCGATGTTCAGGTCCGAGAGGATCCCGTCGCCGTGCCAGAACATGTGGACCACCACCGGGTAGATGAACCCGCTCATCACCAGGCTGAACAGCAGGTAGGCGGAGAACTTCGTGCGCTCGGCCATGGCCCCCGAGGCGATCGTCACCGCCGTGGCGGCGAACACCACCTGGAAGAAGAAGAACGACGGCGTGGCCAGCACGTCGCCGTCGGCGAACGACTCGGACATGCCCGAGAGGAAGAAGCTGTCGGTTCCGATGAGGCTGCCGCCGTCGGTACCGAAGGCGAAGCCGAAGCCGACGGCCCAGAAGGCCAGGGCACCCACCGCCATGTCGGCCAGGTTCTTGGCCATGATGTTCCCGATGTTCTTGGCCCGTGTCATCCCGGCCTCGACCAGGGCGAACCCGGCCTGCATGAGGAACACCAGGCACCCGGCCACAATCAGCCACAGGCTGGTCAGCAGAGCGGCGTTGTACTCAGCGGGCGTCAGTTCCTGAGCGACGGCCGGGGTGGCCGACAACAGGACGGCAGCCAAGACACCGAAGAGGCCGAAGCCGACCTTGCGGGCCCAGCTCCTTCTCATTCGGTG
>Ga0209019_1001848_pt1 | contig 10403 bp, 9 predicted proteins | sample METZYME_3_300m_FD_187549 | JGI IMG/M metagenome (GOLD analysis project Ga0209019, IMG submission 187549) | Marine microbial communities from oxygen minimum zone in mesopelagic equatorial Pacific - METZYME_3_300m (SPAdes) (version 2) | ecosystem: Environmental > Aquatic > Marine > Oceanic | place... | reverse complement strand
CTACAACCCGGACCTGCAAGGCTACAAATACAACCCAGACAAGGCTCGCCAGTTGATCCAAGACTCCAAATACGGGGGATTAGACGAACTGCCCAGAATCACCCTCACCCTCCCAGGCAGCTTTGGCGCCGCGGTAAGCCCTTCCATCGAGGCCATGTTGGCCATGTGGGAGGCTAACCTGGGTGTGAGAATCGAACTCCTCCAGACAGAATGGGCCATATTCCTGCAGGACCTGCACCGACAAAGGTTCCAGATGTTTGGCGGCCTCGGTTGGATCGCCGACTACCCGGACCCGGAAAACTTCCTAGACGTCCTGTTCCACAGCCAGAGCAGCAATAACCAATCGGAGTACACTAACTTTAAGCTCGACCTTTTATTAGAGCGGGCCCGCGTGGAACTTGACGAAACAGCCAGATTCGAGCTATATCACCAAGCTGAAGAGATTATCGTCGCGGACGCGCCGTGGGTGCCGTTGTGGCACTCCAACGGGGGCTCCGTCCTGATCAAACCCAACGTGAACGATTACTTCCTGTTCCCGTTGGTAATACCCAAATACAGATACGTGTATTTCACCGAGTAACGGTCACCGGATAATCCGGGAGATGGGGTGCTATGAAGGTTCATCTGGTGGACGGCACCTACGAACTGTTCCGGTCCTATTTCGCCCTGCCTCCGATTCAGGCCCCGGATGGACGTCCCGTGGGCGCGGTACGCGGCATTGTCCAGAGCCTTCTCTATCTCCTCCGGGAAGACCATGTGACCCACATTGGCTGCGCATTCGACCATGACGTGAAGTCGTTCCGAAACGACCTGTTTGACGGCTACAAGACCGGAGATGGCATCGAGGCAGACCTGCTGGCCCAGTTCGAACTGGCTGAGCGGGCCGCGGAATCATTGGGCATCAAGGTCTGGCCAATGATTGAATTTGAGGCTGACGACGCCCTGGCAACAGCCTCCACCCGCTGCACCGGGCTTCCCGGCGTTGAACAGGTGGTGATTTGCTCCCCCGACAAAGACCTGACCCAGATGGTCCGGGGGGATTCTGTGGTCTGCTACGACCGCCGCCAGGAAAAAGTGTTTGATGAGGCCGGAGTGTTCGAGAAATTCGGCGTCTCCCCGGCTTCCATCCCCGACCTTTTGGCACTGACCGGCGACGCTGCCGACGGCATCCCCGGCATTCCCAAATGGGGAGCGAAGACATCCGCCCAGTTGCTGGCCTATTACAAGCACATCGAAGATATACCCCTTGATGCTGCTGATTGGGATGTGAAAGTCAGGGGAGCTGCTGCCGCGGCGGATAGCCTCAATCAACATGCCAGAGAGGCCCACCTCTACAAGGACCTGACCACCCTGCGCACCAATGTCCCGATGGACGCATCCCTCAAAGCTTTGGAATGGCCAGGCGTTGACCGGGAGCGATACGAAGCGCTATGCCACGACTTGGGGTTCGGCAGGCTGGCCAATCTGCCGCACAAGTGGTCGGACGGCTCTTAGATAGCAGCAAGCCTTCTTTCCAGCGAGGCGCCTGGATGACACCGAGGTAGCAAATTAGTGTGGACGCAGACGGTAAGGCTGGGAGAGAATTGCAGAATTGTGGAATGGCTGGGGATGGAGGGTTCGAACCTCCGCTTCCTGATCCAGAGTCAGGCGTCCTACCACTGGACTAATCCCCAACGAGGTGGTTGCGGCGCAGCCATTCTTCGGCGGAAGGACGGCGGTTACAAGAGCGTGACCAGTAATCCTATGGTATTGACGGGCTAGAACCGTGTCAAGACGTGCGTGGGCAGCCAACTTGACATCCCCTTCAGTTTGTAACAGAATCGGTGTGCCGGGCACCAGCCCCGGATAGTAGATGACCCCTTTTATATGACATTCCGATATAGATACCATGCGGTGAATTCGGTTTAAAACGAGGAACAAGTTAATGACTCTAGCGAAAACCGCCAACCAAACAATGGTCACGGTTTCCGGGCACGACATTGAGATGCATCGAGGCGGATTGGGACCGCCCCTGCTTTTCCTCCACGGCGGAGCAGGTTTCGGCACATTTGACCCCACCAGCGGCCCTTTGGCTGAAAAATTCACGGTCTACGCACCGTCACATCCTGGCTTCTTCGGCTCCGGACGGCCCGATTGGCTGTACACGATCAACGACCTATCCCATTTCTATAAGGATATGGTCCAACAGCTTGGCCTGGAAAACTATGTCCTAGTCGGGCATTCCGTGGGCGGATGGATTGCCGCTGAGATGGCCGCCATGGACCACCACAACATCAAGGGCCTGGTGCTGATCGACGCCGCCGGGGTCCGCCCGGAGAAGGGTGAGATCACTGAGGTTTTCATGGTTTCCGGGGACACCCGGCTGAAGCTGGCCTTCCACGACCCCTCTCAAGTACCCGGTTACGACCTCATCGCGGCAGAACCCAGCCCGGAAGGAGCGGCGGTCCTGCACGGCAATATGGAGATGCTGTCCCGTCTCTGCTGGAGGCCCTACCTGCACAATCCCAGTCTGCCCCATTTCCTGGGTGAAGTGAAAACTCCGGCGCTGGTCGTCTGGGGCAAGCAGGACGCCATCATTCCAGTGGAATGCGGCGAGATATACTCGAAGCTGCTGCCCAACGCCACGTTGAAGACGATCGATAACTGCGGCCACAGTCCGCAGATGGAGAAACCCGACGAGTTCAATGCCGCCATCGCCGGCTTCTTGGGAGAACTCTAAGCAAAACACATTGTTCAAACAAGACAAAAAAGGAAAGGGTCCTTCCGCGGAAGGACCCTTTCCTTATTGCTGATCGCTGACCCCTGTTAACTACCCAATCACCCCGTCATCTCGCCAGCCGTCTACTTCCTGTTTGGTGAAGCCCAAGCGCTCCAGAATCTCGGTCGCGTGCTGGCCTAGGGCCGGAGACGCTTTAGGAGGAGTCGGGACCGTGCCCCGGAAGTGGGCCATTGGTCCCACCATCTTCACTTTGCCTTCTTGAATGTGTTCAACTTCGGTCACAAGTCCGTTGGCGACCACTTGAGGGTCTTCGAACAATTCCTCGATGAACCGAACAGGCCCGGCGGGGATGGCCAGGTCTTCGAATATCCGTAGCCACTCGGCGCTGGGTTTCTCGGCGATCAGCTCCTCGGCCTTTTTCTCCAACGCTTGGCTGTAGGCGCGGGACTCGGGTTTGGTTGGGTCCCAGCCAGGCTCCAGGCCCTCGTCGGTAAGTCCCAGAGTGTCCAACAAGCGGCGGCGCAGGGGGTCGCTGAGGCAACCGACACCGATGGGTGCGTCCTTGGTGTAGTAGACCCGGTAATAGAGGTTGCCGTGGTGCTCGCGGCGGCGGCTACCCGGAGAGGCGGCTACCATTTCGTCGTAGGTTGCTCCCTCCGCCCGCATGGTCTCCAACTTTTTGAGTGTTTGCTCTCGGGTTTCCTTGTCCAGAGACTCCACGTGCAGGAACCTGGCTCCCATCAACGAGAGGGCCGACGCCAACAGGCTGGTTTCGATCTTTTGGCCCACGCCCGTGCGCTCACGGGCGTAAAGGGCGGCGCACACCGTCCAAGCCATGCAGATGCCGGCAGAGGTGTCGACCAGCGGGCTGGACCAGACCCACGACGGAACGCCGTCCAGGGTTTTGGTCTCCGAGGAAACCATCCCGGTCATCCCTTGTACGATCATGTCGTAACCGGGCCGGTCGGCGTCGGGACCCTCCCTCCCATAGGCGGTGAGTTCGCAGTAAATCAGCCGTTGATTTATGGCAGAGAGGGTCTCGTAATCGACGCCGAGTTTGGCCGCCACGTCCGGCCGGAAGTTAACCAAGGCAATGTCCATCTCTGGGATAAGCCGCTTCAGGATCTCGGCTGCGCCATCTTTGGTCAGGTCCAGGGGCAGGCTGCGTTTGCCCCGGTTGTAGGTCATGAAGGTGCGGCTTTCGGAGGGAGTGAACCTCTGGGTGAGCCGCCAGGGTTCGCCCCAGGGAGGCTCCACCTTGATCACGTCCGCGCCCAGGTCGGCCAGCAGGCGGCCGGCTAGGGGGCCCGCGATGATCTCGGTGAAGTCGACGACTTTGACATCGTCTAAAGGTCCGGGCATTCGGAGTTCCTCCAAGGTTGGAGCAGTCAGCCAACAGCATTCAGCCATTATGACCAAGGTGAGAAAACGCTGCAATGGGTGGGTGAAACGAGACCCCAAACTGACACCTGACGGACCCGGTAGAATTAGGGCTGATCGCTCCTGCCCCGTGCGTGATATAATTGCGGTGCGTCGGGGTGTGGCCCAGTCCGGCAGGGCACCTGCATGGGGTGTAGGGGGTCGTCGGTTCGAATCCGACCACCCCGACCAGAAAAAGAAGAAAGCTGTTAACGCGTCAACAGGGACGAGTGTTAACAGCTTTTTTGATGTCAGAGACACAGCAGAACTAGGCGATATTCTCAACGCTTTTATCTACAGCAGTGCTCATAAGTCACCAAAGACTATTAAAACGCTGCACGAAACTTTGACCCCATTTAGTGAATGGGCGTTGACCAATCACGAATTCGAGATGGTGGGTTTACGCGGCCGTAAACCCACCATCTACGGCTAGTTCTGCACCAGTAATAAAAGAAGCATCATCGGAAGCTAAGAACAAGACCGCCATCGCCACTTCCATTCTTTCCCCCTCTCTTCTTAGGGGGGTTGCGTCTATAAGATGCTGTCGATTCCTTCGAACTTCATCATCGGGAATTTTAGAAATCATGGGAGGCATATAGCCTGGGTGCACCGAGTTCGCCCTGATGTTATCTTTCCCGTACCGTACTGCCGTTGCTTTGGTTAGCAACCTTACAGAACCTTTAGAAGCATTATATGCCGGATGCCCACTCTCACCACCGACTAATCCCATAATTGAAGACATATTCACGATGGAACCACCACCATTATTTTGCATGCGTGGCACCGCATGTTTTGTCCCCAAGAATACCCCGGTCGAGTTGATGTCCATTATGCGGTTCCAATTTTCTAGACTCGCCGGATCGTCGACCCCTCTACTACTGATGCCTGCGTTGTTAATCAGAATATCAAGCGTTCCAAACCTAGAAACGGTGGTTTCCACGGCAGATATCCAGTCAGTTTCGTCCCTCACGTCTAAGTGCACAAAAAGGGCTTGTCCACCGGTTTCTCCAATTTCAGACTCTAGCTGCTTGCCTTGCTCGTCGAGTATGTCTCCGATTACAACTCGTGCTCCTTCCGAGGCGAACAGCCTAGCTTCATCCGCTCCCATACCATTGGCAGCTCCAGAAATCAAAGCTACTTTCCCTTCTAATCTCATGATCTGGCTCTCAACTGTTTTGTTATTTTGTTTATACGCGTTTTATAGGTGCTCCATCATACATTAATGATTCCAGCGCGATGTGGTATCCCTGCGTGGATTTACTGGTCAGGACAACCATGAAAGGAACTGAACGACCTTAGTGGGACAAAGGCAGGGGACATCACGCCTTTTAGTTGCTTATAGAGTAGCTTCGGATGTAGTATCCCCGAAATATCTGCCAACAGTTGAATCGAAATGTGACGGTAAGGAGCGAACGCGATGCGTCTACAAAATAAGGTGGCACTGATTAGCGGTGGTGCCAAAGGCATGGGCGCGGTCGAAGCTAAGCTTTTCGCCAAAGAGGGCGCCAGGATCGTGATCGGCGATGTGCTGGAAACCGAGGGCAAGCAGATTGAAAGCGAGATTAATGAAACAGGAGGCGAATGCCTGTTTATACCGCTAGATGTAACCGACGAAAACCAATGGAATGAGGCGGTAGCCGCAACCGTAAAACGCTTCGGCAAGCTGGATATTCTGATCAATAACGCAGGTATATTCCGCACCAGTCGGGTGGAGGAAACCAGTTCTGCCGAATGGGATCAGGTGATGGACATCAACGCTAAGGGGGTTTTTCTGGGTGCCAAAGCCGCCATCCCAGCCATGCGCGAAGCGGGTGGCGGCTCCATCATTAATCTCTCATCTGTCGCGGGACTAGTCGGAGCAGCCTACTCATCCGCCTATAGTGCATCAAAGGGAGCGGTGCGGCTTTTCACCAAATCCACCGCGATCCAATACGCCACCGATGGCGTCAGGTGTAACTCGATTCATCCCGGAGTCATCCAGACTGATATGACGAGGGAAGCCATCGCCGACTCTCAGTTCAAGGCTCAACGATTGGACCCGACGCCGCTAGCCAGGTTGGGGCAGCCTGAGGATGTTGCTTACGGCGCGCTTTATCTGGCCTCTGATGAATCTTCTTTCGTTACCGGTGCGGAGCTGGTCATCGATGGCGGGTGGACCGCCCAATAGCTGCGCACCTAGCAGCACTGTGGTGAACACCACAATGGGGAGTATAGATTGTTTGGGATTGCAGGAGACGACCTTAATGCTCCTCGTTTTTTGCCCAATAGGAGATCTGGATACAGTATCCTCAAACATTCGACCACCAATGATTATTCAGGCTGTCCTAATAAACCCGACACCGGACGTTAATTCCTAAGAAAATGCGTATCAGCATTACCAGCAGCATCAACACAGCGAGGTAATCGGATGGTGAACCGAGAAGATCTGATTCGCCGGGCTGCTGACTTGGTTCCCGTACTGCGCGAACGTGCGGAGTTGACCGAGGAACTGCGCCAAATTCCACAAGAGACATTGGATGACTTCCACTCTTCAGGAATCTTGCGCGCCGCTCAGCCTACTCGTTTCGGTGGATATGACATCGATTACCCGGTGGTACTGGACATTGCTGCCGAACTAGGGCGGGGCTGTGGCTCTACAGCTTGGTGCTATGGGATCTGGGCCGCCCACAACTGGGCTGCGGGTATGTTCCCAGAAAAAGCTCAGGAGGAGTATTGGTCTGATTCAGTGGATGTGTTGTCGTCCACTTCCTTGGACCCATCCCGCGCCGAGGTGACTTCAATCAAGGGCGGCTACCAGCTCAGCGGACGCTGGAGCTTTTCCAGCGGATGTGACGCTGCAGCCTGGGCGATATTGGCGGGGATGGGACCGGGCGGGTTGATCTGGCTCCTGGTAAACCAATCTGATTACACAATCGAAGACAACTGGTTCGTCTCGGGACTGAAGGGTACAGGTAGTAAAGATGTCTTGGTTCACGAGGCCTTCGTCCCTGAATACCGTGTCGTCTCCGTAGCTGACCTCCGGCAAGGGCAATCCCCGGGCCGTACCATTCACAAAACACTCAATTTTCGGATTCCTCTACAAACCATGTTTGCTTACTCTTTGGCAGCCCCAATCGTAGGCATGGCCCAAGGAGCCTTAGAAGCCTTTGAAGAACTTACGGGAAGCCGGGTAGCCTATACCACCGGCGAGAAGATGGTTGAAAACCCTCTTGTTCACATCAGGCTTTCTGAAGCGGAAGCAGAGGTCAATTCCGCTCGATTGATTATGGCAGACGATGGCATGAAAGTTGTCGCCAAGGCCAAAATGAAAGAGACCCTGCCGCTAATAGAGCGGGCTCGCGTCCGTCGTAATCAGGCTTACGTGGCCAAACTATCTGTCCGGGCAGTGGACCGGCTTTTTGAGGCCAGCGGTGGGCACGCCCTCTTTGACTCCAGCCCGTTGCAGCGGTTCCATCGTGATGCTCACGCTGCCTCTCACCACTTCGGCCTCGCCTGGGAAGGGGGGGCTGAGGAATATGGCCGGATTAGACTTGGCTTGGAGCCCAAGAATCCCGCTCGGTTGTAATAATATAAAGTGGTCCTTATTTCTTAATCTTGTTTGTGCTGCGGTGATAGATGTTCCAAGGAGTTCTCAGGCGCAATTCTAATAGGGTCTCCCTTGCTGTTTCAAGAAAATCCCAACCCTCCAACATGCCGGGAACAAGATTGCCGTCTAACGTCCATCCCGGATAAACCTAGCTAGCCGTTCGCCGATCATCACAGTAGTGGCGTTGGTATTGGCCCGCACGATGTCGGGAAAAATGGAGGCGTCCGCAACCCTGAGATTGTAGAGACCACGGACTTTGCCATACTGGTCAACAACAGCCAAGGGGTCGGATGCGGGCCCCATCTTGCATGTGCCGGAGATATGCTGGAAGCTGGAAGTATTAGCCAAAAGCCAGGCGTCTAAAGAGTCATCGGAGGCCAGGTCGGCATCAGTGGGACTAATTCGCTCTGCCACAACGGATCCATAGGCTTCATGTTCCGCAAGCCTGATCGCCAATCTCACGCCTTCCCGCATGCGTTCTCGGTCCCAAGATTCTTCCAAGTAACGATAATTGAGCTGCGGCTGGACGTTCGGATCATTTGAATCAAGGGTCAACTCACCGGAGCCAACCGGAAGCTCCAAACCACACCCGATACGGACGACGGGCTCTTCCTCGTGAATGAACGGCGAGGATGAAGAGGGCAAGACCATCAAATCATCGCGGGTCAATGAGCCTTTGGCGGTATAACGCAAACAAATTTGTGCCCGAGGCCCATCGAGATCAATTGAATGTCCTTCCTGTACCCGGTAACTGGTGAATGCCAATGGGTGGTCTCTTAGGTTCTGTCCGACCCCGGGTAAGTCCAACCTCACGGGAACTCCCCGGGATTTCAGCTGATTGGCGGGACCAACCCCGGAAAGCATGAGCAAGTGAGGCGACCCGATGGCCCCGGCACTCAAAATGATTTCCTCTCCCTCTACCACAAAATTTACCCCATCGCTTTCCACTTCCAATCCCGTTGCCTTTTTGCCGTCGAACACGATACGCCTAACCAATACGTTCGGTCGCAGTGACAGGTTGAGTCGGTGGCGAACGGGGTTTATATATGCTAGAGCGGTGCTGACGCGGATGCCATCTGGATTGTTCATGGGAAGAGGCCCCACACCTGTGGCGTCCGGGTTGTTCTGGTCTAACACCTCAGGAAACCCTGCTGCCGTACAAGCCTGGAAGAACGCTTCTTGGTCCTTGTTCCAATTTGCCCTTTTATGGCGGCGAACAGGTATAGGTCCGTCAGTGCCGTGAAAGTCATCTTTGACGTCCAGGTCGGTCTCTGATTTCCGGAAATCGGGGAGGAGGTTAATATATTTCCATTCGTCGTTGCCGAGGGCAGCCCAAGCGTCGTAGTCTTCTGGTACGCCCCGGATGAACGCCTGAACATTTATGGCGCTGGAACCGCCCATCGCCTTACCGCGAGGTACCGGTATCTCCCGAACAGGATTGTTTGTTGCCGTGCCTTTGAACGACCAGTTGTGCTGCCCTCCCTCGTACGAAGCGACTGGGTCGTATCCAAACTTGAGCTCGTCCGGTAGGTAATCGAAGTCTGGATAATCGGGGCCTGCCTCGAGCAGCAGCACCGATTTGCCGGAATCTTCGGACAAACGAGCCGCTAAAACGCACCCAGCTGAGCCTCCGCCCACGACGATATAGTCATATTTCATGGCGAATCCACGGATGTTCAATTTGCGGGCATTATATATGCCCGCCAAGAATTATACTTACAGCAAGAAACGAGTGGAACGACCCACAATCAGACACCAGTGAAGGCTTTCAGTAAAGATGGACTCGTCATGCTACAGTTGATTGCCCACCAGGTTAAAAGCAGCGGCCAAACAATCCAGAAATGACGTGGAATGGCAATACATGTTTAACGCTTGTACAACTACTAGGATTTTTTGCAGACCCAACTGTCCACCCGGCCGTCGTACGAAACCGGAAAACCGCACCACATTCCCGGACGCCGATTCTGCTAATGAGGCTGGATACAGAGCATGTTTGGTATGTCTTCCAACGGAGGGTCAACCTGGTCCATGGATTTCAAAAACTGCTCGTCGGCAAGTAAATCCCTAGTCTTTTAATGCGCTAGCGACTTCTTGAATAAAACGCTCGGAGGTGTGAGAGTCAGGGTCATCGGGATCCAGTGGACTCCCTCTCAAAATAAACCTGTCTACTCCCGCCTCTATTAGTGCTGATAAACGATTCACGCAATATGATGGAGAACCGAAGATACCGAAGTTACGTGCGAATTCCCCAGTAACAGCGGTTTCTTGGGTTCCCGCACCCCGACCATGCTGTTGCATGTCATATGATCTGTGGATTTCTTCAAACACTTTTTGCTGTTCAGCAGAAGTAGGCCCGACTACCCTCCCATACATGGCAGAGAATCTCGCGAACAATGAAACTTGCCCTGCCCCAATTCTCATAGCTTCCTCAGGGTCATCATGTACTACCAGTGATATGTAGGCTGTAAACGGGATATCTCCAGCGATGCCGGCCTTCACTCGAGCGTCGCGCGCTACATCCATGCCCCATCTAACGCGTTCAACATCGGCGCCCACGTTCAAACTTATCCTGTCAGCGTGGCGTGCGGCAGCTGCAATCACCCTTGGACCAGTTGCGGCGACATCTACAGGTACTTTCGGTTGGATCCCCGCAATCCACGATATTCGACTAGAGTTTGA
>Ga0209019_1001837_pt1 | contig 10449 bp, 4 predicted proteins | sample METZYME_3_300m_FD_187549 | JGI IMG/M metagenome (GOLD analysis project Ga0209019, IMG submission 187549) | Marine microbial communities from oxygen minimum zone in mesopelagic equatorial Pacific - METZYME_3_300m (SPAdes) (version 2) | ecosystem: Environmental > Aquatic > Marine > Oceanic | place... | reverse complement strand
ATAGCCAGATACCACGGATGTCGAATTCCTGAATCCTCCTAACCATTGCACTGTAACCTCTGTTTCCCTCATAACCAGAACTTGAACCTCGTCTGAGGAACCCCGAAGGAAATTCTGGTCATTGACTGAAGCAGTCAGGGTATGATTTCCAACAAAGGTATCATAAGGTAGAATAAAGAACCCACTAAACTCACCGTTGATAGAATCTACTCTTGTCCTTGTTATATCATTCCAGAGAATGATTATCTCACGATCCAGAGGAATGCCCAGATCATTATTGATGAAACCGGAGAAAGTAACGTTCTCTCCAGCAAGGACTACTTCCGAAAACTCTCTAATCTCTATCTCAGTATGTCCCCAGATAGTGTAATTAGCAATAAAATTTGAGGGTAAGTAATAACCAAAACCACCAAAATCAAGCTCAACCGAAATTATTCCTGAATGGTGATCTGCATCAGAACAGGACCAATCATCTTCACAAACAAAACTGAAACTACCGTTTGAATCTCCCGTAACTCGCCTCAGGTATTCATCTTCCCAGAATACATTGACCTCTAACTCCTCTACGGCTTGTCCCCGATCATCAAAAACGGTTCCATTGAACCAGACGGACTCTCCCCTAACAATCTCAGCATCAGGAAGATAGATCAGTGTCTCGGAAACAACTGTGAAATCTACTTCAGCCGAAGCATTATCGTAATATGGAGAAGTGGTATTGTCGAATAAGACCTGGACCGTCACTTTACCGAGAACATGGGCATTAGGAACTAGATAACTCTTGGAATAGGAACCACCGAATGAGGTTGTCACCATGTCGTCCAAGGAATTGTCCCCCCAGGTGAATGAAAGTACCAGACCTGGAATACCAAAGGATGACCCATCACGGGCAAAGCCATCAATGGTTGTTTCCTGATCCCTGAGAACCTGCTGCTCATCAATATTCAAGAACACCTTGCGATGAAGGTAGACATTCGTAGACCCGATATCTGCCAAGTTGTAGTCCTTTTCGGAATAGCGTATCTCAATCACATGAAGGCCCACATCGATGTATGAGGCATCGGGAGTGTACTCGAAACTGAACGTACCATTGGTCAAGAAGGATTCCAGATAAGTCTCATCAAAGTGTAGGGACAAATAGCCTGAGAGTTGGGTTCCATTGTCCATTGCAAGACTACCACTGACAGTCATACTTTCACCAGGATAGAAATGAACTTGATCAACTTGAACAAGAACCACAGTCTGTTGGAACACAATCGAAGTCTGTGACTCTACTGAACCGGAATGAAGATCATTGCCTGTGAATTCAGCTGACCAAGTGGCATTGCCCAGATCATGGTCAGAGGGTATAATGTAATCGAATACGAAATCACCATCGGTAGCAGTGCTGATTGTGGCAATCTCAATATGATTCCATCTGATGACTACCTCCTCTCCAGAAAGAGGATGGCCTAGGTGATCTGCTAACTCACCCCCCAAGATAGTTGATTCCCCACGGACAATCCTCAAAGAATCAGAATCCAAGATAATCTCACTGGTCCCGAGGACCACGAGCTCAAGGTTGACGCGTTCATCAGGTAGGGTGGCACTCGTACTTTCAAAGGATACGATGACCGTGTAATTGCCGGCGGCCAGATCGATTGGTATGAGGGACTGGATAGACCAATTAACCTCATTTACGTCTATCTCCGCAAGTTGAATTCCTGCAAGCTCTACTGTGATGCTACCATTCGATATTGCAACATCGGAAACACTACCATTAATCCAGATGTTGTTTCCTATGTATTCCTTAAAAGGGTCGATATCTGCGGTAAGATTGACCGTTGATTCCATAATCGTCAGATCGGTCGTAACTACTGAACTGTAAAGATAAGTGGAACCAGGAAATAGGGACTCGATATGGTATCCATCATCAGCCGTTGGCTGACCCTCTTCTGGAACTGTCCAATTGAAAACGAAATTCCCAAAATCGTCTGTTTCTGTAGTTCCAATATCACACCTATAACGCTGCCAAGATCCAGAAGGATTACACCTAATAGTACTTGGCTTTGAACCACCCCAACTAGGTTCCCAGACCTCAAATTCTATTGTCTGACCTGCGGCAGGTACTCCTCCAATATCTATCAAAATTCCAGATATCACCAATTCCTGTCCCTTTCCTACAGAATCTGGAGCGTCGACCACCAGATTGGTATCAGAGGACACCTCCACATCTTCAGGACCATCTATTCCTAGGAAACCTTGCTGATAAGCGGCAGCATAAACTTCATTCAGTCCTGGTGTAGCATCAAGGAAATTTGAAAGATTCACATCGAAAGAACCTGAGGAATCGGTCTGTCCCTCACCTATCTCAAATGCAGGATACTCATGATTCTCATCCCACATCCCAAATCCAACCGAGAAGTCTGGGATACGTGTCTCGTTCTGATCCTCAACATATCCCTCAATCCGAATTAATTCTCCCTTGTCAACGTCTGAAGGTGAAACATCCACAATCACTACTGTGACTGGTTCACCAGTCATATTATCGAGGTCATCCGGGTCAAAATCATCAAAGTCAAAGGTGTCATCATCCTCACCATCATCATCTGGTCTTTCCAAAGTATTGCTACCACCTGTTCCTCCCAGATTTATTCTCTTCCAATGACTAGCTGAGAAAGTAGTATTGTCCTCTGGAACGTAGACCTCAACAAAGGCATGAGCTTCGTTCGAAACGTATCTTGTTGGTGCTCCCAGAGCTAAAGCCGTAACAAAGAAACCAAATGATCTATGGCGACAAGCACCTATTCCATTAATACAAATTGACTGATAGATATCCCACGGAGGTTCAGGGTCTGGTACGTCACCATCTCCCTCAATAAATGCGGAGAAATACCATGTCAGATTATTGAGTATCAATGCCAAGTTCGTCTCGGGGGTTCCATTGTCTGGCCATAGCCAATACAATGGCTCATTCGCAATCGTTCCATTGTCATGTCTATACTGAAGGAATTCCCGAACGTTCTCCTTTACCTCACTCTCACCAGTTATAGGTCGAATGGACTCTTCCGGTAAATCATCCAGAGTAAGGTCGGTGGAAATAGGCCGGTTGAAGTATGAACCATTCGTACCCATTCGATACTTCAGGTCGATTACGGCATCCTCGTTGGACTGGATGTAGTAGTTGTCCGCACCATCCTTGAAGAACCTTATTTCTACACCGGTTGCATTGGGATCATAATCGATAATATCTGCATCAGGTGAAACAGAGGGAATCATAGTGTAGCTTGAAGTCGTGACGGTAATACCCATCCATATCCAGCCCTCGAATATCTGTGAATAACCTTCGTAGTTAGTAGGGAATATCTCTGTCTTGGTGGTATCATAAACATACATCGTATAGGGATTACTATTCGCACTGTCATAATACAGTGCATCAAGGGATGACCAGCGCTTCAAAGTTCCCAGAACCGGATCGAATATCTCATAGATTGTGACATTGCCATCCGTAGCCCCAGTATCCGGATTGGTTCCCGGTGGCTCTCCAGGTTCTATAGGTGGTGGATCCTCTCCATCAGGGTCCCCATCGTCATCACTATCGGCATCGCAAGGGTCAGTACTCTCCTGGTATTCTCGAAGATTATCTGAACCATCATTGTCAGGATCATCGAATTTGTCGCTAGAATCGGTTGGATCCAGACCACAGCCATCCAGAGTTCTATCTGAGTAAAAATCTTCCCAACCATCTGGCATCCCATCCTGATCGGTGTCTGAATCAAAGGGATCCGTATCCCAATAGAATTCCAGACTGTTCATCAACATATCGCCTTCACTATCTGTGGAATCATCAGTATCATTACGGGGATTGAAACCATAATAGACCTCCCAGCCATCCCAGGCCCCACCATCGTCCGTATCTGGATTATTGGGATTTGTATTGTTGTAATATTCTTCTAAATTGGTATATTTTTCCTCATCCGAGATCTCACCGTCCTGATTGGAATCATAACCATCTGAATCATTATCATCATCACCATCGGGGTCATTAGGATCTGAAGCTTGAACTGGAAAACTGGCCAAAGGTGACAGGAGCAGACTAAGGACCACCAGTACTGCGAGTAGTTTGGAAATCCTCATCTCTTCACCCACGCATAAGAATCTGCGGACTCAATAAATAAAGGTATTGTGAAGTTCCGAATCATCAATTATCAGCCTCGAAACCGTCACTCATTCCATCGTCATCAGTATCTGGGTCCCAGGGATCGGTCTGGGCCTCTTCCTCTCTCCAATTAGGGAAATTGTGCCATACTCCATCCCAGTCTTCCCAACCATCATTATCATAATCCAGAAATCCATCGATACCATCCAAGGGATTGAGGGTACGGGTCTCATTGGCAGGCTTATGCTCATTCCAGTAGATTTCCCATCCATCGGTACAATTGTCCCCATCCGTGTCTGCCCTAGACGGATTCGTATCTGCCATGAATTCCTCGTAATTTGTGAATTTCTCGTCCGGTGAGAGTTCGCCGTCACGATCTGAATCATAGCCATCAGAATCACTATCCCAGTCTCTATCATCTGCAGAATTCGGATTTAATCCATAATACCCTTCCCACCCATCTGGCATCCCGTCACCATCGGTATCATTGTTTCTTGGATCTGTGCTGTTCAGGTACTCCTCATAATTCGTGAACTTCTCCCAATGCTCAATCGTACCGTTCCGGTCAAAGTCCCAGCCATCATCATCCAGATCCTGGTCAGCATCACTCGGATCAAAGGGGTCCAGACCATGCATAAGTTCCCAGCCGTCAGGCATACCATCGTCATCAGAATCCGGATTGGAAGGGTCGGTAACGTAACCATCCTGTCCCGAAACGCATTCCTCGCCGTCTGCTATGAGATCCCCATCAGTATCCCTCAACAGAGGATTTGAACCAGTAATATTGTCCACGCTGTATACGTTGTCGTCGAATCCCTCGACGTTTGAATTATCGAATTCATACAGATTAATCAATGAATCGTTGTCCGGATCATCGTTGGCATCACTGGAATTAGATGGCTGAAAATCCCAATGGACCTCCCAACCGTCAGACATTCCATCCCCATCGGTATCACCGTTTGTCGGGTCGGTCCCGTTAAGATATTCCTCCAGATTGGTGAAAGCTTCCTCATCAGTCAGATTGTCGTTCCAATCGGCATCGAAACCATCATTATCATTATCCTGCAAGGCATCGATAGCGTCAAGTGGATCCAGACCATATTTTGCCTCCCAGCCGTCTGGCATACCATCTCCATCAGTGTCAGCACTCGTAGGATCTGTCAGATAATTGAAAAGCTCCTCACCATCCAGAAGACCGTCTCCATCAGTGTCATTATTCCTCGGTAACGTCGTCGTAATATTATCCACCTCGACATATGGGCCAGCGGCTGTGTTGTTGTATTCAAGACGATTGATGACACCATCATTGTCAGAATCCGCACCCGCATCCAATGGGTTCAAGGGATCCAGTCCATACCTCCATTCCCATCCATCTAGCATACCATCGGCATCCGTGTCAGCAAGGTAGGGGTGGGTATCAGCCTGAAACTCCAGAATATTATTGTGCTCCTCGTCCTCTTCTATCGTTCCATTGTAATCTGAGTCAAAACCGTCCTCGTCATGATCAACCGTGGAATCATAAGCATCCAGTGGGTTCAAACCGTAATAGACCTCCCAGCCGTCCCACATTCCATCATCATCTGTGTCGTTGTTGTCTGGTGAAGTATTGTTCAAGAATTCCTCAAGATTAGTGTAACCCTCCAGTGAAGAAACAAAACCGTCACGATTCGAGTCATAACCATCCCCATCCGAGTCCTGACCTGCGTCACTTGGATCTGTAGGTTGAAGGCCATAATAGGCCTCCCAACCATCTGGCATTCCATCCCCATCTGTGTCATTGTTGGTTGGATTAGTCCCATTCAAGTATTCCTCCAGATTGGTGAAGTTCTCATCAAACGTAATCAGAAAATTGCGATTAAAATCCCAACCATCACCGTCCAAATCCTGATCTGCATCAGCTGCTGAGATTGGATTAAGTCCATATTTCACCTCCCAGCCATCTGGCATCCCATCTCCATCTGTATCATTACTGGTCGGGTCTGTCAGGTGATTGAATAGTTCGTTATTATCGCTGAGACTGTCACCATCAGTATCATTTGAATCTGGGCGGGTCGAGAAAATGCCATCGACATCCATCCATCCCGTGTTGACCAGACTATTGTTGTATTCGTAGATATTAGGCAATCCATCTCCTTCCTTATCCTCAAAATTATCGGATGGGCGGAGAGGTTCCAATCCAAAATAAACCTCCCAACCATCTGGCATATCATCTCCATCAGTATCACTAACAAAGGGATGAGTATCATTCAGGAACTCCATGTAATTCAGATAACGTTCCTCAAATGATAATTCCAGATTGAAATTAGCATCCCATCCATCAGCGTCCGAATCAAACCAGGCATCTCCGTTGTTAATAGGATTAAGATCATAGAATAGCTCCCAGCCATCAGGCATTCCATCGTCATCACTGTCGAATGCCCAAGGACTAGTGCCGGCGAGGTATTCCTCCAAATTAGTCAATTCCTCAAACGGACTGATGTCTCCATCCCGATTCATATCATAACCATCTTCATCCATATCCTCATGAGCATCCAAGTCTGAGATTGGATTGAAATTGTAATATATCTCCCAACCATCTGGCATTCCATCTCCATCAGTGTCAGGATCGGTGGGGTCCGTACTACTGCCCAGTACACCTAATTCCAACTGATATTCCATAAGATTCGTGAAATACTCATCTTCCGTTAGGAGGCCGTCACTGTTCCTGTCATGCCCATCCATGTCAGAATCCAAAACAGCATCAGCAGCATCAAATGGATTCAAATCATAGCGTATTTCCCATAAGTCAGGCATACCATCATTGTCACTGTCCTTAATCGGCAGATTGGAATCTGATGTCGCCTCCTGAGAGTCTGTATGCTGCGAGGATTGGAAGTCTACAAGTGGAGAAAATGGCAATGCCGCTAGAAGCATAATTACCACAGCAAGGACGACATAGCGCCTACCTCCGGTAGAGTTTGGGTCCGCCATCGAATGTCAGTCTATGACTGGTCTATAAAGGGTTCATTGACGGTCAAACTATGATTAGTTCACGTGGTAAAGACGTCAGGCTTACCAAACCAGAGGTTTTCAGGCATACATCATCCTCTATCCGGATACCACCCAGGCCGGGAATATAGATTCCAGGTTCAATCGTAAAGGTCATGCCTTCTTGCAACATAAAATCGTTATCTGGCTTTATATATGGCTCTTCGTGAATTTCAAGACCTAGGCCATGACCAGTCCGATGGGTGAAAAACTCGCCAAAACCGTGGTCCTCGATGACCTTTCGGGTAGCTGAATCCACATCTCCTGCTGGAACACCCGCAGCGGCCTTTGATCTTCCAGCCAGATTGGCTAATCTGACCGCTTCATAGGCCCTGAGCAATTTCTCATCGATTTGATTGCCAATAGCATAGGTTCTGGTTATATCTGAGAAATATCCTTCATGGGTCGCACCCCAATCCACAATCACCAACTCGCCTTCCTTGAATTCCTTGTCAGTCGGGAAATGATGGGGATTGGCCGCATTGACGCCAGAAGCCACTATAGGTGAAAAGGGTAGTCTGGTATCCGAGCCATTCTGCAACAATTCAATTACCAATTCGGCTGCAAATTGTTTTTCGGTTACGCCGGGTCTCATTTTATCCAATACAGATACCAATGATCTTTCTGCAGTCTCCACAGCCTTGGTCATGTGGTCGATCTCAAGCTTCGATTTTGACATCCGTAACTCCGCAAATAGGTCGGTTGCATCGATTATATCTGAAGATATGTTATACGAACTTATCAGATTCAGTTCAAGGTGGCGAATCAGTCTTGATTCAACCCCCAATCCTGAGAATTTGTGGTTTTTGGAAAACTGGGCAAAGGCAGGTCCAGGTCCATCCCGGTCGTCATATGAAATAAAACCGATATCCAAATCTGCGATCTTTGGGGACTCCAACTCCGGAAGAACAAAGATGGCATCCTTCTGCCGAACGAACAGGACTACTGGTCTTTCACTAAGGTGAAATTCGGAACCGGTGAGGTACGATAAATTAGGACCCGGAACGATTGCCAGACCATCAATCGACTTTTGATTCATCAACTGCCTGAGTCGGATCAGATTCTCCATGTCACCTCATAGACCCTCGGTCTTATTATGTGGCCCCAATAGCGTAATGTGGATTTAGATACCTACTACAATTTAATTGAAGAAATGGGGAATTATCCCGGTTATGGTGTTCATTCAGGCGTCGAGGAAGTAGCCAAGAAACTGAACCAACCTTATGATTCTACCAGAGCCATAAGATCACAATATCTGCAGCGCAAATCAATCAAGAATCATTACAAGGTCAAGGACAAAGCTGGCCTTTACTACAAGGAGTGGCAAAAAGGTAAATCGATTGCTGAAATAGCACTGGATGTTGATTTTCCACCAGTCTTACTAGCTAATTTCCTGATGTTGAAAATGAGATTCTCAAAGAAAAGGACCAAGGAGATAATGAAGAATACCAATCTTGTCAAGAAGAACAAAAGACTGAAGGATGAGTTGGATGAAATCCTGGGACGTGACGAGTTATACACACTCAGGTCTCACGATAAACAGTCGGCAGAGGGAAATCGCAGGGAAGACAAGATTGCTGACTGGTTGGACAAAAAAGATATCAAATATTTCACTGAGAATGATCTACGGGCCGGAACCGTTGAGGGTAAGACCCCCGATTTTCTGCTGTTAAAACCAATGGACTGGCATGGAGACCAATACAATTGGATTGAATCCAAGGCCAGTTTTGGGGATGAATACATACATCGCAAGAATCACGGAAAGCAGGTGTCGAAATATGTCGAGTTGTATGGTCAGGGAATACTGGTCTACTGGTATGGATATCTGGATGTCCTCAAATCCAGAGGATATACCATCATTGACCGTAGAGAAATGGGTATGGAATAATTCAGAATTCAGTCTCGAACAACCAACCCTCTATTCCACCTTTGAGATGGCTGATAGGAATACCTCTGGATTCCATCCAGGCCCTAGCTGAATTCGAACGGATGCCAAGATGGCAGTAGAGAACCACATTGCCATGCTGGGGAATACTATCGACCTGTTGTGCAAAGACCTCCATGGGAATATGCATGTCCTTGACCTCTATCCTGACCTCTGCCCTCTCGTCCTTTCCTCTAACATCTATCAACAAGGGAGGATCAGCGGATTCCAATCTTTCCTTCAATTCAGAGGGTGACATGTGGTCAGGCAAAGTCTTTGACAATTCCTGTGGTTTTTCTGTTGCCACAGCAGGGACTTCAACCTGCCGAACAGTTCCCTCACGACCATCAAAATAGTAAAACGTGGATTCCTTGATCAAATCCAGTGACAATCTAATCGCAAGTAACGCCTGATGCATGCCAACCCAGCCTACAAAGGCACTCAGAACCCCGGTCGTGGCACAATCTGCAACCGACTCGGGAGCGGGAGGCTTGGGGTACATCGCCCGATAATAGCCACTGCCGGGAAGGAAGACACCAACATGCCCCTCAAAGGCCCTTACACCACCATGAATCAATGGTTTGTTTATGGATTGGCAAATATCTGATAGAACATACCTTGAATCCACGTCATCGGTACAATCAATAACGAAATCGTTTGAACTTGCGACCGTGAGTGCATTTTCCCGGGTCAATTCCTCAGGAAGCTCATTGATAACTGCATTAGAATTCATGGAACTGAGTCTTGCCTTGGCCACCTCAACCTTGTAGTTCCCGACATCCTTTTCCGTGTAAAGATTTTGACGTGAGAGATTTGATAATTCTACCTTATCAGGATCCATGATAGTCAGGTAACCTATTCCCGAACTTATCAGATATTGAGCGACAGGACATCCAAGGCCACCCATACCCACTATCAGGATACCTGTATCATTCAGTTCTTCCTGACCTTCCAGACCTACCTCTGGTAGAGTTATTTGGCGTGAGTAGAGCTCTTTTTCCTTGTCGTTCAGCACAAATCTCTATAATCAAGTGAATAAGTAATTATCCTATTTGGGTTTTGTATCGGGTCGAAACAGCGATGAAAACTAGGAGAATCAACATCAATGGATAATTCAGTAATACCCTCTCGTAAAGAAAGGCGCCAAAAGTCCAGCTATCTATCTCTCCGCAACTATGGCCATCATAATGCTCGAATGGTGAATCAAAGCAGTGGGTACCCTCACGGAAGGCCCAACCATAATTCCCGCCTGACACAATAATGTCGATCTCCTCCCATTTGTCCTGACCAACATCAGCAGCCCACAGGTCACCGGTCTCCCGGTCAAAACTAAACATCCAGGGATTTCTCAGACCATATGCAA
>Ga0209019_1001834_pt1 | contig 10458 bp, 8 predicted proteins | sample METZYME_3_300m_FD_187549 | JGI IMG/M metagenome (GOLD analysis project Ga0209019, IMG submission 187549) | Marine microbial communities from oxygen minimum zone in mesopelagic equatorial Pacific - METZYME_3_300m (SPAdes) (version 2) | ecosystem: Environmental > Aquatic > Marine > Oceanic | place... | reverse complement strand
GCTCGACCTAATTTTATTAAAGCAGACCCAGTTTATCGTAGTCTAAATCAGTTAAATAAATTTGAACTCAAGCTAGTTAATACTGGTCAGCATTATGATCAAAATATGTCCAATATTTTTATTCAAGAATTAAGAATGAAACAACCTGACATAAATTTAGAGGTTGGGAGCGATCTTCATGGTGCGCAAACTGGAAAAATCCTTTCATTATATGAAAAAGTTCTTATCAAAGATAAACCGAATATGGTTATCGTTTTTGGCGATGTTAATTCTACTATAGCATGTTCTTTAGCTGCTGCAAAATTAGGCATTCCTATTGCTCACGTTGAGTCTGGTTTGCGCAGTTTTGATTGGAAAATGCCAGAAGAAATAAATCGAGTTCTTACTGATAGGCTCTCAACATTTTTATTCACCACTAGCCCAGAGGCTAAAGATAATTTAATTAATGAAGGTATTTCAGATAAGAAAATACATTTTGTTGGTAATACAATGATTGATTCTCTAATAGAATTTCAAGATAAATTTGAAAAATCAAAGATTAGGGAAAATTTAGATATCCACGGTGATTACGCATTAATTACACTACACCGACCTTCTAATGTGGATGATGGAGATAATTTAAAAAAATTGATCAATTCTATTCAAAATACAAGCAAAATAATTCCATGTATATTCCCTATTCATCCTAGAACTAAGAAGAGATTACAATCAGCCAAACTTTATAATGAGCTACTTAATAATAAACGAATTAAACTTATTGAACCCATGGGTTATATTGATTTTATGTGTTTACAAATGAATGCTCGCATAGTTTTAACAGATTCTGGTGGAATACAAGAAGAAACAACTTTTTTTGGCGTCTCTTGTATTACAGTACGAGAAAATACGGAAAGACCAATTACAATATCTAACGGCACTAATAAGCTTATTGGCACAGAATACGACAAAATTCCTCAAGAAATTGAAGCTACAATCAAAGATAAACGTGATACACATTCTATTCCAACTTTATGGGATGGAAATTCTGCAGGTAGAATAAGTAAAATTTTAGAATTGTATTTTTTTGATTAATTGTAAAAATTAGTTGTATTGTCATGAACAACTATTTAATATCCGGATGTTAGAGTCACTGTGACTCTATTTAACAACTAAAAATTGGAGGAAACATGGAACGTTTTCGTTATTTAGTTTTATCTCTACTTTTCGTTTTTCTTGCGGTAATGCCTCCTGTTATTGCCCAAGAAGCGGAAGTAGTTGAAGAAGCTGCAGTTGAAGAAGAAGCCGTTTGGGGCGATGATGTTGCTGCTGAAGAAGTAGCACCAGCTGAAACTGCAAAATTACCTGCGCCAAGCTGGGGAGTTAATTTAGGCTTGGGAGCTGCCTTAATGTCTGGTGAATTTGTAACTACTGATCCAAGTGGTCTTGGAGTAGTTGTGAATACACCATATGCAATGGATCTTGGTGCTTTAAATGTAAATTTCAGCGTCTCATTGCTTATGAGTAATGGCATGGTAGCTGGTGGAGAAGATGTTGATCTAACACAGATTTCTGTCAATGCAGGTGCTTTCCTTCCTGGAATGCCTGTACAAGCATGGGTAGGTGTTGGAACTGGAGGCTCTGGACTGGCTATGCAAGTTGGTGCTGGAGTACCATTAAATGCATTTATGCCTGATTTACCAGTTTTAGTTACTGTTGGTGGTTTTGGTAATATCTTGACTAAAGTTCATGATAATGCCCCTGGTAACACTTATACGGGTATGGGCTTCTTAATGGTTGGGATGCCTTTTTAGGCTAACAACTATAGTAATTTAATTACATAAAAAAAGGGCATTGTTAAATGCCCTTTTTTTTTTCATAAATATCATGAATAAAATAATAGATATATCAGTAATTATACCAGTTTTTAATGAAGAATCAACTTGCCATGAAATAATTAACAAGGTCAAAAAAATTGACCTTGTTAAAGAAATTATTGTTGTTGATGATGCATCAACTGATTCTACTTTTGAAATCCTTAATAAAATTGATGATATCAATATTATAAAACATGATAAAAATATGGGTAAAGGAGCTTCCGTAATAAGTGGTTTAGCTCATGTAAAATATAATTATGTAATCACACAAGATGCGGATTTAGAATATTACCCAGAAGACTATTATAGACTCGTAGAAGCAATGAATTTAAGTAAGGTTGAAGTTGTTTATGGTAGTAGATGGTTAGAAAAACCATTAGAATGGAGTATGCATTACTTGGTTAATCAAATGATTAGTTTATTTGCTAATGTTTTTAATGGGATTTTTATAACAGATATGCCAACCTGCTATAAATTAATGCCTACTACTCTTTTAGAATCTTTAAACTTACAATCAAATGGGTTTGGAATTGATGCAGAGATTACTGCAAAATTAGCGCGGAATAAAACATCAATTAAAGAAATTCCAATTAAATATACAAAGAGAGGAAAACAATCAGGGAAAAAACTGCGGTTACGTGATGGATTAGTCGCTGCATGGACATGTTTTCGATATAGTTTCATTGAAAAATAAAAAAAAACCGCTAGAGCAGTCTTTTGATAAAAAAATATATTATAACCTACCCTATTTTCAAGCTTCCCCTTTAATTGAAGTAACATCTAGATTTAGATCTTTTCCAAGTGCATAGAAATCTTGTGGAGTATAATCAGGTATCATTTGCTGTAATTTCCTTTTGATCTGATCTGTATCAAATTTTAACGAAATATCAATCAAACTTTGAATTTCACGATTCATAATTTCCCATGGCATATTGTTGGTTCCATTATCTAGTACCATAATCTTTTTATGATTTGTAGACTGAGCTTTTTCTTCTTTTGACACTAGTTCCTCATAAAGTTTTTCACCAGGGCGTAAACCTGTATATATAATAGGAATGTCCTTTTCAGGCTCAAGACCAGAAAGACGTATTAAATCATTTGCCATATCCTTAATACGAACTGGTTTACCCATATCTAAAAGATATATTTGTCCAGATTTACCATTCATAGAACCAGCTTGCAAAATAAGCTGACTGGCCTCTGTAATAGACATAAAATAACGGGACATTTCAGGATGAGTAATTGTTACAGGTCCTCCTCGATCAATTTGTTTCCTAAAAATAGGAATAACACTTCCTGAACTGCCAATTACATTACCAAAACGAACAGCTATAAATTCTGTATTAGATTCTTTCATATCAACCGATTGAATTACTTTTTCCGCTAAACGTTTTGTTGCGCCCATAATATTAACAGGATGTACTGCCTTATCTGTTGAAACGAGAACAAATTTTTCTGTATTGAATCGATTAGCTAACTGAACCAGGTGAAGAGTCCCTAAAACATTAGTTGAAACAGCCGACCAAGGATGCAATTCTTGCATGGGAACATGTTTATAAGCAGCAGCATGAATCACAACTTGTGGACGGAATTCTTGGAAAGTATTTTGTAATAAACTCTTATCTCGAACATTGGCTAAGACTGATCGTATTAAAGTTTTAGTCTCATAATAAGACACTTCTTGTTCAATATTAAATAAATTTTGTTCACTATTATCAAGTAAAATGAGTGACCCAGGATGAAATTCAAGACATTGTCGCACCAACTCAGACCCTATGGACCCTCCAGCTCCTGAAATTAAAATCCTCTTGCCCTTAATAAAGTTTTCAATTGCTTTAACATCTAATTGAACTTCATCGCGCCCCAACAAGTCCAAATAAGAAACATTACGAATAGATTGTAATGTAACATCTTTATTAATCATCTCATTTAAACTTGGGACAGTTTTAAATGTCTTTCCTGAGAGTTTACATATATCAATGATCCTCCTAAGATTATCACCACTAGCTCCTGGCACAGTAATTAATATTTCATCATAATCAATAGATATATTATTCAAAGTATTAATACGATCAATGACAGGTATGCCATGAATGCTTGAACCAATTTTTTCAACGTTATCATCTAAAAATCCAACAATGTTAAATTCATTATTACTATTACTAAGAATATCACGTGCTATTTTCTCACCAGTATCACCAGCGCCAATAAGCAACAATTTTACAATGTTTCCAGGAACTTTATTTTTATCAGGTATTGCCATAATTGATTGAGAATAATAGAGTCTTATTGCAACACGCACTAAAGCGATTGAGCTGGATGTAAACACAAAATCTAAAAATAAAACAGATGGTGGAAGCGCTCGTAATGCTGAAATAGATACAAAAACAGAATTAATAACAAGAAAAGATAATACAGTGGCTTTTGCAACGTTTAAAAGATCCCAAATACTTGTATACCGATACATACCTTTGTAAAGACCAAAAAAATAGAATACAGCTATTTTTACAGGGTAAGTCCATAATAGATATTGACCTAAAATTAATAATGTATCTGAGGTGAATTGAAAATCAAAACGTGATATATAAGCTAAAAAAATACTAGCTATTACTGCCAAAGTATCATATATAAATACTAAGTATTTTCTATTTCTATCTATTCTATTTGCCATATAAGATTTTTCCGCTTAGACTATGATAATATATTATATTTTTATCAAATAATCTAAATTTTAATAAAATTGGTTTTATATATTAACGCCAATGCCTTTAATCAATTGAATTTCAAGATAGAGAGTAATATCTTGATCATAATTTTTCGTATTACCAAAAGCTATATCATTAGGGAAAATTTTATTAGATAAACCCATTTTTATATACCCTATGGTATGATAGAAACTCGTTGACAAATCAATCAAATTATAATTTGATTCCGGTTTTGATGGAAAATTCAATTCCGTACTTCCTTCTGCCTCCCAATAAGTAGATAAATTATTGTTACCTTTATTTAAATATAACCAATCAAAAGAAACTAGTATTCTTTTAGATACCCATGTTTCAAGTTGCACTTGGGACGACCATAGATCAGATCCATAGGGATAACCAATGGAATGATCTCTATTTTGCCAATTTGTATACTGGCCCCCATGGATGTATGTCCAATTATCCAACTTATTATATTCTATATTAAAGTAAATTTCTCTCGCTAAAATTGTATATAATCCATCAATTCCAATTTTTATACCCAAACTATTTGGGTATTTCTCCATGGATTGTTTTTTAGTTTGAAATTCATCAACAATAAATTCAAAATGAGAAGAAATATTTGGCTTAATTACATATCTACCAAAAATGAATAAAATTGAATTGTCATTATCTCTCTCTCCTTCCAATCTCTCCTCATCTTCTTCTAAAGCTGTAAAGAAATATGGAACTGCAGGATTAAGATACCACCACTCCATACTACGATTAATTCCTGTATACAACACTTGCTCTCCAATTCCTATCAACCATTTATGATGCTCTGGAATCCAAGTTAAACGATGGCCTGCAATATTACGCCTAATACGATCACCCGCTTCAGACTGTTCTGATCCCAACTGACCTGCAAGAACTTCTAATTGAAAATTATTAAAATTAAATCGCATATCTAAATGATCATATGATGGTGCTCCGCTAGATTGAATAATTGATGTTCCCCAAGGTTGCCCCCACCAAATTGGGCTTCTACCTAACTGAAAGGATAAAATATCATTCTGATATCTTACTAGAGAATTAATTAAACGACCACTTACTCCAGAACTTGAAAAAATTCTTGTATCATTTGTGCCCAAAATCGAAGATCCATATGGGTTTGATACTAATGCTGGCTCAACCATAATAGAAAGATCCTTCCAATATGTAGAAGCCCAAATTCTAATCTCCGATTGAGGTTTATTATTCCACAATTTTGTTTTAGGTAATAATTGGAAAAAAATATTCTGTTTATCTATTGAAGAATGATAGATAAAATTATCAATATGTTTCTTTATATATTGATTATTTAGAGATGAATATTCTTTATAAATAGAAAAATCATGGGATCGTAAAAAATTTTGACGAACACTAATATATATCGGGTCTGATAAAGGGAAAATAATATTGTTAGCAAATATATTATGATAAAGTAGGAATTGGAAAACCAATAGGAGTTTATAAATCATTAAAATTAATTAGATAGCAATTAAAGGCTCAGTGATTAATAGATAGAATAATATCAATAATTTTTTCTTGGTCATCAATTGAAAGGTTCGTTCCTGATGGCAAACAAATTCCATTATTAAATAACATTTGGGATATATCGCCGTTTTCCGATGCATAATAATCAAATTCTTTATATAAAGGTTGTAAATGCATAGGCTTCCAGATAGGTCTTGATTCTATATTTTCCTTTTCAAGTGCGACAATAACCGAATCCCTGTTAAACCCTGCTATATCTTCATTAATTACTAATGTAGTTAACCAACAATTACTTATCCCATATGATGCCATTGGCATAAATTCTAACCCTTCAATATCACCCAAAGCTAATTTATACCTTGAGAAAATTTCCTGTTTTGATTTTACTTTTTCATCTAAGACTGCGAGCTGACCTCTACCCACAGCTGCAAGCAGATTACTCATACGGTAATTATATCCCAATTCTTTATGTTCGTAGTGTATTTCAGGCTCACGAGCCTGAGATGACAGGAATCGAGCCTGCTCAACAAATTTTTCATCATTACTAACAAGCATCCCTCCTCCTGATGTTGTTACAATCTTATTTCCATTAAACGAAAAAATACCTGCTTTTCCAAAAGTCCCACATTTTGCACCTTTATATTCTGATCCTAGAGCCTCTGCAGCATCCTCAATAACAACTATATTATATTTATTACAAATTTCCAAAATATTATCATAATCTTCACTTTGCCCGTAGATATCAACAGTAATCAATAATTTTGGAGGCTTACCTCTTTTTTTACAAGCTATTATTGCTCTTTCAAGAGAAACACAGTTGATATTCCATGTCTTTGGATCAGCATCAATAAAAACTGGAATAGCTTTTTCATACAATATAACATTTGCGCTAGATGAAAAAGTCAAACTTGGACAAAGCACTATATCGCCAGATTTAACACCTGAATTTCTTAATGCAAGGTGTAATGCTGCTGTACCTGAGCTTAAAGCAACAGCAGCTTTTACTCCTAAATATTCAACCATTTCTTCCTCAAATGAATCAACCTGTGGACCTAAAGGTGCAATCCAGTTCGAATCGAGAGCTTCCTGTAAAAATTCTTTTTCTAATCCACTTAAATGAGGTGGAGAGAGATAGATTCTAGACATTATATCTGTTCATTTCTATTTTAAGATTATCTACACTATAAACATCTATAGCTGGTGCAAATCCTTTATTACTAGGTTCAGATCTATAATGCTCTCCATCTCTCAATCGTAACCGCATAGAATCCATCCCTAATTGATTTGGTCCTTTAAAATCTTTTTTAGGATTATCAGCAATATAAATAGCATCTGTTGGAATCACTCCAAGTTTATCACATATTGTTGAGAATGGAACTATACTAGGCTTCCAAAATTTTCTACCAAGTTCTTCCGTTATAAGTATTTGATCAAACATATTATTTAATCCTAATGCATTAATTTTATTTTTTTGTGTTTGTATATACCCATCTGTTATTAAACCTAACTTATACTCTTTACTTAACGATAATAAATATTCTTTTATTCCTGGTATTAATTTGATATTAGATGAATGCGTTCTATATAGATTTACAAGTTCATTTATAGAATAATTAATTTCTTCAAATTCAATGATATAATTATCAAAAATTTTCTCTCTCTCCCCGCTATTAAAAATGGACCATAACCTATCATAAACAACTTCTTCATAGATTCCATTGTCATTTTGAATAAATGAAGCAACTGCCTTAAATCCACTCTTTACAAAGTCCTTTTCCAAGTAAAGAGTGTCATCTAAATCAAATAGAATTGCTTTTAATTTTTCCTTCATCCATAAATAGAGAATTATCATATCTAGATAAAAATAAATTTTGTTTATAAGAACCTATCGGAGGCAAGTTTAATTCAATTCCAGATGCGATACTTAAATACCAATGTGGAGACTTAACACCCGCTTCAAAACCCAAAGGGGCTCCCCCACCATATCTGGCATTGATTTCAATAAAATAAGCATCATTACCTTCTAATATACATTGTATGGTTATTGGCCCAACAACATCCAGATTTTCCACAATTTTTTCACAATTTTTCATAATATTTTTATCAAAAATTGTTTTACCTTTAGAAACTTCTCCCCAACGCACCTCTAAACGCTCACGATTAACGATCCCAAGAATAGATCCTTGAAAATCACAAATAACATCTGTTGTAACCTCAGGCCCATTGATAAATTCTTGAATAATTGGATCCTTAATTCTTTGCATGTAAAATTCTAGTTCATCTTGATCATTTATTTTGAATACATTTTTCCCCGCGCTTCCATATCTTGGCTTAATTAATATAGGAAAATCTGATTTAGTATTCTGATTAGGCATCCATGTTTTTGGAGTTTTTATGCCACTATTTTTGAAAAAATTATATGTTGACCATTTATCTACTGTTATATTGACAGATTCCATTTTAGAAATTGCAACTATTCTTTTATTTTGCTCTAATATTGATTTTCCCAAGCTAAGAGGCGTCAGATCATTATCATTTAGAGGAAATACTAAATTGATTTCGTTTTCATTACATATATTTTGAATAGAAGGTATAAAATCTTCATGTTTGCTTGGTGGGACAATATGAAAAGAATCAACAAAATTAGATGCAGCAGCAAGAGGATCTATATCTGTACCAAAAATTTGCCCATTTATACCTAAATCGGCATAGGCTTTCTTCCAGGATTTAATCAATTCTACTCGTCTACCAATGCTGGTGAATAGTACATTAACTTTCATTTATTTGTACCCATAAACTCTTCCATTGTGGGGTGACTTTTATGGCTAATTCCTTTTCCTGTTATCACTTGACCAATAGTTTTAAATATAATTATAAAGTCTAACTTCAATGATCTATTATCAACATACCATACATCATATTCAAATTTTTTCTCCCATGAAATTGAATTTCTTCCATTAATCTGTGCCCATCCAGTAAGTCCAGGTTTTACCTCAAGCCTTCTTAATTGATTATCACTATAACGATCTAAGTATTTAACCAATAAAGGTCGCGGCCCAACCAAACTCATATGTCCCACTAAAATATTCCAAAATGTTGGTAATTCATCTAAACTAGAAGATCTTAAAAAACGTCCAAAAATTGTTAACCTTTCACCATCGGTTAGTAATTCTCCTTTTTCATTAGCCTTATCATTCATTGTCTTAAATTTTATAATTTTAAATATCCTACCCTTAAAACCAGTGCGATCCTGTACAAAAAGAATCTTTCCTTTATTTAATAATATATTTATCATGGAAATCAGTAATAACAATGGTAGAAAAATCAATAAAAGTCCGCTAGAAATTGAAATGTCAATTATTCTTTTCATGATATATATTAATAATATTTAATTTGATACACTAAGGAAGACGTTTTCAAATGATTTATATAATTTGTCTCGGTCAAAGTGTTTTATGGCTAATTCCTTAGCGGCTTTACCAGTAGAGAATAATCTTTTTTCATCAATAATAAGCGCTTCTAGTTCTTTAGCAGCAACAATAACATTGTCAGAAGGTACTACAATGCCAGCATTATATTTTTCTATGAGTTTAGCTTGCCATCCCTTATAATTAATCATTAAAGGTTTTCCAGCAGCAAGTGCATCAAAAAACTTGTTTGCACTATTTGCTTCCATTTCTTTTAAAGGCATAAATAGTGACGTACATACTGATGCTGCAGAATAAATATTAACAAGATAATTTTTAGTTAATTCTCTAATAATAAATAAATTATTATCAAGTACTTCTAGTTTTTTTGCATAATCAAATATTATTTTTTCTTCTTTGCCTTTACCAATAATCAAAAATCGAATATCAGAATTTAATTTCTTCATATAATCTGCAATTTCGACTAAAAAGATTACATTGTTCATTTTGCCTAAAGCACCTGTATATATCACTAGAGGATTAGGGCCAAGCCAATCATACTTATTCCGAAACTCTATTCCTTTTTCAGTTTTGACATTAAATAAATCTATGTCACAACCATTTGGAATATTTGATATTTTATCTTCTGGTTGACCATTCATTTCAATTTTTGCACACATTTCTTCGGATAGTCCAATAATATGATCAGCATTATCATACGACAATCTTTCCAAAAATTTTGATAGAAAAATAGTAAGTTGAGATCGTAAAGCTCCAATTGCAATAGGTAATTCAGGCCATAAATCCCTTATCTCTAAAATAAAAGGGGTCTTTTTTAATTTTGAAAGTAATATTCCTGGGATAGCAATAGTTAATGGTGTGCTTGTTGCAAACACTAAATCATAATCAATTTTTCTTGCTTGAATAATTGCTAAATAACAGTAACGGAAAAATGAAAATAACCGCATTATATAGTTCATA
>Ga0209019_1001831_pt1 | contig 10468 bp, 10 predicted proteins | sample METZYME_3_300m_FD_187549 | JGI IMG/M metagenome (GOLD analysis project Ga0209019, IMG submission 187549) | Marine microbial communities from oxygen minimum zone in mesopelagic equatorial Pacific - METZYME_3_300m (SPAdes) (version 2) | ecosystem: Environmental > Aquatic > Marine > Oceanic... | reverse complement strand
CTTTTTTCGAAGAATACTGATTAAGGCCTCTGGGGGCCCAACGTTTATTTTGTTCCCTTAACACGAATTCAATACCGTCTCTTACGAAAATGAAGGAGGCAATCGACAATACTCCCAGAAAAATTGCGGTAAAAAGAAATCCGCTTCTCCAACCTCCAAAAGCAATAACAAGAGTTAGTACCGGTATCGAAATCATACCCCCAAAATTGTTTCCTGCAGTAACAAACCCCATCATGCGTCCACGAGTTTCAGGAAACCATAACTGCACCAAACGTCCAGTGGCCAATCCAGTACCGGGGGTACCGGTAAAAACCAGGAGAGAGAACAAATAAAATTGCCATAATTCAGCCATCATTGATCTGAGGAAAAACCCTACCGCTATAAAGCCCAAAGAAACCGCCATAACATACCTAGATCCAAAGACATCTATAGTGCGACCTATTAAAGGTGAAACAAAATGAGCTAATACCCCAAGTGTTATAGCAAAATTGATCTGAGTTCTTGTCCATCCAAACTCTTCTTGCAGGGGAACTATAAAAAGACCAAACCCATATTGAGCAAAACCTATTGACCCTCCAATAGATAGAAAAGATACAGCTACTACTACCCAGCCCTTGTAAATACCACGGGGGGAGTTTTCAGATGAATTCTGGGTTATTTCAGAAGGCAACAGACACTATGAATCGAAAATAAATCATCCCCAAACAGTAACATTTAATTGATTAACCAGCTATCATTCCTGTCATGGAATCTATTGCGGAGTGGTCGGAGAATCATCTCACGCAGGGACACTAAGTCTTAATTATAAAAAATATCATGACTTTTCATAAAACCAAGACACTTTGAATAAAAAGTCGGATAACTTCAATAAAGGTCCTTCATCCTGGAACCCGTTAAATCCAACTAATGGATGGTGGGCGGTAGCCGTTTGTTTTAGCATATCAACCGCTCTTGTCGGGTTCAGCACCTATACATTCGCTTTGTTCGGTGATGAGATGTCAGCAGAATTTGGTTGGACCCGTACGCAAATCAACGCTTCGCTTTCCTTCCTCGCAATTGGCCAGATTCTCGGTCCTTTATTTGGCCGCATTATAGATCGTAAAGGACCTAGAATCATAGTTGCCCTATGTGTAAGCCTTACGGCCTCAAGCTACATCCTGAGGCCAATGATGACCGAGCTGTGGCATTGGTACGCTTTAAGTTTCCTACAATATGCCGGATTCTCTGCCACAATGACCCCGGTCGGCAGAATTGTTGGTTTATGGTTTCCCAACACAAGAGGCAGAGTCATGGGAATTGCAATGATGGGAAATAACTTCGGCGGGGTTGTTATGCCAGGGATTATCGGGGTGGTGATTGCTCTCGGAGGATGGCAATCCGGTTACTACCTACAGGGGCTATTAACTTCTTTGGTAGCAATGGCGGTACTTATCGCACTTAGGGAACCGAAGGCAGGGCCACTAAACCTAAAAGTACCGGGCAACTTATCAAGTGCTTCTTCAGAACCAGCACAACTTCCCGGAATGTCCATGTCGGAGGCGGCCCGATCGAAAGCCCTCTATATACTTCTATATATATTCCTGGTGGGGGCTGCGCCCTTTTCTTCTTTATTACCACAACTCATTTCTCATTATGTGAATGAAGGAGTGAATTCAACTACAGCCGCAACAGCTATGAGCATTTTGGCACTTGCAGGAATGAGTGGAAAACTGGTGTTTGGAATTCTCGGGGAAAAGATAACAGCCCGATATGCAATGATGGTATCTTTTGTGGGATTATCTATAGCCCTCCTCCTGTCAGTAAATCCTACGGTTCCCGGCATTATCTGGATTTGTTCCCCACTATGGGGTCTATGTATGGGAGCATTTGGGACACTTACAAACATGATTGTTCAGGATTATTTCGGCCTAAAAAGTTTTGCCAGTATCATGGGAGTAGCAGGATACGGTACAGCCATATCATTCGCTGTTGGCCCTTTACTAGCTGGTTTATCCTACGACAACCTTGATAGCTATCGTCCCATCTTCTATGGAACTGTCATCGTTATGATAATAGGAATCTTTGCGTTGAAAGGTATGGGGAGTCCCCGGGGAAATGTTATGTGCCAAAGACAAGGACTAGATACCAAATTGTAACTTTAGCTGTATCTCATAAGACAAAAATTTTAACGATTCTCTTCCAAGCACTCTATTAGAAACGCTAAAGACGCCTTGGTAAAAGAGACCATATTTTCCTCTCTTTGTTCGACAGCGGTTTCCAAAGTTTTGGTGCGAGACAAAGGACCTGAAACACCAATACAAGAATGGCCAGCAGAATCTCCATAACGGTTCCCTGTAGGGCCAGTGGCTCCAGTTTCACTCAACCCCCATGTGGTACCCAGCAATTCACGTATGGTTTTGGCATTTAGGGAGGCATATTGCTCTGTGGAAGCTCTCAACCCCTCCATTTGTTCATCATTTACCCCTAATAAATTGCGTTGCGCTGCTCTGGTATATATAACGGACCCACCCATAAAATATCTGGAGGCTCCAGGTATCGCCAGTAAATGTGCAGCAATTAAACCACCAGAAGATGATTCTGCAATTCCAATAGTGTGATTAGATTCAATTAAAAGATCCGCTGCCAGGTTCGCCAATCGCAAAATTTTTGTGTCCATGCCTACTCCTCTATCTACCTAATAAAGACTGTCCTTAAACAATCTATTTGTAATGTCCTCTTACCGGTTAAGATAAACGTTAAAGTCAATTAATACAAAGGGAAATATTCTATGAGTAAGGGTTGGTTTATTCTTGTCGGCGTATTTTCTGTGTCATTGGGACTCGTTACTGGAGGACTCATAAAAGGAAATATTGAACTTACAGCGGCCGGCTTCGTAATTGGAATCGGTGTTTTTTTGATCCGAAACTGGCTTAAATAAATCTATATTTATTATCTACCGCCTCGCCCTCACATACTGAGGTGGCCACACAGAATCTTGACCATCCAACTCAACCTGGGCGTTCAACGGCCAGTAAGGATTCCTCAGTAGTTCTCTCCCCAGAAGAATAGCATCTGCTTCTCCATTTCGCAGAGTTTGCTCAGCTTGAGAAGCGTCGGTAATCAATCCAACTGCTCCAGTTAATATCCCAACTTCTCTTTTTATAGCAGTGGCAAACAGTACCTGATAACCAGGGAATACATCCATATTTTGAGACGGCGAATTCCCACCGGATGAACAATCTATCATATCGACACCCTCCTCCTTTAACCAACCTGAGAGTTCTATTGAATCTTCAAGCGACCATCCGTCTGACATATATTCTGTTGCAGATATGCGAGCCAATAAAGGCATAGACTCTGGAATAACTTTTCTTACTGCTGAGACAATATCTATGGGTAACCGACACCTGTTCCTCAACGTTCCCCCATAGCTGTCGTTCCTATGATTGGATAAGGGTGACATGAATTCACAAGCCAAATAACCATGAGCTAAATGTAATTCCAAAACCCTAAATCCCACTTCAACAGACCTGACTGCAGATATGGAGAAGTCTGAAATGATTGAATCTATATCCTCTATTGTCAATTCATCAGGGACGACCCATCCTTCGTCAAATGCAAGCGGGCTCGGCCCCCCTATATCCCATCCACCATCCTCCTTTGTTAAAACATCACCACCTTCCCAGGGTCTTTTGTGTGATGCCTTCCTCCCTGCATGGGCTAGCTGAATGGAGGGGGTTGCGCCTTGCGAATCAATAAAACTGGCAATCGGCCGCAACGCAGAAGCCTGTTCATCAGACCAGATACCCAAATCTTGCGGCGATATTCTTCCCTCCGGGGATACTGACGTCGCCTCAGCCATAACAAGCCCAGCACCTCCTACTGCCCTAGTCCCTAAATGAACCATATGCCAATCTGTTGCCACGCCATCTTCATTATTAGCCGAATATTGACACATAGGAGCTACAAAAAGCCTGTTTCGTATTTCTTCCCCTCTTATCGTGATAGGGGTGAATAAATTGCTCATATCGTTAAAACCTTTTTATGCTTTTTACCCTGCTCTTATCAATTGAAATTCAACTTTCCCTTGTTCAACCAATTCTTTTATTTTTCTTTGCTTGGTAGACATCTGACTGGAAGAAGACTTGAATTCCACCAAAACTATTTTGTCTTCTTCAAACTGTATCCCATCGATTGGACTGCCTAGAAATCTAAATTGTTTGCTATCCCAAGGATAAGCTTCCACTAGGGGTAAAAACTGTTCAGTTATTTGTCCGTATCGGGTGGACTGACTTCTAATCCGTGATTTCAGCTCCGAGACTGCAGATTTAAGTTTGAAGCACACGCCGGTAACAAAAAATAAACCCCCCAATAAAATAAGTAATAACCACCACGAGACTAAAAATTCCATGGGTATACCTCTTAGTTGGTGGTGATGTAGGCCACTACAAACATGCTAATTTATCTTCTAATTCTTTCCCGAATTCTAGATATTGCCATTTCCTTACTTGAGGTTCTGAAACCTCTTCCTTGAAACTACTTGGATCTTTGGAGAGTCTGTCGAGACTAATCGTTGGCCACAAAAGACTAGGGTCCATACAAAGACCATCTCCCAGCGTCTTCCTCCATTCCTTTAACTCTTTCAACCTGACATTAGCCTTTTCTCTTTCTTTATTCGACATAACGTTTGTTCTTTTATTTTGCCTGCGAGGTCGTTCAACCGGGGGCTGATTGAGGGCTTCTGCCGCTATTTTTCTAATCCGTTCCGATACTTGAGGACGACCCCACATACCAATTCCCTTAATCTCTGAATAATTCGAATGAGGTTTTCTGGCAATAGCCACTAGTACTGAATCCCCTACAATTTTGAAAGGGGGACGATCTCGGCCTATAGCCTCATCTTCTCGGAGGGAATATAAGGATTGCAACACGGACAAAGCCTTACCATCTAGGTTTTTGCTCCCTTTAACGTCTAAAAAGGCTGTCTCCTCATCCCTAGGATTGAACTTTACAAGTTGCAACCTCTCACATTCCTCTTTCAACCATGAAATCCGTCCCAGGTTTTCAAGTTTGCTCGTCATAACTTCCATAGCCCTGAACAAATATCTGACATCATCCGCCGCATACTTCCTAGCCTCTTTGCTAAGGGGTCGTATGCTCCAGTCACTTCTCTGAAGCTTTTTATCTTTGGTCACATCAGCATCGATATATTCTTTCAAAACAGAATCGAGACCCAGTTTCTTTGATCCTAAAAGGGCAGCGGCCAGGCTGGTGTCGAACACATTGTGGAAGGAAAAATCATAATCTCTATTCAGGCTACGAATATCATAATCACCGGCATGAAGGATTTTGACAATTTTATCGTTATCGAGCACCTTGCCTAGAGAAGATATGTCATCTATTGCTAATGGATCAACAAGGTAAATATCCTCACCCACGCAAAGTTGAATCAGGCATACAAATTCTGGATATCTAAAAAACCCGTTTCCCTCTATGTCAATGCTTACATAACGCTTAGACAATGAATCTTCAATGATCTTCTCTAGATCATCTGATGAAGTTAGAATTTTGGGTATGTCGTCTATGGCTCTTAAACTCATATGTGAATTTTATTTCTTACATGAAGTATAACCTAATAGAATTCGCCCTTTAAATTTGCAGAATTTTCGATCTTTATGTAAGTTTCAAATCCATAAAACAAGCAAGGACAACAACATGGCAAGAATACCCCCATGGAGCAGAGAGGAAACAATCCTGGCGCTTCACACGTATATGAACCATGGGCGTGTACGGGAAAATAGCATTGAGGCCAAAGAGCTAAGCGCCTATTTGAGGCATCTTACAGACCCATCTACTACATCTGATCCCATTAAATTTAGAAACCCCGATGCTATTGCCCTAAAGCTTCGTAAATTTGCAACCTTGGATCCTAGGGAGGCCTCGGGTATGCAGAAAGGAAGCAGAATGGAATTGGCAATTTGGAAAGAATTTTCCGCCAATCCCGAGCTTTTATCTCAAGAGGCGGGAAGGATTATTGGTTCGATTAATATGCCAACCCAGATTCCTGATCCGAATTTAAAAAACTCGAGAATCAGTTATGTAAAAAGTGCTGTGGATGCAGGAAAGGAGACTTCCGTCGCGGTAGGAAACAAACTCATGCCATTGTATAAATCAGCTAGAAAGCATCCTCTGAAAATCGTTGTCGGCTCAGCCGTTGGTTTACTGTCCACTGCGGCTGCAGTTCTATTGATCAAAAAAAAGAAATGACCCCAACTTAATAATAAATTTCTAAATAAAAGAGGGAGGCCAACATGAAAATCACCGATATTACCGTGAATCGTATCCGAGCACCTCAGGGAAACAATGCAAGAAGCTTTGTGGGCAGGCCGGGCCGTCTCCTCTTGCAAGTACACACTAACGAAGGTATAACCGGTATTTCCGAGGCAGGAAGAAATTTAAAAGTTGTGAGAGCTTATTTGGAGGAATTGATCAAACCTCTATTGGTCGGAGCTGATCCCACCCGGCCTCGAAAAATATGGGAATTGCTAACCTTAGGTGAAGGACAGCAGGCAACACGTTTTCCTTCACAAATTGTCGGTTCGGTTGATGTGGCACTTTGGGATATAGCTGGCAAGTCGGCTAATTTACCGATATATCAGCTTCTAGGTGGTGCCAGAAAAACCGACATTCCTCTTTACTGGAGCCGGGGTAATGGATGGAGCAAAAGTCCTGAAGAAATGTTAGAGGAGGTACAAGAGGGGTTTGACAAGGGTTATAGAGCGTTCAAAGTAAGAATGGATTGGAGAGATTATCGACAAGATTCAGATCCTAAAAAGGATTTGGCCATTTTTCAAAAGTGTCGCGAATGGTTACCTGATGACTGTCCATTAAGCTTTGACGCCAATTGTGGATATTCGGTCCCTACAGCAATTGAACAGGGCAGAAGATTTGAACAAATAGGGATAGCGCACTTTGAAGAACCACTTCCGCAATACGATTTCCCAGGCCTGAAGCAAGTCGTTGATGCTCTTGATTGTGCAGTTTCTACAGGGGAACAGGAAATATCGTCATGGCGGTTTCGAGATCTAATAGAGCTTGGCAACCCGGACATACTCCAACCAGATGTATTAAACGTTGGTGGTTTATCAGAAATGATACGTGTCTTCGAGTTAGCGGTGGTTCACAACAAAGTTGTTATGCCTCACAGCCCCAGTGTTGGAGCAAATTCGATGGCCAGCCTTCATCTCTACTCAACCGTTACCAATGCAGTCCGACCCCACGAATTTTCAGAGGAGTTCACAGGTCCAGCCGAGGAGGTATCTAAGCTGTATAAGGAACCGGTACTGCCGAAGAATGGGGTCATTTCCCTGCCTGAAAAACCTGGTCTAGGTTTAGAAGTTGACCCCGACGCGCTCAAAAATTTTATAGACGAATAAACTTCACCAAAGTAAATAATCCAATTTGATTTAAGGAATATTCACAGCATGAAATACGACACAATCATAATCGGAGCAGGTTCCGCCGGATCCATCTTAGCTACCCGATTAACCGAAGACCCTGATAAGTCAGTGCTTTTGCTTGAAGCTGGACCTGACTACCCAGATCTAGATAGCCTCCCGGAAGAGATCAAATATGGCTATGCTACGGGGACAGAAATATCCACCAGTGATCACGATTGGCAATACACAGCAAGGGGAACTGACGAAGCTGAGATAACAGTCCCAAGAGGTAAAGTTACAGGCGGCTCGAGCGCAATCAACGGCCAAATATTTCTGAGAGGCATCCCTCAAGACTATGATAACTGGTCTGATTTGGGCAATGATTTATGGGATTACCAGCAACTGGTGCCATATTTCAACAAGGTGGAGACCGATACCACATACCAAGATGACCCAGGAGATTTTCACGGGTCTACTGGCCCAATAATTTGCCATAGATTTCCAAGAGACAAATGGCTTCCAGCAAGTGAGGCTTTTGAACAGGCTTGTTTGGATGCTGGTTTCCCCGCCTGCGAAGATGCCAATGCACCAGGCACGACGGGTGTTGGACCGTTACCACTTAACAATCCAAATGGAATAAGGTGGTCAACAGCTATAGGCTATCTGGGATTATCCAGGCATAGATTAAATCTAACAATACGCCCGGAAGTAGTGGTAAAGAAAATTATATTTGATACCTCAGGCACCGAACCTAAAGCTATAGGAGTGGAAGTGGTGTCAGGAGACGAGACTTTCGTTCTAGAAGGGGAAGAAATAATACTTAGTGCTGGTGCAGTGGTTTCCCCTCAAATACTCATGCTATCCGGAGTCGGACCAAGAGATCATCTCCGTAGCCATGGAATTGAAACGATCCATGATGCCCCAGCAGTCGGCCAGAACCTAGCTGACCATCCAATGGTATACGTCACATGGAAAACAAAGCCTGGTGTAGAGCTAGACTCACTTGGGCCGAGAATACAGCTGACTCTTCGATATACAGCCGAAGGCTCAGGTCTTGAAAACGATATGATTGTTTATATGATGGCTGTTGCGAGCGACAGACCAGAAAGAGGTGGATTAAGAATCAACCCGATAGGAATACAGACGAATCTCTGCATTAATTTGGCCAAAGGGAAAGGGGAAGTAAAGTTAAACTCAAATGATTACAGAGACCAACCATACCTTGACTACAATTACCTAGCAGAGGAAGAAGATCGAAGACGATTCCGTGAAGGCGTGAAAATGTTAGTAGGTTTAGAAAATCATCCTGCCATGTCATCTCTCATTGAGGAACGATTAACCCCGCTAGACACTGATTTGCAATCGGATAAATCGCTAGATTCCTGGTTGATGAAGGAGGTCACAACAGGCCACCATATCTCCTGCACTACCAAAATGGGGCCTAAATCTGATCCCAATTCAGTAGTTGACCAAACGGGAAAAGTCCACGGCATTAAAAGTTTAAGAGTTGTCGACGCCTCTATTATGCCAGAGTGCGTTAGGGCAAACATTAACGTTACTGTTATGACAATTGCTGAAAGAATATCTGATTTCATCAGAGAAGGTAGCTAATACAGAAATACTTTAGTGCACGCAATCTAATCGAATTTAACTATTGGAGCAATCGAAAATGCCTAGCCAATTTGATCAAGGTTTAGAGATGAGAAAATCAGTACTTGGGGAAGAGTATGTGGAGGAATCTTTTGCCAGAGCAACAGATTTTGATAGACCTTTCCAGGAATTCATAACCGAAAATGCATGGGGAGGAGTGTGGACGAGAGGACCTCTAGATAAGAAGACAAAAAGCCTTATAACCCTCTCAGTTTTGGTCGCGCTCCGTGCTGAAGGTGAAATAGGCCTGCACACAAGAGGTGCTATAAACAACGGCGTCACACCCGATGAGATAGTCGGTCTTTTGATACATGCCTCAGCTTATGCAGGTGTGCCAGCGGCCGTTTCATCCATCAAAATAGTAAAAAAGACTCTGCAGGAGATGGGCGAACTAGCCTCGTAAATTGTTAATCAATAACCGATTTAATTCGATCCTCGGTGTAACCTAAAACCTCAGAAAGAATTTCTTTTGTGTGTTGCCCCAATAAAGGGGGTGTAGTTATTTCTGCAACTGAATCTGAAAGCTTGATAGGACACCCTAGCAGTTGAAACTCTCCCCTGTCAGGATGCTCTATATCGACTATCATGTCCCTTTGCTGTAGGTGTTCATTGTTGTAGATGTCTCGGGCGTTTAAAACAGCTCCGCAGGGGATTCCTGCATCCCCCAAAACTGACATAGCCTCCTGTTTAGTATTTTTTGTTGTCCAATCCTCAATCACCAAATCTATTTCTTCTGAATTTTTATTGGGGTTATCAAAAATTTCAGAATTACACAAATCTTCTCTGCCTATCGCATTCATGAAATCTTCCCAGATATTTCTCCGTTGAGACATGGCCAAAACATAAACGTAATCATCTGGTCCACCAGGGGCACACTTGTATATACCGGCGCCTGCACGGCCCGGCGTTCTGGGACCTCTTCGGGCAGGAGGTTCACCCGTATCGCTGTATGTACTCATCGAAGCCCTGGACAAACTGACTACGGCATCTTGCATCGAGACCTCCAGTACCTGGCCCTTTCCTGTGGCCTGTCTCTGTATGATGGCAGCTAATATTCCAACCACCCCATGCAAACCCGTACCACTATCTCCAATGTTCGGGCCAGGCTTCAAAGGAGGCCCTCCCGGTATGCCAGTTACTGCCATGGCCCCCCCCGCTGCCTGGGCTACTGGATCAAAGCTTTTATACCCACTGTAAGGTCCATATGTCCCAAACCCTTTTAGTCTTGCGAATATTATTTGTGAATTGATATTGGACAAAGTGTCATAGGTATACCCTAATCTCTCCAAAACTCCAGAAGCGAAGTTTTCAACCAAAACATCACATTTAGTTACCAGATCTCCAAACACTTCCCTGTGCTTATCGTCCTTTAGATCTAAAGTTACACTTCGCTTATTACT